>WOYI011536124.1_pt1 | contig 12083 bp, 11 predicted proteins | sample 6423411 | NCBI WGS metagenome assembly WOYI01 (sample SAMN13441803, study PRJNA592873) | oil field metagenome | biome: oil field; feature: oil-well bore; material: oil-contaminated soil; isolation source: oil-contaminated soil from oil-well borehole | place: Germany: Wietze | collected 2016-10-18 ... | reverse complement strand
GGGGTTGTAAGCCGGAACCGCCGAAAATTCTGTCATCCCAATTCTAACCCCGCCACAAGGGTATCCAAGTCTATGGGTTTTCCGTCGCCTTGAAAAGTATAGTGCCCATTTAACAGGATGCGCCGCCAAGCCGTAGGCGACATCTGTGTTATTAAAGCCAATACCTTAGCATTCCCATCCGCCTCGAACTTAGTCAATAGCTTGGACAATATCGCCGAGTTGTAGTAAATGATCGCATTGGCAATCAGCCTCGCGCACTGGTCACTGATTTCGATTTCTATGTCGGTGCGTCCGGTCAATTCCTTCTTTCCGCCAACTTTCGAAATAGCGGCGCGTAGCTGGTGATAGGATTCAATACGGTTTTGTGAGCGATGAACGTTGCGCTCCAGTTGCGGATCGCGCAGATAACGTAATGTGTAAATGCTGCGTATGAGTTTATCGAAGTCAAAGATCGCACGGCGTGTCGGATTCGGTGCGGTATAAGTGCATAACTTGCGGATCAACGTACCTTGCGTCATTTCTTTCAGGCCAAGCGAAGCGACAATCTGATCGAAGTTCGGTTTTTCTTTGGCAATGACTTCAATATCGATCTGGCCGACCGGTTTGATTAGAAAATCATCGTACAATGCCGGATTATCGGCGCAATAAAGCTCTTGCAATTGGTCATTCAAGTTAGTAAATCGCGGCTCAAAGCGCAAGCCGAACCAATGCAAAATAGCAAAGTTTGCCTTGTTAACACTGTGCATGTCGCCCGTGATCGCGGTGGGCATAACATCGGATGTGTTGCGATACCAGATATCGAAAACATGGTGGGCTTCGTATTCATGCGCACCGATTAGGTAGCCGTTTAGCGGTATGTGGTTGCACAACAGCGTATAGGCCACGACGCCTTTGCCGCGTCCGAAGTATTTTCGAGAGTGGCGAGCCTTTACGGTTGGCCGTTCAACACCTAATTTTTGGCCATCGACAGCGGCATACAACGTATCCAAGTCGAAGGAATAATAAGGAAAGATCGGAAGCTCCGCGATAGCATTGCTGATGCGGTCATTGGCGGCTTGAAGGGATGCTTGCCGAAGGTACTGCTGGTAGCTCGTCTCCAGAACATGATAAGGAATATCGCTGGTACGCGCCATCACCAGATTGCCGTGATTCATGGCCTGAGCGATGATGACCGCCATCAGGCTGTCGCTGTCGGCGACCTTCTTGGCATAGCGCGGCTGCAACGGCTTCAGTGCAGACAGAAACTGGGTTTGGCTGTTGACGAAACGGAACACATCGGCGATATCGCAAAATGGCAATTTTTCATAGAATGCCCGCTCGGATGCCTTCTGTTTATCGGCTTTTGGCTTACGCCAAGACAGTTTCTGCGTATTTTTATCGTATTCCAGGTACGTCAATTTTCCCTGTTTCAGTTCACGATTGAAGGCTATCCATTGCTCTCGTAATTCGGCCGCAAGTGCATCAAGCTGGGTATTGATCGGCTTGCGCAAAAACGGGATATCCATCTGCGCCAGTATATCGGCCTTGTCGTCCATGGATACCAGCTCGTCTGAGAAATGGCGGTGTTGCAAGCTATCGTCAATGTAGATTTCGCCAGACTTCAGGCGTTTCCTGACTTGACGATATAACCAGAATTCGTAGCGGTCGGCACGTAGACTGGTCGGCTTACCGTCGGCATCGAAGATCAATAGATACTGTCGCAGCCGTTTCGGCAGCGTGGTTGGCGGACATTCGTCAAGCGGTCTTTGTGAAAGGCGTTGCTGCTTGGCGAATACACCTTGGGCCCAAACAAGCGCGGCAAGCCACGGACTGTCGGGGGAAACGCTGGAAAAATCGAGCGCGGCGTATAACGGTCTTAAATGGCGACGGATACGCTCGGCCATACCGTCAACTGCTTGCCAATGCAGAGCCAATTTGCTTGCCGGTCTGACACTCATGCGTTGTCCCGTGTCCTGCAGAGCGTCTTTCGGCATAATTTTGTAAGCACGCTGCCGCACGTCGCCGAATGGCGTGGCATCGGCTACCGTGTCATCTACATAGAGCAGCAACAGGCGACCAACCTGCTGGGTTTCCTGGCGGCGTTGTCCCTGAACGGCAATAAACGATTGTTTTGCGACCGCACTGCTTTCATCTTCCAGCTGTTTCATGTGGAAAGCCATCGCATCGACCAGATTATCGGTAAACTGCCGGTAGCGTTGCCAGGCATAGCACAACAAGTAGAGATAGGTCTGCTCCGGCTTGAGGTGTCGCAAGTCGTGAACGGTATAAAAGTTCGCTAAACTCGCATAGTAGAGCAAGTTCTGCTGTGAAACGTCCAACTTGGGCAACAAGACTTTTGCAATCCTGTGCAGCGGTTCCAGCATGGCCCGCTTCTCGCGTTCGCGAGTCATCTGACGCCAGCCGAAATTCTTGGCATCCTGCTTTAGCGCTGCTAATTGAGACAGGGTATCGTCACGCACCAGAAGTTGATCCAGCTTGGCTTTGGCCTCGTCATCGAGTATTTCCGCAAGCAAGCCGCCCAACCGCCGGCGTTCGGCAGATAGGGTTTCGCTGATCAATTCTTGCAGCGTGGTATAGCCTGGCCGAATGATTTTGTGTTCGTTAAGCCATAGGAGCAACTCGGCAGCGATAAACCCTGGGGAGACATCGCGCCGAACAATAGACTCGACTTGCTGTGCAAGCTGCGGCACGAAATCGGATGTCCACAGCCGATAGCCGAACAACTCGGCGATTTGCCTACGCTGTGTGTAATGCTCATGGTTGGTTATCGACTTGCATTCGAACACATCGCCGATGAAATAACGGCTCAAGACAAAAGTGCAATCGTCTTCGACTTCGTTCCAGTCAAAACGGAAAAAGCTGTGTTTGGCCTTGAAGTAACCAATTTGCAAGACGCAATAAACCTGGGCATGAAGGCCGGGGCGGCTGGTCGCAAGCTGCAATTCTGTTTCAGATAGAGCCAAGTATTCCAGCCGCTGATCATCATCGAAATCGGGCAGGCCGTACAGAGCGACCTGTTCCGCCTCCGAGAGAACTGTTAATCTCTCGCTTTTGGCGATCATGATGACGATGTTCCACTGGAACCCGTCCATCCAATGCGCGCAAGGGTTTCAATCAAGGTAGTCCGTTTGACACCGAAGTTGCGGCAAACAGCCGCCTTGGACATACCGCCATTCAGGGCGGTAATAATCGCCTCCAGTTTTTCTCCGGTAATGGCTTGCGGGCGACCGCCTATCCGTCCACGCCGCCTAGCGGCGGATAAACCGGCAACGACCCTCTCTTGAATCAAAGCCCGTTCATACTGAGCGAGTGCGCCGAATACATGAAACAGAAGTTCGCCGGATGGGGTGGTAGTATCCATGCCTTCCGTTAACGATCGGAAAGCTACCTGTTTATTTTTAAGGGTGTTTACGATTTCAAGCAGATGTGACAACGACCGGCCAAGCCGATCCAATTTCCATACCACAAGCACATCTCCAGGGCGAACAAATTCAAGCGCTTTTGCCAGTCCCTTTCGGTCATCTTTTGCTCCGGAGGCATGGTCTTCAAATAAGTGCCGAACATCAACGCCGGCAGCCAGCAGTGCATCACGTTGTAAATTGGTGCTTTGCCGATCCAATTCCGATGAAACACGCATGTAGCCTACCAACATAACCGAAAAACCTATCAAATTTAGTTTCCGTATAGTATTGCATTCCGACAGGGTTTTTCGCGTATTTTTAGGGCTTTTTCAAATGCCGTTTTTGGATCGGCCATACGCTGTCGTAAAACATGTGTTTTACGACAGGTCGTTGGCGGCCAAAACCGGACTATGAATTTCGTTAGCGGTTTTTTTTACCGCCCCCTTGGGTTAATTTTAATTTGAGGCAATTCAGGTTAATAAAGACACTCCTCGTGTATTTTGATATCGGCTATACTTTGTACATTCCCTGTCATTTCGACGTCGAAGTTATTGCTAAGTTGGATTGACATGGTTCCACCAGGCATATGAACAAAAATAACGTTGTTACACAGGCCGCGCTTGTATGCCACACTAGCGGCGGCACAGCTGCTGCTGCCGGATGCCAGTGTATATCCCGCACCACGCTCCCAAATTTCGATGCGGATATTATTCCTATCGATAACTTCAGCAAACTGCACGTTGGTTCGGTTCGGAAAAATCGGCAGAGTTTCCAATTTGGCTCCCCACAGTTTAGCGTCGTCCGCCTTAACTGAATTTTCAAATATTACGCAATGTGGATTCCCTATGGAAACACAATTCAAATAAAACAGTCGTTCATCGATGTACTGAGGATATTCAAGTACTTCTTGAGATTTTACTAACACTGGAATTTTGCTACTGGCGAAGCATGCCTGGCCCATATTGACCCTAACACGCTTGCCATTGTCAAGTATGTGGCAATCGACAACACCACCTGATGTTGCCACCTTGAAAGATGACTCTCCAACCTTGCCTAGGTCGAAAAGATATCGCGAAAAGATGCGAAGCCCATTTCCGCTCTTCTCGGCCTCTGAGCCATCTGGATTGAATATTCGTAGTGAAAAAATGGAATCCGTATTACCGGTCCATACCAGTATTCCATCAGCCCCAACCCCATAATGCCGGTCACAAATGCGTGGTATTGACCGACTATCTAAGCCTAAGCGGTCAAACACATCTTTAGTGCAAACCAAATAATCATTACCTAATCCCTGGTATTTTCGAAAACTGTATCCCATTTTGATATGGCCTTTTTGATATATAGTTTATTGGAAAGTTAGTTTAATCGTTCATACGTCATAGTGATCTTTCTGGGTAAGAAATGCATGCTAAGCGCATGATAACAACCAAGCAAAATACATTGTTCAGTCGTTGTCATTATATAAGTTGAAATTTGCCGATATGCCTTCGGTTTCGACGCCTCTTTTCAAAGCGTTTGTCGGCACTGGAAGTCTGATTAGCCCTCAACAACCGGTTTTAGCCGGTTATATTCGCCCTAAAAGGAGGTAATTCCACCTTTTGGCGGATTTCACAATACGATGGTCAACAAAAATCGGGCACGTGCTCAGGGCGCTTCTCGATAAAAGGCTTTATATGCGACTAACATATGTTAAGATTCCTACCGATAACCTATCCATAGCTTCACGGAGTTCGTCTAGCTGTTTAGCAAAACAAATACGTATAAATCCCTCTCCAGATTGCCCAAAACCAATACCAGGAGCGACAGCAACCCTCTGAGTTTTTAAAAGATCAAGGGAAAATTGTAGGCTATCCTTAACACCTGGAACTTTAAAAAATGCATAGAAGGTTCCGGGAGGGGCGATAAATTCAATTCCATTGATTGCATTCAATGACTCTACCGCAATTTGGCGACCTTGATCACAGAAACCACGAAATTCTTCAATAAAATCCGAGTCGGATAATGCCGCTAATGCACCATATTGAATAAACTGTGACACGGCTGAGTGGGTAATTTCAGTTACATCGCAAAAAGTATCCCTCAAGCCTTTAGGTACGACCAGCCAACCGATTCTCCAACCAGTCATTGCCCAAGTCTTACTAAAACTGTTGCATACTATTACCCGATCATTAGGATGTGCAACACTAAGTATTGAGGGAGCACATGGTGAGCCATTATAAATGAGCCTCGAGTACACTTCATCAGCCACAATCCAGGTATTGGTTTCTCGACATATTGCGAGTATATTTTTTAATTCTATTTCTGATGCAACCCATCCACTAGGGTTATTTGGTGAATTAAGAAAAAAGAGACGAGCACCTTTAAGTTTTTCATGCAGGGCGTCTATGTCAAGTAAAAAACTGCCATCATTTTTTAACTTTAAGCTTACAATATCAATTTCTGCAAATCGAACTCTGGCAACGTTAGCGATGTTTGGCCACATCGGCTCATGAATGACAACACGATCGCCAGGTTTTATCAAAAATGTCATAGCAATACCAATTGCAGCCATCCCTGACGCCGTCACTTGGATTCTATCTTCAGAGATTTCTGTTCGATGTAATTTTGATAGGTACATTGCAAGCGCCTCTCTGAGAGCCACCATTCCTCGGACATCGCCGTATCTAGTATTCCCTTCATCAAGAGCCTGTTTAAGGGAGTCCCTGGCTGACTTTGGGCTTTCCTGATCACTTTCTCCAAAACATAGGAACTTCACGTCAGGATAACTAAATGCCGCCCGTGCAAGTGCAACGATAGCCGATTGCTGAATTCTTCCCTTTTTCATGTGGGCATTTAAATAAAATGATCAATATCTATATGATATTTAGTATTATTTTTCTTAAGAGCTATCTTGATATAGCCATTCCAGTAAGCACCAGTCCGGTACCTATTACATACCATCTCCCAATAGGCTCATGTAAAAACACAAAAGCAAGGAGACCTGTAGTAATTGGTGTCATATACATTATAAGAGACGATCTAAACGCTCCATTATAATGAATGAGGAGTCCATATCCACTATAAGCCAATGTGCCTGGAACAACACCAAGAAAAAGATAGAAAAGCATGTTATTCCAACTGTAATATGAGGTACTTAATGCCATTGTCTCATAAGCAAAAAATGGCGCAGTAATAATAACTCCTACCAAAGAAAATAACGTTATCTTGTCAATAAAAGACAATTTCGGCAGAATTTCGGCTTGAATCATGGTATATGCAGACCATGCAAACATTGAAGCAATAGCGATGATATCTCCTAAAAATAAGTTATCTACTAGCGAGAAGCTTTTTAGCTGTCCATTTGTAAGTACCGCGAATACTCCACCAATACCTAATAACAACCCCATGATTGTTTTGATTTTTACTTTGCAACCATTACGTAGCGCTGTCACCATAAAAACAACTATTGGAGACACAGACATAATAAGTCCAATGTTTATAGCCTTAGTGCTATGCGCAGCGATATAGATAGGTGCACCACAGAGTCCCATTCCCAATAATCCACAAATAAAAATACTCTTTGTGTTGGATTTGATATGAAGCCAATTGGATCGTAAATTACTATACGAAATCGGCAAAAGTAGCAGAGCAACTAAGAACCAACGCCAAAAAGCCATTGTAAATGGTGGAGAAGAAGTTGCTGCCCAACGAGCGGCAACCATATTGCTAGAAAAAAAAGAGGCTACAAGCATCAATCCAAAGAGAACTATTAAATTATTTCTTATACTAATGAATATGCCCGATGTAAGACTATGTTTTTTCATTACCTTTTGATTGCCTCAAAAAAAGTAACGTCAACAGTAAAACTGTTATCCGGTTCGATTTCAAAATAATGCTTGACCTCTTTGGGGGCCAATCTTTGCAAATCTAAAATTGCACAAACTCGATTTTCAGGAGTGTGCATTCGTTGTATCCACGGCGAAAAATCCAATCTAAGTCGTAACATAGAGTGCTTTAGTATCCGTAATCCGTTGGATTCCAATGCTTCCTCCCATTCCCTGACTGAATAGTCCCGAACATGTGAAATATCACGTAGGATTTCAATAGCCTGAAGATGGGTGTCAAGCTTTGGGGTGACTGGCGATGTGACATCAATGAAGACAGCTTTCCCGTTGAGCTTGAGTACGCGATATGCCTCAGTTAAACCACTTTTGAGGTTAAACCAATGGTGTGCACTAAATCGACTGAGTACGTAATCGAAAGATTCATCAGAGAAAGGTAGTGATTTTATATCACCAAGGGATGTCTCAATATTGCTAAGATTCCGGTTCGCTGCTTCATTTGAAACAACGTCTAACATTTCCGGAGCCAGATCAAAGGCTATAACCTGTCGTACATATGGAGCCACTGCGAAGCTTACATGTCCCCCTCCACAGCCCATATCTAAGACATTAGCATCTTTCTGCCCATCAACCACTTCTTGTAACATATTTAAGTCTTTTCCAGTAGCATGTACCGGGCTCTTGAGGTAGTCACTTGCTCGCGGTCCAAACTGCGATGACACTGTAGAATTATGTGATAAAGGTTCTGATTTCATTTTATATATACTTTCGGTCCAGTTTTTACTTATTAGTTCTCAGTATTCAAAAAAAAATACAAGGGTAATTTTTCAGTCAAAACGCCAGCCGCAAAGCGGTGTATCAAGAACAACCGCTTTAAAAGTAGTTACCTTTTTAATCAAAACCTTTGATCCAATTGCTATACCTAATCACTTCGGCAGCTTGTATATTTCGGCGGGATTATTATCAAGTTATTTCGTGATTCTGAAAACTGAAAAAACCTGGATGGCATCTTAACTCATACTTATCTACTTCTTATTAACGAACTCCCCAAAATAAATTTGACTTTCGGAACTCTGGCGCCGACATGCCAGCAACACCCCAATTGCTAGGATCTATTTCATCAATAATGACTGTGGTTGATCTTGGATCTTTGTTAAGTACTTCACATAATAAATTCGTAACTCCTTTAATAAGTTGTCGCTTTTTATCATCAGTCATCTCTTCTTTAGTGACTTTGATATTCACATAAGGCATTTTAATACTCCTAAATATGGATGTTTATTGTTTTAGGTCGGCAAGAATAAACTTATTTTCAAGATGTTTTATCAATGCATCGAGATAATCATTTGATGATTCCATTCTTAATAAGGCACCTTCAGCAATTTCTTTTCCTTTATCAGGCGTACTATCAATGATTGGCGCAATCACTTTATTTAACCAGTCATTGCCATGAATAGCATCAATTGTTATATGAAGTTTATGATATTCTGCGAAAGACTCCTTCAAGTTATTTCTTTTCCAGGCAACCAAAAGTTGTTTGAATCTCCTTGGAGCCATATATTCTGTTACACCAAAATATCCAACTGCACGGAAATAGTGCTTTCGGTCCATAACTAGACAAGCAGATAAGTTGCCAGACATTAATGCTTCCGGCAATAAATTCCGGGATATGTATTCATTATCGATTCCAAAATAATCGAGCGTTTTATTGAAGAGTGCTGAATGTACTCCTAATAGATCACCATTGCCCATTTCATCCCAATAGTTTTTTGCAATCTCAAGTTTTTCTGAGCCTGGTCTGCCTATTTGCATTAGTGCTAAAATGTCATCAAATTTAGGGTCAAGATTAGTTTCCTGTGTCAAATAGAACTTAATATCTTCTTTTGTTGCTTTAAATGGTAAATACTCATCATAAAAAGGATGAGATGATGACGAGTGATTAATAAATAAATCTTTGAACCATCTCACATATTTACACCCATCTTTAGGATAGCAGTCAATATTATAGGCGACAGCCCTTTTCTTGTATTTATATAATAAATTACGCTCCAGAATCGAAGCAGCATCTCTTTTCAGAGGTTGTGTCTCAGAATCCGGCATAGAGAAACCTCGAGAGCTTAGATCATGATCATATATAGTAGCGAGAAGCTTTGTAGCTATCTCAAGAGAGTCCCTATAATCATTAATGAAAGCATCTTCGGATAAACGTATAATTTTTGTTGCGAACTGCTCCCTTATCTTATAATTATTATTTATTTTATTGCAATATTCTGGCTGAGAAGAAAGATATTTATCCAATGCGGTAATTATATCATTTTGATTATACTTATATTCTGTCTGAAATATTGTATTCACTTATGCCCCTTGTAAAAATGAAATATAAATTTTATTAAATGATTGTAAAAATGGCATAATTCTATTTTGAAACATGCCTTACTGAACCTCTGTCAATGTGAAAATATGTGTCTATTTAAAAAAACATATTGATAAATATCATATGGTTAAGTGCTTCACAGGAAGTTAATTTGTAATTGAAAGATTTCAAAGCAATGACTTGAACTACTCATGAAATGTAAACGAACTTTTAGTTACTTACTTATAGAATGTTAGGTTTAGTTATGTAAACCCTACTTAGATATTCATACCTCAATCCAACATGCAAAAATTGGGTGTCCATCGATAATCATTGGTGGGCCGGCCCGGTGTGCATGTACACCGGTGCGCTGCAGTAGGCGCTCAACGCCAACTGGCGAAACCGTGATGATACGCTTTGCGCCGTTTTCAGCGGCAACGGCAATAGATTCATGAAGAAGCGATAAGGTGATTGGAGAAGAAAACTGTCTTAGTGCGGATGACGTTTTTGTGTTGAAATCCACCGAAGCAAAGCGTGACAACTCCCATACATCCGATGAATTAGGTATCGGCATTCCGTTCAGTAACTGCGGAAAGACTTCTCCCAGCAAATAGGGCTGGGTAGTTGATAGCAAGCGGGCGCATCCAGTGATGTCGCCATGCTCATCTCTGGAGATGACATAGATCGTGTCGTCACGGTCGAATTGGTCTTGTTCCGTGTTACCAGATGTTTGGAGTTGCCAACCCAATTGCTCAACGAACACTCTGTGGCGATAGTTGGCAACTTGTGAATATAGACCAGCGGGAAGGTCTTCCTGTCTACCTCTAACAACGTACATCCCATCTCCTCAACAAGGTTGTTATTGAGGTTTAATTTGACATAGATCAGTAACTAGGAACAACTGTCAACTTTATCGGGTTAAGACCTGTATCGTGAGCTTATATACTGATAAGTTTTATTTTGCCAAGCCATTTCATCAATTACGGTTTCGATCAGTATGGTGGTTCTGGCAGACCCAAAATCTCGCTTTTGTGAATCAATCAACATTAGATTGCTTCTTGGTTCGCTTATTCTTTTATAATGACCATCCTTTTCTTGGGTTGGCCGGATCGTCCAATCCCAGCCAACGCTAATGATTGGTGTTATTTCGCTGATCCATTCGGTATAACCTGTAATTTCAGTGGACATGGCACCTTCCTGCAACAGTTCAGATTTATCTTCATCAAGACCAGAAATTAAATGTACAAGTGTAATTTTCCTGAACGCTTCAAAAGTCAAGCGGATATAACTATCTGGAGATACGGCTATATTGGGCACGATTGTAATGACGTCTGCTCCGATTTTTTCGTTTAAAGTACATGTTGTGTCAAACACTACATAAAATCAATAATTTTTGATAATGTAAAGATTAATAGAAGGCAAGTATTTGCTCATGACTAATCAATCATCCTAGGCGCATAGTAGACGTATGATTATGTAAAGGATTTTATGAAAATAGGGAAAGAAAATCAGCTTCAAGCACTGATGGCTAATCAAAGCTATCAGCAGCTTTTCGAGACAATTTGCGTGCTTGGCAAAGAGTTAGGGTTTGATTACTGTGCCTATGGCTTACGAATGCCGCTTCCTCTGACTGATCCAAAGGTTTTTATGCTCAATAATTACCCTGATGAATGGCAACGGCAGTATCAAGTAAATAATTATCTTGCGCTTGACCCTACTGTACAACATGCGATGAGCTCGCTATTGCCGCTCATCTGGACAGATGATTTATTCGATCAAGCACGCGATTTATGGGAAGATGCTCATTCATTTGGATTGTGCTTTGGGTGGGCTCAATCTGTTCGCGACTTCAATGGTTCTGTAAGTATGCTAACGCTGGCTAGATCAAATGAGCCGATTTCAGAAACAGAACTTAATGCCAAGCGGAGAGATATAGCATATTTGACTCAAATCACACATGAGGGCATGTCAAAATGCCTGAAAGTATCGCAAGTGATGCCAGAAGTTAGTGTTAAGTTATCAAGTCGCGAGAAAGAAGTTCTCCAATGGACTGCTGTTGGGAAAACCTCTGGTGAAATTTCGAGCATTCTTAATATTACGGAACGCACGGTTAATTTTCATATAAATAACACTATTAATAAGTTAAACGTGACCAATAAAACGGCAGCCGCGATTAAAGCCGCAATTCTTGGTTTTTTGTAAATCTGCAGATGAGAGCTGCAAAACCAGGGATGGGTAAAAATAGTTTGCATTTTCCAGGCTATTTATGTATCAGTACTTGGTCGCCTATTTTGCGCCTCTATTGTGATTGACGCGGAATTATTTACGGCTCTGGTTACGCTCAAGATTGGTAAGCCCATAAAAATGGGCCATTCAGCGAAATGGCGACTGGTGATACAACTGTTGGGTCTACCCCAATAAGGCTTCAACTTCTTACCGCCGGCATCTACTTTGCTCAGAATGAATTTCGGCGTGACAAAATTTTCGGCGGTTCCGGCTTACAATCCC
>WOYI010912984.1_pt1 | contig 12093 bp, 12 predicted proteins | sample 6423411 | NCBI WGS metagenome assembly WOYI01 (sample SAMN13441803, study PRJNA592873) | oil field metagenome | biome: oil field; feature: oil-well bore; material: oil-contaminated soil; isolation source: oil-contaminated soil from oil-well borehole | place: Germany: Wietze | collected 2016-10-18 ... | reverse complement strand
CCCGGCAAGCTGCCCATATGGTGACCGTTCCGCCATGGGCTGGTCTTCCAATGGGTCCCGTCTGCACTTCGGCAGAGGCGACTTCAGAACGCGGCTCAGTATCGGGGACCGCGACTTCCCGGTCTCCACCATAAACAGCGCGCCTCCCCAGGGCGGCATCGGGCTCTTCACTCCCGATGTATGGACCTTCGTCACGGGAGCGCCTTCCGACGCCTGGGAGATGACGGTCAAAAACGGGGCGGTGGCGGGAGTCCGGCACTCCGCGGCTTCGAACCATTTTGTCACCCGCGAGGGTTACCTTGTCATAGCCAGGGGGATCTCCGGCCAGTACCTCCAGGGGATAGAGAAAGGGACACCGGTGTCGGTCCGCACAGAGTGGACGGACCAGGGGTTCAACGGCCTGGATTTTGTTCTTCAGGCCGGGCCGATGCTTTTAAGGGACGGATCAGCGGTCAGTAATGCCGAAGGTTTTGGCGCCAGAACCCTTTCCGTTCCGCACCCGAGGTCATTTATCGGAACGGACGGGAAACTTGTCTGGTTCGTAGTGGTCGACGGAAGGGACCCCTGGCATAGCAACGGGTTGACCATCAGTGAAACTGCCCGGATCGCAAGGCAGATGGGACTTGAAAACGCGCTGAACCTGGACGGGGGAGGCTCATCCTCCATCTGGTGGAGGGGAAGGATCGTCACATCCCCCCCCGGTGGAGCCATCCGGCCGGTACCTTACGCGGTAGTTTTCTGAAGAAACTTCCCTGGATCTTCCGGGGAGCGTACCCAGATATCCGTCTGGGGGAACGGGATAGTGATGCCTTCCGCGTCAAAAGCCTCCTTGAGCCTGAGGCGGTACTCCCGCCCGATGAACCATTGCTCCCCCGGGAACGTTTTTATCAGGGCCCTGAGCGACACGGCGCTGTCGTCGAAGGAAAGGATGCCCTGTATCTGTGCGTCCTCCTGGATCTTGTCCGGGAAGGATCCCTTGAGCTCGCCGGCTACCCGCTCCATGATGCCGAGAGCCTTTCGAACGTCCGTTTCGTAGGCGACACCCACAATGACCTGGGCCTGGGACCAGTATTTGGTCGCGTTCACCAGTTCCGCGATGTTGCTGTTGGGGATGATTATGTAGTTGCCGTCCAGGTCGGAAAGGTGTGTTGCCCTCAGGGAGAAATATTCCACAACACCGAAATATTCCCCTATCTTGACGACATCACCGACAGCGTAATGATCTTCTATGACAACGAAGATGCCGTTGAGAAAATCACGGATGATGTTCTGGGCCGCGAGGGAGATAGCAAGCCCCGCAATGCCGAGGCCGGTCAGTATGGGCATAATGTTGAACCCGAAAGAACTCATGAATGTCAGAACGGCCACGGCTCCTACTCCCCATCGAACCAGGTCCATGACAAGGACTTTCAGTGTCCCAAGCCTCTTGATCCTTGACGAGCGTTCGTGTTTATTCAATTTATTCGCACGATTCTTTTTGACCTTTTCAATTCCCCGGTCGAAGGCCTTCCCCACTATCTTGACCAGTACCCTGTCCGCTATATACCAGCAGATGAGTACCAGAACCGGCAACGTAAACCGCCCGAGATATCTTTCTGCAATTCTCCAATCCATGAAATGATCCCCCTCAGTGAGAAATTGTCGCCTGAAGAAATTTTCCTTTGACATTGATTATACTTGATGGGTCTCAGGTCATGGTCTGAAACCGATAGACCCGGGGAGGGGTGATGGAAATGGGAAAGGTCGTGGCTGAAGTGGGAAAGGTCGTGGCTGAAGTGGTGATCGTTCCGCATGGAACGGCATCTCCCAGCCTTGGAAAGTATGTGGCGGAAGTGGAAAAGACGCTCAGGAGTTTCGGGCTCAGGACAATGCTGACGCCTATGGGGACCATCCTCGAAGGGGATCTTGACGCTGTCCTCGAGGCGGTGAGGGCCGCACACGAAATTCCCTTCAGGGAGGGAGCTCTCCGGGTGGGGACCACTATCCGGATAGACGACAGGCGGGACAGGGAGGTCACTATGGAGAGCAAGATGAGGTCGGTGGAGGAAAAGATCGGGAAATGACACTGCGCTGATCAATGAGAAAGGCGGAGGGGTTCCCCTCCGCCTTTGAACGGTTCTAAAAAAACCCGGGAACAGGCCGGTTAAGGCTTGTTCCTGGACACTACGTCGGTTCCGTCTTCCTTCCTCCAGTAGATGCCTATCTTCATGTAGGACATGATCAGCGACACTATCGGGTTCAGGTAGTTCAGGAAGGCGTAGGGAGCGTAGGCCAGCGTCGGAACACCGAGCACACTGTACATGAAAGCGCCGCAGGTGTTCCACGGGACGAGCGCCGAGGTGAGCGTTCCGGAATCTTCAAGGGCACGGGAGAGCATCCTCGGGGCAAGCCCCTTCTCCTCGAACGTGGTCTTGAACATCCTCCCCGGGATGACGAGCGACAGGTACTGGTCGCCGAGGAAGAGGTTGGACACGAAGCAGGAAGCAATAACTGCCCCCATCATTCCGCCAACTGACTTGACCCTGCGGGTGATGGCTCCGACTATCGTCTCGAGGAAACCGCATGCCTCCATGACGCCGCCGAAGAAGAGGGCGCAGAAGACGAGAGAGATGGACCACATCATTGAGTCCATCCCGCCGCGCGATAGAAGGTCGGTGAGCATACTGCCGACATCGGTGGCCATTTCGGGCAGGATGTTGAGATTGGCCTGGCTCAGCAGGCTCAACAGGGCATCGCCTTCGGCGCCGCCTATCTCAGCGGAGATCCCCGCTTCGTAGCCGTAGTGAATGGCGTTGATGATATCTCCCAGGCCGTTGCCCTGGAAAGCCGACATCAGGGCCGCGACAAGGACGCCCGCGAAGAGACCTGGAATGGCGGGAGTTTTTCTTGCCGCAAGGAAAATGACCAGGACCGGCGGAAGGAAGCCGAGAAGCCCGATGTTGAACTCGACCTTCATCATATCCTGCATCGCCGCGATCTTGGCGGCATCAAGGGTCCCGCCGCCGTAGTTGAAACCGAGCACTATGCAGATGGCAGCAACAATAAGGTAGGTGGGCCCGGTAGACCAGATCATCGCCCTTATGTGGTCGAAGAGGTTGGATCCGGCCACGGCGGGAGCAAGGTTCGTGGTGTCGGAAAGCGGCGACATCTTGTCCCCGAAGTAGGCGCCGGAGACCACTATCCCGGCCGTAAGCGGGGCGGGGATACCAAGACCCTGCGCGATACCCATCATGGCTATGCCGACCGTTCCCGCGGTGGTCCACGAAGAACCAGTCGAGAGCGAAACGACTGAACAGATCAGAAGCGTCGCCAGAAGGAAAACAGACGGGGCCAGAAGATCAAGGCCATAGTAGATAAGGCTGGGAACAACTCCGCTCTGCATCCAGATGCCAATGACCATGCCTATGATCATGAGGATGACAACAGCCTGCAGTGCCACGGCGATGGCATTTATGGCACCCTCTTCGATCTGGGACCACGGCATCTTGAGAACGGTAAGGCCTACAATGCATACGAGGACGGCTGAAAAAACGATCGGGATGTGGGCGTCCACTCCCAGTTTAAGAACTCCAAAACTGATCATGGTGGCTGCAGCAATGAATACTAAAAGCGAAAGACCAAGACCTGGCTTGGGCTGTACGTTTTGAGCCATTATCAGTAACCTCCCTCAGAAAATATGTCTTTCTGGACTGAACTTTCGATCCCGGGACTCTCTACAATTTCTTCAGATGATCACACTCCCCCCCCTGCAGAATGATAAAGACTGGAAACCATAAAGGGTTGCTGCATGTTAAGGATACCATAATGTCCCCTGTGGAAACAGCGATCTGCTACACTATTTCTCTCCGACAACAGCCGTTTCAACTTCGGGAATATAAAGTTCCAGTATTCTTCGCACCTCAGCCTCATCACTTCTGTCAAAAGCAACCTTCAGCCCCGTCACGTCCTTCTCGAAAAAGCAGAGCATACGTGAACCCCTGAAGGCAAAGCCTACATGCTGTATCTCATCCCAGGGCAGCAGGGTCGTGTGGCCGCCCAGCCAGGTACGGGTCTGGCGGACGACACCCTCTGCGGATAGAAAGATCCGTTTGTCGTAGCCTGAGACATAGGCAACGACAGCTCCGACCAGGATCTTGTGGAACATGAAGCTTCGCATTCCGTCGGCTACCAGAAGCAGACCGACTGCCAAACCCATCCACTTCATCCATTTGGGAAATGGAGTCCCCGAACGTGAGACCAGAAGTTCCTCCAACCGTGACACCTCCATGTCTGCAGGTTCCAAATGCAGCCAGCAGTTCCTACTTGTTTTTGCGGTTGCGTTCCCTGCGGTCGAGGTGCTCCGGTTCGAGAGAGACAAGATCCCCCTCGAAGAGCTTGATCAGGCCTTCACGGGAGAGAGATCTCTGCCTTGCGGTGTACTCCTCCCAGTGGTAGAGCTCTTCAGGGTGGCTGATGTCATCGTCAGGCTCGGTGTAGACGGTAAGTACGCCCTCGTAGTTGCGGAGTATCAGCTTTCTGTCCGACTGGCTCAGAACATAGTTGGGACCCACAGGGATCTTTCCGCCGCCGCCTGGCGCGTCCACTATGAACAGAGGCTGGGCCATTCCGGTCGTGTGGCCGCGGAGGTACTCGATGATCTGGATCCCTTTGCCCACGCTGGTCCTGAAGTGCTCTATCCCCTCGGAGAGGTCGCACTGGTAGATGTAGTAGGGGTTCACGCGGATCTTCAGCAATTGCTGATTGAGTTCCCTGAAAAGGTAAGGACAGTCGTTGACCCCTTTGAGCAGCACGCTCTGGTTGCCCAGAGGGATACCCGCATCAGCTAGCATCGCGCAGGCCTTCGCGGATTCGGGTGTAATTTCCTTCGGGTGGTTGAAGTGCGTGTTGAGCCACATGGGGTGATATTTCCTGAGCATGCCGCATAATTTTTCCGTTACCCTCTGCGGGCAGACCACAGGCATTCGGCTGCCAAGGCGCACGAAGTCGACGTGCGGGATCTTCCTCAGTTCGGATATTACCCACTCGAGCCTGTCGTCGTCTACCGTGAGGGGGTCTCCGCCTGATAGAAGCACGTCCCTGAAGGAGGGGGTGTTCCTGATGTACTCGATACCCTTCTTTATCTGCTCTACTCCATAAGACTTGTCCGTCTCCCCGGCGTGGCGCCTCCTAGTGCAGTGACGGCAGTACATGCTGCACTGGTCGGTGATGAGGAGAAGTCCCCTGTCAGGGTAGCGGTGAGTGAGGCCCGGTACCGGAGAGTCGACGTCCTCGTGAAGCGGGTCGTGAAGGTCCGCCTTCGCGATCTTCGTCTCATGCTCCGTCGGCACGGCCTGCATCCTCACCGGACATCTCGGATCCTTCGGGTCCATCAGGGAGGCGTAGTAGGGAGTGATAGCCATCCGCAGTTTTCCCAGGCTCCTGCTGACCTTGGCCGCCTCATCATCATCTATGTCGATGACCTGATGAAGCTGCTCAATAGTTGTGACGCGGTTGGCCAACTGCCATTTCCAGTCGTTCCACTCCGCGTCCGTTACACCCTTCCAGAGAGGTATATCCCTTCTGTCGCGTCGCTGCATTTGTTTCCCTCCCGCCGATGATGAATTAGTTCGACTTGTATGCACTTGCGTTTATCCTACACCTTTGAAAAGCAGCGCGTCAAACTTCAAAGAGGAGATCCTGAGGTAATTATCCGCTAAAAAGCAGGAAGAGGGAATATTACAGGAAGCAAAGGAAAAGGGAGGAGAAGATCCTCTCCTCCCTGACCTTAAGTTAAAAACCTCTCTGTCCTGCTTACCTGGCGTTTTTGACCGTTTTCACCGATTCGGCGTACCTGATGCCGCGTTTCTTCTGCTCCTCGATGACATAGGCATAAAGGGCATCGTCCGCGGCAAGTTTCTCGGCCGGCTGAACACCCTTCTGTTTCACAAGTCCTTTCGCGACCGCCCGTGCAAAGATCGAGCAGGAGCAGCCGGTGCACCGGCTCATGGAGGTGTTCCATGTCTTCTCATCAAAATAGTCGAGAAGGTACCAGGAATGGGTGACCTCGTCGGAACCCTTGAACCCGTGGACCTCTATCTGCATGACAGTGAGATCCCTGTCCCCTTTTTCGGGATCCATCTTCCACATCGGGAAGAGAAGATCAGCGGCAACGTCCAGAGGAACCACCTCTTTGCCTCCGAGTTTCCTGGGATCCTCTTCAAAGAGTCCCATGGAACGCAGAAGCCTCATCTGTTCGACGTGTCCCGGCCACCGGAGGGTCATTTCTCCCAGGTTCCTGGCCTTTATATTCTTTGCAAGGCTCCTGAGCCCATCGGTGTAGAAAGCCTCAAGTGTTCCGACCCCGGGAAAATCACGAAGGTGGAGTCCTGAGGCCGCTTCCACGACTTTCTTTTTGAACTCATTGACGATGGTAACGGGTCGGGTGAACTCCTCGATGCAATCCTTGGGAGACCATGTCACCTGGTAGTTGAAAGGGGGGACCAGTTTGGTCGGGATACCGCCGACAAATATATTGGCATCCTCTACTTCGTCAAGAAGCGCGGCGCCGCGGCCCATCAGAAAGTTGGACATTCCCGGTGCGACGCCCATGTCCGGTATCACTGTGACGCTCTTTTCCCTGGCCATTTCGTCCAGATCCTCGAAATCCTCGGCCATAAAGGAGATATCCACAAGGTTCTTTCCAAGTCCTATAACGGTCTTCATCATGTCGAATCCGAACCGCCCCGGGACGCCGGCGGTGACTATATCGGCACCCTCCAGGACCGGTCCGATCTGAGCCGGGTCCGTTGCCGAGGCTACAGCCGTTCTGACGCCGGGATATTTTTTCTCGATCTCCCTGAGCGTGGCCTCATTCATGTCAACCACGGTCACGTCGAAATCCTTCATCATGTCCGCCACGATCAACTGCCCGACAAGCCCTCCGCCGATCTGTACAGCCTTCATTCAAACTCCTCCTTCTGAAACAGGCAGATTGTATTATTGCCTGACTTTGTATGCAATAAGCAGTATATACTCGTGCTTCTTTTGTGTCAAATTCACCGGTCGTGAATCGTAAACCGTGAATCGTACACGATTCACGGTTCAGATATTTGACTTTCTTCTTGCGAATGTCATAATTATTGCATACATGTTTTTTGTTCCATACATTTTCAGGGAGGTCTGCAGATGAAAAAGAAGGTGCTTGTACTGGGCGGAGGACTCGTCGGCTCTGTCATGGCTCTGGACCTTGCTTCGGACGAAGCCTACTCCGTCACGGTCGCCGACGGCAACAAGGATACCCTTGACAAACTGGTCTCCAGGTCGGGGGGCATGATAACTCCGCGTCAGGATGTCGATTTCGCCAGTCCCGGTTCCATCACCGAAGCCGCGGCAGAAAACGACCTGGTCGTTGGAGCTGTTCCCGGCTCGCTTGGATTCGCGATGATGGGAGCCGTGATCAAGGCCGGCAGGAGCATGTCGGACATCAGTTTCATGGGCGAGGACTACTTCCGATGGAACGACGAGGCGAAAAAGGCTGGAGTCACGCTCGTGGAAGATGTTGGCGTCAGTCCCGGCTTCTCCAACGTGATCATAGGGAGCGCGGTCAATGAACTCGACAGCGTGGACAGCGTGGACATCTACGTCACCGGGCTGCCATTGAGCCCGGTGGAGCCGTTCAACTACAAGTTCGTCTTTTCCCCTGACGACTGCATCGAGGAGTACGTCCGTCCGGTCCGCCTCAAGAGGAATGGAAGGATAATGGAACTTCCCGCACTTTCGGAAAACCGGACGTACCGCTTCGATGTACCGGGGGTCGACCTCCCGGAGATGGAAGGATTCCTGACCGACGGCCTCAGATCCCTCATTACAACCATTCCGGCCCAGAACATCTGTGAGAAGACACTACGCTACCCTGGGACAGCAGAGAGGCTCGCCTTCCTTCGCGAGGTCGGCATCTTTTCCACGGAACCGATCGACGTCAAGGGACTCGCTGTCGTGCCGCGCGACCTTTTCGCGGCCCTCGCATACCCTCGAATGAAACTCGGGGAGAAGGAGAAGGAGTTCACCTTCCTACAGATAGAAGTGAAGGGAACAAAGGACCGCAAGAATGTTCTGCATCGCTACAAAATGTACGATGAGCGCGATGAAAAGACGGGCTACACATCCATGGCCCGCACTACCGGTTTCCCATGCGTAATAATGGCCAGGCTCATTGCGGAGGGTCTCGTGGACATGCCGGGGGTTCATGCGCCGGAGGCGATTGGGAACAAGCCGAAGGTGGTGGAAAGGTTCATCGCGGAGATGGAAAAGCGGGGCGTCCGCATCTCGAGAGAGGTAACTGAGGTCTGATGGCGCAAAGTGGCGGACTCTCCTGCCGGAGTTCCGCCACTTGTTTTTTCCAGTATACTTTGATAAATTGTTATCATACTGCCAAGGTTGGAGGGTCACCCGCATGAACGATATCGAAAGACGGGTCGTGATCTTGAGCCTCGTGGCCATGAAGGGCGAAGATCCCGATCTCTGGGGTTACGCACGGCTGCGCAAATCCATTCTCCTTCTTCAGAAGGAGGAGGGGGTTCCTCTTGGTTTCCCCTTCACCCTTGAGCGCGAGCGTCCGGTTTCTCCTGAACTGCAGCTGTTTCTTGAAAAGATGATGTTCGAGAACGACCTCGAGGTCAGGAATACCCCGTCCGGTTTCAGCAGTGTCATAGGCAAACACGGTCATGCCCTGCTGCAGGAATACCCCGGAATGATCGAGCGGTACAAAAAACAGGTCGGCAGGGTCTTCTCCAGGGTGAGGGACATGTCCCTCACCGACCTCCGCGTAGCCGCCAGGAACGCCTACCTCGACCACCCCGAATAGCCCATTTATTGATCTAGAATACGGAATATTCACTGTCCTTTTTGTCGCCTATGAACATGTACCCCGGGGAATGGGTGATAGCGAACGGAGGCCTGGAAGCCATAAGCGCCGCCTGCGGGGTCACTCCGCAAGCCCAGAATAATGGTACCTCACCATCCCTTACCTCGACAGGATCACCGAAATCTGGCCTGGACAGATCCGCTATCCCTATGCCCTGCGGATCCCCTGCGTGGACCGGCGCACCGTGAACAGCAGGAAAGAGGGAGGTGGTAGTGACGGCCTTCGAGACCAGACCTGCAGGAACGGGCCGCATGCTGACGACCATCGGCCCGGAGAGCCTTCCGGCGGCCCGGCAGGGGATGTTCGTAATGTACATCGGAACGTTCACTCCCATCTCGATGTGCCTCACTGGAACACCTGCCTCGACAAGCGCTCTCTCGAACGTGAAGGAACACCCCAGAAGGAACCCCACCAGGTCATCCCTCCAGATATCCGTGACGTCCAGCGGTTCATCTTCCAGTACCCCGTCCCTGTATACCCTGTACTTGGGGAGATCTGTCCTGATGTCGGCCCCCCGGGCAATGCCTCGGGGTGTCGGATATCCCGGCTCGGTGACGTCAAGCACGGGACATGGGCGCGGGTTCCTCTGGCAGAAGAGCAGAAGGTCGAACGCCCAGTCGCGCGGGAGTACCACCAGGTTGGCCTGGACATACCCTTGCGCGAGCCCCGCCGTGGGTCCGGTCCACTCCTTCCGTCGGATCACTTCTCTGGCGCCTGATGGCGACAGACCGGCCATTTCTTCAAAAGTTTTCACTGAAAGGTCATCTCCCCTGGTCACATTATCGTGACGTTTTAAAAACCCCGTATCCTTTCCAATACTCCCCTGGCACGGCTTATCCAGTCAGAGAGTGTCTCCTTGAATCTTTTCCCGGGAGGAGGTTCAATGAAAGATCCCATTTCCTCCCGCATCCATGAGAGGTCGATGGAATCCTGGATGCATTTTCCGATGAGATCCAGCCTCCGACTGTCCATGCTCCCGTCTCTATCCAGGATAGAGGCGATATCGGAAAGGGCCTGCCGGCATACCGGTTCCCTGAAGTGATCCGAAACGGCCCGGATCAGCCCTTCGGCCCGCGAGTCCACACCCCCGCGCCTGTACTTCGAAGAATATATGAAAAGAGAAAGTTCCGCATCATATCTGTCCCTGCCTCCGCCCCTGTCGTCGCCGAAGACAAGATGCTCGGCCAGGACTCCTCCCATCGAGACGAGAAAACGTCTGAATCCAACTGGGTCCGGGTCGATGACCACACACTTGCCCGTCCGCCCCCGGCCGATGCGCGAAATGTCGCACTCGAGAATGTCGAGCCCCAGGATCATCGCCATTACGGCGTGCCCTGCCTCGTGAACCGCGATCCTGCTCCTGTTGAAAACAAACACCCCTTCCGCGGACCGACCCTCCACGGTAACCATGTTAACCCGATTTCCATGGACAGGTACAGGGGAGCGGACAAAATACTTGTCCATTACTATAATATCTGCTAGTATCTGCCAATAGCAGTAAATCAACAGTACGGAGGAAAAACCATGGATCGGGAAGAGCGCCTTCAACGATTATCCGGAATCCTTGCCGCGGCTGATGCCCCACTCAGCGGGCTGTTCCTTGCAGAGGAGCTGAAGATCAGCCGCCAGGCCATCGTTCAGGATATCGCGCTTCTGCGTGACCGCGGCATTCGGGTCATGGCCACTTCGCGCGGCTATGTTCTGAGAGGGGGCAGCAGAAGAAGGAGTTTCGCCGTAAGGCACGACACCGGGCAGATCTCCGAAGAACTCAACACCATTATCGATGCGGGCGGAAGGATCCTGGATGTGATGGTCCATCACCCCGTTTACGGCGAGATCAGGGGGAACCTCGATCTGGCTTCGAGGGAGGAGGTCTCCCTTTTCGTAAACATGCTTAAAAGTTCCGGACAGTCACCACTCCTGTCCCTTTCCAACGGTTTTCATATCCACACCGTCGAGGCCCCCGATGAGCTTACCCTTGACGCCATCGAGCGTGCCCTCTCGGAAAAAGGTTTCCTCGAGGAATAAAGATCGATCCCTGCCCTTCCCGGGCAACGGAGGTGTTCATATTTGACGGGACGTGAAAAGTACTGGGTTCTTTCCGCTCTTTTCTATTCGGTCATTAATATCGCGGTGCCATTCCTGCTCCTGAAGGATGCAGGTTCTCTCCAGGGCGCGTTCCTCTTCTGGAGCCTTCTGACGGGTGCGGTCCTTCTGGCGGGGGCGTGGATCACATCAGGCTGGAAAGAGACCGCTGATGACGGTAAGTTGCTGAAATGAGCACCGCCGTCATAATCGCGGGCATCGGGGCCTGGTTCACCGTCGGTGCTATCCTCTCATGGTACGCAAGACGAAACCTCGGGAAGGGGATGTCCGAATACTTCCTCGCCAACCGGAAGGTAGGGGGGTTCGTATCGGCCATGACCTACAGCGCCACTACATACAGCGCGTTCATGATGGTGGGACTTGTCGGTCTCACCTACTCTTCCGGGATCGGGGCTCTCGGTTTCGAGATGACGTACCTGGCGGCGACCGTCATCCTGATGGTCATCTTCGCGCCCCGGTACTGGGCCGCGGGACGACTTTTCGACCTGGTTACCCCCTCGGAACTCCTTTCGAAACGCTACGAAAGCCCTCTGGCCGGTGCGGTATCGGCCATTCTCTGCCTGGTGATGCTCATTCCCTACGCTTCGGTTCAGCTGATGGGGATAGGATACCTGTTCGAGATCCTCTCGGGAGGAAGCATACCCTTCATGACCGGGATGCTTATAGCGGCGGGAGTTTCCCTGGTCTTTTCGTGGTGGGCGGGGCTGCGCTCCGTCGCACTGACGGACGCTCTTCAGGCTGTCATAATGCTTGCGGCGAGCCTGCTGCTCCTGTACTTCATAGCCTTCGGCCTGTTCCCGGAAGGATTCGGCTCCGCGCTTGCGCTGAGGCCGGATCTGCTCAAGGTGACCTGGTCATTCCCACTGTTTGTCGGACTGACGCTTCCCTGGGCCTTTTTCGCCGTTACCAATCCACAGGTCGTACAGCGGCTTTACGTCCCGGAGAGCGTCAGAAGCCTGAGAAAGATGATCCTCGGCTTCTCCGCTTTCGGCTTCATATATACGCTTCTCTGCGTTCTGTTCGGCCTGGCCGCCGCGGCGCATGTCCCCGGACTCGAGCGAGCCGACAACGCTATGGCAATGCTT
>WOYI010906426.1_pt1 | contig 12095 bp, 13 predicted proteins | sample 6423411 | NCBI WGS metagenome assembly WOYI01 (sample SAMN13441803, study PRJNA592873) | oil field metagenome | biome: oil field; feature: oil-well bore; material: oil-contaminated soil; isolation source: oil-contaminated soil from oil-well borehole | place: Germany: Wietze | collected 2016-10-18 ... | reverse complement strand
GCACTGATCTTGGCCTGATGCACATCCAGTCCGATCTCCCGTGTGTATATCGGGGCTACTCCCATGAGCCTTCTCCTTGAATGGAACACGCGATGCTTACAAGTGTGCGTGTCGCCCAAGCGCGCCACCATTCAATGGCCTGCAGAATTCGATGGTTCTTTTTGGCTGCGCTGCCCAGCCTCTCTCACGGGATGGTGCCAAGGAGAATCCGGGTGCGAGTGAATGGTGGCGGGTTGAGTTTGGTTTCGCGGTTCTTGCGCGACTATGCACACCCGTAGTGTCTTTCACCATCCGGGACGCCGCGCTTCTGCTGCGTGAAAGTTAGGTAAACAAACCGTGTAGCATCTTCGCCAGCAACAGCAGAAGCACGCCAGCAAAAATTTTCTTCAATGTGGGCACCGGCAGCCGATGCGTCAGACGTGCGCCGATGGGCGCGAAAACCCCACCGGCGATCACTGTCCCGGCCAGCGCAGGCAGATAGATGAAACCAAAGCTGCCCGCAGGCAGACCGGTCGCGCCGTAGCCAGACAGCATATAGCCCACCGAGCCGGCCAGCGCAATCGGTAAACCCACAGCGGCGGACGTGCCAATCGCCTGATGCATCCTGACGTTGCACCAGACCAAAAACGGCACGGTCAACGAGCCGCCACCCACGGCCGCCAGCGCGGAAAAACCGCCGATGACAAAGCCGGCACCAGCCATGCCCCAGGCGCCGGGCAACTCGCGCGACGGCTTGGGTTTGGCGTTGATGAAGAATTGCAGCACGACATACAGCATGAAAACCGAGAAAAAAATCGCCAGCGGACGCGTCGGCACATGGGTAGCGAGTTGCGCGCCGAGCAGCGTGCCAACGATGATGCCGGGACTGATGGCTTTTACCACCGGCCAATTCACCGCCTGATGTCGATGGTGCGTGCGCAAGCTCATGCTGGCGGTGAAAATGATGGTGGCCATTGATGTACCCAGCACCAGATGCATCAGGTGCTCATCGGGGAAGCCTTGCGCGGAAAAAATCAGTACCAGCATCGGTACGATCACTGCACCGCCGCCGATGCCCAGCAAGCCGGCAAAAAATCCGGCGCAAGCGCCTACTGCGAGATAGGTCAGAAACCAGATCATGATCTGCCGATCAGTTTTTCAACGATGAATTTCCATTCCGCCGGATCGACCGGCGTGATCGACAAGCGGTTGCCTTTCTGCAGAGTGCGCATATTGGCGAGCTGTGGATGGGCGCGCAGTTCATCCAGGCCGATCAAGCGCGTTTTGCACACGATACGCACATCAACATTCATCCAGCGTGGATTTTCCGGCGTCGACCTGGCATCAAAGTAAGGGCTCTTGGCATCGAATTGGGTGCGGTCGGGATACGCCCGCCGGGCCACTTCGGCCAGCCCGGCGATGCCTGGCTCGGGGCACGAAGAATGATAGAAAAACACGCCGTCGCCGACCTGCATCTGGTCGCGCATGAAATTGCGCGCCTGGTAATTGCGTACGCCCCACCAATCCACTGCGTGGTTGGGCATGGCCAGCACATCATCGATACTGATGACCGAGGGTTCGCTTTTCATCAACCAGTAGCGTGGCATTGCGGCAGTCTCCGGGAAAAACATGACGGAAAATTTCAGGTGTATTTCAGGTGTTCTTGTTGGCCAAAAAGAAGAGCGCGGAAAAATCCGCGCTCTTCGACTACAGAGGAATCCCCCGCCAGTGCCGTTTGGCCGGCATCCTGAACCGAGGTTCAGATGGGCCGCTTTCCAGCCGCTTCAGGTTCGCTCACCAGGAGCGATCACAACGGCGGCATCAGGTCAGCGACCTGCGCAGATGCGTATTGGTTCAAGGAATATATGGCCTTGGCGCACACCGCAGGGGAAAACTTGCGACGCAAACTGGATCTGCTTACGACACCTGGCCAAACTCTGCCAGCGATGCATCCAGCTTGCCCTCAATGGAATTGATTCTACCCTCAATCGTTTCACTTTCAAGCCCGGCAAATAAATCCGGCGTGGTGGCTTTGAGCAACAACAATTCATGCGCGATGTTCAATGCCGCCATGACGGCAGTTCGCTCGCCGCTGCTGCGCGCGCCACCGGCAGACTTCGGTGCCTTACCGCTGATTCCTTTGAGTTTGCCATCGAGAAAAGCCACGGCTGCGAGCAAACCCTCACGCTCTTCCGGTGCGCAAGCCACACGGTAGTCCTTGCCCAGCAGATTGATTTCCAGAGGTTCGCTCATGCTTCGGGCAGCCTGTCACGCAGCGCTTCAAGCCGCTCGCAAGCCGCGCTGATTTTGTTTTTGAGGAGGATTTTTTCAGTCTCCAGCGCAGCAACACGCTGGCGCAGCGTTTCATTTTCAGAACGCAGGCTGTGCATGATAGTCAGGAGCTGGTCCAGTTTGCGCTCGACGGCATCAAGGGAGGAATTCATTTTTCAAGTTTCGGCGAAAATCAGCCCAGGGTCAAGCGGCATTCGCGTTCTCTCTGGCACAATGCACACATGCCATCTGATGCATTTTCTGTCGCCGACGTGCGCCGTGCGCTGGTCATCAAGCTCCGCCATCATGGCGATGTCCTGCTGGCGGCCCCTGTCCTGTCGATGTTGCAACGGCTTGCACCGCAATGTGAAATCGACGCGCTGATTTACAGCGATACCGTGCCCATGCTGGCCGGAAATCCGCATCTGGCGCAACTCCATGTCATCGACCGCAACTGGAAAAAACAGGGCGTACTGCGCCAGACGGCGGCCGAATGGCGCCTGCTTTCGCAACTGCGCGCACGCCATTACGACCTGGTCATCCATCTTTCCGTGCATAAGCGCGGCGCATGGCTGACGCGCCTGTTGCGCCCGCGCTGGTCGGTGGCACCGCGCATTCACGCGGCCGGTACATTCAGCGCACGCTTCTGGGCGAACAGTTTCACGCATTTTTATGCCGCGCAATCGCATCCCGACCGGCATACGGTAGAAAGCAATCTGGACAGCCTGCGCGCCTTGGGTCTCACGCCGCTGGCCGCAGACAAGCGCGTGGTGCTGGTGCCCGGTACGGCGGCGGAAGCACGTGTCGACGCACTGCTGGCAAGCCACGGCATGCAGGCTGGCCGCTTCATCCATATCCACCCGGCGTCGCGCTGGCTGTTCAAATGCTGGCCGGCGGATCGCGTCGCCGCGTTGTGCCGTTTGCTGACTGACCTAGGCTGGCCCATCGTGCTGACTTGCGCGCCGGATGCGCAGGAAATGGCGTTGCTCAAAACCATCTTCGCCGAGCTTGGCAAACTTGATCCACCCGCCACGGACAGCAGTAAAAACTCGGCGCTGGTGGCACGGCGGATTGTTGATTTTTCCGGGCAATTAACGCTCAAGGAACTCGCTGCGCTGAGCGCGCGAGCCAAACTTTTTGTCGGCGTCGATTCCGCTCCGATGCATATCGCCGCGGCGATGGGCACGCCCACCGTGGCGATTTTCGGCCCCTCGGGCGACCGCGAATGGGGGCCGTGGAATGTGATCCATCGCGTCGTCGCTTCTACCACCCATGCGTGCCGCCCTTGCGGTCGCGCCGGTTGCAATGACAGCAAGATCAGCGAATGCCTGACCACGTTGCCCGTAGCGCAGGTATACGCGGCATGCGCCGAGCTGCTATGAGGCTGGCCATCGTGCGCCAGAAATACACGCCCTTTGGCGGCGCGGAACGCTTTGTCGAGCGCGCGCTTGCCAGCCTTATTGCGCAGGGTGTCGATGTGTCCATCATCGCGCGGCAATGGCCGGATGGCTTGTCGATTAAAGGCCGGCGCGTCGATCCGTTCTATCTCGGCCGCACCTGGCGTGACTGGAGCTTTGCGCACGGCGTGCAAAAAATCATCGCGCGTGGCGATTACGACCTGGTGCAAAGCCACGAGCGAATTCCCGGTTGTCATATCTACCGCGCCGGCGACGGCGTCCATGCCACCTGGCTGGCGCTGCGCGCGGCGGCACGCGGCTCCACACTGGGCGAAAAACTCTCGCCATGGCATCGCTACACGCTGGCGTCCGAAGCCGCAATGTTCCGCCACCCCAGCCTCGCCGCCGTAATCTGCAATTCGCGCATGGTGCGCGACGACATTGCACGGCGCTTTGGCGTTGGCGATGCAAAGCTGCATGTGATTTACAACGGCGTCGACCTGGAAAATTTTCATCCACGCCTGCGCGATGAGCACCGCACGGCATGGCGTAAAAAAGTCGGCGTTGGCGAGACGGCGCCTGTCGCGCTGTTCGTCGGTTCCGGCTACGAACGCAAGGGCTTGCCGACATTGCTCACCGCCTTTGCGCGGCTGCCGCAAGACAAGGGGGAACTTTGGATCGTTGGTTACGACAAGCAGCAAGCGGCCATGCAACAGCGGGTGGCACAGCTCGGCATCGCGGCGCGCGTGCGCTTTTTCGGCGCACAAAAAGATGTGCGTCCCTTTTATGGCGCGGCCGATCTGTTCGTCTTGCCCACGCTCTACGATCCATTTCCCAATGCCGCGCTGGAAGCGCTGGCCTGCGGCCTGCCGGTGGTAACAACCACCAGCTGTGGCGCGGCGGAGCTGATTACCGAAGCAAATGGCGCCGTGGTCGCCGCCAATGATGTGGCGGCGCTTGCCGGCGCGATCAGCAACCTATGCCTGCCGGGACGTGCCGCTGACATGCGTGAAGCCGCACGTTCAAGCGTCAGCGGTCTCGATCTGGCCAGCATGGCGCAGCGTTTGATGACGCTGTACATGCAAATCGCCGGCTGAGGATAATTGGAATAAAAAATCAGAGCAGATAACCATAAACATCAGCCATCTGTTTTATTGTTCGGCGTGCCGATTGCCGGCGCACCCCAGCCTTTGAAAACAGATTTCTGCATCTTGCCCAGCACTTCAACCTGAACGTCAGAACACGGTGCTGCGCGGCAGGCGAGGATGATGCCACGCGCTTCTTCTTCTGCGCTGACATGCGCACGACTCATCGGCCCGGTGCTTTCCCAGCTGCCCTGCACCACGGCCACTTTGCAAATGCCGCAGCCACCATTCAGACAGCCAACCGGGATGCCGCGCCGGCCGAGGCGTGCCATGCCTTGCAACAGGGTTTCGTGGGGCAGGCACTCATACGTTTCTTTGGTTTGCGTCAGTTCCACGCGGTAGTGTGTGGCGGGCGCGGCAGAAATGACATCTTCATCTGGGGCCATGCTTGTTCCGTTTTTTTCTGAAATAGGCAAGGTTAGAATGTTAGCTGTTTTGGGGGAATCGAACATGGAATGCACGGTACGCTGGCACGATGGAATGAGCTTTATTGCCGAGACAGGCAGCGGGCACTTTGTGCCCATGGATGGCGCCCCCGATGCCGGAGGCCGCAATCTGGCGCCGCGACCGATGGAAATGTTGCTGGCGGGGCTGGGCGGCTGTACGGCATTTGACGTGGTGCTGATCCTGCAGCGCGGTCGCCATGAAGTCACGGGCTGCACGGTGAAGCTGCAAGCGGAACGCGCGGAGACCGACCCGAAGGTGTTCACGCGCATCAATTTGCACTACACGGTGACGGGCAAGGCGCTTAAACCTGAAGCGGTTGAACGCGCGCTGAAACTCTCGGCGGAAAAATACTGCTCGGCTTCCATCATGCTGGGCAAGACAGCCGAGATTACGCACAGCCTGGAAGTGCTTGAAGCCAATTAGAGGTAGTACGCAGTCCTGGTCATCACGGCCGAGGCGCATTTCATTGCCGCCTTGATGGGTGCGGGCAGTTCGCGTGCGCCGTGCTGCCATGCGGTTTCTGCGTGTCGGCTTTCGTCAATCGCCATTTGCGCCAGCAATACCTGCGATTTTTCATCCTGCGCTGAGAGTTGCGCCTGATGGCCCTCGAGGTGGGCGCTTACTTGCCGCTCGGTTTCGGCCAGAAAACCCAGATTCCATGCGTCACCCAGTTTGCCTGCAACCAGGCCCAGCCCCAGCGCACCGGCATACCACAGCGGATTGAGCAGGCTCTTGCGCCCGCCCAGTTCGCCGATGCGCCGCTCGGTCCAGTTCAGATGTTCGGTTTCTTCCCATGCGGCCTGCCTCAGCGCCTGTTTTGTCGCTGGGTTGCACGAGGTCAGGGCCTGCCCCTGATAGAGCGCCTGGGCGCAAATTTCGCCGCAATGGTTGATGCGCATCAGCGCTGCGGCGTGGCGCTTTTCGGCGTCGCTCAAGGCGGTCTCGGGCAGGTCCTCACCGGGCATGGCGCGGCGGGTTGGGGCGGGCGCGAACAGGGCGCGCAGCATCTTGTCGACTTCGGGGATCAGTTTGTCAATCATCTGTGGTCGGCAAAAAGGTACATTCAGGTACATTCAATTCGCATCGGGATGCTTGCCCAGACGCAAGGCATTGCGCCCTTCGTCGGCCGTGGCAATCGGGATGCCATTCGGGCAAAACAGCTCACGGCTCAACGCCGCATGGTAGCGGTTGACCGGTTTGTTTTCGATCGGCCGCCATTCGCTGATGCGCGCCTTGTGCCATTGGCCATCGCCGCCTGTGGCATACAGTTTCCAAGTGCCTTCTTCACAATGTATGCCTTCGAAGCTGATGTTTTGCGCGCCACTGGCGGTGCGCACCACAAGCACATAGCGCACGATGCCATCGCTGCCGGGTGATAACGTGCTGGCGTCGATCAGATAGGTGCTGGTGGCGGTCGGGCTGACATAGAACTCACGCAGGTTTTCAGGGCGGGGGAAGTCTGGCGGCGGCACCTCCAGCTCTTTCCATTCAACAACATCCGGTTCCACATACTCGATACCGGCGCCTTCATCATGCCCCAGCGGATCCTTTTTTGCAGCAAAGCCTGGCAAACTGGTCATGGCAACAAGAGCCGCGGCCGCCAGCAAACGAACCCTCAGGCGAGGCCTCATCGCACGCTATCCGTTTCGGGAAAGAGCAGGTGCGCCAGCTCGTTCAAGGCGGATTCATACACGCCACGCTTGAACTCGATCACATTATCCAGGGGAATCCAGTAAGTACTCCATCGCCAGGCATCAAACTCCGGCCGGTCGCAGGCGCGCAGATGGACATCGCTGTCGCGGCCGGTCAGGCGCAACAGAAACCAGATCTGCTTCTGGCCACGATAGTTGTTGCGCCATTCACGGCGCACCCAATGTTTCGGCACGTCATAACGCAACCAGTCGCGCGTGCGGCCGATGATCCGCACATGCTCGGGTTTGAGGCCGACTTCTTCATACAGCTCGCGAAACATCGCCTGTTCAGGGGTTTCCCCTTTATCGATACCGCCTTGCGGAAACTGCCAGAAGTGTTCGCGGATGCGCTTGCCCCAAAAAACCTCGTTGCGACGATTGGTCAGGATGATGCCGACGTTGGGGCGATAGCCTTCACGATCAAGCATGATACGAATTCCAATGATTAACTGCTGCTATTCTTTCACACTTGGCGGCAAGTGGAAAGCCGGTCATGCGAACGTACCCCGATTAACCCGGCCCATGCCGCCGTGTTACCAGCGCCGACTTTTCTTTAGCGTGAAATACTTGGGCCAGTGCACTATGTGTAATGATCGAGCGTAGCAAGCCAGAAAGCAGTCTCCCCGCGAGGGGGCGAGGCGGGAATGCGTGACGCATGCGTCGCGCCGCTGTAGCCGACTGGCTGTGCAAAGCCAGTCGTGGGCCGCGTAGCGGATGGGAGGGGCGGGCGGGTCCATTTGTCGCCAGCCCTTGATGCAACAACAACGAAGTTGATGGATTGGATGATTCGTAGAGGATCATTGAGGCCATGAGCGTTAGAGGACAACCGACATGCAACAACACTTCATTGGCGGCCAGTGGGTCGCCGCCGCCAACGGCGCAAGCCTGCCGGTCATCGACCCCAGCACCGGCGAGACCTTCGACCACCTGGCGCGCGGCACGGCAGCCGACATTGACCACGCCGTGACCGCGGCGCGCACGGCACTGGACGGCCCATGGGGAAAACTCACCGCCGCCGAGCGCGGGCGCATCCTCGGCAAAATGGGACAGATCATCCTCTCGCGCCATGAAGAGCTCGCGCAACTCGAAGCGCGCGACACCGGCAAGCCCTTGACGCAGGCGCGCAACGACATCACGGTGGCGGCCCGCTACTGCGAGTTTTATGGTGGCGCGGCAGACAAGGTGCACGGCCAGCAGATTCCCTACCTCAATGATTTTCACGTCGTCGTGCTGCGCGAACCGTATGGCGTCACCGCGCATATCCTGCCGTGGAATTATCCGGCGCAGATGTTCGGCCGCTCGGTGGTCCCGGCGCTGGCGATGGGCAATGCCGCCGTGCTCAAGCCATCCGAAGATGCATGCCTGACGCCGCTGGAATTTTGCCGCATCGCGCAGCAGGCCGGCCTGCCCGATGGCGCGCTGAATGTGGTCACCGGCCTCGGCGAAGAAGCCGGCGCGGCGCTGACCGCGCATCGAGGCATCAACTTCGTCACCTTCACCGGCTCGCCAGAAGTCGGCCGGCTGGTGCAGAAAGCGGCGGGCGACAACTTGATCAAATGCGTGCTTGAACTCGGCGGCAAGTCGCCGCAGATTGTCTTCGCCGACGCCGATCTGGACCGCGCCGCGACCACCATCCTCAAGGCCATCACACAGAATGCCGGACAAACCTGTTCGGCAGGCAGCCGCGTGCTGGTTCAGGCATCGATTTATGACGCATTCGTCAAAGACTTGCAGCAGCGCTTTGCCCAGTCACGCGCCGGCTCGCCCGCGATGGATCTGGATTGCGGCCCGCTGATCAATGCCGCGCAGAAAGAGCGCGTGGAAGGTTTCATGCAGCGCGCCATTGCCGGCGGCGTGCCGTTGCTGGCGCAAGGCAAGGTGGCCGATGGCGTGCCACCCGGCGGCTATTACGTCGCCCCGGCGATGTTCGGCGCGGTGCCGCGCGACCACGAGCTGGCCTGCGCCGAAGTCTTCGGCCCGGTGCTGTCGGTCATGCCTTTCAAGGACGAGGAAGATGCGGTGAATCTGGCCAACGCCACCGACTTCGGTCTGCTCGCCGGCATCTGGACGCGGGACGGCGCACGCCAGACGCGCATGGCCAAGCGCATGCAGTGCGGACAGGTTTATCTCAACTGTTATGGCGCGGGTGGCGGCGTCGAACTGCCTTTCGGCGGCGTGAAATCCAGCGGCCATGGTCGCGAAAAAGGCTTTCTCGCGCTGGAAGAGTTCTGCGTGATCAAGACTGTCGTGCAATATCACGGCGAGTAAAACAGCCGGGACTGCAAGCACGCAACGAATTCATCATCGCCATCAGGAACATTCTTGACTTCGATAAAGCAAAAAGAAGATACTGGAAAAAAATGGACAATAGCGCAATGGGCGGTATGGCAGTATGCGGCCTGCCCATCACACAAAACAGAGGAGCATCATGCCAGCGACTAAATACTTTGCCTGCCTATGCCAAAGGGGGAAGCGATGGGCATCAACAACCTGATACTGCGTGCGGGAAGCTGCCTTACCTTCGGATGTGGCCTGACGGCCGGTCTTTTACTGTTGATGACCAATGCAAATAGCGCTGTGCTGCAAGGTGTAGTTAAAGATACCGCCGGACAACCAGTCGATAGCGTGCTGGTCACTGTGGAAGACAAGCGGCTGAGTTCCACGACGATCAGCGTATTGACGAATAGCCAGGGGAAATTCGAATTTCCTGATCTCGGGGTTGTTTCCATTCCGGCAAAGGCGGTGCGCATGCTCAAGGTAGGTTTTACGCAGCGCGGCCCGATCACGATCAAGCCCAAGGGCAATCGCCTGCTGGCTTCGATCACCGCGGCGCCTGTGGACAATGTGGCAGAACAGGTTTCCGGTTCCGCCTGGATTGCACGCTACCTGCCCGATACGCCAGCCACGCACATGATGTCGCTCAACTGTGCGCAGTGCCATGACCTTCCCTTTGCCAAGGCAAAGCATTACATCAACATGTTTGGCACCTTGCCAGTCAAGGAAAAAGAAAAGGTCTGGTTCGATGTGTTCAAGTTCATGCGCGTCAAATCGGCCGGCCTCAACCCGTCCATCGACCTGTCCACGCTGCCGCCCGCCATGTTTGAAAGGCACCCGCATGCTGGCGCCCCCGGCAGCGACATGGTTGCTTCCTGGAGCCATGCGGATGAGGAAGTCATGGCGCCGCTGCTCGCGCAATATATGCCGGCGAGTTTTACGGAATACAAGCTGGATGACTACAAGAAACTGCTGGCGCCGGTCGGCACTGTCGGCACCGTGTTTCGCGAATACCAGATGCCGGCGCCCATTGAGGGTTCCCTGTGGCACGACACCACAATCGCCAAACGTGCCGATGGCAAGCGCTTCATCTACTCGATGGATTGGGCCAACCCGCGCATTGCACGGATTGACCCGCGCACCGGTGAAATCAGGATGCTGCCCTTGCCCAAAGGCGTAGCCAATGGGCATACCCTGGCACCCGATCAGGATGGCAAGCTCGTGGCCGTATTGCAAAACCCCGGCAGCATCGGCCGTTACGACCCGCTGACAGAAAAATGGGAAATCTGGCCGGCGGGCGGCCCGGCGGCCGGCGTGCATAGCTTTGCCTACAAGGCCGGCTATTACGTAGGCTATGACGCGACCGGCGGTATCTGGGCCAGCCTGATCGCGCAGAACAAATTGATCCGCCTTGACCCGCGCACCGGCAAGACGCTGACGGTTGATGCGCCATCTACCGGCGAAGCCCCCGCGCAATCGATGGTGTATGGCGGCGCGATGACGGCCGACGGCAAGACCGTGTGGTTCACCCAGCTGAATGGTTATGTATTTGCGGTGGATACCGCCAGCGGGCAAGTGACGGAAAAAATAGACATCCCGCGTGGTGATGGCCCGCGCCGCTTGACGATTGATAAAGACGATGTGCTGTATGTGCCGCTGGATGGCGCCGGGCGGATTCTTGTCTACGATACAAAAACCAAAAAAGAAATCGGCCGCTTCGCGCTGCCGGATTGGGCTGCCGGGCCGTATGCGGCAAATTGGGATCCCACGCGCAATGCGGTGTGGACTGTCGGCCGGAATGGCAAGGTGTATCGCTTCAATGTCGCCGACAAATCGTTTATCGAATACCCGTTCCCGCGGCAAGTGCTGGTACACGCGCTGTCGGTGGACAATGAAACCGGCGATGTATTTTTCTCTTATGGCGGGACACCGCAGATCGCGTGGTCGCCGCGCATGGTGGCCTGGCTGCATCCGGGTGAACCAGAAACAAAAACCAGGGTGGCATTGCATTGAGCGGCACATGGCTGGTGGCAGATAAGGTGGGCAAAGGTAAAATGCGCCTTTTGACATTTTGCCAAGCACCCCATGCGCGCCAGCCAGTTTTTCATCGCCACCCTCAAGGAAGCCCCTTCTGACGCCGAGATCGTCAGCCACCAGTTGATGCTGCGCGCCGGGTTGATCCGGCGCCTCGCCGGCGGCATTTATACCTGGATGCCGATCGGGCTGCGCGTGCTGCGCAAGGTGGAAGCCATCGTGCGCGAAGAGATGAACCGCGCCGGCGCGATTGAGTTGCTGATGCCCGCCGTGCAGCCTTTCGAGCTGTGGGAAGAATCCGGACGCGGTCCGGGCTATGGCCCGGAGCTGCTGCGTTTCAAGGATCGCCATCAACGTGATTTCGTTATCGGCCCGACGCACGAAGAAGTGATTACCGACATCGTGCGCCGCGAGGTGAAAAGTTATCGCCAGTTGCCGCGCAATTTTTACCAGATTCAAACCAAGTTCCGCGATGAGATCCGGCCGCGCTTTGGCGTCATGCGCGGGCGTGAATTTTTGATGAAGGACGCATATTCATTCCACACCTCGTTTGCCGACCTGGAACGTGAATACCGCGCCATGCACGAAGCCTACACGCGCATCTTTACGCGGCTGGGGCTCAGGTTCCGCGCCGTGGCGGCGGATACCGGATCGATTGGCGGCACCGGTTCGCACGAATTTCATGTGCTGGCCGATTCCGGCGAGGATGCCATCGCCTTTTGCCCGACGTCCGACTACGCGGCGAACGTTGAACTGGCCGAGGCAATCGCTCCCGGAAAAGTCTGCTTTGACGAGACGGCGATGATGGAAAAACGCGCGACGCCAGGCAAGACTAAATGCGCCGACGTCGCCGAATT
>WOYI011440632.1_pt1 | contig 12102 bp, 10 predicted proteins | sample 6423411 | NCBI WGS metagenome assembly WOYI01 (sample SAMN13441803, study PRJNA592873) | oil field metagenome | biome: oil field; feature: oil-well bore; material: oil-contaminated soil; isolation source: oil-contaminated soil from oil-well borehole | place: Germany: Wietze | collected 2016-10-18 ... | reverse complement strand
TTTTTGGCAGTTAAAATTTTTGCTAGTTTAGGGAGTTGGCGCTCCGCTTGCAGCCACTGGCCTGATCTTCCGCCAGTCGAAACCGAAACACCCCCGAAGGATTTCTCCTTTGGAGTAATCTAAATATACTCTGTATCGATAGAAAAAGCAAGAAGGGATCATCAACTTAGAAGATTCCCCCTTGCTTTTCAATTTTTCAGCATCAGGACAATGTCCCTTTGGCCTTTGTTTCGCCTTGGTCCACTATCCTTTCCCTCTCCAGTCCAGGTCTAGAGGTCAGCCTTGGTCAGAACAGATACACCGGTGTCATAGTAATCAGATCCTACAGGTTCGCCCTTTAGAGCCTTTACTGCTGTCTTCATACCTTCATAGCCCATGACATCAGGATTCTGAGCCATTGTTGCAAGAAGATGGCCACCCTTAATCAGAGAAAGGATCATGTCAGACTTGTCAAAACCCACTCCAACAATCTTTCTGTTGGTTTCTGCAATAGCATTACCTACACCAACAGTTGAACCTTCGTTTGAACCAAACAAAGCTACAACACCCTGGGTGATGAAGTTAGCGCTCATGTCTTTAGCAACTGCAGCATCACCATTACTATACTGGGTCTCAAGAAGCTGGAAATCTGTTCCTTCATAGGCTTTGCGGAATCCAGTTTCACGAGCAACCGTAGAAGCAGTTGCGCTACTTACACCAATGATACCAATTTTACCGGAGGAGACGCCATCAGCCTTAAGGGCTTTAAGCATTTCCATACCAGCAGTATTACCAGCAGCAGTATTGTCAGTAGCCAAGGTTCTCACTGCAGGGAAATCAGCAGCAGAGTCAACATATACAATCGTAACACCAGCACTCTCTGCTTCCTTGAGGGCGGCAGTTACAGCGTTACGCCCGTTAGCAGCGAGTAGGATAGCGTCTGCACCACCGGCGACGGCATTGTTGATGCTTTCGATTTGCTTTGCATCATCTTTCACATCAGGGGCAAGCCACTTGTAGGTAATTCCACCAAGTTCGGTAGCGGCTTTCTGTGCACCCTTGTCAACATTTACCCAATGCTGGTCAGACTGATCCATGGTGATCAGGTAAACATTATAACCTGAATCTTCTTTGCTACCCTGAGCAAACAGGGAAGTTGCCAATACGAGTACACACAGTACAATTGCAATTTTCTTCATACACAAACTCCTTTTCCTATGTACTACACTAACGTGTTAGTATTTACGCAGCAGAAACGAGACGTTTCTTTTTGGAACCCTTGCCCGAACGTACTATGACATCCAACAAGACAGAGACCACTACGATGATTCCAATGACAATGTTCCTTATTGCCACAGGAGCACCGGCAAACTGCAGACCATTCTGCAGGACGCCCCAGATGGAAGCACCGATTACCGTACCGAAGAGCAATCCTTGTCCACCTAACGTTGACACTCCACCAATTACTGATGCAGCAACAGCATTGAGTTCATAGCCATTTCCAGCATCCATAGCTCCCATACCACTAGTAGCAGTAGTAATGAGCCCTACAACTCCCGCGACAAAAGCAGAAACCATGTAGGCTTTTGTAGTGGCACTTATCACATTGACTCCACTAAGCCGGGCCGCCTCAACGTTGGAGCCAATCGCATAGATATGACGGCCACTACGCGTTCGCATCAGGATGAAGTTGAAGATGATCCAGAGCACCGCAGCTATCCATATGGTGTTGTACAGACCAAAAGTCTTACCATAATAGAAGAAATCCCTGAAACCTTGGGCTGCTTCACCGATGCTGTCGGTGTTGTAGTTATTGTTTGCTATCTGGGCTATACCACGGGCTATGGTCATTGTCCCCAGGGTTGCAATAAAAGGGGGAAGCTTGGCAAGGGAGACCAAGAGGCCGTTGGCCAAACCCATAGCAAGACAGCATAACAAGGCAACTACGACTGCAATCCAGGGATTAATTCCTTTGGTCATCATTGTTGCGCTGATCATACAACTCATCCCTAACACAGATCCGATAGATAGGTCGATATTACCTGTTATCAGGACATAGGACTGCCCAATACCGATAAGAAGGATTGGGGCTATCTGCCTAAGCAGGTTAGAGATGTTTCTCGGTGAAAAAAACACCGGATTCATAAAGCCAAACACTACATAGAGCACAATGAGCCCAATGGTGACCGTCAGTACCTGTCCTATTCCACGTATAGCCATCATTCGCTTAAATGGATTCACAAATTCTCTGCTCATTATCCCTTCCCCATCAGTTCTTATCATCCAGTTTGTTTTCAAACCGGGTTGCAGCTTCCATAATTTTCTCCTGGGTGGCATCAGAGCGGTCGAGCTCGCCAGTGACCCTTCCGTCACACATGACCAGGATTCGATCTGAGACCCCCAGGATCTCTGGCATCTCACTTGACACAAACATCACTGAAATGCCCTTTTGTTTCAATTCATTCATCAGATTATATATTTCAACCTTGGCGGCTACATCAATACCTCGAGTTGGTTCATCGAAAATGACTACCTTGCTGTCTCTAGCAAGCCACTTTCCTACAACAACCTTCTGCTGGTTTCCACCAGAGAGCGATGATGCATTGACTTCACTTGTAGGAAGCTTGACCTTCAGATCAAATATAGCTTTCTCTACCATCGTACGTTCTATCGTACGATTAATGACTCCTGCCGCATTACAAATAATATCAAGGTTTGGCAGTGCGATATTTTCCCTTACAGAAAGCTTTACACAGAGGCCGTCACGTTTCCTATCTTCCGGAACTAATACCAGACCAGCTGCTATAGCATCCTCAGGACAGGTTATCTTGACTGGGACACCCTCGATCTCAACCTCCCCGCCATCCTTGTGGTCTACTCCGAATAACGCCCGGGTCATCTCAGTCCTTCCAGCACCCATAAGGCCAGCAATGCCTAGGATCTCCCCCTGGTACAGATCCAAGGATACATCCTTGACCATTCTGCCTGCCTTCAAATTACGGATTGAAAGCGCCAACTTACCTCTGTTGGCAGGTACACGGGGAAACTTCTCCTTAATCTCGCGCCCAACCATGTAGGAAATAATTTGATTCAGCTTCAGATCCTTGAAAGGCTGTTCAGTAATGAATTTCCCGTCACGCATGATGGTGACCCTATCTACGATATACTGTAGCTCTTCAAGTCTGTGACTGATATAGACAATACTACAACCTGTATCCCGTAGCTTTCTAATCAAAGTAAAGAGTTGGGTTATCTCAACACTGGTAAGGGCACTGGTCGGTTCATCCATGATGAGTATCCTTGACTTGGCTTGCAACGCTTTTGCAATTTCCACCATCTGTTGTTTGGATACAGCCAGAGCGCCTACAACCATCTCAGGTTTTATGTCTATCTGTAAGGAATCAAGGACCCCTTTTGCTTGGCGATTCATCTCCCTGTCGTTCAGCAGGCTCCCTTTAGCTAGTTCTCTTCCCAAAAAGATATTCTCTGCAACAGTGAGATGGGCACACATATTCAATTCCTGGTGGATCATCGATACACCTAGAGCCTGTGCCTTGCGTGGGGTCAAATCACCTTCAATCTCATTGCCAAAGATACGTATTTTACCTCTATCACGGGTATAGACACCGCTAAGAATTTTCATAAGGGTAGACTTACCTGCACCATTTTCACCAAGAAGGGCCATTACCTCTCCGGGACGGATATTAAAGGAGACATCATCCAAGGCACGCACCCCAGGGAAAGTCTTGGTAATATTGTGCATTTCAACACTATAGTCTCTCTCATTCATGCCATAGTACTCCTGTATGGTCAAAGTATCTCATGGCGTCCTTGCCAACGATAGGTGGTGATTTATTGGAAAAGGGTGTCTATTCTTTAGATTTGAGGGGTATGGACCCGGCAATACCACCATACTGGGAGAATTCATTGCGAGTTAGCACACGATCGACCCTGCCTCCAGTGAGGATTACCAGACGGTCTGCGACCTGCAGGGTATCAGAGAGGGAGACCGCCAAGATAAGGCAGGTAATCCCTTTCTTTTTGAAGGCATCAAAATAGTGAATGAGTTGAATTCGCTGAAACATGTCAACCGATCCAAAGGGTTGAACCGCACAAACGCATGAAGGATGTTGCATCAAAATCCTTTGGTAGACAATGGTATGGAGTTTCTCCTGGGAAAGGTCATACAGGCTACTTTTATAGAGGTCCTTACCAAAAATGGGTTCGAGCTCCTTTGCAATAGCCCTTCTTCGTTTTGGACGCAACCAGATATGACGAATCTTTTCATCACTGGTGAAGTAGAGGTTATCAATGACCGACAGCTGGGGGAACAATAGTGTCTCATAGGGTTTGGGAGCTATAAGGGAAATGGAGCGGTCGCCTTTGGATGGTGCTTTTCCTGCAAGGGTGAGCTTTCCTCTCTCTGGCATCGCTGTTCCCTGAAATAGGGTAAACAGATCACCAATACAGAGGTTTTCACTATCGAGAAGCACCACAGTCTCTCCTTTACGTAAGGAAAAGCTAAGATCATGTACATTTCCATACCAGAGGTTCTCACAAACAAGAAAGGGCGTTTCAGAATCCTCCATCACCTCAGGCGGTCTTTGTCTTTGAGAACGCTCCATGCTCTGCTCAAACACGTTGCTATACTTGATGATAACCTCATTGGTCATCTGGTACGGGAAGAGGTGTTTGATGATTCTTCCCTCTTGCATAAGATAGCAGCGCGAGCAGAAACGAAAAGCCTCCTGATGATGATTACATAGATACAGGAACGTCATGCCTTGCTCTTTGAAGTAGTGCATCAGAACCTCTAGCCTGGCAAGGTCCAGTTCACTGACAAAGTTTGATATGTCATGCAGAATTACAAGATCAGATCTAAGTATGCTCGCCTTGACAAACTCTATGACCAGTTTTTCAAATGATGACAGGTTCCCTACCAAGGTCTTTCTGCGAATACTGACGGGAAGTGGGGCAAGCAACTGCTCCATTTGGCTGGAAAGTACCTTTTGGTTGATGAGATGACCGTGAAAACCCTTGCGCAGCACAAACAGGTTTTCCTCTACTGTCATGGTATCGATAAGATTTGAATCTCGCTGGATGACTGTTACACGATTGGGTTTCCTGGAACTGGATAGATAATCATTGACCAGGATATCATTACAGTAGACATGACCATAGTGGATGGGAATGTTCTTCTGGAAAATGGTCAGCAGCTGCTCTAAACCTAGGGCATTGAGCCCTATGAGAGCCACTATCTCCCCTTTGTAGAGGTGTAGGTTGATATCAAAAAGATAGGGAGGAAGCGATACCTGCTCCAGTCGGAAGACCTCATGCTTCATACCGTTTCCTCAGGACCTACACTTCTGGGGAGGGAAATTAGCACATCAGTGCCTACCCCTACCTGGCTAGTCACTGTAAGGCCGTACTGCTCACCAAACAGGAGCTTTATGCGGTTGTTCACATTCACCAAGGCAATGCCACCATGATGCTCATCACGTTTCATGTATTCAAAGCTACGCACAGAGAGGTTACGGTGCATCTTCTCCAGGACCGAACTTTCCATACCTACCCCATCATCACTGATGGTGACCAGAAGCCTTGATTGTGTCGTCTCTATATGGATTCTGAGCAGTCCTTGGCCCATCTGACACTCAAGGCCATGGATAATGCAATTTTCAACTATCGGTTGAAGTGTAAGTTTTGGGATACGGTAGGATAGCACCTCTTGTTTGTCGTCATCGTCAATGACCACATCAAGAGCCATACGGTTTCCAAACCGGAACTGCTGGATAAAGAAGTAGTTGCGGGTATTCTCCAACTCCTGTTCCAAGGTAACAAGGTTTTCCACATTGCTGATCGTGTAGCGAAAGAATGTGGAGAGCGCTTCAGTCATGGATGCTACATTATCAAGGCCGGCCAATAGGGCCTCTGAACGTATACCTTCCAGCGTATTGTAGAGAAAGTGAGGGTTTATCTGATTTTGAAGGGCAAGGAATTGGGCTTGCCGTTTACTGGCATTCATTACCTGGTCAGTATTCAAAAGCGTATGCAATGTTGCTTCAACTTCTTTCATCTCCCTGTTCAGCGGTAGCCTTTTGTCTGCAATGTTTTCGAAGGTGTACCCAGAGGCAAACAATTGGAGAATGTGTCTTGTCCTCTTATAGGGTATGAAAACCCAATAATGGAGTAAAATACCACTGCCCACCATGAGAGCAAGTGGCAAAAGCAACCATAGCGAAGCTTGGATCCTCCCTGTCTGATACAGCAGTGCCATGAAGAGAAGCGCGAACAGTTGCGCTGCCAAAAAAATCAGCCAAAGTGCGATTCTTTCATCGAGGTATTGTATTCTTCTAGCCATACAGCTTCCTATATTCATTCGGCTTTATTTGGCAAACTTTCTTGAAGACCCTTGAAAAATGCTTGGGGTCCCGGTACCCAACCTCTTGTGCTATTTCACCTATGTTGAATTCACTGTTTACCAACAGTCGCTTCGCCTCAGTGATACGTAGATCTACTAGATATTCAAAGAATCCTTTATTGCAACTTTTTTTGAAGAGCGAGCTAAAATAGGAACTGTTTAGATTTACAGCCTCACTTACTGATTCCAAGCTGATGAGTTCATCACAAAAATGAAGAGCCAGATATTCTTGAGCCTTCTGTATGGGTTTGCTGAGGGTTTCTTCTTTGTCTTCAAGGTACAGGTTAAATACCTCTTCCATGCTTGTAACAAATGCTTGTTGCAACAAATCCATTGAGTAGGCATTTCCCAATCTTTGTCGTATTGCATCATAGGAGACAATGGTTATATCTCTGCTGGCCATATGCTCAATGATAAAGGTCGCCCCTTTATCAAAACAATCCAAGATATACTTGGACTTGGCAAAGGGAGAAAGCTTTGCAGTGTCTATCTCGTCAAGGAATGCGGTACAATGGCTCACCATTGCTGGTTTTGAGCTCTGGGCACAAATACCCTGCAATCCAAGAATAAACGGGTCAATGGGATTAAAATGGGGCAACTCTTTGAACTCAGTGACACTATATCGCTTCATGGGTCCTGATACCAAGCGTTGTGCCACCGCTTGCTGGCTCGTAAGAATAGAACTTGACAATTCCTCATATTTCTTCACCCCCACTCCCAATCCCAGGGTGAAAAGGATGTTTCCAAATATTTCACTCTGGGTCTTGAGATACTGTAAGAGGGCATCACTGGCTTTGAGTATGGATGAAGTCTGGTCCTCAGTGTAAGAGAGCAAAAGGTAAATATATCCATCAGCTAGAGCAGTTATGATATCAGAGCATAATAAAGCGCATTCACGACTCATATACTCTTCTACCTTTTCGGTAAGAATGCCATCTGAGCGTTGTCCGTGAAATCCTTTCAGAATATCCATTTTCACCGCAAGGACTCGCATGCACTCTGAACGGGTAAAACAGGTTGCAAGGAGGTCGGTCTGCCCCTCTTTAAGTAACAAGGAGAGGGCTAGCATCCGTTTCTGCTTACGGTCTTGCGTTACCTGTTGTTGTAACTGCTTTGTAGCCTGGAACAGTGCCTGTTGGTCGTGGTACCGAGTTACCATCTTATTGAGGGTCTGTTCCAGTTCCAGCTTCTTGATCGGTTTGAGCAGATACTCCGCTACCCCATACTTGATCGCTGTCTGTGCGTAGTCAAACTGCTTGTGTCCGCTAATGATGATGAACTGCACATCGGGTCGTATCTCTTTTGCCTTGCGGATAAGGTCCAGTCCATCAAGGCCCGGCATACGGATGTCTGTAATCACAAGATCTGGTGACTCTGCCTTGATAAGCTCAAGGGCACTGATCCCATCATATGCCTTTGCACATAACGTCAGACCAAAGCGCTCCCAATCGATGAGTGCGCAGATCAGGGCACACACTCTCTCTTCATCATCTGCTACTAATACCTTCATTGCTTGATTGTAAGGCCTAAAGGAGAATTCCGATAGTCAAAGTACGGTTTTTCTTGCTTCAAGGGTATCAACCCAGCTTTCCAGGGCGATAAAGGCCTTCTTTAGGTCGATAAAACGCAATGTTGCTGCCCCATCCTGGCTAGTCTGTTGTGAATTGACAATGACAAGAGGTGCTCCATTTTGTGTTGCATACATCGGAAAGGATGCGGCTGGTTGTACCCTAAGAGAAGATCCGAGCACCAGAGCCAGGTCGGTGTGGCTAAAATCTTCATATGCTCGGCCTAGGATATGAGCGTTTAGGTTCTCCCCATAAAATACTATATCGGGCTTGACCAAAGAACCGCAGGCCTTACAGTAGGGGACCTCGTCATTGAGGACGATAGGGGCTATCTGCTCGTAGGAGTAGTGGGCATTGCAGTTGGTGCAATAGTGGTGCGCTGCACTGCCATGTACTTCATACTGTTTCTTGCTGCCAGCCTTCTGGTGCAACATATCTATGTTCTGGGTATAGAGAGAACGCAGGTACCCTTTGGCTTCCAGTTTGGCAAGGGTCCTATGTACAACGTTTGGCTCATAGGTGTCCAGGTTATACCAGTACTCCTTCGCCCAGGAATAGAATACATCCGGATGCTGCATGAAGAAGGAGATACTGAGGATATGCTCCACATCAAGGCCATTCCACTTCTCAGAATATATCCCTTTGGAACTGCGAAAATCAGGGATTCCTGAAAGCGTGGAGACCCCGGCTCCAGTGAATACCGTCATCCTCTTCGCATGGAGGATCATGGGCTTGAGTATGGAAAATTTCTTTTCAAATTGTGCGGGAGTCTCTGAATTTGCTTTCATATGCCTCCAGTATACTGTATAAATTCCTTCCCTCAGGAAACCCTATTCCGCTAGATTTCTACCGTTCCCGTATACGTATTTCCCTTCAAGCCGGTGAGACGCACAGTGACGATGCTTCCGGCAGCAAAACTGCCATCGAAGACGACCATCTCATTGTGCTCGGTCCTTCCAAGCATCTGGTCCTTGTCGTTACGGGAAACAGCGTTGACCACCACCTTGGCTAGCCCTTGGGAGCGCTTGGTCTTTTCCCGTACAAAAATCTTGTGTTGGAAGGTTATGAGATCAGTGAGTCTTCTTCCCCTCTCCTCTTCGGAGACCTCTGCTGGAAAGGATACCGCGGCTGTCCCTTCACGTGGGTTGAAGTAGTACATGAACGCTTCGATACAACCCATCTGATCGAGTGCTGAAAGGGTTTCCTGATACTCAGCTTCAGTTTCTGAGGGGAAGCCTACCATGACGTCGGTTGCAAAGGTGGCAGCGGGTATTTCCCTCTTGATGGTTTCAACCAAAGTAAGGAAATGCTCACGGGTATACTTACGATTCATAAGGCCAAGAACACGGGTATTGCCACTTTGCATGGGAATATGCAGGTGCTTGGCTACCTTCTCCTGTTCCTTGATTACCTTGATGAGGTCATTGGAGAAGTCTTTTGGATGGGGACTCTCAAAGCGTATCCATTCAATATTCCCGGCAACCGAGCAGACTTTCTCAAGAAGAGACGGGAAGGTAAGGACCCTGCCATCCGCTTCGTAGTGGTAGCTGTTCACATTCTGACCAAGCAGGGTGATTTCCTTTACACCCTTGGCATCAAGGAAGCGTACTTCGGAAAGGATTTCCTCTACTGGACGGGATATCTCCCGACCTCGCACATAGGGGACTATACAGTAGGAACAGAAGTTGTTGCACCCATTCATAATCGGTATATAGGAAGAGTACTCACCTTCATGGTAGTAGGAGGTACCAAAGCTGTATGGTTCAGTTCTCAGCTCTGCACTTTCTGGGGAAATAAGCACTTCTAGGATCTTCTGCTTGTCATTCGTTCCCAGCACGTAATCTACATGGGGCGCTTCATCCTTCAGGTCTTCCTGCAAACGTTCCGCCATGCAACCTGTCACTATGAGTGTAAGCGGGTGTAGTGTCTTAATATGGGCAAACAGGCCAAGCCTTCCCCAGATCCTGTTCTCTGCGCTTTTGCGTACAGAACAGGTGTTGAGTATGGCGCAATCTGCTGCTTCTGCAGTTTTGGCAGGAAGGAGGCCTGCTCCTTTCAGCTGGAGTTCCAGGGCATTGCTTTCTGCAACGTTCATCTGGCATCCATACGTTTCTATCCAATACGAGCGAATCATTTGGTATCCTTGGCAGCAAGCGACAAGGCCGCTTGCAGAGTATTTTTCATAAGCATTGCGATGGTCATCACCCCTACCCCTCCGGGGACTGGAGTGATGAAGGAACAGTGAGAGGAAACTTTATCATAGTCAACGTCCCCAACCAAGCGATAGCCACGTTTGGCTGAGGGATCTTCAACGCGGTTGATCCCCACATCAATGACTACAGCGCCTTCCTTTACCATGGAAGGTTGGATAAACAAGGGTTTGCCAATGGCAGCGATGAGAATGTCGGCAGTCATCGTGATGGAAGCCAAGCCGACTGTCCGTGAGTGGCACACTGTTACTGTGGCGTCACGGCCTTTTTGCATAAGAAGAGCCGCAAGGGGCTTTCCTACGATGTTGCTCCGCCCAACGATGACCACATGTTTCCCAGAGGTCTCTATCTTGTAGTGGTCCAGCATGGTAAGCACACCCAACGGGGTGCAGCTGACAAAGGTGGGAAGCCCGATAAGGAGCTTACCGACACTCATAGGATGAAAGCCATCGACATCCTTATGCTGGTCTATGGTCTCTATGACCGCCTCACTGTCCATGTGGGCAGGAAGGGGCAGTTGCACGAGGATGCCATGCACTGTTGGATCAGCATTGAGGCCTCTCACAACAGTGAGAAGCTCTTCCTGCGTACAGCTTTCCGCCAAAACATAATCCTGATGACCGAATCCAAGGGAAAGGCAGGCCTTCTTCTTGCTCTTCACATAGCTTTGGCTTGCGGGATCGTTTCCCACCAGGACTACAGCAAGACAAGGAGCAAACCCGTACGTTTGTACAAAGGCTTCAGTTCTAGTCTGCAAATCCTTATAGACTGCTTGTGAGACTTCTTTCCCTACCATTGCTTGCATAGCTTATCCTTCCTTATTTCGAAGGATACCGTAAAATGCAGGGTAATGGCAACAAACGCAAGAGCGAGTACCATTTGATTTGCCTGTTCCCTTTTGTTTCAATATATTGGCCATGTGGTTTTCAAAATGACATATAACACGTATGATTGATACTATGCAACGCACAAAGCGTCGTATTGTTCTTACAAGTAACACGAGGTACCCATGAAAAAGTTTTTCCAACTATGTCTACTAGCCTTTCTTCTCCCTGTAACCCTGTATTCAGCCGATTACTATGACGCTGGAAGCCAACAGTTCTCATTCAAACTAGGCACCAATGTCCCCTTGTTTGTGCATTTCTTTGATGACAACACGACCCTAACGGGTCCTGGGGAAGGTAATACCGGCATGAGTATGGGCGGCTATGGTTCCATAAGCTACCAGGTGTTCAATTCCCCCAAGACAGCCATCGGTGGAGAGATAGGGTATAACTTCAACTTTTCTGCTGAGAAAGAATTCTTCTCAGCTGTCCCTTTCTTTGCCAAATACTCCTACTTCCCTCTCCAAGGGACCTTCGACATTCCCTTGTCGGTAGGATTGGGTGGAGCGTACATCAAGTACAAGACGGGTTCCCTGATGACCCTGTACACAAACTTTGAAGTTGGAGCCATCTGGTTCCCAGGTGAGAACTGGGGGTTTGGTATCTCAACTGGGATATGGCTCATCCCTGAACTCAACTATGAGGAAAATCTGATGGCAGATAATGCCCTTGCAGGTTTCATCCCCATAACGCTCTCTGTCACGTACCGCCAATAGGAGATTCTCATGAAGAAAATACTTGCATCATTGCTAACAATACTATTACTGACCTTTGCCTTTGTTTCCTGCAACCTGGATGGCACATCTGGAATATTCAGAGAGATTGCTCTGTCAAAGGCTCCGTTGTCAATACGGTACAAACAGCTGCTCGGTGATGATGGGACATACCTCTACTTCAGGACAGCCAATGGAGTGGAGCGTGTTACAACTGCCAAAGTGAATACAAGAGTTGCTACGAGTACGTTTGAAAATATCATCCAGGCTGCAGCCCTTAACGGTACAGAAGTACTCTATATCACCAATAATGAGACTGAACGTACG
>WOYI010065213.1_pt1 | contig 12107 bp, 8 predicted proteins | sample 6423411 | NCBI WGS metagenome assembly WOYI01 (sample SAMN13441803, study PRJNA592873) | oil field metagenome | biome: oil field; feature: oil-well bore; material: oil-contaminated soil; isolation source: oil-contaminated soil from oil-well borehole | place: Germany: Wietze | collected 2016-10-18 ... | reverse complement strand
CCAGGAAGGCCACGAACAGGCTGAGCGTGGTGCAGGCGAAAACCGCCAGCACGCGCGGCCCGAGCCGGAAGATCGCGCGCAGGTCGCAGTGGATCATCAGCAGGAACAGCAATGCCGGTACCAGCTTGCCGACCAGCAGCGACTGCGCCTGACGGATCGGCGCATTCACCTGCCACACGCCGCCGATCGCCAGTGCCGTCACCAGCAGATAGACCATCACGATCGGCGGCAGCACCTGGAAGATGCGCCAGCCGAAGCGGCGCTCCAGCGCCGGAAACATCCCCGCCACCACCAGCATCAGGCCGACGAACGGCCACACCGTCTGGATCACTCGCGCCCCCGTCCGGCACCTGGTTCGCGTGCCGTTTTGGAATATGCCATTCCTACAAAAATAAAACGCAGCATAAATTATTGACGCTGTTTTGCAAGCGTGCTACACAACGGTTTCGCAAGTTCATGTCGGGGGGAAGCACGCATGACGGGGAGCAGACTGCCGCATCACCGGTCGACCGGCACGGGAAACCGCCGCGCGGCCATGGCCGGCTGGACCGGTCGCACCCGCCCGCTACTGCTCGCCACCCTGCTTGTGCTTGCGCTGCCCGCCGCCTCGCCGGCCGCCACCCCCGCTCAGGATTCCCTGCCCGCCATCATCGCCCAGATCGACGCCGGACATTTCCATGACGCGGATGCGGCGATCACCGAGGCACTGAAGCAGCCGGGCCTGTCCGCCGCACAGCGCGAGGCGCTGGCCTTCCAGCGCGAGCGCATGCGGCGCATCCGGCTCGATTTCCGTCTCGATGCCGACCAGGTCGAGGCGCGCGTGCGCAAGGAGATTCCCGACCTGAGCCAGGCCGAATTCGACCGCTGGAACCGCGCCGGTCGGTTCGAGCACCTGGTCATCGACAGTCACACCCTCTACTTCAACCGCTCGCCGGGCAACCTGTTCCGGCTGAGCGCCGAGGCCCGCGCGCGCCGTGCCGACCCCAGGCCGTTCCACGACACCCCGAACGGCGTGCTCAACGACCACCATCGCAGCGTGGTGCGCGACGCGCTGGCCAGCGGCCGCAGCGGCGTCGACCCGCTGCGCGTGGAGGTGACCCAGACGCTGACGGTCGACGCCAATGCGGTGCCCGCCGGCCAGACCCTGCGCGCCTGGATTCCCTACCCGCAGGCGATCCCGGGGCAGCAGGAGGCGATCCGGCGGGTCGGCAGCGTGCCGGCCGGCGCGCACATCGCGCCGCCGTCCACGGCGCAGCGCACCGCCTATCTGGAGAAAAAAGCCGTGGCGGGCCAGCCGACGGTGTTCTCGATCACCTACGACGTGACCGTGCTGGCGCAGTACCACCGCATCGATCCGGACAAGGTCACCGCCGAGAAGATCACCCCCGCGCTGGCGCCCTACGTGGCCGAGCGCCCGCCGCACATCGTCTTCACCGACGAGCTGCGCGCGTTCTCGCGCCAGGTGGTCGGCGAGGAGAAGAACCCCTACCGCATCGCGCAGAAGCTGTTCGCCGCGGTGGACAAGATTCCCTGGGCCGGTGCACGCGAGTATTCGACCATCAGCAACATCAGCGACTACACCCTGCACGCCGGCCACGGCGACTGCGGCGAGCAGACCCTGCTGCTGATGACCCTGCTGCGCCTCCATGGCATCCCGAGCCGCTGGCAGTCCGGCTGGATCTTCTCCGACGGCAGCTACAACAACATCCACGACTGGGGCCAGCTGTACCTGCCGCCCTACGGCTGGGTGCCGATGGACGTGACCTTCGGCCAGTTGCAGCCGGCGCCCGGCGACGACCCGGCGCTGCGCTGGTTCTACCTCGGCGGGCTCGACGCCTACCGCATCGCCTTCAACGACGACTACAGCCAGCCCTTCGTGCCGGCCAAGGCCTTCCCGCGCTCGGAAACGGTGGATTCGCAACGCGGCGAAGCCGAGTGGGCGGGAGGAAATCTGTACTTCAACCAGTGGGACTACCACTTTGCCTGGAAGCAGCTGCCTGTGCAGGGACGCTCCGACAACTGAACCGGCCGCGACGAAACAGCGGCCCGAGCGCAGCAAGGGGAGACGGGGCAATGAGCAGCAGTCGGCAGATGTGCAAGACCGCATCGAGTATCGCCTTGGGCCTGGGCCTGATGGCAGTGTTCCCGGCCGCGCGCGCGGCCAACAACGACGGCTCGGTATCCGGCCACACGCGCGCCGGCGCGGTGGTGACGGTCGCCAATCCCGAAACCGGGCTGACCCGCACGATCACCGCCGACGCCAACGGCAACTACCGCTTCCCGTTCCTGCCGGTGGGCCGCTACACCATCAGCGCCCGCAAGGACGGGCAGCCGGTCGCGCCCGCGCGCAACGTGACCGTGGCACTGGGCACCACCACCGCGGTGGACCTGGGCGCCGTCAGCGCCACCGACCTGTCCACCGTCCGCGTCACCGGCTCGGTACTGCCGGTGATCGACGTCAGCTCCACCGAGTCGGCCACCATCGTCTCGCGCGCCGAACTGGCCCGCCTGCCGGTGGACCAGAACGTCACTTCGGTTGCCTTGCTGGCGCCGGGCGTGGTCAAGGGCAACGCCGGCTTCGGCGGCATCTCCTTCGGCGGCTCGTCGGTGGCCGAGAACGCGTTCTACGTGAACGGCCTCAACGTCACCGACTTCTACAACCGCAACGGCTTCTCCGAGGCGCCCTTCGCCTTCTACGACCAGTTCCAGGTGAAGACCGGCGGCTACTCGGTGGAATTCGGCCGTACCACCGGCGGCGTGGTCAATGCGGTGGCGCGCTCGGGCACCAATGAGTTCCATGCCGGCACCGAGATCACCATGGAGCCGGGCAACTGGCATTCGGTGGCCGATGATCACTACACCGCCGACGGTCGCCGCTACCTCACCGCCAGCCGCGACCGCGATTCGCTGATCAAGACCAACGTGTGGGCCTCCGGCCCCATCGTGAAGGACAAGCTGTTCTTCTTCGCCATGTACGAGGCGCGCGGCAACACACCGCGCAACACCAATGATGCCGGCACGGTGATCACCGACAACCGTTCCGGCACCGGCTTCTGGGGCGCCACGATCGACTGGAACGTCACCGACAGGAACACCGTGTCGCTGATGGCATTCAGCGACAAGAACCACAACGTGGGCGACGTCTACGCCTACGACTTCGACACCAGCACGCGAGGCCAGCGCACCAACCAGGTCTTCACCGACACCGGCGGTCGCAACTGGGCGCTGACCTGGACCAGCTACCTCACCAACGACCTGTCGATGAAGCTGATGTACGGCCGCAACGAACGCCAGTCGTTCACCCGTTCGCAGCTGGACCTGGAATGCAACGTGGTGGCCGCCAGCAACGCGCTGCTCAACATCGACGACCCGGGCGTGCCACTGGGGTGCACCACCAGCTCCACCGTCTACAAGCGCAATGACATCCGCAAGCAGGGCCGCGCCGACTTCGAGTGGACGCTGGGCGACCACCTGCTGCGCTTCGGCTACGACCACGAGAACAACACGTCCGACTACACGCGCCACTACGCCGGCCCGGGCGAGTACTACTACAACGTGTACGCGGCCAGCGCCGGCGCCACCATCCCCAACGGCGCCACCCTGCCGGCGGGATACGAGGGCTACGTGCGTGCGCGTCGCTACGAGATCGCCGGCACCTTCACCACCGTCGACTCGGCCTACTACCTCGAGGACAATTGGCAGATCACCCCGAACCTGGTGCTCAATGCCGGGCTGCGCAACGACAGCTTCGACAATCAGGATGCCGCGGGCCGCAGCTACATCAAGATGGACCGCCAGATCGCCCCGCGCCTGGGCTTCTCCTGGGACATGCAGGGTGACGGCAGCACCAGGCTGTTCGGCAACCTCGGTCGCTACTACCTGCCGGTGGCCAACGTCATCAACATCAAGCAGGCCGGCGGCCTGCTCGACGAGCGCACCTACTACGCCTTCAACGGCTGGAACATCCAGACGCTGGACGGCGTGGAATATGCCATGCCCAGTCTCGGCCCCCAACTGGGCAACGTCGACACCTCGCAGGGCGATGGCACGGTCGGCGACCTGCGTTCGGAAGTGGACAAGAACATGGACCCGGTCTACCAGGACGAGGCGATCCTCGGCTTCCAGCAGATGTTGAATGCCCAGTGGTCGTGGGGCGTCAGCGCCACCTACCGCCGGCTGCACAACGCCATCGACGACATGAAGATCAGCGCCACCGCCCAGTGCGGCGAGAACGGCTACATCGGCTGGGTGATGGCCAATCCGGGCAAGAAGGTCACCGTGTGGGGCGACACCCACTGCGACGGCAGCGCCGACGGCTACCTCACCGTCGACACGTCCAAGGAAGGCTGGGCGATGTACGACGCCGAGGGCAACTACCTGGGCCAGCGCGGCTGGGTGAAGCCCAAGCGCACCTACGGCGCACTCGAGTTCCAGCTCAACCGCGCCTGGGACGAGAAGTGGGCGCTCAATGCGAGCTACACCATCTCCTGGAACCGCGGCAACGCCGAGGGCCCGGTCAACTCCGACACCAACTTCGACGACACCGGCCGCACCGAGAACTTCGACGATCCGTGGGTCAACCTGGGTGGCGATGGCGTTCTGCCCAACGATCGCCGCCACCAGCTGAAGGTGCGCGGCACCTATGCGATCACTGCGAACTGGCAGGTCGGCGGCGACCTGGACGTGCATTCCGGCGGCCCGATCACCGGCTTCGGCGTGGGCAATCCCTACGACGCCACCAACTACCACAGCTACTTCATCTGCGTGCAGAACTGCGAATCGCCGGTGTCCGAGGATCGCGTCTACGTGCACTCGCCGCGCGGCAAGTACGGCCGTCTGCCGTGGACCTACAACCTGGGCGCCAGCATCAGCTACCTGCGGCCGTTCGACGGCGGCAACCTGCGCGTGAAGCTGGCCGTGTACAACCTGCTCAACCAGCAGCGCACGGTGCAGGTGGATCAGGACCTGCAGACCGACATCTCCAGCTCCACCAACGCCACCTTCCGGCAGCCGATCGGCTTCCAGAGCCCGCGCTTCACCCAGCTGACCGTTTCGGTGGATTTCTGAGGCCATCCTCCCCTGGCCGGCCCGCACCGCTGCTGCGGGCCGTTTTTTTCCGTTGCTCCCGACACCCGGCAACACGCGACACGACGGATCGCCGCGGGCTGCCGAAGTGCTGCTGGACACCGGCGGTTACGCCGAGGTGCGCCGGCGCCAGAGCTTCAGCGAGATGATCGCCGGTGAGCAGTCCGCGCGACACTGGCGCACGACCTGACCGAGAGGACCCCACGATGATCCGACGCCTGGCCTGCCTGATCGCCTTCGCCCTCGCCGGCCCCGCGCTGGCCCAGGACGACCCGCCGATCACGCTCGATACCCATGTCGACATTCCCTTCACCTACATGCACGAGGGCCGTTTCGACGTCGGCCAGCCCACGCCGCTGCTGGTCGACCTGGGCAAGATGGAGCGCGGCGGCCTGAACGCGGCGTTCTTCGTCGTCTGGGTGCCGCAGCACGCGCTCGATGCCGCCGGCTATGCGAAAGCCGTGCAGCAGGCCGAGGAGAAATACGACGCCATCGGCGACATGCTGATGACGTATCCCGACCGCATCCGCCTGGCCACTACGCCCGCGCAGGCGCTGGCGAATCGCAAGGCCGACGTGCTCTCGGCGATGATCGGCATCGAGAACGCCTACTCGCTCGGCCACGACCTGCACCGGCTGGACGCCGCCTACGAGCGCGGTGCGCGCTACGTCGGCCTGGTCCACGTCGGCAACAACGACCTGTGCACCAGCTCGCTGCCCGACACCGAACACGGCGAGCGTGCGATGAACAGTTCCGGCGACCACGGCATGAGCGACTTCGGTCGCGCCGTGGTGAAGCGTGCCAATGCGCTCGGCATCATGGTCGATATCTCGCACGCGTCGGACCGCTGCGTGCGCGACGCGCTCGCCGTGTCCACCGCGCCGATCATCGCCTCGCATTCCGGCGCGCGCGCCGTGCTCGACCACCCGCGCAACCTGCCCGACGACCTGCTGCGCGCCATCGCCGCCAGGGGCGGGGTGATCCAGGCGGTGGCGTACAAGGAGTTCCTGAAGAAGGACCCCGGCCGCGAGGCGGCGGAAAAGAAACTGCAGGCACAGGTGGCCCGCGACGCCGGCGATGCAAAGTACGACTCCGACAAGCACGACTACCTGCCGGCCATGGCGAGGGGCATGGCCGAGATCGAGAAGAAGTACCCGCTGCCCACGGTCGACGACTATGTGAAGCAGATCCGCCACATGGTGGACGTGGCCGGCATCGACCACGTCGGCATCGCCTCGGACTTCGACGGCGGCGGCGGCATCACCGGCTGGGCCGACGCCAGCCAGACCCGCAATGTCACTGCCGCCCTGCGGCGCGCCGGATTCAGCGAGCAGGACATCGCCAAGATCTGGGGCGGCAACCTGCTGCGGGTGTGGGGTGAGGTGGCACGCGATGCGGAGCGGTGAGGTGATGTCTTCTTCAGATCAAGAACGCCCCCTCACCCCAGCCCTCTCCCCCCGCGGGGCGGGGGGAGAGGGAGTCAGAGCGCGCTCCGCCTGTGCTCCCTCTCCCCCTGCAATGCAGGGGGAGAGGGCTGGGGTGAGGGGGCGCTTTTGCCTTGCCCTGGTCCTCACTCTGGCCACATCCACCGCGACAGCCTCATCTCGCCAGGAAACCTACGACCACATCCTCGACAGCGTGGTCGCCCACCACCACCTCCCCGGCATCGCCCTCGGCGTCATCGGCCATGGCAAGATCGTCTACACCGCCACCCGTGGCGAAACCATCGCCGGCTCCAGCCACATGATCGACACCGACACCCTGTTCAAGATCGCCTCCAACAGCAAGGCGATGGCCACCGCCCTGCTCGCACGGTATACCCCGACGCCTGGCTCGACGTGCATCCCGGCACGCCGGTGACCCTGTCGATGGCCAAGGTCGACGCACTCGCCGATTTCAGCTCCGACTACGAGGATCTGCACTTCACGCGGACCGGAGACTGCCCATGAACCACCAGACCCCTCTAGGAGCGCACCCTGTGCGCGACCTGCGCTTGACGCTACGCCCGGTCGCGCACAGGGTGCGCTCCTACATGATCGCGTCGGTTCTGCTGGCGATCGCCATGCCGGCTTTTGCCGACCAGCCTGTCACGCTTTCTTCCGCAAGCACGGCCGTCGAAGCCCATTGGGTCGACATCCGCACCTTGGTGCCGGACATCCACGAAGACATCAAATACGCCGGCCACGACAACTTCGTCGGCCGGCCGGTGGACGGCTACCTCGCGCCGAAATGCCTGCTGCTGAAACCCGTCGCCGCGGCGCTGGCGCGCGTCGAGCGCGATTTGCGCCACCAGCATGCCCGCCTGCGCCTCTGGGATTGCTATCGCCCGGCGCGCGCGGTGGCCGACTTCGTGCGCTGGGCGCATGACCTGTCCGACCAGAAAACCAAGGCCGCGCACTACCCGGACCTCGACAAATCGCAACTGCTCGGCGACTACATCGCCCCGGTCTCCGGCCACAGCCGCGGCGCCACCACCGACCTGACCATGGAGCAGTGCGATGCACACGATCGCCACTGCGCGCCGCTGGACATGGGCACACCGTTCGACTGGTTCGGCCTGCGCGCCAACACCGACAACCCCGACGTGACCGCCGCACAGCGCGCCAACCGCCAGCGCCTGCTGCGCGCGATGGCACGCGAAGGCTTCAAGAACTATCCGATGGAATGGTGGCACTACACCTTCCAGCCCGAACCCACGCCGCACACGCTGTACGACGTGCCGATCCGGTGATGGATGCTCACCGCGTTGTCACTGGGCCCCAGCCTTCGCCGGGACGACGGGCCGGGGGCTTGCCGCTTACCCCACCCTCGTCATGCCAGCGAACGCTGGCATCCAGCGCCTTTCGCCGACGCCCCGAGCAGGCATCACGCAAAGGCCCAGGGCCCCAGCCTTCGCCGGGACGACGGGCAAAGACACTCCATGAAACCCGACGCCATGCACCCGACTTCTTCACCCTCCCGCCGGCTGCGCAACGCCTGCCTGCTGTGGCCGCTCCTCCTGCTGGCCGCCTGCGCCCAGGCACCGCCACGCAATCCGCTGGCCACCTGGGTACCCTCGCCCAATCACGATACCCGCCGACCGGTGTTGATCGTGGTGCACTTCACCAACGAGGACTCCGCCCGGCAGGCACTGGATACCCTGCGCACGCACAACAGCGGCGGGCCGGTCAGCGCGCACTACCTGATCGGCAAGGACGGCCGCATCTACCAGCTGGTACCCGATGCGTTGCGCGCCTGGCACGCCGGCGGCGGCCGCTGGGGCACCATCACCGACCTCAACTCCGCCTCCATCGGCATCGAGCTGGACAACAACGGCCACGAGCCCTTCAGCCAGCCGCTGATCGACAGCCTGCTGCGCCTGCTCGGCGATCTGACCAGGCGACTGGACATCCCGCCCACCCAGATCATCGGCCACGAAGACCTGGCGCCCACGCGCAAGGACGACCCGGGCCCGTATTTTCCGTGGGCACAGCTGGCGCAGGCGGGCTTCGGGCGCTGGCCGACACCGCCGCTTTGCGATCCTCCCGCCGGCTTCGATCCGTGGATGGCGCTGGCCGTGCTCGGCTACCCGCTGGACGAGCGTCCCGCTGCCGTGCGCTCGTTCCACCACCACTTCCGCGCGATGCAGGGCGACACGCTGGACGCCGAGGATGGACGCCTCCTCTACGACCTCGCCCGACAGATCGACGGCGGCGGCAACGCCTGTGCGACGCCTGCGGCGACGGATGCACGTGGCGGCGGCTGAGTTACGAACGACGAGCAACGAACAAGAGCACAATGGATTCCCGCGTTCGCGGGAATGACGGCGTCAGGGAGCGATGTCACCGGGCCGACCCTTCGGCGGTCGACAGCCGCGGGGGATGACGGCGCTTGGGGTTGCCGGCGAAAAGAGACATCTCGGTGGGCCAGTTCGCCCACAACGTGCGATCCTGCCGCTGCCGGGCACCCTGGGAACCCCAGGCACTCAAGCCTGGCGACTATCCCACCGCCAACCTCGTCGCCAACCCACCGGCCCGCTGCAGCGGCCGCGCCATCGCGGCAGCGACCGCCTCCACCGTGCCCCACAGCTCGACCTGCCGCTTCGCCCGCGACAGCCCGGTATAGAGCAGCTGGCGCGAGAGCAGGCGGTGTTCGGGATCGGGCGGCAGCAGCACGGCGGCGAGGTCGTATTCGGAGCCCTGGCTCTTGTGCACGGTGATGGCGAAGCCGCCCTCGTGCGGCGGCAGCGTGCCGGGGGCGAAGCTGCGCGCGCTGGCGCGGCCGTGCTCGTCCACCGTCTCGAACCACACCCGCAGCGAGCCGTCCGGCTCGGCCAGGCACAGGCCGACATCGCCGTTGTACAGGCGCGCGGCGTAGTCGTTGCGGGTCACCAGCACGGCGCGGCCGGCGTACCAGCTGCGCTCCGCCGGTATGCCCCAGCGCTGCTTGAGGCGCTGCTCGATCCAGCCGTTGAGGGCGAGCGCGCCGAAGCCGTCCTCGCGCAGCGCCGACAGCAGTTGGCGCTGCGCCAGCGCGCGCAGGGCCCGCACGGCGATCGCCGCCCGCGCCGCGGTGTTCGCTTCGTCGCGCGGCGGCATTCCGGGGCGGATCGGCAAGGCCGCCAGCGGCGCGCACCAGGCGGCCAGCGCACGACGCAGCGCCGCGGCGTCGGCGACCTCGCGCCAGCGCGCATCGTCGCCCGCCGCCACCAGCGCCTCGCGCAATGCGTCCTCGTCGCCAGCCCGCACGGCCCGGTTGATCGGCACCAGCTGCCGCTCGGCGCGGAAGCTGTGCTCCAGCCGCACCAGGTCGCCGCGCGGATCGGCTTCGAACGCGGTCACCAGGTCCATCAGCACCGAACCGGCAGCAACCGAGGTGAGCTGGTCGGCGTCGCCCACCAGCACCAGCGTGGCCTGTGGCCGCACCGCATCGAGCAGGGCGCGCAGCATCGCCAGGTCGACCATCGAGGCCTCATCCACCACCACGAGCTCGGCCGCCAGCGGATGGGTCGCGTCGCGGGTGTAGCGGTTGCGGCGCGGGTCATAGCCGAGCAGGCGATGCAGGGTCAGCGCCTCGGTGTCGGGAATCGCCGCCAGCGCCGCGGCCCAGCTGGCGTCGAGCTGCGCCGCCAGTGCCTGCTTGCCCTGCCGCAGCGACTGCACCAGCCGCTGCGCGGCCTTGCCGGTGGGCGCGGCGACCTGGATCGACCGCGTGGCGCCCGCCACCTGCCGCTGCAGGGCGAGCAGCATGCGCAGCACGGTGGTGGTCTTGCCGGTGCCCGGGCCGCCGGTGAGCACGAACAGCCGGCGCCCGGCCACCGCCGCCACCGCCTCGCGCTGGCGCTGCACGGCGTCGGAGCGGTCGCCGTGGAACAGCGTGTCGAGCAGCGCCTCGTCGGCCGGCGTGGGATGGGCCGCCGCGCGCCGCGCGCGCACCGCGTTTGCCACCGCGACTTCGTGCGCGTGGTTGCGCCACAGGTAGAAGCGGTCGTCCGCATCGATCACGTACGGCGTCGGCACGTGCCCGTCGCCGACCAGCGGCTCGGCGCGCAGGGCAGCCAGCGCTTCGGCATCCGGTCGCGGCATGCCGTGGCGACCCGGGCCGTCGCCGGACAACGGCAGGGCGGTATCGCCCTCGCCATCGGCGTAGCTGGCCCACGCGGCCATCTTCGCCAGCAGCGGCGAGCCGCCGTGGCCCAGGGTCCAGCGCAGCACGGCGCGGTCGAGCGGGCGCCACGGCGCGTCGCTCAGTTCCAGCGGCGAGGGCACGAAACGGTAGGCGCTCATGCGGTCGGATCGTTCGGTGGCCATGTTCCCGCGTCGGTGCGGCCCCTGTACCAACGGTGCATGGCAGCGTCGTCGACGGCGTACTCGCTGCGCGCGGACTTCCAGACCATCGGCGGCTGATGTTGCCGCTGGCTTTCCAGTGCGGTCTGCGCCTTCTGGGCCGTTACTTTCTGGCCGGTCTTGTGCTGGTAGAAGCGCAGTGCATCCGCGTCGTAAGGACGAAATCGGTGTTCCTGCTCGAGCAGTCGCCACAGGACCGCACGCTCCAGCGGCCTCAAGCCGAGATATTCGGATTCCATCTGGGCTTCGTCGTCCTTCTGGCGAAGCTCTGCGGCAGCGATGACCGCGTCTTCGAAGCGCCCTTCGAAACCCGAGAAGGGGCTGAGGGCATCGCCGAGCGCCGCCAGGAAAAACTGGGGGCGGTGGCCGAATCGCTCGAAGGCCTTCGCGAGCAGAGCTCCGTTGGCGGGCCGCAGCTCCGGCCGCTGTTTCTCGATCAGACTCACGACGTGCTCGATGAAGTCGTCGCCCAGCACCGGCATCTTCTGGACCTGCGAGCCGTAAAACGGCGCGCTGTTGCTGTTCACCAGTCGCAGCAGCTTGTCCCTGTCCGAACCGGACATCACCAGCATCAGATCGACCCTGCCGGGGGCATTGAGCTGGTCTCGGGCCGATTTCAGCGCGGCCATGACGGCTTCGCCCGCTTCACTGGTCAACGCATGCTGGGCTTCATCGATCACGAGCACGACGGGCTTTCTGGCCGCCTCATGCAGCACGCGAAGCGCGTCAGACAAGGTCATGCCGTCAATGCGGCCGATCTTGCTCGTGTCGATCTTCGAGGCACCGGCGATACTGACGCTCTCCAGGCCGGCCGCTTTGGCTGTCTTCGCGACCATGCCGAGGTCCATGTCCAGGGCATGACCGACGGCATCTGAAATCAGGTTTCCAGGATCGCGTCGCTGGTCGGACCAGAGGTCCACATAGACCACCGCCAATCCCTGGCGCTCCAACTCCGGCCTCAGATCCTCCTTCAGAAACGTGGACTTTCCGGTGCGCCGGGGCGCGGCGAGAAACAAGCCGTTGTGGGCGTCGCCGAACAGACTCCTGCCCTGGATGGCGCTTGCCAGCTCTTTGGCCAAGGCAGTTCGCGGGAAGTGCATCATGCTTTTATGCCTCAATCATGGCTAATGCATAATTTATGTTTTTATTAATAATCAATCATAATCCAGCAAGCGCCCTGTCTGCCATGTCGATCAG
>WOYI011103211.1_pt1 | contig 12109 bp, 6 predicted proteins | sample 6423411 | NCBI WGS metagenome assembly WOYI01 (sample SAMN13441803, study PRJNA592873) | oil field metagenome | biome: oil field; feature: oil-well bore; material: oil-contaminated soil; isolation source: oil-contaminated soil from oil-well borehole | place: Germany: Wietze | collected 2016-10-18 ... | reverse complement strand
AAATGGACCGCTGCGGCCGATTTGCAGCCGACGATTTCCAAGTCCGACAGCCTCCCGGTATCGGGTTTGCACTCTGTCCCATCATTTTCAAGGAGCTTAGCCATGCGTAAATACATCATTCCCGGCGTAGTCGCCGTTGTCGTTCTGGCCACCGGTTGCGCAGAGATGAGCGATACCCAGCGCCGCACTGCCACGGGCGCAGGCGTGGGCGCACTGGCGGGTGCTGCGCTCAGTTCCGCCACGGGCGGTGACGCGGGCACGGGCGCGGTGGTGGGTGCAGGCGTGGGCGCCCTGGGCACCTACATCTGGTCGCAAAACATGGAGCGCCAGAAGCGTGAAATGGAGCAGGCCACGCACGGCACCGGCGTTGTCGTGACGCAGACGCAGGACAACCAGCTCAAGCTGGATATTCCGAGCGACATTTCCTTTGCCGTGGGCCGCTCGGACATCCAGCCCAACTTCGCACCGATGCTGGACCGGTTTGCCGAGAGCTTGCGCAACAACCCGAACACCGATGTGCGCATCATTGGCCATACCGACAACACCGGCAGCGCTGCCGTGAACGACCCGCTGTCGCTGGACCGTGCGGCCAGCACGCGCAATTACCTCATGAGCCGGGGCGTTGATGGGCGCCGCATTACGATCGAAGGCATGGGCGAGCGCCAGCCCATTGCCACCAACGAGACAGCACAAGGCCGCAGCCGCAACCGCCGGGTCGAAATTTACGTGGGTGAGCGCCCCCGCGGCTGAGAACATAAACACGGTCTCAGGGCCCGGTGCGCAGCAGGTTGGCCAGTTCCACCGCTGACTTCACCTGCATCTTGTCGAACACCCGCGAACGGTGCACCTCGACCGTGCGCACGCTGATGTCCAGCTGGTCGGCTATGAGCTTGTTGGGCAGACCGGCCACCACCCGATCCATCACATCGCGCTCGCGCTCGGTGAGGTCATGCAGGCGCACCTGCAGGCTGCTGCGCTGGCGCAATTGCTCCAAGTGCGCGGCCGACTGTGCCAGCGCCTGCTCGATGCGATCGACCAGTGCGTTGTCGGAAAACGGTTTCTCGTAGAAGTCGAAGGCCCCGCGCTTGACCGCATCGACCGCCGTGGGCACGTCGGCATGGCCGGTCAGGAAGATCACCGGCATGGCGGGCAGGTGGCCTCGCGCCAGCAGCAGGTCGAACAGGGCCAGGCCACTCATGCCCGGCATGCGCACGTCCAGCAGCAGGCAGCAGGGCTGGTGCGCTGCGGAGTTCGCCTGCAGCATCGCGTCAAACGCTTCGGCGCTGTCGAATGATTCGCTGGGCAGGCGGCGCGAGCGCAGCAACCAGGCGAGTGCTTCGCGCACGCCCGCGTCGTCGTCCACGATATACACAAGGGCGTTGGCTACGGGTTCCATCAGGGGGTGGGAGATTGGCTGACAACAGGCAGGGTGAAGCTGAATACCGTACCACGCGGCGCATGGGGCTCGTAGGCCAGGAAGCCGCCATGCTGCTCGACCACCGTGCGGCACATGCTCAGACCCAGGCCCATGCCCTCGGCACGCGTGGTGAAGAACGGCGTGAACAGTTGCTGGGCCACCTCGGGCGCGATGCCGGCGCCGCCGTCGGTGACCGAAAACTCCAGCCACCCGCTGCAGGCATTGGGCGCGCCCCGCCGCACCCGGATGTCCAGGATGCGCGGGTGGATGGCCGGGTCGTCCATGGCCTGCATGGCATTGCGCGCCAGGTTCAGCAGCACCTGCTCGACCATGGTGCGGTCGCACAGCGTGCGCGGCAGACGGGGCTCCACCGAGGTCTGCACGCGCACGCCCAGCTTGCGCGCCTGCAGGCTGATGAGGGGCAGGATGGCGTCGAGCAGTTCCTGGGGCGGCACAGCCTCGCGGGTCTGGTCGCGGCGGCGCACGAAATCATGCACGCTCCTGATCACGCGGCCGGCGCGCTCGGCCTGGCGGGCAATGTGCTGCATCGCCATGCGCACATCCTGCAGGCTGCCAACGCTGCCCGTGCCGGGGGCACCTGATTCCAGCAGGTTCAGCGAGCCGGTGGCGTAGCTCGAAATGGCCGCCAGGGGCTGGTTCAGCTCGTGGCTCAGCAGCGAGGCCATTTCACCCACGGTGGCCAGCCGTGCCGTGGCCTGCAGGCGCTCTTGCGAGGCGCGGGAGAGTTCTTCGATGCGGCGCTGCTCGCTGATGTCCAGGAACGCACTCATCCAGCCGGTATGCAATCCCTGGGCATTGATCAGCGGCGCCTCGATGATGAGCACCGGAAAACGCGTGCCGTCCTTGCGCATGAAGACCGATTCGAAGCCCTCGCGCGGCAGCACGCCGCTGGCAAAGCGCGTGACCTGGCGTTGCCGGTATTCTTCGGCGAGTTCGGGCGGCCAGTAGGGAGCAGATGTGCTTTGCTCCAGCAATTCTTGCGGGCTGAATCCCACCATGGCGCAGAACGCGGGGTTGACATAGGTGATGCGTCCCTGCAGGTCGCGCGCACGCAGGCCGGTCACCAGGGAATCTTCCATGGCCTTGCGAAAGGCCAGGGCGTCCGCCAAGTCGCGCTCCGCCTGCAGCCTGCGGCGGTTGTCCCGCACCAGCACCACCATCACGGTCACCAGTGCAATCGACATGGCGGTGACCAGCGCGGTCAGCACGTTGGGGAAGACGCTGGGCTCGCCATGCCAGCTGTCCATGCGCAGCACCAGCGTGGTGCCCGGCAGGTCGAGCAGCTGCCGGGCCGTGAACATGCGCGTGCCGCGCCGGGCCGCGCCCAGCACCGCCAGCCGGGTGCCATCGGCCTCGGTGAAGGAGGCCTCCTGGCTGCGGGTCAGGTTGTGCCCCACCAGGCCCACCAGCATTTCCTGCAACGCGTAGGTGGCCACCAGGAAGCCGGCGGGGCGCCCGGCGCCGTCGAGGGGCAGGCACAGCTCCATCATCTCCAAGCCCAGGCCGTCGTCATGGGGCTGGAAATAGCTGCCCGAATAGGCGGGTGCGCCCAGCCGGCGGGCATTGGTGCAAGCCAGGGCCGCGTCGGTGTGCGAGCCTTCGCGGCTCGCGGTGTCCCACGATACGGGGCGGTAGGGGGTCTGGGCGTGTGCGCGCAGACGCAGGTTGACGTCCCGCCATTCGATGCGCACCAGTTCGCGGCGTTGCCGCAGCAGTTCGGCCGCATTGACCTGCCAGGCCAGCAGGCCGGGGTCGCCCGCCTGCAGTGCGTGCAGGCTTTGCACGTTGCGCGCGAGCGCGGAGCGGATGTCGGAGCCCGCATCTGCCGCGTCCCGCTCCAGCCGCGACTGCACCTGGCTGGCTTCGTAGCGCCCTGCCAGCCACACCAGCGTGACCAGCATGGATGCCACCAGGACCACCAGCAAGGTCCAGAGCGACCACCGGCGCCAGGCGCTGCGCCAGTGCTGCCAGAGCGTGCGTGTGCTGGGCGGCAGCGTCACAGGACGCGGTGCTCCAGCGCGGGCAGCTGCGCGCGTACCTGGCGCACGCGCCCGGCATCGAGCTCGCCCAGCACCACGCCCGGACCTTGCGCCATTGCGTGGATGATCTGCCCCCAGGGATCGACCAGCATGCTGTGCCCCCAAGTCTGGCGACCGTTTTCGTGCAGTCCACCTTGCGCGGGGGCCAGCACATAGGCCAGGTTTTCCACCGCCCGGGCCCGCAGCAACAATTCCCAATGGGCCTGCCCGGTGGTGTAGGTGAAGGCGCTGGGCACCAGCAGCAGGTCGGCCCCCGCACGGGCGTGCAGGCGATACAGCTCGGGAAAGCGCAGGTCGTAGCACACGCTCAGGCCGATGCGCCAGGTGTGGCCCGTGCGCGCCGGCAGGTCGAAATGCACCGGTGCGGCCCCCGCCTCGATCACGCGGCCTTCGTCAAAATGCTCGCGCCCGTTGTCAAACCGAAAGAGGTGGATCTTGTCGTAGCGTGCGGCGCATTGGCCCGACGGGGCATACACCAGCGTGGTGTTGTGCACGCGCGCCGGATCGGCGGTCTGCATGGGCAGGGTGCCACCCACCACCCACATCTGCAGATCCTGGGCAGCGCGGGCAAGGAACGCCTGCACAACGCCTTCGCCCGGGGTTTCGCGCAATGCCAGCTTGTCGGTATCGCGCAGCCCCATGGCACAAAAATATTCGGGCAGCACGGCCAGCTCGGCCCCTGCCGTGGCGGCCTGCTCCAGCAGGTGGCGGGCCATGGCCAGGTTGTCGCTGCGCTGCGTGCCGGAGACCATCTGCAAGGCGGCTACTTTCATGAGGAATCTCCTGTGGGCAAAATAGGTGTTCCGGGCGCTTGTGCGGCACCCGCGGGCGCGGGGGCGCTGCCCGATTCCCGGCCGCGCCGGGGAATGCGCACGATGTTCGGTTCCGTCCAGGTGCCATCTATCCGGAATTCCCGGGTGGATGCCTCGACCAGGGGGCCGCGCAGAAAAACCTGGGCCAGAAAGCTGCCCAGTCCGACGACCGGGTTGATGGCCGTGGCGACCAGCGAGGCGGTCATGGCGTTGATTTCCGGCACCACCACCACATGCAGGTTCTGGGTTTCGTGGTCGATGTCGGCGCTGCCCTCCATCAGCACGGCTGCGTTGACCCCTTTCATCTGCAGGTTGTTGGTGATGGCGACGCCCTGCTCGATGCGCACGTCGCCCCGCACGAAATCGAATGCGAAGCCCTCGCTGAACACATCGCGGAAATCCAGGGTCAGGCGGCGCGGCAGGGCTTGCAGGCTCAGCACGCCGAGCAACTTGGCAAGCCCCGGATCCGCCTTGAGGAACTGGCCTGACTCCACATTCAGATTGATCTGCCCGGTCATGGAGCGGTAGTCGGGGCTCATGGGCGCGCCCATCCAGGCCACCTGCCCCTGCATGCGCCCCTTGCCGCGGCGCACCACGTTTTCCATGCCGAAACGGGCCAGCAGTTCGCCCGAGTCGCGGATGTCGAGCTGGAAGTTCATCACCGTGCGGCGGCGCTGCGCCTGCTCGCTGCCGGCCTGCACCGCCCAGTTGCCGCTGCCGGTGAAGGTGGCTTCGGGCGTCATGATGTTGAACTTGCTCAGCCGCCACTCGCGCTGGGCCGCATTCCCCCGGTTTTGCGCTTCGATCTCCACGCGCCCGAGTTGGCGGCCACGCAACTCGAAATCGTCCACCACGATGTCCAGCGCGGGTATCGTAGCGGGCTGCTCGTCCAGCAGCGCCTCGAATTGCGTGGCGGCGCTTTGCGGCAGCTTCATGCGCGCCAGGCGGGCATACACACGGCCCGCCCCGTCGTCGCGGGCGCCTGCCTGCCGGTATTCGACATAGCCGTTGAGTTCATTGGCGTCCAGATTGGCGCGCCAGGTGGAGCCGTCCCGCGAGCCGCCCACCACCAGGTTGTGCAGTGTGCGCCCCTGCACGGTGAGCGTCTGCGCGCGCACGGCGAAGGTGGTGGGCAGATAGTCTTGCGCCTTGCTGTCCGCAGCACTGTCGGTCCTGGCGGCGGTTGCAGGCGGGCTGGTGTCGGTGGTGCCTGTCTGGGTCAGCACCTTTTCCCAGGCATCCACGTCCAAGTGTTCCGCCCGGATGTTGGCCGCCACGCCGTTCGCCGGCATGGCTGCGCTTTCGCCGCTGGCCAGACCGATGCCGATGGCGCCGCGCAGCACACGCGTCTCGTCGCCTCGGTGCTCGCGCTGGTAGCTGGCCGATCCGATGGGGCCGAGGTCCAGGGTGATCTGGTCGCGCACAGGCGGCGAGGCAGCGCCTGTGGGGGGGCGGGCCAGGGATTCCCGTGCAACCTGGGTCTGAAAGCGCAGAGGCAGCACGGCTTCGGCGGTCTTGGCCAGCGGTGCGGGCAGGGCCAGGCCCATTCCCTGCAAAGTGGTGGTGACCTGGATCTCGGGGATGCCCCCGCGAAACGCCAGCGCCAGCGTGTAGGGCGTGCTGCCCGTGGCGCTGCGGGCCAGTTGCGACAGCATGCCCAGCTGCCGCGCCTGCTGCAGCCCCTCGGCGGTGGCCGTGCCTTGCACCCGCAGCTGCATGGCAGACTCGGTGGCGCCGGCAGGCAGCACACGCATTCCGCCCTCCAGGCGCAGGTCGCCGCCCAGGGCGCGCGCCTGTATTCCGTCCACGGAAAATCCGGTGTCGGCAAATTGCACAGTGCCACGGGCGCGCGACAGCAGGGGCGTTTGCGGGGTGATCTGCACATCATTGCCCGCGAACACCAGGCTGCCCTGCACCTTCGATTTGTCGATATCGCTGATCGGCAGGCTCAGCCGCAGCTGCAAATCGGCATTGCCTGTGCCGCTGGCCTGGTCCAGTGCCTGCCCTGTCATGCGCGCCAGTGGCGAGGTGCGCAGGATGGTCAGCAGCTCGGCCAGCGGCCCGCGTGCATCGGCGTTGACGGCGACCACGGCGTGGGAGAAATCGGGAATCTGCGCCTCCACCTTGGCCAGCCGCACGCCCGGTGTGCCGGCAAAACTACCGGTTGCGCCGCGCACCTGCATGGATGAGCGCTCGAAGACCAGTTCGCCCGCCAGTTGCGTCAGCGCCGGCCAGGGCAGTGCGTCGCGGGGTTGCAGCCGGGGTGGGACATAGGCATAGGTCACATCCTTGACGCGGGCTGCAATGCGGAAATCTCCCTGCCGGGGGTCATTGAAGGGGAGGTCGTTCAGATCGCCCTTCACGCGGAACTGTACGTTGCTGGCTGTGCCGGCCAGGATGGCATCGCGCACATAGTGGCGCAAGTCGTCAGAAAGGCTCAAGGGCAGATAGCGGTGCACGCGGGTTCCGTCGGCCCGCGTCAGCGTGCCCGACAGGTCGATCACGCCCGGAAAACGGGCGTGCTGCGGGCCTTGGCTGGCATCGCTGGTGTTCCAGCTGGCGCGCAGCTCACCCTGCATGTCCGCATTGGCAAAGCGCACATTGCTGGCCTGGACCGCCAGGCGTTGCCCAGCCACCTGCCAGCGCAAGTCTGCGTTCAACTGGTGCAGGGGCACGACAGGGTCTTCAAAGGCGCCGGGCAGGATCACCTCGCCCGAGGCAATGCTGAGGCCGGCCTTGCCGCCCGCCTGAGTCATGTCGATGTCCAGGCTGGCGCCGCTCAGGCCCGGCACGGTGCTGCCAGGCTCCCGCTGTGTGGCAGCCAGGGCCAGCCCCGTGACCTTGCCGCGCACCTGGTATTGCTGCAAGGCATCGAGCGGGCCACGCCAGGTGGCATGCACCTCGTCGACCAGTCCCTGGGGGGTGTAGGTTTGCAATGCAGCGTGGGCGGCCGCTCCCAGTGGCAGGCGGCTGCCAATCTGGGCCAGCGCGGCAAGGTCCAGGCGGTCTGCACGCAGTTCGCCCTGGGCCGGTGCCTTGCCTGCGGCCTGTATGTATTGCAGGCGCAGGTTGCCACCGGGCCACACCAGGCCATCGTCGGTCACAAACTGCAGGCCCTGCGTATAAAACTCGAAGCCGCCTTCCAGCCACCGCCCGCCCAGCCGGCCTTCGATGGATGGCAGCGCCAGGGCCTGGAGCTGTGGCCCCAGCGTGGCGTTGACTTCGGTCAGCGCCAGGTCGGCCGTGCCACCCACGATCTGGCCGCGCTGCACATCGGCCCATGCGCGAACGGCGCCCCGGCCTTGTGCCACCTCAAAGCCCATGTCGGCATAGTGGCGCAAACGGGAGACGTCCACGCGCGAAAAATTGGCAAACAGCTGGCCGCTCCATTGCTGCCAATCGCCGTCGCGTGCACGCAGCAGCGGCGCATGAAACCGCCCGGTCAGCGTGAACCGCTCGCCCCATTGCGGCGGCGGCGTGGCCGCAATGCGCATGTTGTGCTGCCAGTTGCCGTTGCGCAGCAGTATGTCGACATTTTTCAGCGCCAGCTCGGGTGCGCCACGCAACTCGTCGGTCCAGCGCAGCGTGCCGCCCTGGATGACGACTTCGCCCTGCGAAAACAGCCAGTCTGCCGCGGCGTTGTCCTCGCCCGCGGTCTCCGAGAAAGTGAGGCCCGCCACCACAATGCGGCCGTCTGCCCGCCTGCGGATGTCGAGGTCTGGATGTTCGATGTAGAGCTGCTCGAAACCCCAGTTCAGCAACGAGCGCGGGGACAGGGCCACCACCACGCGCGGCAACTGCAGCGCGGCGCGGCCCTGTGCATCCAGCAGCGCCACATCCAGCAGCTCTATCGAGGGAATCAGGCCCTTCGAACGCGCCGTGATGGACCCGATGCGCACCGGCGCCCCCAGTGCCCGTGCGGCCTGCGCCTCCAGTTGCGGGCGGAAATCGCCAATACGCGGCACAATCCAGCCATGCAGTGCTCCCCACGTGGCGGCCAGCAGCAGCCAAAAGGCCAGCATGCATCCCAGCGACCACCGCGCAAACCCGGCGATGCATCGCAGCAGGCGTGAGGGGCGATTTAATGGATCAATCATTGGTGGGCTTGAATGTGGCAGGAATTATGACCCGCGACCGAAGGGCGGGTTCAGTGAAAACCGGTGTCCTAATTGTCCTAATGTGTATGTAGCGGCCCGCCGCGCCCCTTGCCATGTCCACCTATCCCTCTGAGCTTTCGGGCGCCGCCGCATCGGCCGGCCTGGCCGGATATTCCCGTTTTTTTCAGCGTCTGCAACGCCGCTACGCGCAAGATCTGGGCTTGCTGCCAGCAGGAGCGCCGGACAAGGCATCCATGGCGCAGGCTTTTGCGGCGCTGCAGGCCAGGGGGTGCGACACGGCGACCGCCCTGCGCATATTGCGCCAGCTGGTCATGGAGCGGCTGATCCGGCTCGATTGCGAAGCCCAGGCACCGCTGGCCCAAATCACCCGCGCCGTCACCGAACTGGCCGAGTTCGCGCTGGACCAGGCGTGCCTGCACGCCCGCCGCGAACTGGACAGCCGCCACGGTGCACCGCTCGCGCCCGATGGGCAGCCCGTGCCCCTGTGGGTGATTGGCATGGGCAAGCTCGGTGCGCGTGAACTCAACGTGTCCAGCGACATCGACCTCATTTACGTCTATGCGCAGGACGGCGAAACGGCCGGCAACCCCGAGGGGCGTGGCCGCATTTCCAACCATGAATATTTCGCCCATGCGGTGAAGATGATCTACAGCCTGGTGGGCGACACGACCGAACACGGGTTCGTCTTCCGGGTGGACCTGGCCCTGCGGCCCCACGGCAATTGCGGCCCTGCCGCCGTATCGCTGGCGGCGCTGGAGGAATACCTGCAGGTGCAGGGGCGTGAGTGGGAGCGCTTTGCCTGGCTCAAGAGCCGGGTGGTGGCGCCGCAAAGCTGCATTGGCAGTGCCGAAGTGCTGGCGCTGCGCAGCGTGGTGCTGCCATTCGTGTTCCGCCGCTACCTGGACTACAGCGTGTTCGATGCGCTGCGCACCCTGCACCGGCAGATCCGCGAGCATGCCGCCAAGCGCAGCGCCGGACATCCGGAGCGCGCCAACGATGTCAAGCTGTCACGTGGCGGCATTCGAGAAATCGAATTCACCGTGCAGCTGCTACAGGTGGTGCGCGGCGGGCAGTTTCCCGAACTGCGTCGCCGGCCCACGCTGGATGCGCTGCAACGGCTTGCCCAGGCCGGGCTCATGTCTGCGCAGACGGCCGATGCGCTGGCGCGGGCCTATGTGTTCTTGCGCCGTGTGGAGCACCGCATCCAGTACCTGGACGACCAGCAGACCCATGTCCTGCCCACGCGCGACGAGGATCTGGCCTGGATTGCCCGCACCATGGGCTGCGGCGACTGCTGTGCTTTTCTGCACGAGCTCGATGCCCACCGTGAACTGGTGGCGCAAGAGTTCGACACCCTGCTGGGCGGCAATGACCAGAAGGAATGCAATGGCGGCGGATGCGGCGGGCCGCGTGCGGTTGCACCCCCCCCGCCCGAGCTGGAAGGCTTGCTCGAACAGCTGCCCGCCGGTTTCCGCGAGCGCGTGGCCGAGTGGCGCACCAATCCCCGCGTGATCGCGCTGCGCGACGAAGCCCGCGCGCGGCTGTTCCGGCTGATCCAGCGCACGGCGCAGTGGCTGGGCGAAGGGCGCGTCACCGGGGAAGCGGCCGTGCGGTTCGTCAACTGGCTGGAGCCCTTGCTGCGGCGCGAAAGCTACCTGGCCTTGCTGCTCGAACGCCCCTCGGTGCACGAACAATTGCTGCACCTGCTGGGCGCCGCCCGATGGCCCGCACGCTACCTGGTGCAGCACCCCGGCGTCATCGATGAACTGGTGGGCGATGCGCTGCTGGCCGAACGCTTCGTGGCGGCCGATTTCGAGCGCGAACTGGCCCTGCGGCTGGCATCGCTGCAGTCCACCGGCGAGGACGATGACGAAACCCTGCTGAATCTGCTGCGCCGCGCGCAGCACGCGGAAACCTTCCGCACGCTGGCCCGTGATGTGGAGCACAGGATCACGGTCGAGCAGGTGGCCGATGACCTCAGCGCCCTGGCGGACAGCGTGCTGCGCATCTCCGCGCAGTGGTGCTGGAGCCGCCTCAAGACCCGGCACCGCGAAACACCCCAATTTGGCATCATCGGCTACGGCAAACTGGGCGGCAAGGAACTGGGTTACGGCAGCGACCTCGACATCGTTTTCGTGTTCGATGATGATGACGAACGTGCCCCCGAGATCTATGCGGCATTTGCGCGCAAGCTCATCAACTGGCTCACCGTGAAGACGGGCGAGGGTGACCTGTACGAAATCGACACGGCCCTGCGCCCCAATGGCAGCTCCGGCCTGCTGGTCACCAGTTTCGATGCCTATGCGGCTTACCAGCAGCAGCGCGGCAGCAACACGGCCTGGACCTGGGAACACCAGGCAATGACGCGGGCGCGCTTTGTGCTGGGCAGTGCTGCCCTGCAGGCCCGGTTCGATGCGGTGCGCAAAGCCGTGATCACTTCACCGCGCGACCCCGTCGCGTTGCGCGCAGAGATCGTGGCCATGCGCGAGCGCGTGCGCTCGGCCCATCGCACGCGCGAAGGGAAGTTTGATGTGAAACACAGCCCGGGTGGCATGGTGGATGCCGAGTTTGCCGTGCAATACCTGGTGCTGGCCCATTCCGCCAGGCACCCTGAACTGATGGACAACGTGGGCAACATTGCGTTGCTCCAGCGCGCCGAGCAGGCGGGGTTGCTGCCAGCCGGTGTGGGCCGGGCCGCGGCCGACGCCTACCGCGAACTGCGCCGGGTGCAGCACCGTGCACGGCTCGATGAAATGCCCACCGAGGTCACGCCACCGGCGCTGCAGGCAGAGCAGGAGGCGGTGCTGGCGCTCTGGCATGCGGTGTTTGACGCAAACCCGGTGCGCTACCCCACCTGAAGCGATCTGCTCGCTCCGCGGGCCGTGAAGGATTCGCGTGTTGTCGGCGGCGGGCGCAGGTGGATTTTTTTGGTGGGCCCAGGGCAATGCAGGGCAATGCGGGTGAACGCAATGCGCATGTTATCCGCCTGCCATTTCACGACGGTATCCTTGTTTCCAGCCGTTGGAGGGCCGCCCTGCGCAGCCGGTCGTGGTCTGGCAAACAGCGATCCATTTCCCGGGTTTTTCTGCCCTTGCTGGCGGGTTGATTGCGAGATCGTGAACACGTTCTTGGATAATGTAACGATAGCCATGAATCTTATTGCCCTGAACATCGACTCCATCCAGTTGGGTTACCCGTTGCCTTTTGCGCTGCGGGGTGCGGATGGAGCTTTGCTGGCACAAAAGGGCCATGTCATACGCACCCGTGCCGAACTGGATTCGCTGGATGCGCGCGGCTTGAAGCTGTGCGTGGACACGGATGAGTCGGGCGAGAGCCACCGGGCGTATCTTGCGCAACTGCAAGAAATGCTGCTGTCCGGCACCTCCCTGGGGCAGATTGCCACGATGAAGATCCAGGCGGGTGTGCAGGCCGGTCGCGAGCGCGGCGGCAAATATATGCCCGACTGGCCGCAATTGCAGTTGCGCGCCACCCAGTTGCTGCGCGCGCCGCTGGCTGGCGATTTCGGGGGCCGTTTTCAGTCCTTGCACAGTGAGTTGATCCGCAACTGCGAGCAAACGCCCGATGCCACGCTGCTGGCCCTGATCTATCTGTCGGCGCAGGAAACCCGCATGTACAGTGCCACCCATGCCATGCTGGTGAGCTGTGTCTGCATGGTGGTGGCGCGCGAAATGCTGCGCTGGT
>WOYI011431188.1_pt1 | contig 12110 bp, 10 predicted proteins | sample 6423411 | NCBI WGS metagenome assembly WOYI01 (sample SAMN13441803, study PRJNA592873) | oil field metagenome | biome: oil field; feature: oil-well bore; material: oil-contaminated soil; isolation source: oil-contaminated soil from oil-well borehole | place: Germany: Wietze | collected 2016-10-18 ... | reverse complement strand
GCTCAACACACTATTGGTATTTAACTGAAAAGGCTGCTCTTGGGTTGAAGAGCAGCCTTAATTTTATGAGGGAATATTGGCTAGAGGTCGTAAATTTCGCTGTACTTGGTTGTGAGATATTTGACGTATGGCTCAGGGGTGATCTTGCTGCCCGTGGCTTTGACCATAAGTTCCTGCGGTTCGTACTTTGAGCCGTATTGGTGGATGTGTTCGTGCATCCAGCCGAGGATGGTATCAAACTTGCCTTTGGCGATCTCATCCGGGATGTTCGGGTTTTCCTCGAGCATCTTATCCCATAATTGTACGGAGACCAGGTTCCCGAGGGCATAGGTCGGGAAGTAACCGACCAGGCCGCTGGACCAGTGCACATCCTGAAGGACACCTGCCGCGTCGTTGGGTGGGGTGATGCCGAGATAATCCTGCATTTTGGTGTTCCAGATTTCCGGCAGGTCTTTCACTTCCATTGAGCCTTCGATCAATCCCATTTCAATTTCCAAACGGAGCATGATATGCATGTTATAAGTCGCCTCATCAGCCTCAACCCGGACGAGAGAGGGTTCAACCCGGTTGATGCCGCGGTAGAACTGGTTCAGGTCCACATTGGCGAGGTGGCTGGGGAAGAGCATTTGCAGTGAGGGGTAGAAGAAGGACCAGAATTCCTTGCTACGGCCCACCAGGTTCTCCCACAGGCGGGATTGAGATTCATGGATGGCAAGGGAGGCTGCATTGCCCAGGATTTGGCGGTTGTATTTAGCTGGGATAGCCTGCTCATACATGGCATGTCCGGCTTCGTGCATGGTACTGAAGAGCGCGGAACCACCGTCGTCTTTCAGGTAACGGGTAGTGATGCGCACATCGCCCTGGCCGAAACCGGTGGTGAAGGGATGATGGGTCACATCCAGCCGGCCGCGGTTCCAATCATAACCGAAACGAGTGATCACATAGCGCCCAAAAAGTTCCTGATATTCTTCTTTGTAATATTGTTTGAGGAAGGAATTATCCGGGGGTTCTTTTTCTGCAATAGCCTTGAGCAATTCAACCTGCTGTGGGCGGAGTTTGTTGAAAATGGCTTTCACATCCGCTGTCTTCATGCCGGGTTCGTAATCATCCAGTAATGGATCATAGACATGATCGTAAGGTTTGAACAAATCAGCATACTGCTTGCTGAGATCAATGATCTTGGTCAGGTGGGGTTCAAAGATGGAGAAGTCGGATTTTTCTTTGGCTTCCACCCAAGCCTGATGGGCCATCGTGGTGGCCTGGATCTGTTCCATCAGCATGGGCAGTGGCACCTTGGTCTGCTTTTCATAACTACGTTTTAGCACTTTAATGGATCGGGCTTCATCGGTATCGGCATTGAGGTCGCCCACCTCGGCTTCCAGGTCCGCGATTAACTGACCTACCTCATCCGAGGTGAATTTTTCGTGGATGAGTCGCCCAATGACCGAAGATTGCATTCCTCGCTCCTCAGCTCCACCGGGCGGCATGTAGACCTGTTGGTCCCAGCCCATCAGGGCGGTGATCCGACTGAGATCTAAGATCTCACCGCCCAGCTCAATCAACCGTTGCCTTTTTTCTGAGATTTCTTTTTTCTCTGACATGTTTTTTCCTTTTAATTATTGAGTGACGATTTTTTGGGGGCCTGATTGGATCAAGCCACTTTCCAGCGCAAGGGCTGCCCTTCGAGGGCGGCGACCACCTCGGTGAGGATGTCGTGCCCGGCCCGCAATTGGGCTTCACCGGTCTGAGCGCCGATATGGGGGGTCGCCACGACACGCGGGTGCATGGCAAGAGCGCTTTCTCCGGGAGGTTCCGTTTCAAACACGTCCAGGGCAGCACCGGCCACCTTGCCGCTTTCCAAAGCAGCCAGTAAAGCGCTTTCTTCAATCACGCCACCGCGAGCCGCACATACGATCCGTACGCCGTCTTTCATCTTTTCAAAGGCTGCCTCGTTAAGCAGGTAATGGGTTCCAGGGATATGGGGAATATGCAGGGTGATCAGATCGGCTTGCGCCAGCAGCTCGTCCAGATTGACGGGCTTGGCACCGGCGGCTTCAATTTCCGCCGCGGGGCGGACAGGGTCGAAGGCAATGACATTCATATCAAAAGCTATGGCACGGTGGGCGACAGCTTCGCCAATGTGTCCGAAGCCGATAACGCCCAGAGTCTTCTGGAATAGTTCCGTTCCGACGAGTTCTTTCTTAAGCCATTTTCCGGCTTTGAGACCGGCATCGGCGCGGGGAATATCCCGCAGGAGGCTCAGCATGAGGCCCAGGGTCAGTTCGGCGACCGAGACGGTGGTTGCGACCGGAGCATTGACCACGGTGATGCCGTGTTTCCTGGCGGCATCCAGGTCGATGTTATCCACGCCAACACCCATCCGGCCAACCACTTTCAGGTTTTTACCGGCCGCGAGAATATCCCCGGTGACCTTTGTTCGACCGCGGACGATAATGGCGTCGTAATCGCCAATGCCATCCAGCAGTTCCTCAGCGGAAATACCTTTTCGGTCAACCAGGTCAGCGGATGCCAAAAGGGCTTCATCTGAGATAGGCGCAAAGCCATCTGTAAGAATAATTTTCCAAGACATAGGATCAATCGCTCCTTATCGAGTGAGAAAATGGTGAGTGCTTGATTATTTTACCGCACTTCACCAGCCGATTTCTACCTGCTTATGGATAATTAATACCGACATGGATATTCTAAAAGGGATATTAAATAAATGCAAATCAAATGGGAAAATATTCAAAAAAAAGGAAACAAGAAAACCTAAATAAACGAAAGCTAATCTATAAATTTATTGACGACGCAATTGTCGGCTGTCCCCTTTGCGAACAGTCACACCGGTGCTGTCCAGAAATTCCAAAACAGCGACCGCATATTTTCGGCTTGTTTGTAATTTATCCCGCAATTCAGCCAGGGTAATGCTGCCATGCTCGCGGAGATGTTCGATGGCAAGGCTTTGCATTTTTTCGAAAGTTGCAGGTTGGAAGACCACATCTTCAGCGGGTTGGACAAGCTGGCCCGTCTCTATCAGCGCGTCTGTGAGCTCTTCGCCGATGGCTTCCACGCATTGTTTTAATGAGGGCGGCGTGTTGGGCTGTTTCTGGAATTGGTAAAGCAGTTGGTCAATCGCTTTTTGTTGTTCTTTGGTAAATTGAACCTGATGTCCTGCCAATCGCACTTTGGCATCATACGCTACCAGGGTTTGTTCGGTACTCATTTGCCGAACGACGGCGTCGAACAGCCCGGGTGGGAAAGCGAGCTGGGATTTCAATTGTTCCCTTGGCATTCCCAATCGCAATGGATATTGCTTGTGGTAAGCGGACAGGGTTTCTTCCATGGCGATTTTCATTTGTTGATGTGTGGTCGCGGGAATGATTTTTTGTGTGCCATCGAGGGCAATCAACGATCCATTTTCCAGCAATGCCTGCAGGGCAGTATTTGCGGCATTCGGTTCCAGACCCGATACGGCGATAATTTCTCCCGCCTGGCCTGCAACCAGGCTGAACGCTGATTGCATCAGGATCTCTTCCGGGGTGCCGACGAGTAATTGCTCCAATTCCGCCAGACGGTCCGGATTAAAGCGTTTATGTCTGCGCCGGGGATGGGGGTCCACAACCTGTCCGCCGCCAATTGTTGCGGAAGGGGATGGCCGTCTGATAATGAACCGGTCCTGGCGCAGCGCTACGACCGGTTCCTGGAGCAAAAGTTGTAGGAAGGCGTCTTTGCCCGGTTCCAATTCCTGAACACCAAGGACCCGGACACGGGCCATCACTTCAGCCGCGCCCAGAAATAACTTGACTTCGCTGTTGTGTTGGAGCGGGCTGCCGATATCGTCCAGCAGCGTACACCAGACATCCATCATCTTGGTCGGTTCAAAGGTGCCGGGAAAAGTGACGACATCTCCCCGCTTGACCTGATCTACGTGCACGCCGGAAATATTCACCGCTGTCCGGCTGCCGGGCACCGCTTTTTCCTCGGATTGTTTATGGGTTTGCAGCGAACGAATGCGGCCGGTGATCCCTGCTGGCAGGATTTCAACGGCATCTCCCACGGAAAGGTGACCGTCGAGCAGGGTCCCGGTGACAATGGTGCCGAAACCGGGCAGGGTGAAAACACGATCGACAGGGAGGCGGGGTCGGCCCAGGTCAGGGCGATGGGGGTGATGGGAGAGGATATCCTGCAAGTGCTGCAACAAGTCTTCCAAACCGAAACCGGTCTTGGCGCTGACCCGGACGATGGGCGCATTCGCCAGAACGGTGCCTGCCAGGATGTCCTTCAGGTCTGTTTCCACCAGATCCAGCCATTCGGGATCATCCACCAGGTCCACTTTGGTCAGGGCGACTAGTCCCGCTGGGATTTGGAGCAGATCCAATATGGCGAGATGTTCCCGGGTTTGGGGCATGACCCCTTCATCGGCCGCAACCACAAACAGCGCCGCATCAATACCGCCGACGCCTGCCAGCATATTCTCGATGAAATCCCGGTGTCCGGGGACGTCTACGATCCCGATATCTTCCCCATTGGGCAATTGAAGCCAGGCGAACCCCAGTTCAATGCTCATCTCCCGGTCCTGCTCGACTTTAAGTCGGTCCGGATTGATCCCCGTCAGGCGTTTGATGAGGGATGATTTGCCATGGTCAACGTGTCCGGCGGTACCGATGACATGCACGGGTGTTTTCCTGCCTTTGTTTTAATCTTTAAAGATGCGGTTATAGGTATCGATGGATTCGCGGAAGCTATTGAGGAGAGCGGTCATCCGCATGATGTCATCTTTGCCAATCTGGGTGATGGTATCCTGTAAATCTTCCAGTCGGTCTTCCAGGTTTGCAATCCGGCCAATGAGGTTTTCCAGGCTCAGGTTCATTTCACGGTTTTGCTCTTCCTGCGTCAGGGTGTAGTTTGACCAGCGTTTCTGGTCGTCTGACTTAAAGGAAGTCCATTCCTGACGGAAGCGATCTTCATTCAAGCGTTGGATCTCGGTGATTTCATTGATCCGGCGGTCAAACCGCTGAGTTACTTCATCCAGCGCCGCCTGGGATTGCTTGACCGAACGATGGGTATTTTCAAGATCGGTCAGTTCCGCCTCTATGCCGCCAGTGATCCGTTCCATCTCCTCAAAGCGGGACTCCCAGGTACTGAAGATGCGGTCTCGCTCCACCTGAGCCAGGTTGAGTTTTTCCATGAAAGCCGTTTGGGATTCCCGGCGTTCAGATTCGGCGTTCAACAGGTCTTTGACCCTGTTTTCAACCTTGCGCATATTGTCTCCGACCAGGTCCTGTTTGCCGCGGGTCTCATCTTGTCGTTTTCGGATGGCAGCCACTTCGCCTTGAATGTCGGTCATGCGTTTTGTTTCCTGCCGCTGACTTTCTTCGATCAAACGGAGGGAGCGTTTGTAATCATCATTGAAATTACCGACTTCTCCGATTTGAGCTTTGAGTTCCTCCGTGATTCTGGCGAGTCGGATATCTTCCTGCTTGCGTTCTTCCAGGGCATCCTCAAAGCCTTTTATGCCCTGAATTTGTTTTCGATATTCCGCAAGTGACTGGTTGATCCCTTCAATGATCTGCTCATGTTTTTCGCTTTTCAGGGCGGTATCCCGCAGGTTTTCCTTGAAGTCTTCCAGTTGGCGGTTTGTGGTGGTTCGTACTTCGTTGATGTCCTGATCAAATTGCTCCAAACGGGCCATCAAGGTGTTCAACCGGGTGATTTCCCCATCCATTTCAACCAGACGGGTCCGAAGCGTAGCGTTTTCCAGCTCATAGTCTTCAATTTTACTTTGCAAGGCGGCCAGCACGGTTTTATCGTTCCGACGTTCGTTGTCCAACCATTCGACGCGTTTTTGCAATTGTTCCGATTCTAACTTTTCATCCATCGATTCACCTATTGTTTGGGGCTTGAAGAAGCCCTGGTTCAGGTCTTGGGGGTAATTTTTATTGGCAGCAGTATGAATTATACTCAAAAAACAGGGGGGAGTCGTTTTGCTGACAAATACCGTTCATCGTGCCCATCTGGGCAGTGGATACCTCATTGCAACTGTCCAAAAACGGTAAGCGCTCCGGTGATATTGGATAGCAAGGCATGCGGGAAGATTCCGATGACCAGCAGGAAGAACACCATGACCAGAATAGGAAGGTATTCCGTGAGTTTCTCGCTGCGAACCCATTTTGCCTGTGGGTCGCTTTCTCCCGCGCCTAAAACGGATAATAACAGGCGGAGGCTGAATAACAGTAGCCCCAGATTGCCGATAAAGGCCCAGGTACCCAGGGTTGGATTAGATCCGAAAAGGGAGGTCAACAATGAGAGTTTGACCGGAAATTCTCCCAGTAAAGGCATTCCCGCGATACTGAACTGGACCAGAACCAGTGCAAAGGAAGCCATAGGATAGCGGCGGGCAAATCCCTGCATGCCGGCCAATGTTAAATCGCCGTTGCTCGCCTCAATTTTTGTCAGCAGCATTCCCCATAACCACAAACTGAGTCCTCTAACCGGGAAGAGCATTAACATCCAGGTTAATCCGCCCTCAGCCGCCAAACCAATGGCAACCAGGGAAAACCCGGTTTCACTCAGAACCCCAAATCCCATCGCGCGTTTCAGATCGGACTGGATAGCCGTCAACGCGCCGCTGATTGCGATCAATAAGGTGCCAACCATTCTCAGCGTTGAATATAATGTTTCCGCTTCCCTGAGGAAAGGATAACGGTTCAGGAAGTTCAGGCTGAACAGCAGGACCGTTGTGGGCATGATGAACAGCAGAAAGCTGACCACGAGGGGGTTGCTTCTCTGGCTGACCATGGGAACCCAGCTATGGAAGGGAAAGACCGCCAGAAGCAGAGCAAGTCCTAATCCCAGGACCAGGGCGGATTGGAGGACCAGGGGGCTGTCCGGGGGAAGGGCTTCCACACCCGTCAGCAGCCAACCCGCTAACAGGATAAACGGCATGGCCAGCGTTTGCAGGGTCAGATACCGTAGAATACCGGCATGAGGCTGTCTGCCCATGGGGGAGAGCATGGGAATGGAAAGCAGGACAGCCGTTTCGATCAACAAGGCAGCATATAAGAAAGGTTCAACCCCAAAGGAGGCTGTCATCAGGCTGGTGATCATCAGACTGATGGGGCGGAAGGTCATGGGTACGTTTGGTAAGTCGCTGAACTGCGCCCATAAACCCGTCATGCCAAAAATCAAGGCAATGAAAGGAAGGACTTCGTATGCCACCGTGACTTCCCGCCCGAAGATAGCGAGGCTTTCTTTGAAAACCAGGTTCAAAGGGCCAATGGAAATCACCATATTCTCGGGGAAGAAATGAGCCAATAACGCCAATCCAAAGGACGTAACACTGGTCAGAATGACCCCGAAAATGCGGCGTTTTGAGAAGGCCAGGACGATGATGGCGATACCCAGGGGCAGGAATATCCAGAGGACAGGTGTGCTGAGTGTCATGATTCCTTCTCCTCCGGTTTTTCCAATTCCAAAGTTTCATCTGTGGATTTGGCAATGAAGTAAACGCCAGTGAGTGATAATCCCAGGTTCACGATCGCCAGCAGGCCGGTGAGCAGGGTTGATAGTTCCAGCCCGGCGTGGATCACTTCAAAACCGGACAGCAAACTCAGTAAACTGATGATGGTCAGATAAGAGTCTGAACTGGTCCCCATTTGCATTAAACTCATGCCAATCAGCATCAGGCCCCCCTGTAAGATAATCAAATCCAATTGAGGGAAAATTCCTTCCTGCAGGGTTGGCGCAATGACGAAAATGACCAGGACAACCAATAACCCGGTCAGCCCTCTAAAGATGAGACTCGCAGTCGATTCGTCTGCTGATTGAAACTTTTTCTGACGCAGGCAAGTCAATGCCAGCGTTGCTGTTGCCATCCAGCCCACAATCAATTTGATGACGGCCATGCCAATAGGCCACACCCGGGTGACCAGGGTGAAGGCCGCCAGATATTGAACGGCAAGTGCAACGGCGTTGAACCGCCAATCCCTGAAAACAAGAATGGTCATGGAGGCGATGACGATCAGGATGAAAGCCAGCATAGAGAGGAAGGTCATATCAGGGTGTCCTTCCTGTCGTAAGCAGTGCAATTAAAAGAACGAGAAGGAGAATCGTCCACAGAATTCCCCCTTGTCCTTCAATGATCATGGAAAAATATCTCAGGGATTTTCCGATGAGGTTGAAAAACCATAAGATGATCCGGTAGACCCATTCCAATCGAAAGATGGTTTCGAGTCTGGGTTGGACCCAATCGAGGATTTTGGCCAGGCCGCTGCTGGCAGGCAATTGGATATAAGGCGGTTCAATCCCATAGCGGCGGATCAGGATGCCTGCGCCGATGACCAATCCCAGGCTCACGGCAGGCAGCCACCATATCCCCAGAGTCAGTGAACCCGGCCAGCCTACCAGCCCGAGGATGATCATGGCTTGAATGATAATGATGAAACCCAGCGGATATGCAATCCGCGCCCAGGTCTCAAGTGCGCCGGCTTCGCCGCCGGGCTGGAGTGCGCGGTTAACCGTGCCGAAAATCATAATTGCATGGGCAATGAGGAAAATAAAGGTCCAAAGCGTTATGCCATTCCCGACCAAACCGACCCATCCACTGGCAAGCGGTGTGTAAGGCAATCCGATCAAACCGATCAACCCGAAAAAGAGCAGGAAGTTCATCCGCTGCACCCGGGGGAAATAGAGGAAGAATAAACTCCCCGGCAGGATCAGGGCCAAGCCCCAGGCCAGGCTGGCTTGAGGTTCACCATTGAGTACGGAGGCAACAGCCAGTGACGCCCAGGCGACGATCCAGAACGGGCGGCCTTCTATCTCGTCAGTCGCCGACAGCCAGCGGAAGGCTGCATAAAGGGCGGCGATTGCCAACAGAGCATAAAACACCCAAGTCCAGCCCTGTACTTCCATCGGGATAATATTTTCCGGAAGACGCGCCAACAAAACAAGGCTGGAAGCCACAGGGGCGAGGCGGAGAATGTTCCCGGCGCCGCGCCGCATTCCCGGCTCCTGCAGGAATGGCAGGTTCAGGGGAAAGACGCCTAACCGGAAGCCGGCTGCCAGCAGGAAGAGGAACGCTGCACTTTGGGGTATCTGGGTGATGTCAAAATTCGGGAAAGTCTGCCATCCAATGATGGTTCCAATGAATATAAGCAGGATGGAAACCATGCGGACGGCATACGACACCAGGATTCGGAAAGTGAATTGGGAAGCATCCTCCAGGCGAAGGAGGTAGATCAGTTCCAGCAGGTCAACCAGGGCCCAGGAAGCCATGAGGGTCAGACTGCTGCCGGACTGAAGCGCAATCAATCCCAGGGCAGTGATCGTCAGACTGGCTGCCCAGGATTGCGGGGTGCTGTCATACCGGGTCCGGGCGGCACCGGTCAGAATTACTGCAAGGGTGATCGTCAGTAAAGCCAGGATGTACGGCCAGGAATTATAGTCGAGAAGAAAAGAGAAATGCCCCAGCAAATAAGAATCGGCATTGTCCCAGGATAAGACCTCGAGGGTTGTCGGCAGGCGGAATCGCAAAAGCAGGACCACCAGCCAGGCGGCAATACTGGCCGAAGCTGCAATCAGCCAGCTTGTTCCAAAATTTGGGCGCGCTCGCTGCTGAATAGTGATAGCCAGGGCGGCAATCAGAAGAAGCCCAATTGGCAGGAGGATTAGCATGGATCAGTCCTGGCGACTCAATGCAAGATCTCGCCTTCTTGCCGGTGCAGGAAATGCCCCATACCAGGCTTGCCATACCAGTTGTCGCCATCCACGATCTTTTGACCGCGCAGGAAAACCATCACAGGGAAGCCCTTAAGCTGCCAGCCTTCGTAAAGGTTATAGTCTGTGCGGTGCTGGGCAACGGATACCCCATAGCGAACTTCTTTATTTGGGTCCCAAATGGCGATATCGGCATCCGAACCGGGCAGAAGCGAGCCTTTCTTCGGATACAGACCAAAGATTTTAGCGGGGTTGGTGCAGTGCAGTGCAACGAACTCGTTGGGCGTCAGCCGTCCGCTTCCCACGCCTTCGGTCCAGAGGATCGGCATCCGGTCACCGACGCCAGGCAGGCCATTGGGTATCTTAGTGAAATTATCTTTCCCCAGTTCCTTGCCGGGGATCGCGATTTTTTTACCTTCGTAATCGATTGGGGTTGTCCCGTCATAGAAGAAGGGGCAATGATCGGTGGAGATCACCTGGATCGAGCTGTGCTCCAATCCCTGCCAGAGATGCTGGTTATCCGCCACGGATCGCATCGGCGGTGAGCAGATCCACTTGGCCCCGTCTTCACGGTGCAGGTCTTCTTCTGTGAAGAAAAGGTATTGTGGGCAGGTTTCGCCCATCATGTTCAACCCATGTTCGCGGGCATACCGAAGCTGATCCACCTCGCCGGCCATATTCATATGGACGAGATACAGCGGAGCGTCACCGGCCTGAGCTGCCAGGGCAGCCACACGTAGAGAAGCTTCCACTGCACCCCAGCCGGGTCGGGTTCGGGCGTGGAAGAACGGTTCAGTGTTGCCTGCGGCCAGCGCTTCCTCTACCAGGATGTCGATCACGTCGCCATTTTCAGCATGGACCATGGTCAGGATCCCGGCTGCTTTTGCCACTCGCATCACCCTGAAGATTTCACCATCCGAGAGCCGCATCCGGCCGTTATAGGCAGTAAAGACCTTGACGCTGGTGATTCCCAGTTCGGGCAGGGTGAAGATTTCCTTGGCGACCTCTTTGTCGAAGCGGGTGATATTCATGTGGAAGCTGAAATCCACAGAAGCGATCGGGTCAGCCTTGGCATGCCAACGATTGATGTTCTCTGCCAGGGTACCTTCCTCCTGCGGGACGAAGTCAATCACGGTGGTCGTACCGCCGAAGGCAGCCGCTTTCCCGCCTGTATAGTGGTCGTCCGAGGAAACCGTACCAAACATCGGTAAGTCCAGATGCACGTGAGCATCCACGCCACCCGGCAGGATGTACTTGCCCTCCGCGTCAACAATTTCAGCATTGGGATGTGTCAGGTTTTGGCCGATCTGGGCGATCTGTTCGCCTTCAATGAGAATATCCGCTTTGAAGGTCTCGCCGGCGGTGATCAGGGTACCATTTTTGATTAGGATTGCCATGTGTCACACTCCACTTTGAGGAAAAGGGATCAATGCAATTATATTTTGATTTTAACAGATAAAAAAAGAAAGGAAAGAGGTTACTGATTTTGATGGTTTTGATCTTCACAATTGATAGTGTTTATTTTGATGAAGATGGCCTTTATCCCGAAGTTATCGAGAAGTATGATTGCCTTTGGGATGCTTATGGCAACCATTGCCGGCGAATATGTTTTAAAAGAGAAAGAAGCTGGGGATCAGACTGCTCTCACTTTTACCTGTGCATTAACACAGGTATGAGTCACCCCCAGATTCTTGAAATTATTATGAAAATATTGATGATTGACATTCTCCCACTTTGTGGTAGTATAGTGATTGTAGTGAAGCGTGTTTTTGGAAATGGTAGCGACCGTCCAGACTTGCGGAGACTGGGCGGTTTTCTTTTATCCGAAACCGCATAAGCTCAAAAGAACATCGTATTTTACAAAAGGAAGTATTTAGAATGGCAGAAAAAGAAATTGGAACCGTGAAATGGTTCAATGATGCAAAAGGTTTTGGTTTTATCGCTCGTGAATCGGGTGATGATGTATTCGTGCACCACACCGCAATCCTGGGTTCAGGATTCAAATCACTGCGCGAGGACCAGAAGGTGGAATTCTCCGTGGAACAGGGTCCGAAGGGCCTGCAAGCCAAAGACGTTACACCCCTTTAGACCTCAATATTCATTTAGCTAGAGATGCCGGCCAGGTTTCCGCAAACTGGCCGGTTTTGATTTAAAGCTGGTGAATAGAGAATAGTGAAAGGTGAGTGGGGAATGGTATGGCAGGGATTAGGCGATTGGGAATCAGGTATTAGGTAATTAGTAAATTAGGTTTTGTAGGTCACGTATGGCGCATTAAACCTCCCGGTCAATGATCTTTGGTCAATAAAGACAACACTGAGACAAGGAACAATCATTTGAGCGCCAACGTGACAAAAGGGGAGTGGGTGTGGCCGGGGATCAAGGATGCCTTGTTTACA
>WOYI010986652.1_pt1 | contig 12111 bp, 11 predicted proteins | sample 6423411 | NCBI WGS metagenome assembly WOYI01 (sample SAMN13441803, study PRJNA592873) | oil field metagenome | biome: oil field; feature: oil-well bore; material: oil-contaminated soil; isolation source: oil-contaminated soil from oil-well borehole | place: Germany: Wietze | collected 2016-10-18 ... | reverse complement strand
CGACCACCGGGCCCTAGTCATAGCGGGCCTCCGCGACCCAGCCGGCGTCTTCGCACACCAGCAGCCACGCGGTGTGGTCGGCATCCACCACCTGGAACCGGTGCGCGCGACGCGCGCGCGCGGCATCCCACCCCCGCTCGACCACCGGCCACGGGCCCGCCCACGCCTCGATCCCCCGTCGGCGCCCGCTCTCGAGCAGCACCGCGGGCGCCTCACTCACGCGACCGCGATCATCGACCCCGACCGCGGCACCCGTGTCGTCGGTCACCTGCACCGGCACCGGGTCGATGAAGACCGTGCCCGGCAGCGGATCGGGCAGGCTCCCCGGCCACGGTCGCGCGCGCTCTTTCGCGAGCACCGCCCGGTCACCCCACGGCACGAGCACCTGCCGTTCGGCGAGCCAGCGCCCGCCGCCGATCGCGGGAGTCACGACTCCGCGATGACCGAGCATCGCCTGCACGCGCGAGAGCGCGTGGTGCACGCGTTCGTCGGTGCCCGCACCGAAGATCGCCGGGGCGTGGTGGCGTGCGGCATCCACCGCCGCGGGCTCGATCCGCACCTTGGCGACACCGCTGCTGAGGGACCCGGCATCCTCCCCCAGCTGCCACCGCACCCGGTCGACGACGGATGCCGCATCGAAGGACCCCGGATGCAGCCACACCCGCTCGCTGCGCTCTCCCCGGTCACCGGTCAGCTCGACCCGCAGCTCGGTGCAGACCAGATCGAGGGCGCCGAGCCCGGCGATGAACGCATCGGCCGCCATGCGCATGCCGAACGCGACCTGATCGGCGATCTCGAGCGGGGGCTCGAACACCACCTCGCGGTGCAGCTCGGGCGGCGGCACCCGCGGCTCGACGGCACGCGGATCGCGCCCCGCCGAGAGGGCGTGCAGACGGATGCCGCGCTCTCCGAACCGCTCGCGCACGCGGTCGGCCTCCATCGCCGCGAACTCCCCGAGCGTCTGCACCCCGAGCCTGGCGAGCAGACCGACGAGCTCGGCGTCCTCGAGCGACGAGATCGGGAGCGGGGCGAGGAAGCCGCCCGCCCCGCCGGCAGGCACGAGGAACACCGGCTCCGTCGCGGTCGCGCCGATGCGCGCCGCCTGCTCGGCGGTGAATGGCCCGTCGGCGATGCCCGCCCGTACCTCCTCGAGTCCGAGATCGCGCAGCGCGGCGAGCAGCACATGAGCTGCTTCGGCCTCTCCGCCGTAGTACCGCGCCGGGCCGCGAGCACGCAGCGCGCAGAGGCCGGGCCGCACGATCTGCACCCCGGGCGCGCGCTCCTCGATGCCGGCGACGACCGGGGCGAAGACGCGGTGATCGCGCACCGGGTCGGCCGCGATCACGGTCAGCCTCGGGCACCGGGCCTGCGCATCACGTCGGCGCTGCCCGCGGCGCACGCCCTCGGCCCGCGCCGCCGCCGAGCATGCGACGACGACGTTGCCGGCCATGACGGCGATCGGCAGCGAGGCATCCAGCGGCACGCTGCGAGAGGCATCGCGGGTCAGCGCCGTGACCGGCCAGTCCGGAAACCACAGCACGAGGCTGCGCACCGGGGCAGCGCCGTTGACGACAGCGCCGTTGACGACAGCGCCGTTGCTGACACCGCCGTTGCTGACACCGCCGTTGCTGACACCGCCACGCATGTCAGCCCACCGCCTCGAGCGGCACACGAGAGGCCGCCGACACCGGGCGCGCCGACTCGAGTGCACCGTCGACCGCGGGCAGCAGCACACGCCCTCGACGCGGCACGGGTGTGCGCCGGCTGGTCACCGTCACGGTGAGTTCGCGGCCGGCGAGGTAGCCGTGGCCGTCGCCCAGTCCCGTCCATTCGGGGTCGCCCACGCCGATCGTCGCCTCGGCCTGCGCCCACGGCCCCTGCACGAGCAGCACCGCACCGCGATCGCGCAGCCGCGCAGCCAGGCGCGAGACATCGCCGTCGGATGCCCGCCCCCCGGGGCGCACGGCGACCACCGGCAGCACTTCGGCGATCGTCGCCGTCACGGCGAGCCAGCGCGCGCCGGGCTCGGGAATCAGCACGAGCCGCGACAGATCGACCCCGAGTCGCTCCGCCGCCTCGGCACCGAACTGCGGCATGCCGACCACCCCACACCAAGACCCCGCCTGCGAGGCCGCGGCCAGCAGCGCGGACAGGAGCGAAGCCGATGGGGATATCGAGTACGCCGACCCGGTGCGCAGCCCGCCCCCCGGCAGAAGCGATGCGAGAGCCGGAAGCACCGGAAGCACCGGGGCATCGAGCTTGCGCCCCTGCATGCGGTCGACCTGAGCGCGCAGCTGATGCACCTCACCCGATACCGGGGAAGTGCCGGGATGCACCTCGGTCTGCACTGCTGCCCTCACTCCCCCAGGCTAGAACAGATATTCTAGTCGGTCAACGCCAGGAGGAACGCTATCGCCGCCTTCCGACATCGCAGAGGGCGAATCCGTGCATTATGTTCGATTCTCGCCGATCAGCGCCGCAGTCGTCGCGATCTGGGCGAATCCGCCGGCCTGCAGGTCGAGCGCCGTCGTGGCCATGAGCTCGGACGCCGTGCGGGTCACGATACCGAGCCCCGCGACATCCGCTCTCAGATCGAATGTGCGGGTCGCATCGAGCGCCACGGTCACGTCATACCCGAGATTGCCGGCCATGCGCGCCGTGGTCTCGACGCACATGTTGGTCTGGATGCCGCAGATCACGAGCTCGCGGATCGCCTGCGTCTCGAGCCACACCTGCAGATCAGGGTCGCCGTAGAACGCGGAGTTGACATTCTTGGTCACGAACAGGGCCGGATCGACCGCAGCGACGGCATCCATGAGCTCGTTGCCCGCGTTGTCGGGATGCAGCGGCGAGTGCACCGAGGTCGAGTCGTGCCGCACCACGACGATCGGCTCGTCGGCGTCCTGCCAGCGCTCGATCAGCGCCGCGACATTGCGCTCGCAGTCGGGGTTGGTCGTGGCGCCCCAGAAATCCAGGTCGTCGAACGCACGCTGCATGTCGATCACGATGAGAGCTCGGGTCATGAGTCCCATCTCATCACGCCGGCAGCCGGCGCGAGCTATGCGGCGAGCTCGAGGTAGGGCTCCCAGCACGGGTCGGTGCGATCGGTGCCCCGCACGGTCCACTGCACGCCCCGGGGCGGGCGCGGAATGATCCGCAGCTCCCACGCCATCTCCTGCGGCGTGCGATCGCCCTTCACGTTGTTGCAGCGCAGGCAGCACGCCACGAGGTTCTCCCACGAATCCGCCCCGCCGCGCGAGCGCGGCAGGATGTGGTCGATCGTCGAGGCGGTCTTGCCGCAGTATCCGCAGTGGTGCGCATCGCGGCGCAGCACCCCTCGCCGCGTCACCGGGATGTGACGGCTCCCCGGCACGCGCACGTAGCGCGTCAGCAGAATGACCGCGGGACGTTCGTACGACCCCCGCGCACCCCAGACAGGATCCCCGTCGACATGCTCGACCACGACGGCCTTCTCGTTCATCACGAGCACGATGGCCCGCTTGTACGACACGACAGCGAGCGGCTCATAGCCCGCATTGAGCACCAGAGTGCGCATTCCTCATCCTCTCGAACGGCCGGGACGGCTTCCCGGGATTCGACTCACACGACGATCAGGGCGCGCAGGAGGCATGAAAAAAGGCGCTGTCTACAACCAGCGCCTCGGCGCCACGGCAATGCCGCGGCATCCACTCGTGCAATGCCGAAGGACCTGGCGTCCCAGCGCATCCATGGTTCGGATGCGTGGTATGCGGTCCATCGGCTCCCCTCCGCTTCCCTCAGCGTCGGGTTTCAGGCTAACTCATGCGCGGGGGCAGGTTCGCACGACGGGGTGAACGACACGGACCGTGTCTGAGAGCGGATGCCGCAGCATCCGCTCTCGCAAATCGATCAGGCGCCGGCTTCGGCAGGCTCAGCCGGCGTTGGCCTGGAGCCACGCCCAGGGATCGATGACCGACCCGTTGACGTGAATCTCGAAGTGCACGTGGCAGGCGGTGGAGCTCCCGGTCGAGCCGACGAGGCCGATCAGCTGGCCGGCCGAGACGTACTGTCCGACCGAGACCTGGCGGCTGCCGTACGTCATGTGGCCGTAGAGGCTGTTGACCTGCTGGCCGCCGAGCACGTGGTCGATCGAGATCGCGACGCCGTAGCCGCCGTAGCTCTCCTGAGAGACACTGACGACACCCGCCGCCGTGGCGTAGAGGGGCTCGCCGCAGGAGGAGAGCAGGTCGACGCCCTGGTGATAGCCGGAGTCCCACAGACCGCGTCCGAGGGTGAAGTTCAGAATCGGCCATCGCACTTCGCCGCTTCCTGGCGAGACCATGCTGATGTTGAGCGGGATCGACGCGGAAGACGCGGACGTGACACTCGCCGAGGCGCGAGCCGCAGCCGCAGCAGCCGCGGCCTCTTCGTCCTTCTTCTTCTGGATCTCCTCCGGAGTGGTCGCGGAATAGCTTCCGCGCGAGAACTCTTCGGCCGTCGAATCGGAGGCCACGACGAGCGACTGGGCATCGTCTGCGGCGACCTGCTGAAGCGTGACCGAGTCGGCCGCGGGACGCCAAGCGCCGTATGCGGGGAGTGCGACGGTGGCGACGAGGCCGCCGACCATGGTCAGGATCACCAGGCTGCGCAGCGGTCGATTCTTGCGGATCGACGGGCGCGGGGCCGATGCGACCGGCTCGCCCTTCTCCTTATGGGGTCGCGACGAGGTGATTCTTCCGAGCAGGGGACGCGACAGAGCGGTATTTCGTCCACGGGCGCGGCGCGTGACACTCGTCTCGTCGCTGCGGGGTTCGCTCGCGGGCGAATTCATGTCTTCAGCCAATATAATCCTCCGGCGCCTCTGCGCCGGGTGGCGCTGGCTCGTCAGCATTCGATGTCGGGGCACGATATGCAGGCGTAACCACTGGGACGACGAGCCGGGGAGGCAATCCGAGTGGCGTCCGACGGCGGGCTTGTCGCCTGTGGACTCCCTCACGCTACCCGACGGTAACGGATATGTCACATTGGGTCATGGCAGAAGCCTGGGCGTGTCCGTGCTCTCGGCGTCAGCGCCGCTCGTCGACGAGGAAGATGTGCGCTGCGACCTCGACGGGCAGCTCGAGGCCCTCGTCGTTGCCATCCATCTCAACCAGCACGTAGCCCTCGCTGTACCGGTAGTCGCCCGAGGCGCCGGGCACCACGCCGGCCGCCTTCAGCTGCTGCAGCAGCTCGGGGTCGACCTGCACGGGCTCGGCGAGCCGGCGCACGGTGCCGGTGATCGGTCCGCCCGCCTCGTTGAGCCGCCGCACGAGACCGATGACACCCTGCTCGAAGCCCTTGGCCGGCATGTCGCCCAGCTGCGCCAGGCCAGGGATCGGGTTTCCGTAGGGCGACTCGGTGGGGTGGCCGAGCAGTTCGACGAGGCGACGTTCGACCTGCTCGCTCATCACGTGTTCCCACCGGCACGCCTCTTCGTGGACGTACGCCCAGTCGAGGCCGATGATGTCGGAGAGCAGACGCTCGGCGAGGCGATGCTTGCGCATCACGTCCACCGCCTTGCCGCGGCCGGCGTCTGTGAGTTCGAGGGTACGGTCGTCGGAGACGACGACGAGTCCGTCGCGCTCCATGCGCCCGACGGTCTGCGACACGGTGGGCCCGGAGTGACCGAGGCGCTCCGAGATGCGGGCGCGCAGAGGAACGATTGCCTCCTCCTCGAGTTCGAGGATCGTGCGCAGATACATCTCTGTCGTGTCGATCAGGTCGGTCATTGTGCCTCGCATACGCGGAAACCGTGCCAGGACAGCCTATCCAATCCTGAAGACACGGCTCCCTGTCATCCGGCGCCTGCGGGCGCGGCGGGCGCCCGCAACGCCACCCTGCCGTTGCGATCGCGGGCGGGGAGGCGAGCAGGTCAAGCTACTTGCGGTGAGTGGCTTCGCTCACGTCGTTGCCGGCTCGGTGTTCGACCTTCGCCTTCTTGGCGGCACGCTTCTCTTTGAGAGTGCTCGACGCGGCGGTTTTGCTCGACGATTTCTTCGGGGACTTGTCTGACACGATGACGCCCTCTGTTCGGGAGCCCGACCGGGCCCCGTGCCGCAACCCTAACCCGCCCACTCCGATCCTGTTCATGCGCGGTCACACGGACACGGTCGCCGGAGCGCGAAACCGTAGACTCGACGGATGCCGCACCTCGTGATTCCGAGTGATCTCCTGCCCGCCGACGGACGCTTCGGATGCGGCCCCTCGAAGGTGCGCGGGGCGCAGCTGGAGGCGCTCGTCACCCGCGGGGCGGCGCTGCTGGGCACCTCGCACCGCCAGGCCCCGGTCAAGAACCTCGTCGGCGACGTGCGCTCGCACCTCGCAGAGCTGTTCCGTGCACCCGAAGGCTATGAGGTGATCGTCGGCAACGGCGGCTCGACGGCGTTCTGGGATGCCGCGGCCTTCGGCCTGATCGAGAACCGCAGCCAGAACCTGGTGTTCGGCGAGTTCGGCGGCAAGTTCGCCGCCGCTGCCAAGGCCCCGTGGCTGGAGGGGCCCGACGTGCGTGAGGTCGCCGCGGGCACGCGGACCGTCTCCGAGCCCGTCGAGGGCGTCGACGTGTACGCCTGGCCGCACAACGAGACCTCTACCGGCGTGTCCGCGCCGATCGCCCGCGTGCACGGCGACGCCGGCGCGCTGACCGTGATCGATGCCACCAGCGCGGCCGGCGGCATCGACTTTCAGGTCGGCGAGACCGATGTCTACTACTTCGCACCGCAGAAGAACCTCGGCTCCGACGGCGGCCTGTGGTTCGCCGTGGTCTCGCCCGCCGCGATCGAGCGGATCGAGCGGATCGCCGCGTCGGACCGGTACATCCCGGAGTTCCTCAGCCTGAAGAACGCGCTCGACAACTCGCGCCTGAATCAGACCCTCAACACCCCGGCGCTGACGACCCTGTTCCTGCTTGACGAGCAGCTGCAGTGGATCCTCGGCAACGGCGGGCTCGCCTGGGCCGATGCCCGCACGCGGGAATCCTCCGGTGCACTGTACGACTGGGCCGCGGCATCCGCTGTCGCCACACCATTCGTCGCCGACCCCGCCGACCGCTCCCCCGTCGTGGTCACGATCGACTTCGCCGACACAGTGGATGCCGCGGCCATCGCCGCGACGCTGCGCGCGAACGGCGTCGTCGACACCGAGCCGTATCGCAAGCTCGGTCGCAATCAGCTGCGCGTCGCGACCTTCGTCTCGATCGAGCCCGATGACGTGCGCCAGCTCATCCGCAGCATCGACTTCACGCTCGCGAACCTCTAGGAGACGTGGTCGTCGTCGAAGTCGTCGTCGTCGAAGTCGTCCAAGTCTTCTTCGTCGTCCGCGTCGTCCGCGTCGTCGTCCGAGTCTTCGTCAATCGATTCGCCAAGCGCGTCGTCGGACAGCTCATCGATGTCGACCCCATCGACGTCGCCGGAGTGAAGGATCGGCGAGCCGTCGTTGTCGAAGTCTGCGGCATCGAGGTCCTCGACGTCGTCGAGATCCTCATCATCGTCATCGCTGATGTCGAGGTCTTCGGTTTCGAGCCCCTCGGCGGCCAGCGCGGCCTGCGCGGCGTGATACTCGGCGAGGCGCTCCGCCCACGGCAGCCAATCCGGTGCGGTGAGGGCTCCGTCGCCGGGCATCAGCTCCGCCTCGAGCACGGTCGGAGCGGCATCCTCGACCTGTGCGATGCCGACCGTCCAGAACCAGCCCGGGTAACCGGGCAAGCGGTTCTCGAACCGCAGCGTGAGCACGCCGTCCGCATCCACCGAGGAGCCAGCGGAGTCGCCGATCGTCGCGGCGGGCGTGATCTCGCGCAACGCGGCGAGCGCGAGTTCCTGCGCAACCGTGGCATCGATTGAGGCCGGCTCAGGCGTCGGTGTGCTTTCAGGCGTCGGTGTGCTTTCAGGCGTCGAAGTCATCCGCCACCTTGCGCAGCACCGCGGCGACCTTCTTGCCGTGTGCGCCGCTGGGGTAGCGGCCGCGGCGAAGATCTCCGCCGATGCCGTCGAGCAGCTTGACGAGGTCTTCGACGATGATCGCCATGTCGTCGGCGGGCTTGCGCTGCGCCTTCGACAGGCTCGGCGGTGCCTCGAGAACCCGCACGGAAAGCGCCTGCAGGCCCTTCTTGCCGTCGGCGACGCCGAACTCGAGTCGTGTCCCCGCCTTCAGCGCTGTGGTCCCGGCGGGCAGGGCAGTGGCGTGCAGGAAGACATCCTGGCCGTCATCGGAGGCGATGAAGCCGAACCCCTTCTCCTCGTCGTAGAACCTGACCTTGCCGGTGGGCATGAAGACCTCGATGGATCGTGCGCCTCGCTTCGCGGGCACAGTGCAACTGGGACCGGTCGATCCCCACCATCAGCCTACGTCACACTGCGACAGTCACACCGCGACAGTCACACCGCGACACCCGATAGGCTGAGGCGGATGAGCACGCGCACTCCCGGTGGGGACGTCCCGGTACGACGCCTTGACCGCGTCCTGACTTTCATGTCGCTGGGTCTGGCGGTCCTCTCCATCGTATGCTTCCTCGCGATCATCATCGCCAGGCCAGCAGGTGTCACCGACTTCACCGAAGGCATCTGGCCTCTCGTATCGGTGGTGCCGATCATCGCGCTCCCCATCGCGTTCCTCATGATCCTGGCTTTGCTGATCATGACTTTCGTGCGGAGGGCGCGCGCCAACCGAGGGGGCTGAATGGTCTCCGACGAGCGCGCTCTCGCCGTACGACTGGCATCGATCGACGACGACGCCCTCGCCCGGACGTTCGCTGAGCGCGGCGTCGCCCCGGCCGCCGCCTGGCACGATTTCTTCGACGCCGCGGCGGGGATGCTGGACCCCGCGTCCGTGGACCGCGCTGTCGCCCGCCTTCCCCGCACCACCCTCGTCGCCCTCGCCGCAGCCCTCGACGGCGCCCCCATTCCCTCCTCCGAGCTCGCGGTGCTCAAGCCACTCGCTCTCGTCGGCGACGACGACGCACCGTTCAGCACGGTCGCTACTCGCGTCCGCGCCGCGTCGATCGCGCGTCCCGACGCCTTCGTGGCGGAGCCGCCCACACCGCCCGTCGCCACCGCGGACGACGCTGATGCCGCCGGCGCGGCCGAGCGCGCGTTCACCACGGTGGGCGCGCTGGCCGACGTGCTGCTGGCAGGACTGCACGCGCCCCTCTCGCGGACGGGAACGGGCGCGGTCAGTGCCGTGGACCGGCGCCGGCTGACGGATGCCGGTGCCCTCGGCTCGGCGGATGACCTCGACGACCTGGTGGCCGCGGCCGCCACGGCCGACCTGGTGGCTCCGCTCGGTCGCGAGTGGATCGTCACGGACTCGGCGATGCGGTGGCTCGAAGCGACGACCACGCAACGCTGGGCGGTCATCGCGGAAGGGATGCGCGGCGCTCTGCCCGCGGGCCTGCGCACTCCCGACGGCGGATTCCGGCCGCCTTCGAGCTGGGCGGGCGCCTACCCGCTGCACGCGGAATGGACCGATCGGGCCGCCCGCCTGCGCCGCATCGCCGAGGCCTGGGGCCTGATCACCGTGCGGGGCACCGAGCCGAAGTGGACCAGTACGCTTCGGGCCGGCGGCCACCCCGACACGGGGAGGCTCGCGGCGCACCTGCCGGCCGAGATAGACCGCGTCTATCTGCAGGCGGACCTGACGGCGATCGCGCCCGGCCCGCTCGCCCCCGCACTCGATCTGCGCCTGCGCACGATCGCCACGCGCGAGTCGCGCGCGCAGGCCTCGACGTACCGGTTCAGCACCGAATCGCTCGGCACCGGCATGACCGAGGGCGAGACCGCCGGGTCGATTCGCGCATTCCTCAGCGAGATCTCGCTGACCGGCATCCCGCAGCCGTTGGACTACCTCATCGAGAGCACGGCCGCACGGCACGGGCTCATTCGCGTTCGCACCGATGACGCGACCGGTCGCACACGCGTCGAGGCCACCGACCCTGCCCTGAGCGACACGATCCTGGTCGACCAGGCGCTGCGCCCGCTCGGGTTCGTTCGCGACGGACACGAATTGACCTCCCGAGTCGACCGCGATGCGGTCTACTGGTCGCTGGCCGACGCGCGCTACCCGGTCGTCGCCCTCGACGCTTCGGGAGCTCCCGAGTCGCTCAGCCGCCGCGCCCGCGCCGCGGACTCGGCGGCGCTGATCGAGCCGCGCGATACGTACGCGCGCCTCATCGGGGCCCTGCGGACCGGACACGAGACGGACGCCGACGCGGCCTGGCTCGGACGCGAACTCGAGCAGGCGGTGCGCACGAAATCCGTCATCGTCGTCGTCGTGAAGATGCCCGACGGCGCGGAGCGGTCCCTCACCCTGGAAGCGTCCGGCCTGGGTGGCGGACGACTGCGCGGTCGCGACAAGGGCGCCGACGTCGAGCGCACGCTGCCGGTCTCGAGCATCGTGAGCGTGCGGCCGGCATCCTGATCACGGCTGCCGGGCAGCGCGATCCTCGTGGGTGCCCGCCGAGTAGGATTGACCCTTATGGCTGACGGTCCTCTCATCGTGCAGAGCGACCGGACTGTGCTGCTGGAAGTCGCACACCCGGACGCCGAATCGGCGCGCCACGAACTCGCCATCTTCGCGGAGCTCGAACGTGCCCCCGAGCACATCCACACGTACCGCATCACCCGGCTCGGACTGTGGAACGCGCGCGCCGCCGGCCACGACGCCGATGACATGCTCGCCACGCTTGAGCGCTGGTCGCGCTTCCCGGTGCCGCCGTCTGTGTCCATCGACATCCGCGAGACGGTCGGCCGCTACGGCCGGCTGACCATCGAGCGCAACGGTGTCGGCAAAGACGGTGACGGCGAACTGCTGCTGACCGCGACCGACACCGCGGTGCTGACCGAGGTGTCGCGCAACAAGCGCATCCAGCCGCTGCTGATCGGACGCCCCTCGCCGCAGTCGTTCGTGATCGACGCGTGGGCCCGCGGGCACATCAAGCAGGAGCTGCTCAAGATCGGCTGGCCGGCCGAGGACCTGGCCGGCTACACGCCGGGCACGCCGCATCCGATCGAACTCGACGAGAGCGACTGGTCGCTGCGGCCGTATCAGCGCAAAGCCGTCGACATCTTCACCGAGGGCGGATCCGGGGTCGTCGTGCTCCCCTGCGGGGCGGGCAAGACGCTTGTCGGCGCAGCAGCGATGGCCGAGACCAAGACCACCACCCTGATCCTGGTGACCAACACCGTGAGCGCCAGGCAGTGGCGCGACGAGCTGCTCAGGCGCACGTCCCTCACCGCCGCGGAGATCGGCGAGTACTCGGGACAGATGAAGGAGATCAAGCCCGTCACGATCGCGACGTACCAGATCCTCACCGCCAAGCGCAGCGGACAGTACGCGCACCTGGCGCTGCTGGACGCCCTCGACTGGGGACTGATCGTCTACGACGAGGTGCACCTGCTGCCGGCCCCGGTGTTCAAGCTGACCGCCGACCTGCAGGCGCGGCGTCGCCTCGGCCTGACCGCCACGCTGGTGCGCGAAGACGGCCGCGAGGGCGACGTGTTCAGCCTGATCGGCCCCAAGCGCTTCGATGCGCCGTGGAAGGAGATCGAGGCCCAGGGCTTCATCTCCCCCGCGGCGTGCTACGAAGTGCGCGTCGACCTGCCCGCGGGCGACCGCCTCGAATACGCGGCCGCTGCCGACGACGAGCGCTACCGGCTCGCCGCCACGGCGCACGCGAAGATCGACGTGGTCCGCCAGCTCGTCGAGCGTCACACCGGCGAGCGCATTCTGGTGATAGGCCAGTACCTCGATCAGATCGACATCCTCGCCGCGGCACTGGATGCGCCGCAGATCACCGGCGCGACTCCCGTCGACGAGCGCGAGAAGCTGTACCAGGCGTTCCGCGTGGGTGAGATCTCGCTGCTCGTGGTCTCGAAAGTGGCGAACTTCTCGATCGACCTGCCCGAGGCATCCGTCGCGATCCAGGTCTCCGGATCATTCGGATCGCGGCAGGAAGAGGCGCAGCGCCTGGGTCGCCTGCTGCGACCGAAGGAGTCGGGCCGCACCGCGAGCTTCTACACCCTCATCGCGCGCGACACCGTCGACCAGGACTTCGCGCAGAACCGTCAGCGCTTCCTTGCGGAGCAGGGCTACAGCTACACGATC
>WOYI010490047.1_pt1 | contig 12124 bp, 11 predicted proteins | sample 6423411 | NCBI WGS metagenome assembly WOYI01 (sample SAMN13441803, study PRJNA592873) | oil field metagenome | biome: oil field; feature: oil-well bore; material: oil-contaminated soil; isolation source: oil-contaminated soil from oil-well borehole | place: Germany: Wietze | collected 2016-10-18 ... | reverse complement strand
CCCCATTTCCAAAATTACCCGCGAAAACACGGCCCACATCAGGAAGTCTGAAATTGGAATGGGTGGAGAGCAAAAAAGCAGATGAGCCTGTTATCAGCCATGTTCATTTTACCGGAACAGGAACCCGTTTCCTTGAAGAAAGCGGCAAAAAAGCGATCAAGGAATTATTCGAACGATCTTTTAAGAAATGAGTTGCTGAGAAACTCTGAAATTTGAGGTTGGATTGTCCGAGCTTCCCATCACATTTTGGTGGGAAGCTTTTTTATTGTGAAACTCCAATAACAAAAATAACTAAGACACGGAGACAAAATAAATGAAACAAAGTCAAGGATCGCATCCATGAAACATTATCCAGAAGAAAGATATTTTAAATCGCTGATAATTTTTATTGTTTATTCTTATTGTTTTCTATAAAATTTATTACAGTCGCTGATTAAAATTCCGAAATGGTATTAATTTTAATGAGAACATGAAAAAATTATATGTGTTTGCATTACTGATATTGCCGGCGACACTGCTTTTTACCGCCGTTTTTTTACACAATGCCCACGGTCCATACTGGTTGAGTTACAATTCCGACCCCGAATATCTTTATCTGATAAGTTCTCTTACGCTGGCTGAATCCAAACAAACAGGAAGTCCCGGCCATCCTGGTTCAACTCTTCAGATACTGGGAGCAGCCACGCTGAAAATTTCGCATGCTCTTGATTTTTCTGAAAAAGACAGTCTGGAATTTGCAGTTCTCAAGAATCCTGAATTTTATTTAACTATCATAAACACAGTACTTGTAACCCTTAATACACTTCTGCTGTTCATTATTGGCCTGACCGCATTTATATTGAGTAAAAATATCTGGCTTAGTCTGCTTCTCCAACTTTCACCTTTTCTTTCTAATAATATAATAATTGACGGTTTGCCTCGAATTTCACCTGAGCCTCTTCTGTTTTTTACCGGTTCACTGTTTTTGCTGATTCTTTTGAAAATGATTTTCAGTAAAAGTTTATCTAAATCGGCTCACCGGTATATGATAACTTTAGCGCTGGTTTCTGGTTTTGGAATGGCTACGAAGTTGACCTTTGTACCTTTACTTATTATTCCCCTGGTTGTTTTGCCTGAATTACGAAACAAGATTTGGTTTCTATTTTTAACAGGGTTAAGTTTCGTTTTCTGGACATGGCCGATCATTTCGCAGTATGAAGTTTTATTGAACTGGTATTACAATATAATAACCCATACCGGCTTTTATGGAAACGGTGTCCCACAGATATTATACCTTCCAAATTATTTCAATAATATTATTAATCTATGTTTATTGAACCCGTTGCTATTTCTTGTTTGGTTCTTTTCCGCTGGTTTTATTCTGAGATTCGGATGCTTTTCAGCGGGTGTTGATAAGGCGGCGAGAAAGGTCGTTTGGCAGGATACTTCTTTTAGAACTTTAGCGGCGGTAGCAACCGCACAAATGTTTGCGGTTCTGATTGTTGCCAAACATCCCGCTGGTTGGTATCTGGCACCAGTTTTTAGCCTTTCAGGATTCATGTTATTTTTAACATTTCTGTATTTACAGAAAATTAACTATTTTAATAATTTTAACCTTAAAAAAGGTGTTTTCTTTATCGTTATAATTTTACTTTTCACCTGTGCCTGGAGAATCGTTGAAATTAGAAATTTGTTTATGCAAAAATCACAAATAAAACAGGAATCATTAGCGGTTTATCAGAAAGTTGAAAGTGATTATAAAGATTATCTTAAAATTTACTGCCTTTTCGATCCCTCTTATGGCCCTTCCTCTTCTCCGGTCAGCGCACTGGCATTTGGAGATTTTTTTGTAAATGAAGGCCGTTATTCAGAACACCTTCGGAAAATTTATGGAAACTCTTATTTTTATAATGCACTGGACAAAACATTTTATGTCTGGGCGGAGGAGTTTTCGATTGAAAAGATTATTTTACGGGGAAATGGCAACAGGATAGTTTTTCATCTCCCTTCTCTTCTTGAAAATGCAAACAAGATAATATGCAGAAGCGGTTCAATTTTGCATTTAAGAGATATTTTTGGAGGACAGACTGAAACTATTTATGTTCTTGAAGGTATCACACTAATGTGGGAGAAACAATTTATACCACCCCCCGTGGTACCTTTTCCAATGAAAACGCCTCAAAGATAGATGAATTAATTTTATAATTTGCAGCTTTTCAGATAATCCTGTAGAGCCAGTTGCCACGGTTGCATTGCCTTTCCGGTTGTTTGAACAAATTTTTGCATATCCATGACACTGTAAGCCGGGCGTTTCGCCGGTCTTTGAAGCTGACTGGATTTAATAGGCTTCACTTCAATTTTATCAAAACCGGATTCCTGCAATATTTTTACGGCGAACTGATACCAACTGCAACTTCCCCTGTTGGTTATATGAAAAATTCCCTGAGCGTTTTTTTCAATGAGCAGGGCTACCGCAGCAGCCAGGTCTTTGGTATAAGTTGGCGAGCCGACCTGATCATTAACTACCGACAGTATAGATGGTTGATCTGCTTTTGCATTTGTCCTGGCCATAGTATCATCAATAAAGTTTTTAGCCTTTGCTTTTTCCAGGATAGTCTGAACAAAGTTTTTACCCTTTACCCCATATAACCAGGAAGTACGAATCAGCACATAATTGTCGGAAAGAGCTTGCAGATACTTCTCTCCTGCCAATTTCGATTGGCCATAAACGTTAATCGGATTACATTTATCATCTTCTTTGTAAGGTTGTTTTGCTTTTCCGTTAAAAACATAATCGGTGCTGAAATGAATTACGCGGATATTTTTAGGACGGCAGTTCCCGGCAATATTCTTCACCGCTTCGGCATTGACGGCAAAGCATTCTTCTTTTGCCGTTTCACAGCCGTCAACATTGGTGAAAGCTGCGGCATTGATAACGATATCCGGCTTTGTTTCTTTTATAGCCTTTTTACATTCGTCTGTGGAAACAATATTAATTTCTTCCTTATCCATTCCAACGACTTCATGTTCCTTTGATAGTTTTGAAAGAAGATCATTCCCCAGCATTCCTTTATGTCCCAGCAATAATATCTTCACCTTTAGTACTTGACCTCCTTTAAAAACAGTCCGCAGGCCGGCGCTGTAACTCCGGCAATATTTCTGTCTTTAGATTCGATAATCGCTTTCATTTCTTCCGGTTCTCGTTTACCTCTGCCAACGTCAACAAGAGTTCCGACAATATTTCGTACCATGTATTTTAAAAAGCCGTGAGATACCACTTTAATCTCGATTATTCCCTCATCGTTCTTTTTTATGTCTATATCCAGAATCGTCCGCACACGATCTTTGACTTGAGTGTTTGTTGCGCAAAAGCAGGAAAAATCATGCGTACCGATTAAGTATTGAGTTGCCTTCCTCATTAATTCCATATTGAGAGGATAACGAACATGCCAGAAATAGTTTCTTCCCAGCGCCGGACGTAAACGCTGATTGCATATTTTATAAACATATATTTTGCTCTTAACGTCATGCTGGGCATGAAATGTTTCAGGAACCTCTTCCATTTCCTTAATCACAATGTCCTTGGGCAATACGCTGTTCAATCCCCGATATATGTTGTCTAAAGGCAAACTGCTGTTGCTCTTAAAATGGGCGGCCTGATTTAAGGCATGCACTCCGGCATCCGTTCTGCCGGAGCCGATAACGGAAACCTTTTCTCCGGTGATGAGCTGTATTGATTCCTCCAGCACCTGCTGGATACTCAACCCGTTCTCCTGCCTTTGCCATCCACAATAAGCTGTGCCGTCATATTCCACAATCATTTTAAAATTGCGCATAATTCTTCCTGAAATTTTTCTCCCAAAGAATTTATTCTGTTTATTAAAAAAAAGAAAGAAGAAGTTTCAAAATTTATTTTCTCCAAAAATAATTCCCTGATAATTTTAATCATTTTCCCTTGCCAGTTCTTCTCAAACGAGTTAGTATTACGCCATGTAAAAATATTTTTATTTAATTTTGAAGACTTATTAATTATCGCTGTTAAATTCACATGATCCGATGAAAAAAGATTAAGGAGAAGTAGAGAATTTATGAGTGACGACTTACAAAAAGACACAACTCAAGGCAAAATCAAAGCGTTTGAGCAAAAAAGTCAATCCATAAAAATGATGGGCGGAGAAAAACAAATTAAGAAACAGCACGACTTAAAGAAACTTACCGCCCGCGAACGGCTGGATTTGTTTTTTGATAAAGATACTTTTCAGGAAGTTCAACTTTTTGTCAAGCACCGCTCTACCCTCTTTGGTCTGGATAAAAAAGAAATTCCTTCTGACGGCGTTATTACCGGATTTGGTAAAGTTAACGGACGCACAGTTTTTACGGCGGCCCAGGATTTCACCAGTTCCGGCGGTAGTCTGGGTGAAATGCACGCAAAGAAAATATGGAAAATAATGGATATGGCTATTGCCGCCCAAAAACCCTTTGCGGCTCTTAATGATTCCGGCGGTGCACGCATTCAGGAAGGAGTTCCCTCTCTGGAGGGCTATGGCGGAATTTTTTACCGCAACACGATAGGCTCAGGTTATATTCCGCAGATTACCGCCATTTTGGGACCGACAGCCGGGGGCGCCGTTTATTCACCGGCTCTTGCCGACTGGGTTTTTATGGTGAAAGACAGCAGCTATATGTATATCACCGGGCCGGATGTCATAAAAGCCGCCATCGATGAAGAAGTGACCCATGATGAACTGGGCGGAGCTATAGCCCACGCTACAAAAAGCGGCGTTTGTCATTTTGTTACGGAAAACGATACTGAATGCATCGAAAAAATAAAAACACTCCTTTCCTATCTGCCGGATAGTTGTCACGCTCCCCTTCCTCTGGTTGATTGCACAGATAGCGCTCAACGAATTTGCACGGAAATGGATACGATTATTCCCGATAAGACCAATCGCGTATACGATATGAAGAAAATTATCAAATCTGTTGCCGATAATAATGAAATGTTTGAACCGTTTGAACTCTGGGCGAAAAATATCATCGTCGCTTTTATCCGCATTATGGGAAAACCGGTTGGTGTCATTGCCAACAATCCCCGTTTTGCCGCCGGTGTCCTGGATATCAACGCATCCGATAAAGCTTCCCGCTTTATTCGCTTTTGCGATGCTTTTAATATTCCGCTTTTGACTTTTACCGACGTTCCGGGATACATGCCGGGTACCATTCAGGAATGGGCGGGTATAATTCGCCACGGCGCGAAACTTCTCCACGCTTATTCGGAAGCCACGGTGCCGAAAATAACTGTCATCACCCGCAAAGCATACGGCGGAGCATATATCGGCATGTGCAGCAAACAATTAGGCGCTGATTATGTCATGGCGTGGCCAACAGCTGAAATTGCCGTCCTGGGAGGAGAAGGCGCCTGCAATATAATTTACCGCAGTGAAATTTCCGCCGCTGCTGATCCGGCAGCCAGAAAAGCTGAACTTGTCGCCGCCTATGAAGATCAATTCAGCAATCCTTATTTTGCTGCATCTCTGGGTATTATCGAAGAAATCATCGCTCCTCGTGATACCCGAAAAAGAATTGCGGCGCTGCTGGATGCGCTGAAAGATAAAAAAGAAACACGGCTATCCAAGAAACACAACAACATTCCTCTTTAATATTCGGGAGTGGATGTGTACAGCTTACTTACCGACTTAATAGTCCTGGCACATTTCTCATTTATTGTTTTTATTATTTGTGGTGGTTTGTTAGTTATTCGCTGGCCTAAAATTGCTTTTATACATTTACCTGCGGTAGTTTGGGGAGCAATTGTGGAATTTTTCGGATGGATTTGCCCGTTAACACCTCTGGAAAATTATTTTCGTAATCTGGCTGGTGCTAATCAATACAGCGGTGATTTTGTTATGCGATACCTTGTTCCGATAATCTACCCGGAAACTTTGACATCTACGATACAAACAGTTCTGGGTATTGCGGTTATCGTAATAAATGTTTTTGTCTACACCATTGCATTACGTAAACATATGCACAGTTGGTAATAAAAAAATTGATCCATTCGATATTTCTACAGATTTCTCGTTTAAACAACTCACGCAATTCTTTTGATAAAAATAATTGACAGGCAAAAGGAACTTCCCTATATTTCTCACGCGAGAAAGTGAGGTGACAAAATGACAGAAAATGGTAATCGCTTAAAAATTAACGAACCTAACATTGTGCATGAAAATATCGATAGTGAGACAGTTATTTTGAATCTTGATTCCGGTAATTATTACAGTATTGTAGATGTTGCCGCCGATATCTGGAGTTATATAGAGAAAGGTGCTCCGGTAAGTGAGATTCTGCCGCTGATCCGTAAGAATTATGAATGCCCCCAAGGAAACGAAGAAAACGCGGTTAATTTATTTCTCAATCAGCTCCAGCAGGAAGAACTTGTTATTGTCATAGATGACAAATCAACCGATTTGCCTCTGCCGCAAGACTGGAAGGATCAAATTACTGTAAATGGAAATAAAACAGTTTTTAATGCTCCTGTCTTGAATAAATATTCTGCATAAGCATGGCGTTGATGATCCCGCCATGGGAATGCTTAGAGGAATTTACCGCAAGGCCTGGAGTAAAAATCAAACCCTTTTTCATGAGATGGCCAAGGTTGTTGAATATTTGCAACATGCGGGCATTAAGACAATGCTTCTCAAAGGAGCATCTTTATCGCTGCTTTATTATAAAAATAACGGCGCCCGGCCAATGGCCGACATAGATCTCCTTGTACCTTATAAACAAGTGTCCGAGAAAATCTTTGACGCAGTATACGATGCCCGAATAAATCCCTTCAAACGACATAACTTGGCAAATAGAATACAAAGCCTCGCTCTGATCACGGCACGCGCCCCCTATCTTCACGATGAATCTTACACCCGCTCGATTAAAAATATCCTGCCGCAGGCACACTGGTTCAACGATCCGCTCGAGACCGATTACCGGTGGATGAGTTTTTCCGACATTAACACTGCGCTCAATCAATGCCGCGTCGGTCTTTGTCTCTCCGCCGAGGAAGGGGCTATGTTAGCGAGCATGCAGTATCTACTGGCAGGACTGCCCATTGTCTCTACACAGAGCCGAGGCGGCCGTGATGAATTTTTTGCCCCGGATTATGTGCAAATTGTTGGTGATAATGCTGAGGATGTCGCTGCCGGCGTCAGTAAGATGCGCGAATGTTCAGTTCCTCCCGATGAAATCAGACGTCTCACACTTGAAAAGATCGAGCAGCACAAGTTACGGCTTTTTGATTTACTCGATGCCATTTGTTCTGCTGAAGGTTTACACGTGGATTTGCGCCAACGCTGGGACTCCTGGAATGTAAGGCTGTTCGCCAATGTCACGCCTGACGTCATCCGTAAACATATCGAGGACGCGGCAATTTCTTCGACGTATTCTCCAACGTGATTGGAGAATATTTATCATATATTTCAATTAGTAATCTAAATACTGTAATTGCCTTGATTCTGTTTAATAATAGTAAAAACAGAGTCTATCAACTGACCCAAGCTTTAAGTCTTCGTAAAGCAACATCCTTACCCAAAACAGCAAACACTTTGTCCAGTTCCGGACCGTGGACTTTTCCCGTAATTGCCGCGCGAATGGGCATGAATAATTCCTTGCCTTTAGCCCTGGTTTTTTCTTTGGTGTATTTAATAGCAGCTAAATAGATCTCCTGCGGATTGCCTGCGGCATTTTTTAAGTATTCGGCAAAGACTTTAACTACCTGAGCTGCATTTTCTTTCTCTAATATTTGTTTTGCCTCGGCAGTAATTTCGTACTTATCATCGAAAAATATATCTATGTGATTGCCAATCTCGGCAAGTGTAGTCAATTCAGTTTTTAACAGTTCAATAACCTCATTGAGCCATTTTGCATCTATATTGTCGATTATATAACCTGCCTGTTCTAAAAATGGTTTAAGCCGCTCGACTAAATCTTCCGTCTTGCAATTTCTGATATAAATCGCGTTGAGCCAGTGGAGTTTTTCTTCATCAAATATTGCGCCGCTTTTGGAGGCACGCTCCAACGCGAAGCCGGTGATCATTTCGTCACGGGACAGCACTTCCCGGCCATCCGTAAAAGAACTTCCCAAAAGCCCCAGATAATTAATCAGCGCTTCCGGCAAAATCCCCTGCTTACGGAATTCACCGACAGATACGGAACCATGACGTTTGCTGAGTTTGGCGCGGTCTTTACCAAGAATCAGGCAATGATGTGCAAAGGTTGGCGGCGCGAAACCAAACGCACGATAAAGCATCATCTGCAGGGCCGTATTGGAAAGATGATCCTCACCGCGGATGACATGCGTAATGTCCATGAGATGATCGTCAATAACCACGGCAAAATTATATGCGGGCATGCCATTGGAGCGGACAATGATGAAATCTCCTATAGACTCTCCTTCAAATTTCATCTCTCCACGGATTAAATCTTCAAATTCAATAGTTTGCGGATGAACTTTAAAGCGAAATGAAGGTTTTCTGCCCTCCTCTTCGCGCTTTTTTCTTTCCTCTGCCGTAAGATTTCTACATTTGCCCATGTAACGCGGCATTCGTTTGCTAAGAATCAACGCCTGACGTTCTTCTTCCAATTCTTCTTCCGTGCAGTAACACGGATAAACCAAATCCACATCTATAAGCTTCTGCAAATGGTTTTTGTATATCTCCAGACGTTCACTCTGCTTGTATGGTCCGTAAGAGCCTTTTTTCTGCAAACCCTCGTCCCAATCCAGTCCCAGCCAATTCAAGTCATTAAAGAGACTTATCTGATAGGACAGGTCGCTACGTGACTCGTCAGTGTCTTCAATACGCAAGATAAAAGAACCGCCATGATGACGGGCAAACATCCAGTTAAAGAGCGCCGTACGCGCGTTACCCACGTGAAGTTCTCCGGTTGGAGAAGGAGCAAATCGCACTCTGTATTTTTCCATTGTATTATTCCTTGTTCAATGTAGCGACTGCCGTTACAGCGATACCTTCACCTCTGCCTACAAATCCCATGCCTTCATTCGTTTTGGCTTTAATGTTTACAACAGCCGCCGGTATATTCAAAACTTTCGCAATGTTATTAATAATCTTGTCTACAAAAGGTGCAACTTTAGGCTTTTCCATAATGATTGTTGCATCAATATTGTTGATTATAAACCCTTTATCTGTAATAACTTTACGGACACGATCAAGAAGTACCCTGCTGGAAATATCTTTATATTGCGGATCAGTATCCGGGAAATGCCGGCCAATATCACCTGAACCTGCCGCACCTAACAGGGCATCGCAAATAGCGTGAATCAACGCATCGGCATCGGAATGACCCTGTAACCCCTGTTTAAAGGGAATTTCCACTCCACCCAATATAAGCTTTCTGCCGGTTACAAAACTGTGGCTGTCATAGCCACATCCGATGCGTGTTTGCATTTTGCCTCCTGATTTGTTTTTCAGCAAAGCTCTCGCCATTACCAGGTCTTCAGGTGTTGTAATTTTAATATTGTCATATGAACCGGCAATCATCTTTACTTTTACGCCAATACGTTCGACCAGGGATGCGTCGTCAGTACCATAAAATTTTTCATCATAGGCTTTCTTGTATGCCTTTTTAAAAATTTCAAATTTAAAGGCTTGAGGCGTTTGCGTTAGCCACAAATTGTGCCGAGGAATTGTAACGGACACGATGTCATCTTTTCCGGTTTCTTTTATTGTATCTTTCGCTTTAACTCCGAGTGAGGCCGCACCTGTTGCTTTCGCTGCCGCAGCAACTTGTCTGATCAATTTCCCGGTAATAAGTGGCCTTACCGCATCATGGACAAGGATAAGGTCACAGTTACCCTCCAAAACAGCAAGAGCATTTCTGACCGAATCCTGCCTTTCCATTCCCCCGGCAACAATAAATTTCACTTTTGTTAATTCGTATTTATCTATTAACTCTTCCCGGACTGAAGCCAAATCATCCGGTGGCAAAACTAAAACAATATCATCTATCATTTTTGATTTCTGAAATACCTGTAGAGTATGGATCAGTACCGGTAATTGATTTAATAGCAGATACTGTTTGGCCACATGAGCCTTTAATCTTTTCCCGGCTCCACCGGCAGGAATTATAGCTACTGTTTTCATAAATTAATCCAAACTTTAAATCAATGCATGATCTCTTTAGTTAACAATAGGCCGGCTAATGCTTTCTTGCCTCCTATTTTCTCTATTGCGATATCACCTTTCATTTGAAAATGGAATAGCGCATAAAAAAGCCCGGGAAATTATTTCCCCGGGCTTTTTTATATTTTATTTCTTTTTATCTACTACTTCTTTAATTCTGAAAAAATCATTCGGCCGGCAGTCGTCTGTAGCACGCTGGTTACAGTAACGTCCACATTCATATTGAGCATTTTCTGTCCGCTATCCACAATAATCATTGTGCCATCATCCAAATAACCGACACCCTGCCCTGACTCTTTGCCTTCCCGGATAATTTTCACAGTCATTTGCTCTCCGGGCAATACAACGGGTTTCATGGCATTGGCTAATTCATTGACGTTAAGAACACGAACCCCCTGCAATTGTGCTACTTTATTAAGATTATAATCATTGGTTAAAAGCTTGGCGCCCAATTGTTTGGCCAGGGCCACCAGTTTGCCATCTACGCCTTTTATTTTGGGAAAATCCTGTTCAACTATTTCGATGTTTATATTCGAACTCTTCTGCATGTGATTCAGGACATCAAGTCCTCGTCTTCCACGCAATCGCTTCATCGAATCGGAAGAATCGGCTAGAAACTGCAATTCATTCAAAACAAAACGTGGAACAATCAATTCACCTTCAATAAATCCACTGTCGCAAATATCAGCTATTCTTCCTTCAATAATTACACTTGTATCAAGAACACGATAATCATGATTACTCTTTGGTTCTGAGTTCAAAAAATTAAATCCTTCTACTTTTTTCGATCCAAGAATAAGGCCGAGGTAACCAAAGATGCCCGTTATCAGCAAATAAATCCAGGGGATTACCTGCTGATTCTCCCTGATTTTACTTACGAAGTTGAGACCAAATCCGAATATTAAGGCAATCAGGAGACCAATAATCATCCCCGCTACGCCACCGATAATAACCTTTAAAGATAATTTACGAATTTCTTTTTCAATTCCTATAACCGATAATGCTGTTAATAATCCAATTATAAAGCCGCCAATTGATTTAAAAATTAAATGAGAATTGGATTCAGATGTATAATATAAAATAGCGTAGCCACTTATAGAACATGCCAAAATTAAGATAATCCTAACGATCAACCGCTTCACCTCCTTTATATTGGTATTTTATATTAGTATCGAAACTGATCATTTATAAAAAAAATATTTATAAAAAATATGGAGGCAACTTTTACGGTTTCCCTTAAATAAGAAAAGGTAATCTGCCCATATTAAATTTTCAAAGAACTGTTGACAGGAATTTAATAAGCCGGCGCTATTGGACCGTGAAGATCATTTGAAGGTTGTGTTCAACCTCAGATTCTTGCGCATTAGTAGCTACGGATATTTCCTTAACCAGCAAATTTTTTGCCGTATCCATCATTTTTCTTTCCCCGAAAGAAAGGTTTTTATCGCTCTTTAATATAAATAAGTCCCGCAGAACACTGGCAATTTCAAACACTGAACCGGTTTTTATTCTTTCGAGGTACTCCTTATAGCGCTTATTCCAGGTCTGTTTATCGATCGTAACATCTTTATTGCGCAGAATTTCATATACTTTGGGTATTTCTTTTTCCAAAATAATTTCACGTAATCCGACGGCTTTAACGCTCATCATCGGAATCATTATTTTCATTCCATTACCCATAATTTTCATAACATAAAATGGTTGCTTTTTACCCATTACTTCCCTGTTTTCAATAGCTTCAATGACTCCTACGCCATGAGCCGGATATACAGCCAAATCCCCTACTTTAAACATTTTTTCTTCGCCTGCCTTTCCATAACAATAAATTAGTTTATCATTATTTATACTATTAGTCAATGACCAATCCATATTGAATGATTAATCATAGAGATGAATAGCAAACTCTTTAAAGAAATACTTCCAAGTATTAATGCTAAGTTATTGATATTTAA
>WOYI011144347.1_pt2 | contig 12126 bp, 10 predicted proteins | sample 6423411 | NCBI WGS metagenome assembly WOYI01 (sample SAMN13441803, study PRJNA592873) | oil field metagenome | biome: oil field; feature: oil-well bore; material: oil-contaminated soil; isolation source: oil-contaminated soil from oil-well borehole | place: Germany: Wietze | collected 2016-10-18 ... | reverse complement strand
AATGTTTTTGAGTTGATCTTTATTCCTAATGCCAACAAGGCTTTATCTCCTGACGCCTGATGCCTTACTCTTAATGCTCAACCGTTTCCGGTCGGACGTTACGATATCCTTTTGCCTCTGTTTTTTCGTCAAATCCTTCTCCACGTAAATCCTTTTGCCTGTTGCCGGATCAACGCCCGTCCAGTACAACAATGCCGACCAGGTGGAGGGCAGGGGCGTGAAGATCTGCACCTGTTGCGGCGTTGTATGCAACTCGTGTGCGGCGAAGGAATGAAGAGTGCGCATATTTTCTTCTGTGCATCCCGGATGAGCGGCGATAAAATAATAGGTCAGAAACTGTTGAAGTCCGGCTTCTGAATTCATCTTTTCAAAGAGGTTCTTAAATTCTGTCAGCGTCTGCGACTGCGGTTTACCCATCAGCGCAAGCACGGAGGATGCAGTATGCTCCGGTGCGATCTTCAGCTGGCCGGAGATGTGATGTTTGACTAATTCTCGCAGATAAGATGCGCCATGTTTTTGATCGGCTAAAACCAGGTCATGACGGAGGCCGGACGCTACAAATACTTTTTTAACGCCTGGAATCCGGCGCAGGCTCTTCAACAAACGAATCTGCCGGGCATGATTGACGTTAAGCAGAGAACAGACCTGCGGATACAGGCATCGTTTGCCGGTGCAGGCGCCCCTCGATTGTTTTCGGGAGCAGTCGATGCCATACATGTTGGCTGTCGCCCCGCCGACGTCCGCAAGGTAACCTTTAAAATGGGGGAGCATGGCTATCTTCCGGGCTTCCGTCAGGATGCTTTCTTCACTGCGGCTGAGAATAGTCCGGCCTTCATGCAAAGCGATGGAGCAGAAGCGGCATTCCCCGAAGCAGCCCCGGTGCGTCGTTAATGAAAAAGCGATGGTGTCCATGGCTTTTACTTTGCCCTGTTTTTCATAAAATGGATGCACACGGCGAGAAAAATCCAGCGCGTGGATTGCGTCGAGTTCGGCTGTCGATAAGTGTGGCGAAGGGGGATGATGCACCAGACTGCGGTTTCCATGTTTTTGATAAAGTCCGCAGGCCGTGGCCGGATTATTGTTGGAATGAAAAAGCTTAAACATGTCTGCGAACGCTTTTTTATCGGCGGTGACTTTTTCATAGGAGGGCAGTTCCCGATAGTCCGGAGGCGCATCACTTTCGATTGTGCAGGTGCCGCGAATGTCCTTGATATCTTTTCCGTTCCCGAGTCTTTGAGCGATTTCCAGCACGGCCTTCTCCGCCATGCCGTAAGCCAGAAGATCGGCGCGGGCGTCAAACAGAATCGAACGACGGATGGAATCCGACCAGTAATCGTAATGTGCGATGCGACGGAGGCTTGCTTCCACACCCCCCAGGACAATGGGGACGGTGTTCTTGAAAAATTGCCGGATCAGATTGGCGTAGGCGATAACCGCGCGGTCGGGACGGCGGTCATTTTTACCGCCGGGCGTGAGATCATCGTCATGTCTTTTTTTCTTTGTTGCCGTATAATTGGCCACCATGGAATCCATGCAGCCGCCAGTGACACCCCAGAAGAGACGGGGTTCTCCCAGGCGACAAATGTCTGCTCCGGTTTTGATATTCGGCTGCGCGATGACGCCCACGCGGTAACCCGCGTCGGCCAGTACCCGACCGATCACCGCCACGCCGATATGGGGGCTGTCAATATAGGCGTCGCCTGTGACCAGGATCACATCAAGCCGGTTCCATGCCCGTTGTTTCAAGTCTTCATTTGTGGTCGGAAGAAGCATTTTAAAGGATACCGATGATGCTCAGGCCCAGAGCGAATGCGCACAGAATGGCGATTCCCGAGAACCGCCCCGTCCATTTGTGAACCGTGCGCACGGCTGGTTTGTTTGAAGCTTGCAGGGAATAAAAACCAAGAAATACCGTGAAGCCAACCGTAACTAAGGCGGCAAAACCGGTCCAGGGGTGAAGTCCCGCCATATGCCGGCCTGCGGATATTGCCACATTGGCAACAGCCAGTGAGGCCCCGGCGGCGAGTATGCAGAAAGCAATTATATTAAGACGTTTATGCCATTTGAACCATAATTTCTTTTTTCGCCCGAACATGGCGATGCCGATTCCCGCGATGAGAAACAATACGGCGGCCATCATCAGTACGAAATGCAGAACGATCAACATGGCATTGGCTCCGGTTATTTTTAGTCGGACATTTTGATGACAAAACCTAAGGCTTTAGTTCCATTGCCTGATGGACGGCAAAACATTCGAGAGAGCTTTTTCTTTCGCGGATGATTCGACGGCTCAAGGCGACCAGGTTGTCAACTTCAGTATCGATGCGTTCCTGGTTATGATGGAAAAGACCGAGTTGCTTGACGCCGGCGTCCAGCGCAAGGCTGGTTGCCTGCTCAATGGTCGAATGCCCCCAGCCGCGTCTTTTCGGATATTCCTCGTCCAGATATTCGGCGTCATGAATCAGCAGATCGGCCCCGTGGCAGAATTCGATATAGTTGTCATACGAAAGTCCGCCTTCATGTTGCAGCCCCAGTTCATTATCGGTCAGAAAAACAAAGCTTTTGCCGGCTTCTGAAAACTTGTACCCGGTTCCCTGGTTCGGGTGGGAAAGAGCAATCGGCGTGATGGTAAGATCGCCCAGCTGGTAGGTCTCTATACAGATTTCCGCGTAAGTGACATTGGCATGAATGTCATCATACTTAATCGGGAAGTAGGGGGCGAACATGACGCGCGCCAGCATTTCTCTGATGGAGTCCTGGGCGAATGGGCAACCCCAGATATTGATGGTGGCATCATGCCGGTAGAGCGGTTTAAAGAAAGGGAAACCCATGATGTGATCCCAGTGTGCATGCGTCAAAAGCAGGGTAAAATCACGCCGCCCGTCGGCCAGAAAGGCATTGCCCGCTTCGCGGATTCCCGATCCGGCATCAACCAGCAAAATGTCGTCACGGTTATTCCTGATTTCCAGACAGGTCGTATTGCCGCCATAGCGCAAATAATCTTTTCCGGAAACAGGTATGGACCCTCTGGCCCCCCAGCAGCGTATGATCATACGCCCTCCTTCTAGCGGGTAATCATACAGAATATTTATTTTTTATCAAGCATGATATAATAAAGAATATTTAAAGCTTGCCATTGCAGCAAAGACGGTTATCTTAAGTGAAATAAGGTTTTGATCAGGAGGCGATGCATGAAAAGTATCACAATAAAAGGCATGAGTTGTCAACATTGCGTTAAGGCGGTTACCAGGGCGCTTGGCGCTTTGGAGGGGATCCAAAATGTAAAGGTCGATCTGAAAACAGGTGTTGCGACCTATGAAGAAGTAAAAACGGTGGATCATTCATTAGTTGTTGCAGCGATCAAAAAGGCGGGTTACGACGTTGTCGGATAAGGTGATCATTTCCGTTGGCGGCATGACCTGTGCAGCCTGTGTCAGACGTGTGGAAAACGCTCTCCATGAGGTTGAGGGCGTTTTGGAAGCCAACGTCAATCTGGCGACTGCGCGAGCCACCGTCACGCATGCAGCCCGGTGGGCGGGGCTTCCGGCTTTGGCCAAGGTCGTGACGGACCAGGGTTATGAATTTCTGGGCGAAGTAACGAATTCCTTTGATGATCCTATTGAAAAAGCCCGGGTGCAGGAGCTTAAGGAGCTGACCTTAAAAGTTATCTGTGGCGCAATTCTGAGCGTCATCATTTTTTTTGGATCCATGCAGCACTGGTTTGGCTTTTTGCATTTTATTCCCCGCCAGATCATGCTGACGGCCATGTTTGTTCTGACCGCTCCCGCGGTTTTCTGGGTAGGCAGCCGTTTTTTTATCGGCGCCTTTAAAGCCGCAAAGCAAAAAACATCGGATATGAATACGCTGGTTGCCGTCGGCGCTTTCTCGGCTTATGCCTATTCGGCGGCGGCAACTTTCTTCCCGTATTTCTTTGAAAACGCGGGGGTGTCCGCTCATGTTTATTATGACGGCGCAGCCATGATCATCACGCTGATTCTTTTGGGCCGGTTGCTGGAAGCCAGAGCTAAAGGGAAAACCTCCGGTGCCATCAAGAAACTTCTTGGACTAAAACCCAAAACCGCCCATGTGCTGCAAGACGGAGTTGAAGTTGAGCTTGCCGTGGAAGGGTTGCAGATCGATGATGTACTTTTGGTCAAGCCGGGAGAAAAAGTTCCCGTGGACGGGGTGGTGTTGACCGGGCAATCGACGCTGGACGAATCCATGCTGACCGGTGAAAGTATGCCTGTAGCCAAGGCGGCCGGCCAAAAGGTGTTTGCCGCCACGATGAATCAAACGGGAAGTTTCACGATGCGCGCCACCGGCGTGGGGGCGGATACCATGCTGGCGCATATCATCCGGATGGTGGAGGAAGCACAGGGCTCCAAAGCGCCGATTCAGCGCCTGGCGGATAAGGTGGCGTCTGTTTTTGTTCCGATTGTATTTATCATTGCGTTTATCACCTTTGCGCTCTGGTATCTTTTGCCCGCCGAAGCCCAGTTTGGCCGCGCTTTAATTAATTTTGTGTCCGTACTGGTGATCGCCTGTCCCTGCGCACTGGGACTGGCCACGCCCACGGCCATTATGGTCGGTACGGGCATCGGAGCGCAAAGAGGCATTTTGATCAAGGGCGGTGAGGCCCTCGAAAAAATCCATAAACTTTCCATCATCGTTTTTGATAAAACCGGTACGCTGACGCGCGGTGAACCGGAAGTGACGGATATTTTTTCCGTCTCAGGCTTTGATGAACGGCAGGTGCTGACAGTGGCTGCCGCACTGGAGAAAGCATCGGAGCATCCACTGGCGCAGGCCATTTTACAGCGGGCCCGGATTGAGCGGATCGTTCCACCCGCGGCGGAAAATTTTCTGGCGCTGTCCGGTATGGGCGCCAGAGGTCTAGTGAACGGCAGTCGGTGTTTGATCGGCAATCGATTATTGATGAATGATCAAGGTGTTGCGGTTGATCTTCTTGATCATCATGCGGTCAGATTGGCCGGTGAAGGGAAAACCGTTGTTTATGTTGCCATGGAAAAAAAGGCTATCGGCCTTGTTGCTCTGGCGGATGTGCCGAAAGCGTCCGCAAAGCAGGCCGTAGAAATGCTGCAGCGCAGGGGCTTGAAAGTGGCGATGGTCACCGGTGATAACGCCGGTACGGCGAAGAGCATTGCCGCTCAACTGGGCATCGAAAGAGTCATGGCGGAGGTTTTGCCGGGAAGCAAAGCGGATGAAATAAAAAAGCTGCGTGACGCAGGTGAAGTTGTGGCCATGGTGGGTGACGGGATCAACGATGCGCCGGCGCTGGCGATGGCCGACGTGGGCATTGCCATTGGCACGGGAACTGATGCGGCCATCGAAGCCGCCGATATCACCCTGATCCGGGATGATCTGACAGCCGTGCCGGATGCGATTGCGCTTTCTGGCTCCACCATGCGGGTCATCAAGCAAAATCTGTTTTGGGCGTTTATCTATAACATTATCGGTATTCCGATTGCCGCAGGCGTCCTCTATCCTTTTTGGGGCATTCTGCTCAATCCGGAGTTCGCCGCCGCCGCGATGGCCTTCAGCTCTGTCTCCGTGGTCAGTAATTCATTGCGATTAAAAAGGGTTTGGAGCAAAGCGCAGGAGCGTGAAATGTGAAAAAGCGGAGTCATCCAGCCAAGTTCTTCGATAATCTATAGCTTATGGCAGTCCTGATAAAAGAAAATACCAATAAATTCATTCATTTCAAATTATCTTAAAAAAATCAAAATTTTTTCTTGACAATTAATATGAGGGAGAGTATCGGCATAACCATTGGTTGAACATCCAATCAAAAAATAAATTGAGCATCCAATATAAATTGGTGAAGTCTCAAATTCAATGCGCTGTTAACTTTTTAAACGAATAATCCGTTGGTCATTATGCTGCTAAAAGGATGTCTCCATACACACACAACCTGCTCGGATGGTAAACTGTCACCCCAGGAGGTGGCCGATGCATACGAGTCAAGGGGATATGATTTTATCGCTTTCACGGATCATGATTACCTGCTGAAACAAAACTACATGGATGTTTACAGGCAGGTAAAAACCGGCATGATTGTTTTTTACGGTATCGAATTGTCAGTGTTTGTTAATGGCAATATTCATGTGGCGAAAATTGAAGGTAACCGGAATGTGCTCCACATATTCAATCACATCGGCGAATATGACTTTACCCCGGATCAACTGTTGATCCGACTTGTGGCACTGGAGAAAATGTATCCGCTGGATGCGGTAGAAATTACGAAGAAGGGATTTCGCGATAAAGTCTTTGAATCGCTCGACATCGCTTATCCCAAAATTGCGTCAGACGATTCGCACACTCTTACAGGTGTAGGCAGGGCTTGGGTGGAAATGGATGCCCAGCGGGATAAGGATTCCATTATCAAGGCGATCAGGCAGGGAGATTTCTGGAACTGTTACCTGTCTTGAGTTGTGCGGGCAACATGGCAGTTTCAACGGATCAGTCATGAGGGATAGATAAGCATTCATTCTATTAAATCAGATTAAACAGGAAGGAGGATTGGTAATGGGTAAAAGATTGGCTGTCTGTGCGGTGGCGCAGATTAAAAATCATCCAAATTATCATTATTTACGTTTCCAAAACATGCTGCTCGAGTGCTTCGAGCCGATTATGGAACAGACGAAGGTGACCTTCGACATGGAAAAAGGCATTCGGACCATCATCACCTGCTCGGATGACATGTTCGATGCGCGGACCATATCCGACAATGGGGTGACGGATGTTGTGGGCGCTCATTTCCGTGGTGAAGAAAAAATGGCGCAGGAAAGCATCAACGGTCTCGGTTACGCGATGGCGTGCATTTTGTCCGGCCATGACGACGTAATTCTCTTCATGGGCCATTGCAAGGAATCGCAGGGAGAAAGCCGCAGGATGATTTCCAACCTTGCCTATGATCCATTCTACTGCAGGCCGCTGGGCATGGATTATCACAACGTGGACGCATTGCAGGCCCGGGCTTATATGGAAAAATCCAAGGTTACAGACGAGCAACTGGCGCAAATCGTGGTGCGTTCCAGAAAAAACGGAAAAAAGAACCCCTATGGCCGCGAGAATAAAATCCTCGATGAAAAAGAAGTTCTGAATTCACCGATGTATTCCGACCCGCTCCGGGAACTTTACATTTATCCGGTCACCGACTGGGCGTACGGGATGCTGTTGTGCAGCGAGGAACGGGCCAAAGAGTTTACAAAGAATCCCGTCTGGATCACCGGATACGGAAGCTGCATGGACCGGTATTTCCTCGGCGACAAGGACATTGCCTCGAATTATTCATTGAAAAATGCCGCCCGGCGGGCTTACGCCAAGGCCGGCATCAAAGACCCCAAAAAAGAAATTCAGGTTTTCGAGCTGAGCGACCACGCCGCTTATCAACTTCCGATGTGGGCCGAAGGCGTTGGGATCGCCGATGAAGGCCAAGGCGGCAAGTGGATCGACGACGGCGGCATGGACCAATTCAACGTGAACTTGTCCGGGGGACAGCTCAACGGCAATCCGCTTCTCCTTGGAGGCGCGGCCAGAGCCATTGAATGTTACTATCAACTGGCCAACCAGGCGGGCGAACGGCAAGTCAAGGGTGCGAAACGGGCAGTTGCCCAAGCGGCGACCGGCGGGGCCGGACAGCATCAGGCCGTAATTGTAATGGAAGCGTAGGGGAGGTTGAATCATGGCACATAAAAAGAAAAACAGAAATGTTGGAATCATAGGCATCGGGCAAACGAAGCATTCCAGCCATCGTGAAGATGTCAACCAGCCTGAATTGATCCATGAAGCTGTCCGTCTGGCCCTGAAAGATGCAAACCTGACGATGAAGGATATTGATTGCGTTGTTCACGGCAACATGGAGCTCTTTGAGATGGTCCACGCGCCGGATCTATGGCATGTCCTGGGCACCGGCGCTTACGGCAAGGATTCCATCCGGATCACGACGGGTGGAACGGTCGGGGCTACCCTGTCCTGTGCCTCGGATAATCTTGTGGCCTCGGGAATGTACGATATCGTCATGGCCATCGGTTTTGAGAAACTGCAGGAAGGTCATACCACAGGCGGCATCACCAATATGGCCTGCCCGCTCTGGTTTAGAAAAATACAGGCCGGGGCGCTCACGAGTTCCTCGGCCTATGACGTCGAGCGGGAATTCGGCCTGGAGCGCGCGAACAAAGCGTCAATGATGTACCGCATCATTATGGACAAACATGCAAGCCTCAATCCCAATGCGCACCGCGCCTTCGGCCTGGACTTCAATCAGATCGACGACCTGATCCGAACGTCGCCTAAACTGGTTGGAGAACTGAAACTCATCGAAATGTGTTCTCAGTCCGACGGAGCGTGCTGCGTCATCTATGCCTGTGAGAAAAAGGCGAAAGAGCTGGCCAAGACGCCGGTATGGATCCGAGACCATATTACCGCTCACAAGGAAGAGAACTTTAATATCTTCGGATATGATCGAAAGTTCCCTGTGTTGAAGACGCATAAATTCGCAGCGACCCATCTTTTCAAGCGCAACGATATTAAAGACCCCTTGAACTACTTCGATGTCTTCGAGATGTACGATCCGGCCACCTGGTGGGCCATTGACTGGCTCAGGGACTTCTTTGATCTGAAAGGCGATGAGCACCTTAAACTCATCGAGAATAAGGAGATCATGATCGGAGGAAAGATGCCCGTCAACCCGTCGGGCGGCGTGATCGGATCGAATCCGATCGGCGCAACCGCGCTGGTCCGGGTGGCCGAGGCGGCGCTGCAAGTACGCGGCAATGCCGGTCCGCACCAGATACCGACCCCGGTCAATCACGCTCTCGCGTCAGGGTTCGGCGGCACCATGTGGACCGTGATGACAATGCTCGAAAAGGAACTTAACTGGTAGGAGGACAATCATGGCAGAATACTGGGGAATAAAAGTAGAAGATATATTCAATACGATGAAAGATCGTTTCCGTCCCGAAGGGGCCAAGGATGTCGATGCGGTTTTCGGTTATGACATTGCTGATGAGGGGCAATGGAAACTGACGGTAAAAAACAACGCGATGACCATCGAGAAGACCGACGCCCTGTCCGGCTGCGTCGCGACGATGTCCGCAGACGGAGAGACCTTTGTCGGGGTGAACACCGGCAAAGTCGATGCGACAAACGCTTTCATGAGCGGCAAGGTGAAGGTTGAGGGCGACATGGGTGCTTTCGGAAAGACCGGCAAACTCTTCCGCAAATTTGTGATCGCCAAAAAGGAAATGACCACCCGGGAGTATCTCGCGGATATGTTTGCGACGATTGTGTCGCGTTTCAAGGCCAAAGAAGCCGAAGGCCTCGACGCCTCCTTTGGCTTCGATCTCGGCGGACCGGACGGCGGCAAGTGGAGTGTCCTGATCAAGGACAAGGTCTGCACGGTCACCACAACTATTGAGGACAAGACGACCGTTACGCTGGAATTCAACGATGCCAAAGATTACGTTGATTTCATTCTTGGGAAGATCGACGCGCAAAGTATTCTGGCGGCAGGCAAGGCATCCGCAAAGGGTGACATCAACATGATGGCATCAAAGTGGCCTATTCTGTTTGAGAAATACAAAGATCCGATGGCCGGCAATGTCCAGGAACAGGAGCTGCTGGTCCTCAAAAAGACCATATCGTTGAACGAGAAGTTTTCAACCGGCCCCGTCATGGGCAAATTTCTAAAAGGGCTGAAAGACAAAAAAATATTCGCGAATAAATGTCCCGAATGCGGGCGTTTACAGCTGCCGCCGCGGGAAGTGTGCGCCGAGTGCCGGGTGCGCGCCGGTGAATTCTTGGAAGTCGGGCCCAAGGGCGAAGTCCGTTATATGGATATTGTTTACTACGCCATGCCTGATCCCTTAACCGGTGTGGTCCGGGAAACTCCGTACGGGGGGATCAACATCCTCCTGGACGGCTGCAAAGGCAACGAGACCCTGCCGCATTTCATCAGGAAGGACCAGATCGAAAAGATTGAAATGGGCTGGAACGAGAAGAAAGGCACACGCGTCCGTCCTGTTTGGGAAGAGAACCGGATTGGTGACATCTGGGACATTAAATATTTCGAAATCGATGAGTAAGGAGACGGGATATGACAATCAATGAAAGTAAAGAATTCAAGGACAGCTATGTAGTTGAAGGTAAAATGGCGCTCCCTTATTCTTACTTCGCCGGTCGGGTTGGCAGCAAGTTCATTACAACCATCCGGGATCAGAAGAAAATCATGGGAGTGAAATGCCCCACCTGCAACACGGTCTATCTGCCGCCACGGCAGGTATGTGACATAGATTTTACCGACATCCGCGACCAATGGGTCGAATTAAACAGTACCGGCAAGGTGACGAACTTCACGGTGGTACGCTATGACGACAAGCACCTGCCGCGGAAAGCGCCCTTTGTTCTGGCCCTGATCAAACTGGAAGGGGCAGGGACGCCGTTCATGCATATTCTTGAGGAATGCAAAATAGAGGACGTGAAGATAGGCATGACGGTGGAAGCGGTGTTCGCCCAGGAAACAACGAATACTATTCTCGATATCGATCATTTTAAACCCGCGGCCGAAAAAGTATCGATCCACGAAATTAACGCACGCAGAAAACAATGGGTTCCCGCAGACGAACCCGAGACGCAAGGAACACGAAAAGGAGGAAAACCCGACATGTCAACACCCGTAATCATTACTGCAGCGCTCACCGGCGCCGCCACCATGAGAAATCAGAACCCGGCCGTGCCTTACAAACCGGAGGAATTTGCGGAAGAAGCCTACAAGTGCTGGAAAGCCGGCGCGGCCATGGTCCACGTGCATGCCCGTGAAGACGGAGGGATGGCGACACACGAGCATGCAAGAATCAAGGCAACGTACGATGCGATTAAAGACAAGTGTCCGGACCTCATCGTCTGCCTGAGTTCCGCGGTCGGCATGGGCAAAACAGCGGAACAGCGGATATCCCAGATCGTGGCGATCAAACCCGAGATGGCGTCGCTCAACACCAATACGATGAATTTCGGCATCGTTGACCGTAAAACAGGGAAGATCTTTATCGATTATGTCTTTGAGAACACCTTCACCATGCTGCAGGATTTTGCCAAAGCCATGGAAGCAAACGGCGTCAAGCCGGAAATCGAGTGCTACGACATGGGCGGGCTGGACAATACCCTGATGATTGGCAAGCAAGGGATTTTCAGCGATCCGATGAACTTCAATTTCGTCTGGGGCGTTGCGGGCGGGCAGCAGTTTCGGACCGAAGCCTTCATCGCCATGATGAACGCGCTTCCTCCCAAAGCAAACTTCACCACGTGCGGCGTTGGGACGGACCAATACCCCTGCATCATGCAGTCGTGCATTCTCGGCGGACACATGAGGGTTGGACTGGAGGACAACATCAGGATGCCGAACGGTGCGCTGGCCAAGGGAAGTTACGAACAGGTGGAAGTAGCGGTGGCCATTGCCAATGCCCTGGGTCGCCCGGTAGCCACACCGACTGAGGCGCGTCTGATCATGGGCATTAAGAAGCGATAAAACGACGGATGAGGATTGCTGATGCCGGATGAAGGCGTCAGCAGCCTCGTCTAAGATAAATTCGGGTGATGCTGATGGAATTATCAGAAAAAACCATGAATGATGTCTTTCGGAATCGCGCCCGGAAGTATGGGGACCGTCTGGCCATCGAAAAAAAGATGAACGGGGTATGGCAAAGCGCTACTTGGAGCGAATATTATGAGCGAGCGTGTGCCGTAGGTCTGGGTCTCTATTCGTTAGGCGTTCAAAAAGGGAATATGGTTTCCATTCTATCCGACAACAGACTGGAATGGCTTTATACGGATATGGGGTCACTGGGAATCGGCGTATGCGTCATACCGATATACCCTACGCTGGCCGCAGAGGAAATCGAGTATATTCTCAACAACTCCGAATCGAAGATCATTATACCGGAAAATAAGACGCAGCTCAAAAAGGTGTTGGAGATTGCGGACCAGTGTCCCGGTCTGGAAAAAATCATCGTCATGGAGGAAAAGGATGTCCAGAAGCATCCCAAGATCATGAGCTTCAGGGAGCTCGTGGAACTGGGGCGGAAAAAACAAGCCGAAGATCCCTCCCTC
>WOYI010347233.1_pt1 | contig 12137 bp, 13 predicted proteins | sample 6423411 | NCBI WGS metagenome assembly WOYI01 (sample SAMN13441803, study PRJNA592873) | oil field metagenome | biome: oil field; feature: oil-well bore; material: oil-contaminated soil; isolation source: oil-contaminated soil from oil-well borehole | place: Germany: Wietze | collected 2016-10-18 ... | reverse complement strand
CCACCAACGGTGAAAGAGTATCTAACAGGATCTTTTCTGCTGGGTGGTTTGTCATAAACCAGCTCAGAGATGAGTGCTAATGCTCTTATTGTGCTAGGACCCACATCTTCCATAGCCAGGAGCTCTTCGTAGTTTCTCGGCTGGATCTCATAGATCTTTCTTATCCTCTTCCATGGTATTGAAGATGGCATGTTGAGGCGTTTGATAGGATTCCCTGAGAAATCCTCCAAGATGCTCTGTCCTTTTTTTACCTCTACGAAAAGGCTCTGTAGCTTAGATGGCTTCTCTTTTACAAGATCTACCGAGATCTTTCTGGCTTCCTCGCTTTCTTTTGCCACCATATTTAAAACTTCCTTCTCTTTCTTACCGAGGATCTGCGGCTCCTCTACAAAGCTCTTTATCTCCTTGCTCAACCAGTGGTAGCGCCTTGCGGTCTTATCCTCTAAGTGCATACCCTGCTCTATGACAGCCCATGTGCCTTTTTCGTCTATTATAAAAGAGTGGTGGTATAGTGTATGACCGCTCTGTATCGCATCATTATCAACCTTTGCGCAAAGCCTGCTGGAGTACTTCAGCTTTTCATCATTCAGATTAAAATCCTCAGCCACAAGCTCCAGCTCTGCTGGCGTTTTACGCATGGCTTTTCCTTTCCCACCAAGGATCCTCACCCCAAGGTTTTCTTCGTTTATTGCCTCTTTCAATGCGCCCAGAGTAACTGTGGTTGTACCGCTGGAATGCCAGTCAAAGCCGAGGACACAGCTGAGAGACTGGAACCAGAAAGGATCTGAGAGCTTTTCTATAAATGCTTCTGTACCAGACTCAAAGATGATTATCTTTGAGATCTCTCTACCCAGAGATACCATCCGTTTAAATAGCCAGGGCGGCGCATTGCCGGGGTGGAGTGGGAGTGTTGCTGTTCCGCTTCTATACATTAAGCTGTTTGAACCACAATAACATCCTTCACTGATTGAACCTTTTCAAATGGGAATATCAGATTGCCCTCTTCATCTGTGGTAAAAGCTCTCACATCTACTTCATCAAACGGCTCTACAATCAGATGTGTCACAGCTCCACTTGTTTCATCAACCATTATTGTCTTTGCTTTTCCAAGGACCTTTCCGTCAGAGGCAACCACATCTTTCCTTTCCAGCTCAGAAGCAAATAGTACCATTATCAATCACCAGACATATAGGTGTTTTCTCTTTTAAATACATTTCTAATCCTTTGCATCGCAGACCAGAGTAGAGAACATGCAAAGAAAAGGGATAAATACAGGCATACCCTTTTATCATTATGGGCGAGGTCCGTATAAAAGAGCTGATAAAAAGCTTCGGAAATGTTACTGCTGTTAACAGGGTATCTATAGATTGCAGAGATGGGGAATTCCTTGTTCTCTTAGGCCCGAGCGGTTGTGGTAAAACAACAATTCTGCGCACGATAGCAGGGTTAGAAGAGCCAACGGAAGGAGAGATATATATAGACAACAAGCTGGTAAACGACGTTCCCCCAAAAGATCGAGGAATAGCTATGGTTTTCCAGAATTATGCGTTATACCCTCATATGACAGTCAGAGAGAACATGGCATTTCCATTGAAGATGAAGAAAATGAAGAAGGAAGAGATAGATGATAGGGTGCAGAAGGTTGCAAAGATGCTTGAGATAGAAAAGCTTCTGGATAGAAAACCAAAAGAGCTCAGTGGCGGGCAGAGACAGAGAGTTGCTCTGGGGAGGGCAGTGGTCAGAAATCCGAAGGTCTTCCTGATGGATGAACCTTTGAGTAATCTCGATGCAAAGCTAAGAACTTACATGAGGGCTGAGCTGAAAAAGCTGCATGAAAGGATAAAGGTCACAACCATCTATGTAACGCACGATCAGGTTGAGGCTATGACAATGGCTACAAGGATAGCATTGCTCAAAGATGGGGAGCTCCAGCAGATTGGCACCCCATCAGAGATCTACAACAATCCCGCTAATACCTTCGTGGGCGGTTTTGTGGGCACTCCGCCTATGAACTTTATAGAAGGAAGTGTAAAAGGTAAAACATTTGTGAGCCAGGGCATAGAATATGATCTTCCTGAAGTAAGAATGGAGAAGGAAAAGGTTATACTGGGCATAAGGCCTGAGGATATAAAGATATCTGAAGAAGGAAATATAGAAGGAGAGGTCTATGTTGTTGAGCCTCTGGGCTATGAGCAGATAATAACCATAAAGATTGGGGAAGAGCTCATAATAGTTAAAACCTCACCGGATATAGAGCTAAAGGTGGGTGAGAAAGTAAGGATATCATTCAACCCACAAAAGATTCACCTGTTTGACGGGGAAACTCTCTGCGCTATGTAACTAGGGGTAGAATAGCCCCGGAGTTTAAGTAGCCCAGAATTCATTTTTCTTTCTATTTATCGCAATAATCTCGTTGAGACACTTCAACTCTTCATCCTTCAGTTCAGATAGTAACAGTTTAGCACTTTTTTCATCTATATTTGAATAGAGCATTTCTCCTTCCTTTATATTCTTACCAATAACGCCCTTATCTATTGATATCGCTATCTCTTCACCAGCCTTAGCATGGTCTATCGTTTTGCCTGATGATTGCACACCAAGAACCTTTCCAACAATCTCTCCATCCTTATTCATGAGCTCCATACCCTGTTTTATAGAGCCTGCCATAACTCTTACACCTACTATTGCGGGTTTTGATGTGCGAAACGCATAGCCAGGGAGCACATCTATGCATGCAGGGTAATTTAACATAGCCCTCCTTGCCTCCTCCTTCTCTCTTTCTTTCACCTCACAGAATTCTTCGTACTCATCCACAAGCTCGTAGATAAGATTGCTGCTGATTATTCTCACTCCCTGCTTTTTTGCCTCTTCTCTTGCCTCTTCAAGAATCTTTACATTAAAGGCTAGAATAACTCTCTCAATTTCATCAGAGCTGCTAGCAGCTTCAGCGACATCTCTCTTGCTAACATCCCCGACTTCAGCCTTCCTTACCTTTCTATTTAACTGTTTAAGCTCAAACACCACTCCTTCTATAGATCCGGCAGTATCTGCTTTTACAATAACCCCCTCTGTATCAAGTTCTAAGTTTATATCTATGCACAGATCCTCTATATTACCGCTGCAAACCCTGAATGGAACACCGGGTATAACATCTACATCCTCCTGTAACACCAGTTTTACACCGCAGGCAGCCCTGACGCTTTCCACTTCAGTGTATCTTGTTTTTTTATCTCTCATTTCGCTGAGCGATTTTGGGAGAAAAATAGCTTTTATGACGGCTTTTTTAGGACCACCTATCCCGGCAATCGCTATCATATCATTTCTCTTTAGCTCTCCATCGTAGAGTATAGCATTTATTGTCTTTCCCAGCCCTCTCTCTTCTTTGATCTCAAGTATGCTCCCTTCTCCAACACCCCCAAGCTCTAGCCTTGTCTTCAAAAATCTTTGTGCAAGCCCCACAACTGTGGCAAGAAGATCTGCTATGCCCTCCCCACTCTTCGCGCTTATGGGAACAATAGCAAAGCTCTGTGTAAAATCTGTTATTCTGTCGTATCTATCGCATGGCACATTGATATTATAAAGCTGCTCCAGTAGATTGTAGAATTTTTCATCGAAAGCCTCTTTTGCCCTATCGCTCTGTTTTTTATAGTTGATGATAAAAGGTGCATTGGCTGTAACCCATCCATCTATAAGATCTATCTTGTTTGCCGCTATGATAAAGGGAGTCTTATGCTTTTTCAAGATCTCAATGCTGTGGGCTGTCTGCTCCATTACCCCTTCATTTATGTCAATAACAAGGATAGCAAGATCTGCTAAGCTACCGCCTCTCTCACGCAAAGACTGAAAAGCTCTGTGACCCGGGGTATCTATAAAAAGCAGCCCCGGTATCTCTATTTTACCTTTCTGCAACAGCGGACCGCACATCTCATATATCTTATCTATCGGTATCTCGGTTGCTCCTATGTGCTGGGTAATCCTCCCGAACTCCCTCTCCGCTACTGTGGAGCCTCTTATGTAATCTAACAAGGTTGTTTTTCCGTGATCTATGTGCCCGAGGACACTGAGTATAGGTTGTCTTATCATCAATATGTGTAAAGCTCTTCAGGCTTAAAAAACAATTCTATCTCCCTTCTTGCGGAATCCCGGCTATCTGAGGCATGGATGACATTCTCTGTTATTCCTATGCCGAAACGCCCTCTTATGCTGCCAGCTTCAGCCTCTAAAGGATCTGTAGCACCTGCTAGCTGACGCATCGCGGCTATTGCGTTTTCCCCCTCCACAGCAAGGAGCATAACCGGTTTAGAGGTTATATGCTCTATTAACTTTTCGAAAAATGGTTTAGCTCTGTGTTCTGCGTAGTGCTTCTCTGCAAGATCTCTGTCAATCCAGAGCATCTTTGCACCAACGATCTTTAATCCCTTGTCCTCAATAGGCTCTATTATTTTTCCCACAATTCTATTTTCTATTGCTGTAGGTTTCAAGATGACCAGAGTTCTCTCTCTCATCCCTGTTTGCTCCACCCATACTTTTTCGGACTCCTTTTCATTGTCAGGAGATTGTTTCTGCACTTTCTGGAGCAAAAGAAGAAAACATTGCCATTATCCTGCGCCACCATGAAGCCCGTGCCAGGCAAGATTGGCTTTTTGCAGAATGAACATACACGCTCAACTACCATTTTATCTCACACCGAGTTTCCTGGCTTCTCTGCCTGTTTCTTTTAGCATGAGAACATCGCCCAGGCTCACAGGTCCTGTTACATTCCTTGTTATAACTCTACCTTTGTCCGGGCCATCCAGAACCCTGACCTTAACCTGCATCGCTTCTCCCGCCATTCCAGTTTTACCGACAAGCTCAACAACTTCTCCTGGATAGACCTCATCAGCCATTCTTTACACCTCTGATCCCATCTATGTCTGACACTATCTCCTCCAGTAAGTCCTTGCCTTCGCCCTCTTCAATCACTGCCACAGTAGCAGTCCCCACAACCAGGCCTGCAGCATTTCCAAGCTCCTGTTTGCTGGGCACATAAGCATAAGGCACCTTCTTTTCCTCACATAAAAGGGGCAGGTGCATAACTACCTCTGGTGGTTGCACATCTTCTGCAATAACAACAAGCTTTGCCTGAGAGCGCTCTATAGCTTTCGTAACCTCGTTTGTTCCTTTAGAGAGCTTTCCACCAGCTCTGGATTTTTCTATAAGCTGAAATATCTTTTCAGCCAGCTCACCCGGAACCTCAAATCTGACATAATTTGCTTTTGCCATAGGATTCACCTTTAACGAATTGCTTTTTTTATTATTAATTGTTTGCTTTTAGTTTAGAGCTAGGTATAAGCTTTAAGGATGGTTGTTCTATCAAACGAAAATTATATCTTAAGGTTTGCTTCTTTATCATTTATGAAATTCCGGTGGTTAGGACACTCTGCTTTAGAGCTTGAGGACAAAGGTAAAAAGATAGTTGTAGATCCTTTCACAGAAGAGTCGTTAGAGCCGGACACAATATGCCTTACCCATGGGCATTCAGATCACCTTGGCTCTACTATAGATCTTGCAAAAAAATATAACCCAAAAGTTGTTGCCATATTTGAGCTTGCGAGCTATCTGCAATCAAAGGGGATAGATGCCATAGGAATCAATATGGGAGGGAGTGTAATCATCGATGGAATAGAGATAACAATGGTTGAGGCAAAGCACAGCTCAAGTGTTATTGAAGAGGGAAAAATTATATATACCGGTGAGCCCTGCGGCTATGTCATAAAAGGAAGCAAGACTGCATATCATGCAGGTGATACATCACTCTTCTCAGATATGCGGCTCATAAAAGAGCTTTACGCTCCGGATATATCTTTTCTCCCCGTTGGAGGCTTTTACACAATGGATGAGAGACAGGCTTTGATGGCGGCAGAACTCCTAGGCTCTCACAAAATAGTGCCTATACACTATAACACCTTTGATCTCATAAAGACAGATCTAAATTTGCTTAAGGAAAAACTCGGAGAAAATCTCCTTGTGCCCGAAAAAGGAATGACATATGAAATATAAAGTATTGATTGCTGAAGAGGATATAACAGGTAGAGCTATCATTAGAGAAGCAATCAAGGCTTCTGGTATATCAACAAAAGAGATAAGAGAGGTAACTGACATTCTAGAAATGGAGAAATATTGCGAAGAACACAGACCTAAAGTGTGCATTCTGTCTGTGAGCTTTCCTGGATGGGAAAAAGAGGCCATAAGGAGAATAAAGCTGGTCTCTCCAGAAACAAAAGTGATAATCGCAATGAACCAGATAACTTCTGTTCTAAAGATAATGGAGGGTATAGGCGCTGGGGCTGAAAGGAACTACCTGACAAAACCATATAGAAGGGATGAAATAGAGGAGATCTTGAAGAAAAGCTTAGCTTGAAGGCTATATCAACTGTGCCTAAACCTCCAGCAGCAGAGCCATAGCGTTATCAGCTATATCTAAAGCTGCAATAGCAGAACCGCTCGAATAATGCGAAAGTATCCGAGCTGCTTCGCTCCTTTTCCCTTCCTTTATGAGCTCTGAGCAAAGATCCTCTAAAGGCTTCTGGGACTCAAGGAGATCTTTTTCTAAAGAAGCCCAGCTACTTTTTATGATACCTGCGGAGTTCTTATAGTCCATGTCAACAAGGTCGCTGAGAGTTCTGAAGGCCCAGAATCCCTCATTGTAAGCTTCAGGAAAATCAGAGCCACTCCTTATCATCGCAACAGGATACCATGGTATATAGGCGTTCAGGCACGGGTTGCCCGGGGCTCTCCACCACACAACAGATAGCTCCTCTGGCATGTTACTTCTTAGCTCTACTATGGAAGATTCCTGTGTGGTCGCCACACATATTGGCCTGTAAGAAAAGCTTCTGTGAAAGCTACCCTGCGCTTCCAGAGCCTCTTTTGGCTGTGCGCCATACTTTGTCCCCTCAAAGTGTGATCGCATAGTGCTCATTAGCTTTTCTAACGTTACCTTTTCTTTTGGTTTGGCTGCAAATGGTAGCGCAGTCGGATCAAAATCCCTTCCAGTAGTTAGATATATCGCAAGCCATCTTCTATACATATTGGATTCACTTGTCTGCGCTTCTGGCTTTCCATAGCTTTTCGCAAAGTCAAACTCTTCTTCACCACTCCACCATCCACGCTCTCTTGCATAGCTCATTATATCTTTTGAACCAAGAAAGTTTTTGCTATCCCTGAGATCTATCTCATTTATCACATAGCAGTTGGATATCGCAACAATAGAGTCATCAGGCACCCTCTCAGCTACCCAGTGTTTTCCATAGACGGCGTGCAGAACCCACGCCTCAGAGGGATCTGCAATTATGTACGTTCTGCCCGAATCTCCATAACCATAGCTTTCTATCAAACTTCCCATAAGGCTTACGCCCTCTCTTGCGTTTCCAGCCTGCTCAGCAACCCATCTTCTAAGGTAATATCTTATGCCCCCGTAGGTGAGATCAGGCTTATCCTCCTTTGATGGACAGGCATCGCTAAATATCACAACCCCTTTTTCATTTATATAAGAATCGCTGAAATCCTGTCCTTCCATGTGCGACCATGCATAAGCATAACTCTTTTCAGGTAAAGGAAGAGTTAACATGGTGCGCTCTTCTCTATAGACTCTGGTACCATCTGTGAGACTTGCGCTCCCAGGAAAAGCTTTTCCTTTCTCAATCTCAAGGCTTATCTCTATGCTACCCCTATCATCTTCATTGTGGGCTACAAGTATAGAGCCTGTTGCTGATGCATCTTTTCCGACAACAATAGTAGTACAATCTTCGCTAAGCATATCTCCTATTTCAGTGCTTTGGGCGTTTATGCTCTGGACAAATGGGACACTCACAACAAGGAATGCGATAGCGACAAAAGAAGCAATAGCTTTATTCATATGTATGGTATAGATCATGTCTTTTATTAAAGATTTGCTCTCTGTACTATGAAACGGTAAAGCATAGGTAATTATCGTATCAAAAGCAACTGTTGTGGCACCTCCGCAAAAATCTAAATATCGATGAACCCTTTTCGTTTAGGGCCCATAGCTTAGCTTGGTTGGAGCACCCGGCTGATAACCGGGAGGTCGAGAGTTCAAATCTCTCTGGGCCCACTTTTCTGAGATCTATAGAACCGATGTTTACACGGTTACCTTTGTGTGTCTCCATCTACCTGAGACAAACCAGGAGAAATCGAGAGTGCCCATGAGAAAATTCGAGAGGGAAAGAGCCATCCAAACACCTATCTCATCATAAACATCAACCAGAGGAAACGCAATGCCTATACGAAAAACAACGAGAGCTAAAACCGTAAAGATCAGAGGATGCAAAGTGTCGCCGCTCCCGTTTATCGCCTGGGTTAGGCAGTTACCTATAGCAAGATAAGGCATGCTCAGATACCTAACCTGCATAATAATGATGCCCGCCTCTATTGTTGCCACATCCGCGGTAAAGATCTCGAAGAGTTTATTGGGATAAGCGTAGAATATGAACGCAACAGGAAGGGAGATGAGCACACTGAGGCCTAAGGTAAGGTAACCTCCATGCATCGCCCTCTCATATTTCTCTGCTCCTAGGCTCTGTCCTATGATTACTCCTGCCGCAAATCCAAAACCCATGGCAGGTAATGTCACCAGGGAGTTCAATCTTGTGGCAACACCATATGCTGCCTCAATTGTTGTTTCATACCTGGCAACAAGGCTCATCATGAGAACCATGGAGAGAGGAATGAGTACTCCTGAAAGAGCGCTTGGAGATCCTACTCTGGATATGCTCTTTATGGCCTCTGCGCTTGGGGTAAAATGGCTTTTTTTAAGGCTTAAAACAGTTCTGTGGCCCAACATTGCATAGAGCATTATCAGAACTGCAATAACTCTGGTAATAACTGTTGCAAGAGCTGAGCCGATAACTCCCAGTGCTGGAAAACCAAAATAGCCGTGTATTAAAATTGGATCAAAAAAGATATTTATGATTGCACCGATGCCTAGCCCTATCATGGGTGTTGTTGCATCACCAGCGCCCCTTAGAGCTGCGGACATGAAAGCTGTGAGAAAGATCGAGGCTGAACCGAGGAATATTATCTCTAAGTATCCTGTCCCTTCTTCAAGAACTGCTGGCTCTACTTCGAATATCCCCATTATCTGTTCTGATAGAAAAAAACATGGTATGCCTACAGCTAAAGATAGCATTATTCCGAATATTACTGATTGCATCGCCACATGATCTGCTTTTTTTGCATCTCCTTCTCCCACTGCCCTTGCAACGAGAGCGAGCGTTCCTGCAGATAGCCCACCTGCACCGCTTATTATGAAGTTTGTTATTATTCCTCCTATGGAAACAGCAGATATAGCCTCCGGACCTAAAAAACCGACGAAATACATGTCTGTAAAGTTGAAGAGATCCTCTACCAATAGTCCCAGAACTGTGGGCAGAGCAAGGATCCATACAGCTTTCCAAATGCTGCCCTCAGTTATAACATTGCCTATGATCTCTTCATTATCCATGGAGCATATGTAAGGACTTATCTTTATTTAAGATAATCTGTCTTATTCTTGGACTACTCAAAAAGTTTTAAATTCAGTACCTCTATTTCACCATATGCTTAACTTCATTCCAAAGAAGTTCTTCATAACATCTGGTGGAGCTCAGGATAAAGAGTCCGTGCTCAATGCATTTGATAAAGCCTTGAAGAAGGGAAAGGTGACACAGTGCAACCTTGTTTCTGTCTCTTCAATACTTCCTGTTGAGGCTGAAGAGGTAGATCCTGTTGATATTGCTCCAGGCACAATAACATTCTGCGTTCTTGCGAGAATGGATGGACAGAGTGGAGATAGGATAGGTGCAGGTATTGGATACGGGATGCTTGAAGGAAAAAGAGAGAGGTATGGTATAGTGGCTGAACAGCACGGATACTCTTCAGCAAAATATATGCGTGAAAAGCTCGTATTGAAGATGCAGCGCATGGCAAAGATAAGGAACATGAAACTTGTATCATACAAAACAAAAGTAGAGTCTCTGGAGGTGGATGAGGACTACTTTGGCAGCGTCATAGTTGCCTTAGTCTACCTGTTCTAATGAAAACCAATCGCAAATTTTCAAGGATAGAGATAGTACCCCTCGCCCGAAGATACATTGTTATGAACAGCTTTGATGGAATTCTTACAGCTTTAGCCATAATCATATCACAGATAACAACAAGAAACAGTAGCATCGTCTTTCATGCAGGCATCGCTTCCGGTTTAGGTCTTGCGATCTCAGGCATAACCAGCGCATATATGGCTGAGAAGGCTGAGAGAGATATAGAGATAGAGAAGCTTGAAAAAGCTATGCTATCTGAGCTGAAAAGCAGGAGAGAGATGTCCAGGTTAGCAACTCTCCTTCTAGCCATAGTCAACGGCATATCGCCGATGCTTGCTGTTCTTCTAGTCATCTCCCCATTTGCCTTTTTATCATTCGAGTTGGCACTCTATGTTTCTGTGTTTCTGTGCGGTATGTTACTGTTTTGTCTGGGAGCATATCTGGCCAGGATAAGCGACAGAAGTATAATTGCATATGGTCTCCAGATGCTGGTTGCAGGGGTTATAACAGCAATGCTGGTTATAGGGATAAATTCTCTGGCATAGAAAATGAAATGCGATAAATGTAATAATAAAGCAATAGAGCACATAAGATACAGCGGAGCCCATCTTTGCGCTGAACATTTTACTGAATTCTTGGAAGAAAGAGCAAAAAAGGAGATAAGGGGCATAAAAGGGAGAGCAGCTGTGGCTTTAAGTGGGGGTAAGGATAGCACAGCCCTCCTTCATTTTGCCTGTGATAAAATTGAAGAGGTCATAGCAATAACACTCAATGAAGGCATAAAAGGTTACAGAGATGAAAGCATAAAGATCGCAGCGGATAACTGCAGAGCTCTTGGTATTGAGCATGTAATTGTGGATCTGAAGAAAGAAATTGGCTTTTCTATCGACGATATATTCTCGCTATATGAAAAAAGGGGAATAAAGCACGCAGAGTGCTCCTTCTGCGGTGTGATGCGGAGATATTATATAAACAAGGTGGCGAAAGGAATGGATGTTGATTACCTTCTATTCGCCCATAACCTGGATGACATGGCACAGACAGCGCTGATGAACATAACCCACAACGATTTAGCAAGAGGCCTGCCGCCCTACTCTGGAAGAGTGTTTGTAAAGAGGATTGCCCCCTTCAAATGGATACCCGAGAGAGAGGTGGCTATATATTGCTTTGTTAAAGGGATAAATTGTCACATAGCGGAATGCCCCTACGCTAGGGTGGCTGAGAGGAACAGGTATAGGAGCGCTGTTAATATCCTTGAGAAAGGAACCCCGGGAGCCAGGCATGGCATAGTAAAAAGCTATGACAGGATATCAAAGCTGTTCTGTAGAGAAGGGGAAATAAAAAGGTGCAGGGAATGTGGTGAGCCAACAAGCAGAGAGATCTGCAAAAGATGCGAGATGGCTAATACGCTTCATGATTTAAAGAACTCTCCTGACTTTAGCTTTTCGGAAGAGGTATGATACCATATCATAAGCGCTTAGCACTCAAGTGAATATATTTACAATATGCTGATGCGGGGATAAGATGATCTCCGATGTTAAAAAGAGGGTAACCGCATTAGATCTGACGTCAGATGAGGGATGACAGGCATTGAAAAATGGTTTTACCAGGTTTTCGACGCAGATCCGTCAAGAGCGAAGTTACGAACGATGAGAGATTACTGGCAGAGGGAAAAGACAAGCGCTATGCGCCTGGAGAATAAATTGATCGAATTTGAGAATTTTCTGTGTTTCCCCCCATTTATATTTTCATTCAGGTTGAAAACGCCATAAAAACTTTTATATCTTATAAAAATCATATTCATAGAGGAGGAGAAAGGTATGGATGATAATATCGTTGAGGGAGGGGGCATTGAAAAGGCGGGTGTCGGTAAGAGATTTATATCATGGCTGATAGACGCGATAATAATGGGGATCGTTGGAGGTGTCTTAATTCTGAGCGCTGAAACCGTTGGCAATGTTATGGGCATCGCAATATCTGCAGCATACTTTACGTATCTATTCGGTAGAGGACAGACATTGGGTATGATGGCGATGAAGATAAAACTCATAAGAACGGACG
>WOYI010107675.1_pt1 | contig 12137 bp, 11 predicted proteins | sample 6423411 | NCBI WGS metagenome assembly WOYI01 (sample SAMN13441803, study PRJNA592873) | oil field metagenome | biome: oil field; feature: oil-well bore; material: oil-contaminated soil; isolation source: oil-contaminated soil from oil-well borehole | place: Germany: Wietze | collected 2016-10-18 ... | reverse complement strand
ACTTCTTGCTGGTTGGTACCTTGCCGCTTAGTTTGCTGACAAGCAATTCCGTCTGGCGGACGTTCAGCCCAAGGCTCAGGATGCTATCCAGGGCTGCTTCCATGGCGCGGGCACTCGGCAGGGCTAGCAGACTTCGCGCATGACCCTCCGTAATTTCGCCGCTTTGCAGAGTTTGCTGCACCACAACCGGCAGGTTGAGCAGACGTAGGGTGTTAGTAACCGTCACGCGGCTTTTGCCGACTCTTTGAGCAATGTCCTCGTGGGTCAGAGAGAACTGATCCGCCAGGCTTTGGTAGGCCCTGGCGCGTTCAATCGGGTTCAGATCTTCCCGTTGGACATTTTCGATGATCGCGAATTCCAGCTGTTCCTGCTGCGAAGCAGTCCGAACAATCGCCGGGACGTCTTTCAGACCTGCCAGTTTCGCTGCCCGCAAACGGCGTTCACCTGCGATCAACGTGTAGCGATCCACGCCTTCTGCAGCAATCACGATCAACGGCTGGATAATCCCGTGCTGTTTGATGGAGGTGGCAAGATCTTCCAATTGGTCTTCTTCAAAAATCTTGCGAGGTTGTTGAGGATTAGGGCTGATGCTTGCAATAGGCAGCAGCTGAACCTGTTCGTTTGCCCCAACCGGAGTCGGGCTGCTTTGCCAGGTGGGAATTAATGACTCGAGTCCTTTACCAAGTCCACTGCGCTGTGCCATCTCACTCCTGTCCGGGGTCGAACTTCACCCCATCTGCCGTCAACATCTCCATCGCCAACGAGCGGTAAGCTCTCGCGCCGCTCGAGTCAGGGGCATAGACCGAAATCGGCATGCCAAAAGAGGGTGCTTCTGCCAGCCTGATGCTGCGCGGAATAAATGTTGAAAAAACCTTGTCCTGGAAAAACTTTTGGACTTCACTCATCACATCCGAGCTCAGATTTGTGCGACCGTCAAACATCGTCAGTAAAACCCCTCTGATGGAAAGTTCGGGGAATAGCCCCTGCCGGATGCGATTGATCGTCTGGGTCAGTTGACCAAGACCCTCAAGCGCCAGGTACTCACACTGCACCGGGATAATTACGCCGTCCTTGGCGGCGATTATCCCGTTCAAGGTCAATAATCCGAGCGAAGGCGGGCAATCTACCAGGATGTAATCGTAACTGCTGGCCAGCGACTGAACGATCGTTTTCAGCCGTTTTTCCCGGTCCGAAAGCTCAATCATCTCAATTTCTGCCCCCGAAAGGTTTGGTGAGGAAGGCATGAGCGAGATTTTAAAGCGCGCGTTGTGCAAGACACACTCCAAAGCAGTTTTTGCGCCTATCAGCACCTCATAGGTTCCGTTTTCCACTTTATGCCGGTCAATCCCAAGGCAGCTGGTGGCATTTGCCTGGGGGTCAAGGTCTATCAACAACACCTTCTGCCCGAATTGTCCCAGGTAGGCCCCAAGGTTGATGCTGGTAGTAGTTTTTCCCACTCCGCCTTTTTGATTGACCACTGTGTAGATTTTTCCCATACCTTACCTATGTCAGTTCCCGTTTTTTGCCTGTTCGATTTCTTCCAATGTTGGGATGCTCGCCAGGCGTCTGCGTGTTACCGAGCAGGCTGAGAGCTGAACGGCAAAACGTGCGGCTTCCCATGGATCCCGCGTGATGTGAAAGCGGTGAAAGAAACAAGCCGCAAAAATGTCACCGGCGCCGGTATCTTCGATCATCTCAACTGGAGGTGCAGAAAAATACCTGACCTTGCCTTCGGTAAAGACGCGTGCCCCGTCACGGCTCTCGGTAACGACCAGCAGCGGGCAGATCCCTGCCAGTTCTTCCACTTTTTGCTCGTCTCCCCGGAGATCCTCTATGGATAGGATGACAGCATCGGCTCTGGCGAGCAAAGTCAGCCCGTCAGGCCAATCCATGTAGCGTACCAAACCTTCATCATCCGCCTGTCTGTACCATCCCTGGGGTGTCAGGCACACCAGAGCATGGGGAAAAAGCTCTATGATATTTGGATCAATTTCTGCAGCAATCGGACCCAAGTGCACCAACTGGCAGTCGCGCCAGGGTGCGGGGATGTGGTCGGCGGTGATGCGCGTAGCCGAAGAATAAAGATGCTGAACACGTGTCTGCCCAAGACCTTCATTGCGAAATACCGTCGATTTTTCTGCTGGTATGACCCATTTATGGATGCCAGTCAGGGGATCGAGTTGCAAATCACTGGCGCAACTTGTGACCAGACCGACATTGTGCCCCAAGCGGGCAGCCGTTAGCCCTGAAAAACTGGCAGTACCGCCCAGGCTGATGCTCTGATCCGCTTGTAAATCAGCAGTAACATGCCCAATGAGCAAATAGTCGATGGGATCAGGCGTGGTCAGTTGGGTCATAGGGCAGCAAGAACTCATTTCTCCGGGAAAAATTATAGCATGGAAAGGAATCAAAAATCGGGAGGCTGGTTTTAGTGATTCAATGCTGACAAATGTCCAACTATGGATGAATCTGATCGTGGATTTGGATTAAAATCAAGCCATGGAAGATGCAAATACCTATCGTCAGGCTCTCGATGACTTTCGCCGTGCCAGGTCCAAGGCTGCCATGCAGCGCTTCTGGGCAGGCATAAGAGGGCGTTCGCTTGACCTCCTGCCATATGACGAGATTTCCACAAAACTGCGTGCAGTCAGCCGGACGGATCGCGGCATCAAGCAGGTTCCCCTGAAGGACATTGTCGGCAGTGTAAATCGCATCCAGGACTTTGACCGCAACTTTCTGCCGCTACGGGATGACGATATTTATCGTTGGGCAGACGTAAAAACCGCCATGACCAGTCCGCTGGCTAAAGGTGTTCCGCCTGTTTCACTTTACCAAATTGGCGATGCCTATTTCGTCCTTGACGGCAATCACCGTGTTTCGATTGCCAAAGAAATGGGCATGGAGACAATCGAAGCTTATGTGACTGAAATCAAAACCAAAGTGCCCATCTCCAGCACGCTCACCTCCGATGAACTGATCCAAAAAGCTGCTTATGTCAACTTCCTCGAGGATACCAAAATTGACCAAATCCTGCCGGGTGTCGATTTCAGTCTGCACCTGATCGAGAATTATCCCCTGCTCAAGGAGCACATCAACGTCCACCAGTATTACATGGGGATTGAAAAAAACCGCCCGGTTAGTTACGAAGAAGCCGTGCGCCATTGGTACGAGACCATTTATTCTCCGGTGACTGCCATCATTGAAAGTTCTGGTCTTCATCACGCCTTGCGAGACCTTACGGTTACAGACCTTTATCTCTGGCTCCTGGACCAACAAAACGCGCTCCAATCGGATCTTGGTATTGAGCTTAAACCCGAAAATGTATTGGATTATGCGGCAGGCAAGGAGGGCATAAAAAGCGGTTCAGGCTGGTCCACTGCTGAGGAGCAGATCATGCAAGTCCTTTTGAAAGGGGATGAACAGCATCAGAATCCTTACCAGGACTGCCTGTTTCAGCATGTAACAGTTGCGCTGAGTGAGGATGATCCCGATTGGATCGCTCTCGAGCAGGCGATTCTCGTCGACCGCTGCTCAAACACTGCCATCCGTGGTGTGCACGTGAAAAGTCCCGGAACGCAAAAGCTTGCTGGGGAAATGGATGTATACCGACAGCGGTTCGATCGACGGCTATCAGAGGCTGGCCTGAGGGGCAAATTTTTCCTTCGCGAGGGTGGGCCTGCAAGCGCATTACTCGAGTTTAGCCTGCTCTCTGATTTGTTGGTTCTGAAACTGAGTCATCCGCCCGCAGCGAGCTTAATGGATCGCATTTCTCACGGGATCATCACCATTCTTCAACAAAGCCGCCGCCCGGTTCTGTTTGTCAAAGAAAAGCCTCTGGCGATAAGTTCCATACTCCTGCCGTTTAATGGTGGTCAGCGCAGCAAAGAAGCCTTATACATCGCTGCTTATTATGCCGCCCGCTATGGATGTCAATTGCACCTGTTATTGGTGATGAAGGGCCTGGATCAGGACGAGATCAACCGCTACTATGCCCGGACCTACCTGGAACGGCTGGGGGTAAAGGCAGAATATCACCAGGGAAGCTCAGAGAGCCTTACCGCGGATGTTGTCAACCTGGCAGAATCCTTATCCGTGTCCACATTGATATTGGGTGGTTACGAAAACACGTCCATTCTTGATCGGGTTTTCAGTCAATCAATTGATGAAATCCTTGCCCAGGTTCCGATTCCTGTCATGATCTGCCAATAATCCCCCCATTTCATCCAGGAAGCTATTCGCGGCGGAGCACTAAAAGCGTGTAATCATCATCCAATGCTGATCCGGCTCTGAATTCATTCAGGGTGAGCCCGATACCTTCGATGATTCCCCTGGCGGTTTCGCCAAGGAGTGACTCAAGCCTTGCTTTCAGCCGAACCTCACCAAACGCTTCTCCTTCAGGTGAGAATGTTTCCGTTATGCCATCGGTGTACATGACCAACCCATCTCCTGGTGCCAGCAGCAACTCCTGGTCATCCAAATGGATGGGATCCATCATACCGAGAGCGATGCCGCCTTTATTGAGCGGCTGAACCTCGCCATGTTCCCGACGAAGCCAATAGGGAGGATTATGACCTGCTATACAATAAGTCACTTTGCCGCTGTCCAGGTCCACTATCGCGTAAAAAACGGTCACAAAAAAGCCATCACTCGAGTCAAGTTGCAGAATGTGATTGACCTTTTCAAGCGTGACTGCGGGCGACTCGTTTTCGAGTGCCCGGGCTCGGATCAGCGTTCGACTCACCGTCATATAAAGTGAAGCTGCCAGCCCTTTATCGGACACGTCAGCGATAGTGAGCCCGAACCTGCCGGGAGAAAGCTCGAAAACATCGTAAAAGTCCCCCCCAACTTGCCTTGCGGTCTGCCATTCTGCCGCAACGTCATATCCAGGCAACTTTGGTAACTTGTCCGGCAGAAAGGTCTTTTGAATTTGCCTTGCCAGCTGCAGCTCCCGGTCGATCAGGGTTTGCTTATGCTGGACGGTTTGCGTGATGTAGTTCTGGATGCCTGAAGCAATCTGCAGTGAGGCAGCCTTTAGCAATTCCATGCGTTGACTACGCCCCGGACGATCCGCCTCAACCGCGACCAGCAATCCATGGACTTCCCCAGGCACGCTTAATGGCAGACATAAGCTGCTAACACCTTTGACCGTTGGGTCAGTTAATGAGGTGGTATATCCGCTTTTTGCCAGTAGATCTCCCGAAAGGATCAAATGACCAGCTTGCTCGAGTCCTTCCAGGGCTGGTAACAAGCGGCTGAGGGCTACATTGTTTTCGAAATCGTAGGAATATTTTCCTTGTTTTGTTGCTATGAATCGCAAGGCTGCCTGTTCGTCCATTGGATCAAAACGGATCAGGGCGACCTCTTCAGCGTTGGTATATTCCTGGAGGAGCCGGGTGATTTCGCCAAGCGTTTCCTGCAGATCTTTAGACGCGATGAAAAGATTGGTGATCTGCAGCATAATATTTGAAGTTACCGCTTCAGCTCGTTTCGCCTGGATCAGCTCGATGTTCTGTAAACTGACGGCCGTTTGCTGTGCAATGCCTTGAAGCAGGGCGAAGCGCTGGGTACCAAGGATCAATTCAGGTTCACGGGGGATGTAGGCTTCTTTGCTGGTATGCAGCAACAGCCCAATCTGACGTTCGTGCGCAATAAGAGGAAACAGCAGGATGGTATCTTGTGGCGAGAGAACCAGGTTTCGCGCAATGTCCGGCGAACAGCAGGAGGCGGGCATGGCAGCCGCTTTGCCGGATTGCAGGGTTTGTTCGAGCAAGTTCGTATCGGAGATTGTGCAGGGTTCATCGAGACTACACGTTGCTGTGCCTTCCCCTAAGGTAGCCTGCAGTTGATACTCATCGGTTTCTGCATCTTTCAGGATCAGGGCAACGGACGCGCCTCCAATCAGGGACAGGATGAACTCACCTGAGATTCTCAAAAGGCTATTAGCATCGGTCAGGTTGCGTGTAGCCATAGCCACCTGAAGCATCACAGACGTGTAGTAGGTCTGCGCCTGTGTTTCCTGATCCAGGCGTTCTTTCTCAATCGCACTACCCAGATAACCGGCAAACGTCGCGCAGATCCCTTCGGACTCAGGTCCATATCGTCCGGGTGTTCCTTCGTGTAAAACCAGCATCCCCACATCTCGTCTTGCAACCGTGATGGCTGTGGCGATACCGGAAAAATTCGCAGGAAGGTTAAGGGTATCTTGAAGGGGGTCTTCAAGATCGCCAGGTTTGCGGATGATTGTGCCTTCTGGTTTATTTTTCGGGTAAAACCAGGCATCGCCGGGAGCAAGTTCCTTCTGAAAATCCGGGACCCACTCTCTCTCAGGGGTCTTCATCGCGGTGAGAAAGAGATGGTCTTGTGCCGGCGCTTCCGCGCTAAAATCCTCAGACGGGTAAAGCCAGATGCTGCCAGCTTCTCCGGGCAACAATTCCAGGATGTTATCCAAACTTGCATTGAAGAAATCCTCAAGAGGAATCGATTGGGAAAGCAGTTCAGCCGTTTCACGGAATTTTTCTGAATTCTTGGTTCGCCAGACCTCGGAGCGATATAAGCTGGCGTTTCGTACTGCCACGGCTACATTGGCGCTTAATGTCTCAAACACTGCGATCTCTGCTGCAGAGAAGGCGTTGACAGACTCGCTCTGCAGGTCAAGGACTCCCAGGATTTTGCCTCCAAAAATCAGCGGCAGGGCCAATTCAGAGCCTTTTTTAACCCCTGTGATCGGGTTTGGCAGAGGTCGGGGGTCCGTGGAAACATCATTGACCAACTGCGGCTTGCCAGTACGAGCCGCGAGGGTGATTAATCCCTGCGGCGCGTCAATGTTAAACGCGATTTGGTGCTCCTGGTAGGTTTTGGCGCGTGCCCCACTGCCCGCCTGGTATGCCAGGGTATGTGGGACGTATTGCTTCAGGAAAATATGCACATACGGGATGTTGAATTCAGTGCGAATCAATTCCGAAACCCTCGTCAGCAGTTGGTCCAGATCCAGGATGCTGTTGATGGTCTGCGAGACTTCCGCGATGACCTGCAGATAGTCTTTCTGAGACGGCTGAGCTTGGGCGTTAATTGGGTCTGTCATTTTGCTCAGTGTTCTTGCTTGGGGTGAAATACTTCACCAAGGTAAGCTGATTTACTCCCGGGCGAGAGAAGTCGTAGACGGCTTCGTCCATCATTTCGCGGATCAAGAAAAGTCCCAATCCTCGTTCGCAGCGCGTTTCGAGCGGACTGGCCAGATTGGGCTCTGCCACACAAGCCGGATCAAAGGGTTCGCCGTCATCCTGGATGGTGATCTTCAAGCCTCTCTCGTTCAGATCGAGCAGAATCCTGATCTCGCCCCGGTCCTCACCCCCATAAGCATGGTCTATCACGTTCGAGCAGGCTTCATCCACGGCCAGGTCAATTGCATACCGCTGACGGTCATCAAAGGGGCTGTCTTTGATCGCGTCCAAAACAAACGCAGAGATGGCTCTCAGGTGGTCGTAACGGGCGGGAAATCTGGCGGTGAGCATGAATGAATTCCTTGAATAAGGCGATTATAACATGCGAAAAAGGGTAGAATTGTGCCATGTCCGATGACCGTCCAACCCTGCTGATCGATGACCTCCCTGAAGACGAGCGTCCTCGGGAGCGGTTGCTGCAAAAGGGAGTACGGGCTCTTAGTGACGCTGAGCTGCTGGCAATCCTGCTGGGCAGCGGACGCGCAGGCGCCAACGCGATTGACCTGGCTCAGCAGATCCTGATGGAGCTGGGCGGCTTCAGCGGCATTCACCGGGAAGACATCTCCCGACTGCTGGAGATCAAAGGTGTTGGGAAGGCTAAGGCTGCTCGCATCAAAGCCGCGGTCGAAGTCGGTTATCGCTTGAGCTCCGCGGAGCGGGGAAAAAAGTGGGTCATCAAAACTCCGCAGGATTTGGTGGAAATGCTTGGGCATGACCTGCGCGGCAGCGATCAGGAGGAGTTTTGGGTGGTCTGGCTTAATGCCCGTAACGTGGTAGCGGGAAGCCAGCAGCTATATAAAGGCTCCCAGGATGCCACCACTGTGCGGGTGAGTGAGGTTTTTAAACTGGTGGTCAGTAAAAATGCTAATGCTGTCATGCTGGCGCACAATCATCCCTCGGGGGATCCGACTGAAAGCCCGGAAGACGTCAACATGACACGTGCGATCATTGAGGCTGGGAAATTGCTGGATATCCGCGTGCTCGACCATATCATTATCGGTTTACACAGTTTTACGTCCATCCGACAAACGCATCCTTCTTTGTGGGCTTGATCCTTCAGGCACTGAAGTGCATAATGGCACCCGTTTTGGGGTGTGTGAAGGTGAGCTCCGAAGCGTGGAGCATCATGCGGTCCACCTCTGGCTTTGAGGTTGCTTTGAATTCCGGGGGCTGATAAAGCGGATCTCCAAGGATGCCCAAACCCAGGTAATAGAGGTGAGCGCGGATCTGGTGCGTGACCCCACTGTGTAGTGTGCAGACGAGCTCAGCCCAATTCTCTTCGCGGCGGCGGACCAGGAAATCTGTCCGGGCGGGTTTGCCGTTTTCAAAATCAACCCGGGTTCGGTGGTCCCGGTCTGCATTGACCCTCAACGGCACTTCGAGGCTTATCTCGTTCCATGAGGGCTGCGGGGCAACCTGCGCCAGGTAGTGTTTGATCGGTTCATGCTCCCGGAACTGCCGGTTGAGCTCGCGGTGGGTGTCTGCATCCCGAGCCAGGACCATCAACCCGCTGGTTTCCTTATCCAACCGGTGCACCATCCAGAGCCTGCCCAGAATGGGTTCCAGAACCGAACGCAAATGCGGTAGGGAAGGATCGTAGCCGTCAGGCACCGAACGCAGTCCTGCTGGTTTGTTGACCACCACAAGGTTTTCATCCATAAACAAGACCCAATCAGGAGTGAAAGATTTTTCCAGTGCGCGTGTTTCAGCTTCCATTGGGTTTCTGACCTCAGATGGTTTCGCGAAGGTTTAGGACCGGGCAATAAAACAACTGGTTTCGATCAATCCTGGACCAACATGAACCACAATAGCGGGAGGAACAGTGTACTGGGGAATATCCAAAATGCCCGTGGCAGCGCTCAGTTCCTGGCTGACCTGGCTCAATAGCGGTTCGGAGTCGCACTGACTGACCGTGAGATAGGGCTCAGGATTGTCTTTGCAGTACTCGGCGGTCAGGTCGATAATCGTGCGTACAGCCTGTTTCAGCGTCCGAACTTTGTCAAAAGTGTCGACCTGACCTTGTTTTATGGTCAGGATTGGTACGATCTGAAGCAGCGTACCGAAGAGTTTGGAAGCGCCTCCAATTCGTCCACCTCTGTACAAGTATTCCAGGGTTGGAGCGAGGAAGAATAATCGCTCGCGAGAAGCCATCTCTTCGACATTTTCTTTCAGTTCGTCGATGGTCAACCCGGCATTCACCCATTTGTGTGCTGCCAGCACCAGCGAGCCCAATCCGCCGGCAATCGTGTTGCTGTCAAGAATGTGGATTTTGTCAGTGTGAAACTCACTCGCCGCCACAGTGGCGCTTCGGAAAGTGCCGCTGACTTTTGTGGACGGTGTGATCACAAACGCGGTATCACCAGCCGCGAGGATCTGTTCAAAGATGGGCGTGTATAGGGCAGGAGGCGGTGCGGCAGTGCCAGGGAGAGTCTTGGATGCGCGCAACTTGGTCAGGAAACTTTCGGTATCCATTTCCGTATCGTCACGGAATGTTTCGTTCCCAAAAGTAATGATTTGCGGGAGTACTTCAATCCCTGCTTGTCTAAGAACATCAAGCGGCAAACCACATGTTGTATCGGCAATGATTTTGATCATAAATTCACCTTTCTCAATTGGTCTTGCAGTTAAGAAAAAAATAAAACCGGTAAATGTGTTTCTGTAACAACACTCAAATAAGAGGTCGGTTACAGTTCGGGCAGATCTTCTCGGTCTTGCTGACGACGAAACCACAATTTGGGCAAGTAGCGGGTTGGACCTCACCCAGCGGAGCTCCACATGCCAGGCAGCGCGAAGAAGCGATGGGATTGGCAGTTTGGCAATAGGGGCAAACCGTGCGGCTGAGCCGCTCTGAGAGCTGTTTCCCGGTGCCGTGCTGAAGGGACGTTTGGTTGATGACTTCCCAGATAGCTTCTTCCAATTGCAGAGATTCGACATCCTGCGCAATATCATCGATGCGATTGATCAATGTATATGGATTTCTTATTGCGCTGATTGCAGTCAGACCAAGGCTGGCTGCAAGACCGAACCACATCTGATTGCTCAGGGTTATGCTGACCCCGTCTTCAACTTTAGCGATGTTGACAGTCATGGCAGTTTGTCCGCCAGATTGGCGATTTTGGCGGGTTGCGATTTGCACGGCGAGGTTGTCCGCGGAGCCGTAACGCTGCACCTGGTAGTTCCCGCGGTTGTAATAAGCAATCAGATTCCTGGCTATGTCTTCAGGTTGGATATCTCCATGATAAATGCGTGTGGTCATGTCGTCTCTCAATCAGTGTTGCGTTCAGCTTTAGATTATAATCGGGAAAAGTAAGAGGCAACAATAATGGCTGCTAATACAAGACAAATAACAACAAAAATCGCATTGGCAATTGGGATTATCCTGGTCATCCTGTTATTTATGTTGCCTGGGATCACAACTCCGGTTGCGGGTCAGTTTCCGACGCTTGAGATTCCCACTGTCACCGGCACGCCCAGGGGTTTGTGGGTGCGGGCTATTGGAGAAGCATCCGTCCCTCTGAATGTGCGCAGCGGTCCAAGCCCGACCTCTGCTCAGGTGGGTGTGTTCCTGGTAGGGCAGGAAGCCAAGGCTTTTGGTTACTACGGCAGTTATGTTCAGATCGAGTATGCTGGAGCCCCAGGCGACAGGGGTTGGGTGGTTCTGGATCGCGTCGAGGTTTTTGGGGGTACCTTGCCGATGCTGCAAGCTCCGCCAACCGAGACTCCCTCGATCACGAAAACCATTGACCCCACTCTTGCGGCGCAATTTATCATCACTGCCCAGCCTTCGCGCCTGCCCACTTTCACCGAACCGCCTGCCTTGTTGATTCCGACGTTTCAAGCTGAAACAGGAGCCACTGCAACGGGAGGCATCCCGATCGGGTATGTGATTATCACTCTTGCAGGACTTGGTTTGTTTCTATCGCTGATCGCCATCTTGCGGCGAGGTTAAACCGTTATTCTGTTTTTGCGGTTGTATATTTTGAGATCCGCTTAACGGTTTTCACGAAAGAGAGCGCGTCAACCAAGGCTGGCAGCTGTTCTTCCATTGCCCGGTAACCTTCATCGAAAAGTTCAGTTGCATTAACCTTTTGCAGCGTTCCATACTGACCGACAAGCGGTCTGACCACCACGTCTGGTTTAGATACTTCAAGGTTCAATTCGGTCAGCTGGTCCGAACCGAGCTCGACCCCAGCATTGATATACCTCAGGGACTCGCCGATCCTTGTTCTGGTCAACCGGTCAATGATTGCTTCAGGAATCTGGTCGATAAAGGCCGCGCTGGTCTGCGTTGGAGAAAAGCCAGCTGGCTTGGTATGAAGCGGCACTGCAATTATTGGGAGAGAGGGGTTCAGTGCTCGCGCTGGTCTGACTGGCACTGGGTCCAGAACGCCGCCATCCACCAGCACATCCTCCCCCCTGGGCGGGAAAACGCCAGGGATGGCGATGGTCGCGAGGACAGCCTTCATGACATCGCCTTCACTGATAACAACTTCTTTGCCAGTTTTGAAGCTAACTGCGGTCACTGAAAACTTGATAGGAAGGTCTTTGAAGGTTTTACCTTCAATGAATTTTGTCAGCACGCGTTCTATCCCGGTGGTTCCAATCAACGAGGGGGGATCTGAAGAAGTGCGGCGAAAATTAGGGCTCTTGAAAAATTCGATAACTGCTGCAAGGATTTCCCTTGAAGGAACTTGGGCAGCAAGGGGGGCACCAAACAAACCGCCAGCGCTTGTTCCAGCGATCCCAACAATTTCATATTCATTGTCCAGGAGACATTGAACTACTCCAAGGTGGGCAATGCCCCTCACCCCGCCGCCGCCTAATGCCAATACGATATCCTTTGCCATAACCCGTCCTCTGTGTTTCTTTAAATATACCATAAGGGCATCGTCCGTACCAAAGAAAAGTGTTTGGTCC
>WOYI011131543.1_pt1 | contig 12154 bp, 11 predicted proteins | sample 6423411 | NCBI WGS metagenome assembly WOYI01 (sample SAMN13441803, study PRJNA592873) | oil field metagenome | biome: oil field; feature: oil-well bore; material: oil-contaminated soil; isolation source: oil-contaminated soil from oil-well borehole | place: Germany: Wietze | collected 2016-10-18 ... | reverse complement strand
TGGCCTCCAGCGCCTTCAACCGCTTCTTCATCGTCTCCAGGTCATTGCGCTGCCATCCGCGTCGGCGCCGCCGCGGATCACAATGTCGCCGACAACGATCTCCACATCAGACGCGGCGCGCACCGCTGGCGCCTCCACTGCCGCGCTCTCAACCACACAAGCTCCGCGAACATTGGCAACGCCGCCATGCTCTCGGGCACGACCAGGGCGCCTTTGCGCATCTGCTTGCGCCAATCGTAAATCTGCCAGCGGGTCGTGCCATGCCTGCGCGCAACATCGGCCACCTTCACCCCCGGCATCATACTCTCGGCCGCGATCCGCGCCCGATCCGCCTTGGTGCGCCGCCGACGACCGCTCGGACCCTCGATCACCTCCAGCCGCGAAACCCCACCACCCCTTGAGCCGTCCAAATGGACGCCCAATTTGTCGTCTCTCTCCAAATCCAAATCCTCCTGCGCACATGTGCGCGAAGAATGCCCGCATCAGATCAGCAATGGCAGGAGGTGGTCGACATCGCGCTTACGAAAGGTTCGAATTCTGATTCAATGCAAACCCGAACGCTATAGCCAGAGGATCAGCAGCAGGTTGAGCGCGAGGCTCCAGATCAGCACCCGGTCCGGGCGCAGGACCCTGCCCCTGCCGGAACCGGTTCGCCCCGCGAGCGGTTCGGACAGGCGCTGCACGTAGAGCCCGTAGAGCGGTTCGAACCCCTGCCGGACAAAGGTCGTGGCCGAGGCGTGGTTGCCTTGCCAGACATGCGCGTCGATCCGGGTCGCCCCCATCCCGCGCATCGCAAGGCGCGCCTCCTCGATCAGCCGGGTGCCGATGCCGCGCCGGCGGTAACCGGGCAGGATCGAGATGTCCATCACCGTGCCGACGATGTCGCGCTGATCTTCCTGCCGGTCGAATTCCTGAACCCGCAGGAAGACATGGCCGACGACCCTGTCGCCCTCGCGGCAAACGATGAGCCGTGTCGCGGGAAAGGCGGGACCGCGGCGCCCGCGCCCGAAATGGTCGCGGACCAGCCGGTCGATCTCGTTGTCGAGGCCGGGGGGAAAGGCTTCGGGCAGGCGTTCCTGGTGTTCCCGGTGGGTGATCGCCGAGATCGCCATCACCTCGGGGAGGTCCTCCGGCCGTGCCGCTTCGAAGCGGAGCGCCGTCACGCCAGCCGCCCCCAGAGATCGTATTCCCCGGCCTCGTCCACCTCGACCGTGACGATATCGCCGGGGGCGAGCCCCTCGACCCCCGCGTCGATGAAGAGGTTTCCGTCGATCTCGGGCGCGTCGGCCTTGGTCCGGCAGGTCGCGCCCTCGGCATCGACCTCATCGACGATGACCTCGATCCGCTGTCCCACCTTCGCGGCGAGCTTCGCCTCGGAGATCGCCTGCGCCTTCTCCATGAAGCGGTTCCAGCGGTCCTGCTTGACCTCTTCGGGGACGTGATCGGGCAGCGCGTTCGACCGCGCGCCGGCGACGTTCTCGTACTGGAAGCAGCCGACGCGGTCGAGCTGCGCCTCGTCCATCCAGTCGAGGAGCGTCTGGAACTCGGCTTCCGTCTCGCCGGGATAGCCGACGATGAAGGTCGAGCGGAGCGTGATCTCGGGGCAGATCGCGCGCCAGGCGGCGATCTCGTCGAGCGTCTTCGCCGCCGCCGCCGGTCGCGCCATGCGCTTCAGGGTGTCGGGGTGGGCGTGCTGGAAGGGGATGTCGAGATAGGGCAGGATGAGGCCTTCAGCCATCAGCGGGATGAGGTCGCGCACATGGGGGTAGGGGTAGACGTAGTGGAGCCGCACCCAGGCGCCGAGCGCGCCGAGGTCGTGGGCGAGGTCGGTGATATGCGCCCGGTGCCCCTTCGCCTCGGCATGTTTCAGGTCGACGCCATAGGCCGATGTGTCCTGGCTGATGACCAGAAGCTCCCTCACCCCCGCATCGACCAGCTTCTCGGCCTCTCGCAGGATCGCATGGGCGGGGCGGGAGACGAGCCGGCCGCGCATGTCGGGGATGATGCAGAAGCGGCACTTGTGATTGCAGCCTTCGGAAATCTTCAGGTAGCTGTAATGGCGCGGCGTCAGGCTGACGCCGGTCGCCGGCAGGAGATCGACGAAGGGATCGGGCGAGGGCGGCACCGCGGCGTGGACGGCGTCGAGCACCTGTTCGTACTGGTGCGGCCCGGTCACGGCGAGGACGGAGGGATGCGCGCCGGTGATGTAGTCGGGTTCTGCCCCGAGGCAGCCGGTCACGATCACCCGTCCGTTCGCCGAGAGCGCCTCGCCGATCGCCTCGAGGCTTTCTGCCTTGGCGCTGTCGAGAAAGCCGCAGGTGTTGACGATCACGGCATCGGCGCCGCCGTAGTCGGGCGAGATCGCGTAGCCTTCCGCCCGGAGCCGGGTCAGGATGCGCTCGCTGTCCACCAGCGCCTTGGGGCAGCCGAGCGAGACCATGCCGATCCGCGGCTGGCCCGGACGGGCGGCGGTGTCGAAGATGGGCTTCGGCGCGAGGTCGGGGCGGAGGTCGGGCGGGTTCTGGGTCATCGGCGCCATATAGTGGAACGCTGCGGGGGCGGGAAGAATTTTGATCCGGAATTCTTTCCGCCGGCGGGAAAATCCTCGATCCGCGGCTTTTCGGGTTCCGCCACCGGGGGCTCGAGCCTCAGGCCCGCAGTCGCCAGCCGGTGCGGAAGATGAACCAGACCGCGCCGACGCCGAGCCCGAGGAAGGCCGCGACCGCGAGAAGCGAGGCCGCGACCGGCACATCGGCCTGTCCGAAGAACGACCAGCGGAAGCCCGAGACGAGGTAGAGGACCGGGTTGAGCCGCGCCACCCCTTCCCAGAACGGCGGCAGCATCGACGCCGAGTAGAAGGCGCCGCCGAGGAAGACGAGCGGCGTCACCACCATCAGCGGGATGAATTGCACCTGCTGCCAGTCCTTCGCCCAGATGCCGAGGAGGAAGCCGAAGAGCGAGAAGCTGAAGGCGGTGAGGATCAGGAAGGCCAGCGCCCAGACCGGATGCGCGACCGGCAGATCGACGAAGAAGAGCGCCGTGAGATAGATCACCACCGCGATGATCACCGATTTCAGCGCCGCAGCACCGACATAGCCGAGGACGACCTCGATGAACGACACCGGGGCGGCGAGGATCTCGTAGATCGTGCCGGCGAATTTCGGAACGAAGATCCCGAAGGAGGCATTGGCGATCGACTGCTGCAGCACCGTCAGCATGATCAGTCCCGGCACGATGAAGGCGCCGTAGGAGATGCCCTCGACCGACTGGATCCGCCCGCCGATCGCCGCGCCGAAGACGACGAAGTAGAGCACCGTCGACACCACCGGCGAGGCGAGCGATTCCCACGGCGTCCGCCAGAACCGCGCCATTTCGTGCTGGAAGATCGTCCGCAGGGCCTGCCAGTTCATGCGCCTTCCTCCACCAGTCTCAGGAACACCTCTTCGAGCGAGCTCTGCTCGGTCTCGAGGTCGCGGACACCGATCCCCGCCTCGGCGAACCCGGCCAGAAGCCGGGCGATGCCGCTGCGGTCGGCGCGGGTGTCGTAGTCGTAGCGGACATGGGTGCCGTCCGCCGACAGCGTGAGGCCATGCCCGGCCAGCGCCGCGGGAAGTGCCGCCAGCGGCGCGGCCAGCTCCACGATCAGCCGCTTGCGGCCGAACTCGTGCATGAGCTTCGCCGTGTCCTGCAAAAGAAGCAGCCGGCCCTTGTCGATGATGCCGATGCGGTCGGCCATCTCCTCGGCTTCTTCGAGGTAATGCGTGGTCAGGATGATCGTCACCCCTTCGGCCCTGAGATCGCGGACGACCGCCCACATCTCGCGGCGCAGGTTCACGTCGACGCCCGCCGTCGGCTCGTCGAGGAAGAGGACGCGGGGCCCGTGCGACAGCGCCTTGCCGATCAGGACGCGGCGCTTCATGCCGCCCGAAAGCTCGTTGAGCCGGGCGTCGCGCTTGTCCCAGAGCGTGAGCGAATTCAACACCTTCTCAAGATGGGCATCGTCCGGCTTGCGGCCGAAAAGCCCGCGCGAGAAGCGCAAGGTGTTCATCACCGTCTCGAACGGCTCGACCGCGATTTCCTGCGGAACGAGACCGATGAGCGCGCGCGCCGCGCGATAGTCGCGCACGATATCGTGCCCGCCGACGCGCGCCGCGCCCCCCGTCGGCTTGACGAGGCCGCAGAGGATGGAGATGAAGGTGGTCTTGCCGGCGCCGTTCGGGCCGAGCAGCGCGAGGATCTCGCCCTCGCGGATGTCGAGCGTCACGCCCGACAGCGCGGCCGTGCCGCTGGCATAGGTCTTGGAAAGGTCGCTGACCTCGATGATGGGGGGCATGGGGGGTCTCCTGCTCGCGGGCGGGAGGCTAGCCCTCTGCGGCGGTGAAGGGAAGCAGGCTCCTGCCGCTTCCCGACAGGATCAGCGCCGCCGGTCCCGGCGCGAGGACATCGGCTGGAACGCCACGCCGACATGCGCCTCGCAATAGGGTTTCCCCTGCTGCGTGGTGAGGCCGCAGAACCAGAAATCCTCGGTCGCGGGATCGCCGATCGGCCATTTGCAGGTCCGCTCGGTCAGTTCCATCAGGCTGATCCTGCGCGCCTTCTTCTCGACCTCGCGGACCGAGGCGAGCGCCTCGGGGCTGATCTCGCCGGCCGAGGGCTGCGGCGGCAGCGGTTGGCCGGCCGGGATGATCTGCTTGCGGCCCGGACTCGCCTGCACCGGGGCGGCGGGGGCGTGTTCAGGGCGCTGGGCTGCGGGTTTCGCCTCCGTCCGCGCGGGTTTCGCGGCCGTGGGCCGGGCCTCGGATTTCGGGGCGGGATCGGCGGGCTTCGCCTTCACCGGCTCCGGCGCGCCGCCGACACGGTTCGAGAGGCCGAGCCTGTGGACCTTGCCGATCACGGCGTTGCGGGTGACGCCGCCGAGTTCCTTGGCGATCTGGCTCGCCGACTGGCCCTCGCCCCACATCTTCTTCAGCGTCTCGACGCGTTCGTCGGTCCAGGACATGACTGATCCTCGGGTTTGGGGCCATTGGCGCGGCGGTCGCTGGCGACGGACGGCAGGCCCGGAATACGGTTATGCCCATTCTAGCTGGGACATGCCGAGATACAAGCGACGGCCGGCACTTTCAAGCCCGGTGCGGGATCACGACGCAGAGGGGCGCATCGCGCTGGCAGCGACGGCAACCAGAACCGGAAGCGACACAAGGAGCGCGAAGTCCTGAGGGACCCGCAGCAGGATCGCCGCGGATCCCCCGATCGCCGCCCGGATCCCCGGCCGGATCATCAGCCATTTCACCCGTTCCGGGGGCGCGCGCAGCAAGAGCCCGATGGTGTAGATCGTCGTCGGGCAGGGCGTCACGCCGAAGGCGGGAACCGCAGGCCAGCGTCTGCCCGCCATGATTCCCACAAGCGCGTGGCCCGCCACAGCGAAGATCGCGAGGACCAGTCCCGCCACCGCCACCCGATCGCGACTCGCGCGAAACCGCAGGTCCGGGTTTCGCACGGCTGCGCCGGCCAGAAGGATCGCCTCGGCGACGAAGATCGCGGCGAACGCGACCGCCATCGGATTGATCCGTGAAAAGTGACGCCGGTTATAGCCGACGCCATTGGCCAGCCTCATCGTCGCGAGGACCGGCAGCACTGTGGGTCCTGACGCGCCACCGCGCCGCATTGGAGCGGGCGAATCCATCGAGGAACTGCTCGACCGTGAACGGCATGGCGACTGCACCCCGATGACCTGATGCGACCGAAGCCTGCCCGGCACTCCGATCCCGCGCCATGACCGAGATCAAGCGTTGCGCCTTCCGGATGTCGGGCGTGGACAAGCTGCGCTTTCCGCGCTATTGGCCTCACCCATGACGCACCGGACCCACCTCGCCACCCGTCCCCGACGCCGCCGCTTCCGCGCCTGACGTCCGTCTGCCCGTGGCGCCGCGCCACATCCCCCGCACATCGTTGACACGGCCCTCCCCTTGAGGCACCCCTTGGCCTTGCAATCCGGAGTTCACGCATGATCCCGTCGATCCTTCCGACCTACAACCGCGCGCCGCTTTGCTTCGAGACGGGCGAGGGCACCTGGCTCACCGCGACGGACGGGTCGCGATATCTCGACCTCGGCGCCGGGATCGCGGTCAACGCGCTCGGCCATGCCAATCCGGAGCTTGTCGCGGCGCTGACCGAACAGGCGGGCCGGCTCTGGCATGTCTCGAACCTCTACCAGATCCCCGAGCAGCAGCGGCTGGCCGACATGCTTGTCGAGAAGACCTTCGCCGACACGGTGTTCTTCACCAATTCGGGAACCGAAACGGCGGAACTCGCGATCAAGATGGCGCGGAAATACTGGTACGAGAAGGGCGAACCCGATCGGATCGAGATCCTGACCTTCGAGGGCGCCTTCCACGGCCGCTCCACCGGCGCCATCGCGGCGGCGGGGTCGGAGAAGATGGTCAAGGGCTTCGGCCCCCTGATGCCGGGCTTCCGGCATCTGCCCTGGGCCGACATGGCGGCGCTGAAATCCGCGATCTCGGAGCGGACGGCGGCGGTGATGGTGGAGCCGATCCAGGGCGAGGGCGGCATCCGGCCGCTCTCGGACGCCGAGATGAAGACCATCCGCCAGCTTTGCGACGAGACGGGCGCGCTCCTGATCCTCGACGAGGTGCAATGCGGCGTCGGCCGCACCGGCCGGCTCTTCGCGCATGAATGGTCGGGACTCGCGCCCGACATCATGATGGTCGCGAAGGGGATCGGCGGCGGCTTCCCGCTCGGCGCGGTCCTCGCCACCGAGCGCGCCGCCTCCGGCATGGTGGCGGGGACCCACGGCTCCACCTATGGCGGCAACCCTCTCGGCTGCGCCGTTGGCGCCCGGGTGCTGGAGATCGTCTCCGACCCCGCCTTCCTCGCCGAGGTGAACCGCAAGGCCGCGCTCTTCCGGCAGAAGCTCGAAGGGCTCGTCGCCGCCCATCCGGACGTCTTCGAGGGGGTGCGCGGACAGGGGCTGATGCTCGGCCTCGTCTGCAAGGTGGCGCCGGCCGACATCGTCAAGGCGGGCTACGACCAGCACATCCTCACCGTCCCGGCCGCGCACGAGGCGCTGCGCCTCCTGCCGCCCCTCACGATCAGCGACGACGAGATCGCCGAGGCGGTCCGCCGCCTTGACGCGGCCGCCACGCAGTTCGACTCCGCCCCTTCTTCTGTTTGAAAATACCTTCGGGGGTCCGGGGGCAGACAGCCCCCGGCTCCGGCCCTGGAAAGACCCGTGACATGACCCATTTTCTCGATATCAACAAGACCGACCCGGCATCCTTGCGGTCGATGATCGACAACGCGATCGCCATGAAGGCGGCGCGGAACGGCCGGCCGAAGGGCTCGCCCGACGACGACCAGCCGCTGAAGGGCCGCATGGTGGCGCTCATCTTCGAAAAGCCCTCGACCCGGACGCGGATCTCCTTCGATGTCGGCGTCCGGCAGATGGGCGGCCAGACCATGGTGCTCTCCGGTGCCGACATGCAGCTCGGCCATGGCGAGACCATCGCGGACACTGCGCGGGTTCTGTCGCGCTACGTCGATCTCATCATGATCCGCACGTTCGAGGAGGCGACGCTTCTGGAGATGGCCGAATACGCCGACGTTCCTGTCATCAACGGGCTCACCAACCGGACCCATCCCTGCCAGATCATGGCCGACGTGATGACCTACGAGGAGCATCGCGGCCCGATCGCGGGGCGGAAGGTCGTGTGGTCGGGCGACGGCAACAATGTCTGCGCCTCCTTCCTCCACGCCGCCGGTCAGTTCGGCTTCGACCTGACCTTCACCGGACCCGAGACGCTCGACCCCGAACCGGGCTTCGTCGCAGAAGCCCGCGCCAGGGGCGCCACGATCACCATCGAGCGCGACCCGATGAAGGCGGTGCAGGGCGCCGATCTCGTCGTCACCGACACCTGGGTCTCGATGCACGATCCGCAATCGGCGCGCGAACGGCGGCACAACCAGTTGCGCGGCTACCAGGTCAACGAACGGCTGATGGCCGAGGCAAAGCCGGACGCGCTCTTCATGCACTGCCTGCCGGCGCACCGCGACGACGAGGCGACGAGTGCGGTGATGGATGGACCGCATTCGGTGATCTGGGACGAGGCGGAAAACCGGCTTCACGCCCAGAAGGCCGTGATGCGCTGGTGCCTCGGGGTCTGACGGGCGCTCTCTCCCCTCGCCGCGCCTGACGCTTGGGGAAGCGGGGGCGCTGCCCCCGGCCCGGCATGCGCCGGGCCTCCCCCGAGGTATTTCGACCACAATGAAAGAGCTGTGTCCCGCTTTCATTGTGGTCGAAATACCTCGCGAAATACCTCGGAGGGAGGCGCCGCAGGTGCCGGGGGGGCAGCGCCCCCTAGCTGCCGCGCGGCTTGGCGCGGAGGGTTGGGGCATGCGCCGTCGGATCCTCGGGCCAGGGATGCCTGGGGTATTGCCCGCGCATGTCCTTTCTCACGTCGGCATAGCTCGAGGCCCAGAAGCCAGGCAGGTCGAGCGTGGTCTGGACCGGGCGCCCGGCGGGCGAGAGGAGGGTGATCCGGAGCGGCAGGCACTTCGGCCCGACGGTCGGATGCTCGGTCACGCCGAACATCTCCTGCAGGCGGAGGGTGATCGACGGGTAATCATCCTCGTAGTCGATGGCGATATGGCGGCCGAGCGGCGTCTCGAAGCTCGCCGGGGCGAGCCGGTCGAGGAGCCGGCGTTCCTCCCACGAGAGCCGCGCCTTCAGCGCCTCGGTGAGGTCGAGCGCCCTGAGTTCCGCCTCGGTCCGCTTGCCGGCGAGATGCGGCAGGAGCCAGTCCCCGGCGCTGTCGAGAAGGGCGGCGTCGCCGCAGTCCGGCAGGTCGGCGCCCTCACGGCGCAGAAGCTCGATCCGCGCCCGCAGGCGCCGGGCCGGACCGGACCAGGGCAGGCCGATCTGGCGCAGCCCGTCGAGGGCGGCCCCGGCCAGCGCCTCGGGCGGCGCGTCGGGCCAGGGCCGGTCGGCGAGCACCAGCGCGCCGAGGCGTTCCTGCTGCCGGGCGATCACCTTGCCCTCGCGGCGCGACCATTCGGCGACATTCTCCCATCGGATGCTTTCGGCGAAGAGCCGGCGGAGCGGGGCCTCGGCGAAGACGATGCCCTGGCGCACCCGCGCGTCGCGCGGGTCGCCGTCGAGGTCGGTCGCGACGATGAGCCGCGCGGCGCCGAGCGGATCGCCCTCGGACACGACGGCGCCCTTGCCGCCCGAGAGCACGAATCGCGGCGCCTCGCCCTTGCGGCGCAGGCCGATGCGGTCAGGATAGGCGAGCGCGGCCTCTTCCGCGGGCCCGAGCGTGTCCGTCACCGGGGGCACCATCCGGGCGAGCCGTCTCGCCTCGACGCGGATGCGCTCGACGGTGCCGCGATCCACCCGGTGCGGGTGGTCAGCCTCGTAACCTTTCGGATCGCGGATCGCGGCGAGCCTGAGCGAGAGATCGGCGGGCGCGCCGCGCAAGGGGTCGCGTTCGGCGAGGAGGGCGGCGAGGGTCGCGGCCTGCGGGCCTGCGCTGACCAGCATGTGGCCGAGACGGGGATGGAGCGGCAGGGCGGCGAGCGCGCGGCCGTGGGCGGTGATCCGCCCGTCCTCGTCGAGCGCGCCGAGACCTCTCAGGAGCGCCCGGGCCTCGGCGAGGGCCGGGGCGGGCGGCGGCGTGAGGAAGGCAAGGTCGCCGCCATCCGAGCCCCAGAGCGCGAGTTCGAGGGCGAGGCCGGCAAGATCGGACGCGGCGATCTCCGGCGGCGGAAAGGCGGCGAGCCCGCCTTCCTCTCCCTTCGTCCAGAGCCGGTAGCAGGTGCCCGGTGCCACGCGGCCCGCGCGGCCGCGGCGCTGCTCGGCCTCGGCTTTCGTCACCCGCTCCGTCACCAGCCGGGCCATGCCGGAGGCGGGATCGAACCGCGCCCGCCGCGACCTCCCGCCATCGACGACGACGCGGATATCCTCGATCGTCAGCGAGGTTTCGGCGATGGCGGTGGCGAGGACCACCTTGCGTCCGGTTCCCGCCGGCGCGATGGCGGCGCGCTGGGCGGCGAAGTCCATCGCGCCGAACAGCGGGCGGATCGCGCAATCGGCCGGCAGGCGGCCTTTCAGCAAGGCCTCGACGCGGCGGATCTCGCCCTCGCCGGGCAGGAAGACGAGGATGCCGCCTTGGGTTTCGCCGGCGGCCTCCGCCACCAGCCCCGCGACCGCCGCCTCGAAGCGGAGCGAGGCGTCGGGCGGGCGGGGGAGCCAGCATGTCCCGACCGGGAAGGCGCGGCCTTCGGAGGTGATCACGGGGGCCGCGTCGAGCATGGCCGCGACCGGCTCGGCGTCGAGTGTCGCCGACATCACGAGGAGGACGAGGTCGGGCCGGAGGGCGCCCCGCGCCTCCCATGCCAGGGCGAGGCCAAGATCGGCGTTGAGCGAGCGTTCGTGGAATTCGTCGAAGATCAGCGCGCCGATGCCGGAGAGTTCCGGGTCGGATTGCAACATTCGCGTGAGGATGCCCTCGGTCACCACCTCGATCCGGGTGGCCTTCGAGACCGTCGCCTCGCCGCGGATACGGTAGCCGACGGTCTGGCCGACCGCTTCGCCGAGGCTCTCGGCCATGCGCTCGGCGGCGGCGCGGGCCGCGAGGCGGCGGGGTTCGAGCATGACGATGCGGCCCGCGACCAGCCCGCTTTCGAGAAGCGCGAGCGGCACCCGCGTGGTCTTTCCCGCGCCGGGCGGCGCCTGCAGCACGGCGCGGCCCCCGGTTCGGAGGGCGGCGATCAGGGCCGGCAGGGCCTCGTCTATGGGAAGGCGGTCGCGCACATCGGCGTTATCGCCGTTTCAGCCGGCCTTTGCCATAGATCGTGTCCATGGAAATCTCGGTCACGCGCAGGCGGCCGTCGCCGAGAGGCGCGTAAGCCATGGTGAAGGGAAAGCGGCTCTTGTCGGCCATCTCCTCGGCCGAGAAGCCTTCGAGCCGGCGGTATTCGCCGGCGCAGACGATGCCGCCTTTGGCCGGTTTCGGTTCGGCCAGCACGACCTGGCTGCGGCGGCGACCGTCGAAGAGGACGAGCTTCCGGTTGCAGGCCTCGGCCTCGGGCACGTCGCGAAGGGCGGCATAGAGCGCGGTCAGCGGATCGACGGTGCCGCCTTGCGTCGCGGGGTCGACATCGCCGGGGCGCGGCGATTTCGGCGGGTTGTAGACCTTCACCTGCGGCACGCCGGCCTTGTAGGCCATCACCGATTGCGACTGGCGCTTGCCGGTATCGGCGTCCTCTTCGTAGCGCGAGGGCGTGAACCGGCCGTCCGAGACGGTGCCCCGGGCGCGGGCGTCATAGCGGACCTTCCTCACCAGCGCCAGGAGGCCGCCGCTTTTCAGGACGCCGGAGACGGCGTAGGAGCGCCCCTCGATCGCGCCGCTGATGGAGAGGGTTCCGGCATGGATGCCCTTCAGCGTGAGGTCGAAGACGGCGCTGTCCTGCTGATCGGCGCCGGCCGATCCGGCGGCAAGGAACAGCGAGATCGCCAGCGGGGCGAGGAAACGGGGGGTGATCGTCATGGCACTGCTCGCCTTTTTTCACGCCTCTGCTCTGGACAGAAGCCTGCCAGAACAGGCAAGAAAACCTGGCGGAGGTCAACTCACAACCCCGTTCGATCAGCGAAAGGCTGCCGGTTGCGTAACATCGAGACGAGCGAGCTTGCGGAGCGCGTTTCGCTGGGCGACCGGCGGGCGCTGGCGCGGGCGATCACGCTGGTGGAAAGCGGACGGGGCGACCACCGGGCCGAGGCGACGGCGCTTCTGGAGGCGCTCGGGACAGGGCGGCAGGCCTTGCGGATCGGCCTCTCGGGTACGCCCGGCGTTGGCAAGTCGAGCTTCATCGAGGCCTTCGGGACGATGCTGACGGGCGAGGGGCTGAAGGTCGCGGTGCTGGCGGTCGATCCGTCCTCGGCGCGGTCGGGGGGCTCGATCCTTGGCGACAAGACGCGGATGGAGCGGCTGGCGCGCGATCCGATGGCCTTCATCCGGCCCTCGCCGAGCCAGACCCATCTCGGCGGCGTCGCCCGGCGCACGCGCGAGGCGGTGGCGCTCTGCGAGGCGGCGGGCTTCGACGTGGTGCTGATCGAGACGGTGGGCGTCGGCCAGTCGGA
>WOYI010187795.1_pt1 | contig 12167 bp, 11 predicted proteins | sample 6423411 | NCBI WGS metagenome assembly WOYI01 (sample SAMN13441803, study PRJNA592873) | oil field metagenome | biome: oil field; feature: oil-well bore; material: oil-contaminated soil; isolation source: oil-contaminated soil from oil-well borehole | place: Germany: Wietze | collected 2016-10-18 ... | reverse complement strand
CAGAGCAACTGACTCTTAATCAGTGGGTTCCGGGTTCAAGTCCCGGGGGGTGTACTCGAAGCCCCGTTACCTCTCGCCAGGTGCGGGGCTTTGTTCGTACCGAGCAGGCGGGAGTCATGATTTCGTCATGATGGTGCCGGTGAAGCGGATCGTGGTCGAGATCGTCGACCCCAGCCAGGCGGACCCTCGCTCTCACTCTGTTGCCGACCCGCTTGCTGGCGGTCCAGCGATCTCTCCGGAACACCTGATCGTGATCTTCGACCGGCACCTCGATGGCGATGACGACGTTGACGTTGCCATCGCCGCCGCCGCGGACGCCCACATCTGCCGGCGCCGAGGCGCTCGCATTCTCCCAGCATCACGCGCGGAAGTTTGCTATCTTGGATGACAGAAATGTAGCTACAGCTAAAATCAGAGAACTAGGAGGGATGAAAAGTGGCATCGACGATCAAGTCGACACGACTTGCGGCTGGGATCAGTGTCAATGAACTCGCAAAGCGGCTGGGAGTTACCCCGAGCGCCATTTCTCAACTCGAGCGCTCTGAGTCCGAAGGCACGATCAAACTCAACTCACTGCGTGAAGCTCTCGCGGCGATGGGGGCGAGCCTTCGGCTGACAGCTGGTGCGGAAAATCGCATGTCACGGTACGCGCCGTACCGTGTCGCGGAGTCGCTCGCCGATTCGCTCATCTCGAGCAAGGATTCGACGTTTCCGCTACGGCTACTGACGCACGCTGTTAAGGAACTACGCGACAACGCAGAGTTTGTTGATCCGTCGGAAATCGCCCTTGCTCCCACGGCTCTGCCGGACAAGCGATGGGACACGCTCATGCGTGCGTTGTTTGCTGACGCGCTGCCGCGTTCGAAGCGTCCCGCATGGACTAAGGCGAGCAAGCTCGCGGAGCCCTGGTTTGTTTCGGACTTCCCAGCGCTTCGGGAGCGTGCAAAGAAGACAACTCCTGAACATCTGAGGCGGCTCAACATCTTCATCGATGAGCGAAGCCTGTCGCGCGCCTGATGGCGACCGACGAACATCGGATGGATCCCTATGAAGTCCGCCAGTTGCTCGACGTGCTGAAGGAGCGGCTGACAGACGAAGGGATTGACGCTCAGGTGCACGTCATCGGTGGTTCAGCCATGGCGCTTCTGTTTCCGGACGATCGCGAGACGCGATTCACGACCGACATCGAAGCTGCGGTGACGCCCGGGCCGGCAGTATTGCGAGTAGTCGGAAAGATCGCGGAAGAGATGGGCCTGTCGCCAACGTGGCTCAACGCGAATGGCACATCATTCATCCCCCCGGGATCGCGAGCGCCCGCCGATTCGACCGGGGTGACGGTGACCATCGCGACTGTCGAAGAGTTGATTGCCATGAAGCTAGCTGCATCGCGAGATCAACATCTCTTCGATCTCGCGATCCTCGCTCGCCAGGCAGGCATTACAGATCCTGAGGAACTGATCGACATCGCCTTTGCGGCATACGGCGAAGATTCCGTTGTGCTGACGGACACCCGTGAGGACTACCTGATCATGGCAAAGCAGGCGATCGCTGCCGAAAGGAAGCGCTCGAAGAAGACCACCGGGCGGCGTTCCGCCGGGTCATGATTTCGTCATGATGCCTACCTCCGCCAGGCTCGTTGAGTCGCAGGCAGCAGGAGCTCTTGGATCATTCACCATTCCGTATTACGATAATCGGGTGGCTCAGGAGAAGATAAACGGCGTCGCGGTAGGCGAAGCGCAAGTTGAAGAGTGGGCGAAAGAGGCGGAAGCAGGCTACCCAGTCGAGCAGCTTCGCAAGCGAGGCCGTAGGCCGCTGGGCAACGGTGCCAGCGAGGTCGTGCCGGTCCGTATGGACAAGACCCTGCTCGACGCTCTAGCGGCCCGAGCCGAGCGCGAGCACGTGAGCCGCTCCGAGGCGATCCGAGCCGCTGTCCGGGACTGGGTCAACGTCGCGTAGCGAACGTCCACGCAGCAGCTCTGAAGCACGGAGTGAGCCCCGACGACGAGCGCTGAGGACGGAATCCAGGCCGCGCAGCATCCGGCCTTCGTCTCGTATCTCGATGACGACAGCCCGGCGCGTCAGTTCCGCCTTGGCTTCGACACATCGGGCCGGCTCCTCGAGACGGTCGTGCTCGTCTTCGACAGCGGGAACGAGCTGCTCATCCACGCGATGAAAGCCCGTACCGAATACTTTGACCTGCTGCCGTAGCGAGCCCGAGGTCATGATTTGGTCATGACGCCCAGTCATCTCGATCGCGGTCTGAGCCGCCGCCATCGCGGTCGTGCCGTACGTCGCACTGATCGCATTCGCGGCCATGGTCACCGTGATCGCAGGGCTGTGGTTGTTCCTCGAGCGGGAACGCGGCGCCCTGCCGACGGAGTAGCGATATCCCACGCGGTTCATGGCAATCCGGGTCCAGGTCACGCATCCAGGGCGCGTCATTGCGTTGCTCCAAGGGGCTTCGTCCGAAAGACGCGTAAGCACGATCGGGCTGCCGCCCCTCAGCCGCAGTCGTAGGCTCGGACCATGGACTTCCGCTACCTCGGCAACTCCGGCCTCAAGATCTCCGAGATCACCTACGGCAACTGGCTCACCCACGGCTCGCAGGTCGAGAACGACACAGCGCTCGCCTGCGTGCGCGCGGCGCTGGATGCCGGGATCACCAGCTTCGACACGGCCGACGCCTATGCCAACACCGCGGCCGAGACCGTGCTGGGAGAAGCGCTGAAGGGGGAGCGCCGGGCATCTCTGGAGATCTTCACCAAGGTGTACTGGCCGACCGGGCCGATGGGCCCGAACGATTCGGGGCTGAGCCGCAAGCACATCATGGAGTCGATCGAGGGTTCGCTGACCCGGCTGCAGACCGACTACGTCGACATGTACCAGGCGCACCGCTACGACACCGAGACCCCGCTCGAGGAGACCATGCAGGCATTCGCCGACGTGGTGCGCCAGGGCAAGGCGCTGTACATCGGGGTCAGCGAGTGGACCGCCGAGCAGCTGCGGGCGGCTCACGCGCTGGCGAAGGAGCTCAACATCCAGCTGATCTCGAACCAGCCGCAGTACTCGGCGCTGTGGCGCGTGATCGAGGAGGAGGTCGTTCCGACCTCGGTCGAGCTCGGGATCTCGCAGATCGTCTGGTCGCCGGTGGCGCAGGGCGTGCTGGCAGGCAAGTACCAGCCCGGCGCGCCGCTGCCGGCGGGCAGCCGCGCAACGGACTCCAAGGGCGGCGAGAAGACGATCAGGGTGTTCCTGCGCGAGGAGGTGCTGCACCGGGTGCAGAAGCTCGCCCCGATCGCGGCCGAGCTCGACCTGACGATGGCGCAGCTCGCGGTCGCGTGGGTGCTGCAGAACCCGAACGTGGCGTCGGCGATCATCGGCGCGTCGCGCCCGGAGCAGGTCGGCGAGAACGCGAAGGCCTCCGGGGTGACGATCCCGGCCGATGCGATGGCGAAGATCGACGAGGCGCTCGGCGACGTGGTGGTGCACGACGGCGGCCGAACCGCGAGGCTCGCGCCGACGGGGCGGCCGAGCTAGCGGCGGCGGAGCCTCCGCGGCGCGCGGCCGCCCGGAGCAGTGCTCAGCGCGCCGCGGTCAGCTGCTGCGCCTCCGCGTCGGCGATGTGCGGGATGGTGCGCAGGTAGCTGTCGGGGTTGAGCGAGATCGAGTCGATGCGCTGTGCGACCAGGAACTCGGCGAACTCCGGGTAGTTGCTGGGCGCCTGCCCGCAGATCCCGATCTTGATCCCGGCCTCGTGCGCCTTGTCGATGGCTTCGGCGATCATCCACTGGACGGCCGGATCGCGCTCGTCGAACAGCTCCGCCAGCTCGGCGGAGTCGCGGTCGACTCCGAGCACCAGCTGGGTGAGGTCGTTGGAGCCGATCGAGAAGCCGTCGAATCGCTCGGCGAACTCGGCCGCGCGGATCACATTGGCAGGGATCTCGCACATCATGTAGACCTGCAGGCCGTTCTCCCCGCGCACCAGCCCGTTCTTCGCCATCTCGGCGAGCACGCGATCGGCTTCGGCGGGGGTGCGGCAGAACGGCACCATCACGATGATGTTGCCGAAGCCGATCTGCTCGCGGGCCCGTTTGAGCGCCTGGCACTCCAGCGCGAATCCCTCCCGGTACTTCGGGTCGTAGTAGCGCGAGGCGCCGCGGAACCCGAGCATCGGGTTCTCCTCGGTCGCCTCGAAGGCCTTGCCCCCGATCAGGTGGGCGTACTCGTTGGTCTTGAAGTCGCTCAGCCGGACGATCACGTCGTGCGGGTGGTACGGGGAGGCCAGTTTGGCGAGGCCGAGCGCCAGGGTCTGGACGAAGAACTCCTTCGGGTCGTCGAAGCCGGCTGTCAGGGCTCGGATCTGCCGGCGCTCGGCCTCATCGGTCACCCGCTCCGGGTGGACGAGCGCCATCGGGTGGATCTTGATCAGGTTGTTGATGATGAACTCCATGCGGGCGAGCCCCACGCCCGCCGCAGGCAGGCGCCACCAGCGGAACGCCGCTTCGGGGCTCGCGACGTTGACCATCATCGCCGTGCGGGTCGCCGGCAGCGCGCCCAGGTCGATCTCCTCGGTCTCGAAGCTCAGCACCCCGTCGTAGACGTGGCCGATGTCGCCCTCGGCGCACGACAGCGTGATCGCCTGGCCGTCCGCGAGCATTTCGGTCGCGGTCCCGGTGCCGACCACGGCCGGGATGCCCAGCTCGCGGCTCACGATGGCCGCATGGCTCGTCGAGCCGCCGTGGTTGGTGACGATGCCGGATGCGCGGGTCATGATCGACACCCAGTCGGGGTCCGTCATCTCGGCGACCAGGATCGCCCCGTCGCGGAAGTCGTCGATCTGGGAGGGGTCGCGGATGACGCAGGCGGTCCCGGTCGCGATCGCGTCGCCGATCGCGGCGCCCGAGAGCAGCAGCGGCCCTTCCTGGGTGAGGTGGTGCTGCTCGAACTTCGTGGTACTGCGCAGCGCCTGGACGGTCTCCGGCCGGGCTTGCACCATGAACAGCTCACCGGTCACGCCGTCGCGGGCCCACTCCATGTCCATCGGGCGCTGGTAGTGGTCTTCGACGAGCACGGCCCAGCGGGCGAGTTCGAGGATCTCGGCGTCGGAGAGCACGAAGGCGCGCTGCTCGCGGACCGGCGTGTTGATCACCCGGGTCCGCGCGGTGCCTCCATGGCTGTAGACCATCTTGCGCGCCTTGGCCCCGACCATCTTGTCGATGATCGGCGAGACATCCGGCTGGCTCAGCAGCGGCTTGAACACCAGGTACCGGTCGGGATCGACGGCCCCCTGCACGACCATCTCGCCCAGTCCCCATGCCGCGCTGATGACGGCGACCCGGGGGAATCCGGTGTCGGTGTCGATCGAGAACATCACGCCCGATCCGCCGAGGTCGGAGCGCACCATCCGCTGCACCCCGATCGACAGGGCGACGTCGAGGTGGTCGAAGCCCTTGGCCTCGCGGTAGCTGATGGCGCGGTCGGTGAACAGCGAGGCGTAGCACTTGCGGCAGGCGTCGAGCAGGTCGCGCTCGCCGACGATGTTGAGGAAGGTCTCCTGCGCACCCGCGAAGCTCGCCTCGGGCAGGTCCTCGGCCGTGGCGCTGCTGCGCACGGCCACCGACAGCCCGGGGATGCCGGCGCGCTCGCCGAGGGTGCGATAGCTGTCCACGATCGACGCGGCGATGTCGGGCGGGAACTCGCCGCCCAGGAACAGCTCCCGCAGGGTCTCGCCGGTCTCACGCAGGGTCGCCTTGCCGCTGCGGTGCTTCTCCAGTTCGGCGCGGATGGCCGGCTCCAGCTCGTTCGCGGCGATGAAGGCGCGGTACGCGGCGGCTGTGGTCGCGAAACCGTCCGGGACGCGGATGCCGGCGCTCACCAGGTTGCGCGTCATCTCCCCGAGCGAGGCGTTCTTGCCGCCCACCCGCGGCACATCGTGCATGCCGACGTTCTCGAACCATACGACGGACTCGTCCATGGGTTCATCCCTTCCGGATCGCCTTGAGCTCGGTCCGTCCCTCCGGCCGATGAGCCAACGGTATGCCGCCGCGCGCGCGGCGGGCAGGGACTTTCGACCCGCCTGAGCATCGGGGCGCGCTTCTTGTAATACCCCCTGGGGTATTCTATACTGGCGGCATGACCGGACAGCGCATCATCATCATCGGCGGCGTCGCGGGCGGCATGTCCGCAGCGACCCGCCTTCGCCGCCTGATGGAGGATGCCGACATCCTCGTCCTGGAGCGCAGCGGCCACGTGTCGTTCGCCAACTGCGGCCTTCCCTACTACCTCGGCGGCGTCATCGAGCAGCGCGAGAGCCTGCTCCTGCAGACGCCGGCATCGCTCGGCTCGCGCTTCGGGATCGACGTGCGCGTCGACCACGAAGTCACGGCGATCGACCGCGTGGCGAAGACCGTGAGCGTGCGCGAGCTGCACTCGGGCGAGCAGTCCGTCGAGCGCTACGACGTCCTCGTGCTCTCACCCGGCGCCACCCCCGTGCGGCCTCCGATCCCCGGTGGCGAGCGGATGCTGACCCTGCGCGACATCGAGGATGTCGACGCCGCGATGAGCGCCTTGTCCGCCGCGCCGCGAACCGCCCTGGTGATCGGCGCCGGGTTCATCGGCCTCGAGATGGTCGAGAACCTCGTCCACCGCGGCCTCGAGGTCACGCTCGTCGAACTCGGCGACCAGGTGCTGCCGCCCCTCGACCCCGAGATGGCCTCCCCCGTCGCCGAGCGCCTCCTGCAGGCCGGCGTCGACCTGCGCCTGGGCACTCAGGTGACCGAGTTGGGATCGGGCACTGCCACGCTCAGCGATGGCAGCGTGGTTCCGGCGGAGTTCGTGATCGCCTCGATCGGGGTGCGGCCCGAGACCTCGCTGGCTGTCGCCGCCGGCATCGAACTGGGCGAGCGCGGCGGCATCCGGGTCGACGACCAGCTGCGCACCAACGACCCGTCGATCTATGCGATCGGCGACGCGGTGGAGAAGACCGACGCGATCTCAGGGGAGCAGCGGCTCATCGCTCTCGCCGGGCTCGCGAATCGTCACGGCCGCCTCGTCGCGGATGCGATCGCCGGCACGAGGATCCGGGTGCGCGCCGCCGCCGGGGCCGCCGTCGTCGGCCTGATGGGCCTCACGATCGCCGCCACCGGCTGGAACGAGAAGCTGCTGCGGGCAAAGGGCCGCGAGATCCGCGTCATCCACACCCACCCCGCCTCCCACACCGGGTACTACCCCGGAGCCCAGTCGATGTCGCTCAAGCTCGTCATCGACGCGAACACGGACGAGATCCTCGGCGCGCAGGGCGTCGGCGGGGATGGCGTCGACAAGCGGATCGATGTGATCTCGACCGCGATGGCCGGAGGGATCACCGCATCCGGGCTCTCGGACCTCGAACTGGCATATGCGCCGCAGTTCTCTTCGGCGAAGGATCCCGTGAACATGCTCGGCTACGTGGCGCTCAACGCGCTCGAGGGGCTCACGCGCTCCGTGCAGTGGCACGAGCTCGAGCAGGAACTGGCCGGAGGCGCCGTCCTCATCGATGTGCGGACGGCGCGCGAGTACGCCGAGGGGGCGATCCCCGGCTCGATCAACATCCCGCTCGACGACATCCGCGCGCGGATCGGCGAGATCCCTCAACGGCGGCTGATCGTTCACTGCAAGGTCGGCCAGCGCGGCCACACCGCGGTCCGCCTGCTCGCGCAGCTGGGCCGCGACGCGGTCAACCTGGACGGGGGATACCTCACCTGGAGCGCGGGCCGAGCCTCTCGCGCCCTGGTGCCGCAGATACCCTAGCAGGTATCCAAGAATACGGCAGGGGTATCATGGAGCATGGCGCATCGCGCCCGAGCACGGAGGAACGATGGATCTCGACCCGACTGACATGAAGCCCGTGCTCAACCGGCTGCGCCGGGCGCAGGGGCAGCTCGCCGCGGTGATCCGGATGATCGATGAGGGCAAGGACTGCACGAGCGTGGTCACGCAGCTGGCCGCGGCCTCGAGCGCATTGGACCGTGCGGGTTTCGCCATCATCGCGAGCACGCTCGAGAGATGCGTCAAGCAGGATGACCCGGAACCCGACAAGGCGCAGCTCGAGAAGCTCTTCCTCTCCCTGGCGTGAGTCGATGGCCTGAGTCGCTCGCCCAGCACGTCTCGCCGATGCGGGGCATGCTCAGAAACCTTGACCGGTCGGTCAATCGAAACTAGGCTGACACCGACCCCCAAGAGGGAGCCGCCAAACCTGAAAGAGGAGGTTGGTTTCATGAAGAAGTGGACACGGTGGCAAGACTGGGTAGCAGTGGTCGCGGGGCTGTATGCGGCCTTGGCGACGCTGTGGACGACCCCGGCAGGGGCATCCCTGATCCTGATGCTGGTCTTCGGCATCCTGCTCGTCGCTTCCGGCGTGTGGAATCTCGCGCAGCCGGGCATGGTGGTGACGGAATGGGTTCAGCTGGCACTCGGCGTGCTGCTGTTCATCTCCCCGTGGATCGGCGTCTACGCCGCTCAGACCGGCGTCGCGTGGACCTCGTGGATCGCCGGCGCGGTGGCGCTCATCGTCTCGGCGCTCGCGATCCAGCCCAGTTCCCGGGTGCACCATGAGGCGATAGCCCACTGACAGTGCTGGTGGATGGGGGCGGCAGCGCGGCTGTCGTCCCCATCCGTCTTCCGACCATGAAGGGTTGACGGATGTCCGAAACGCTCGGCGCGCGGGTGCGCATCCTGGACGCGGCGGAGCAGCTCTTCGCCGCGCACGGTTTCGACGCGACCGCGACCTCGACCATCGCCAAGCTCGCAGCGGTCCCGAAGGGGCTGCTGTTCTACTACTTCCCAGCCAAGGCCGACCTGCTGCGCGCCCTGGCCGCCGAGCGCCTCGGCCTCGGGCCGATCAACACTGCGGAAATCGTCGAGCCGGGCGACCCGGCACGATCGCTGCTGAACCTGACCGACAGGATCCGCGAGATCCAGGGCGGCTCCGAGGCGCTGCGGGTCATCCTCTGGCGCGAGCAGCGCGCCCACCCCGAGGTGAAGGCCAACCTGCTCGAGCATCACGGCCAACTGCGGATCCTGATCGAACGGGTGCTGCGGGGCAGCCTGCCGAGGCCGGTTCCGGCGACCCGGGTCCGGGCGGCGGCTCAGGCTTGGGTAGCTGTCCTGACCATGCGGCCGTTCGCCGAGCAGGCGGACGGCGAGTCGGAGGAGTCGGAGGAGTCGGCCACGGAACTCGCAGAGCTCGCCGAGTTGATCTGCGACGGCCTGGTGCGGCGGCGGCCGGCGTCGAGGCGCGCGTCCCAGGAGTGATCGCCCCGGCCTCGCGCGCGCCGGGACCCGCCCGGGCGACGGCCTCGCGCGCGCCGGGACGCTCCGTCTAGGGCTTCGTCTCGCCGAAGACCTCCTTCTCCATGGCGTCGTAGCCTTCCGCCTCCGGGTCGCGGTGCAGGCCCCCGCTGAGGGCGTACTCCTCCTCGGGGGCGAGCACGAGCCGCTTGCGGCCCCACACCGCGAACACGATCAGGCCGATCACGTAGACGATGGCGATCGCGATGATCGCCGTGACGTAGGGGGCGTTGAAGAGGAATGCGATGAAGATCGCCGCCGAGATCACGCCGGCGATGACGGCCCCGGCGATGCCGGTCGGGCTCTTGTACGGCCGCAGCGCCTTCGGGAAGCGGATGCGCAGCACGACGAAGGCGATCATCTGCATGAGGTACGAGACGACAGCTCCCCAGATGGCGATATTCAGCACGACCGCGCCGGCTGCGCCTCCCGTTCCGCCGGCCGAGTCCACCACCACCAGGGCGATGAGTCCGATCACGGCGCCCACGATCAGCGCCACCAGCGGGGTCTGCTTCTTGCCGGTGAGCGAGAGCGCGCTCGGGTAGTAGCCGGCCCGCGACAGCGAGTACAGGTTGCGGCCGTATGCGTACATGATGCCCTGCAGCGAGGCGAGCAGTCCGATCAGGGCAGCGAGAGCCAGCACGCCGATCAGCTCCTTCGGCACCATCAGGGCGAACCCGTCCAGCAGCGGCTGACCCGACTTCTGGGTGGCGACCGCGCCGAGGACGCCGGTGTTCACGATGAAGACCGCGACCGCAGCGACCGTCAGGGTGATCAGGGCGATGATGCCGGCGCGCGGGATGACCTTGGACGGGTTGTGCGTCTCCTCGGAGGCCAGCGGCAGCTCCTCGATGCCGAGGAAGAACCACATCGCGAAGGGGATCACCAGCAGCACCGGGCCGAAGCCGTGCGGCAGGAAGGTGCTCTGCCCCGCATCCGGCTTGACATCCCAGAGCTTGGACGGGTCGAAACCGCCGGTCGCGAAGGCCACGACGAGGAAGATGGCCAGGATCGCCAGGGAGATGATCGAGACGACGATGGCGAGCCGGAACCCGATCGACGCGCCGCTCCAGTTGACGACGACGAACACCGCGTAGAGGACCACCCAGAGCACCCAGCTCGGCAGTTGGAAGTGGAAGAAGGCGTCGAGCGCGCTGTTGAGGTAGAAGGCTGAGAAGTACACGACGACGGCCGTCGTCATGACGTATTCGATCGACTCCGCGAGTCCGGTGATGAATCCGCCCCACGGCCCGAGCCCAGCGCGGGCGAAGGAGTATGCGCCGCCGGTGTGCGGCATCGCGGCCGCCATCTCGCCGATCGAGAAGTACATCGTGAAGTACATGACGATCACGATGATCACCGCGATGGCCATCCCGCCGAAGCCGGCGGTGGAGGTTCCGAAGTTCCAGCCCGAGAACTCGCCCGAGATCACAGCGGCGACGCCGAGGCCCCAGATGCCCCAGGTTCCTGCGCTGCGCTTGAGGGTGCGCTTCTCGAAGTAGTCGGCGCCGACATCCTTGTACTGGGCGCCGCCGATGGCTTTTGTTTCACTCATGGGGGGAGGGTCCTTTCCGACGTTGGTCCGAGAATGGCCGCCATTGGTACCCGTTGTCTACCTTTGGATGTAACAGCTGTGTGAAAGGTGCCGAGCAGTTCCGGTCGGCCGTAGTGTGTAATGGTCGGGTCCGATCCGACAGTTCCCCGATTCACGTGCAGGAGAGTGCCATGGCCGTCCGCTCCGGAAACCTCACGAACGACGAGCTGGGTGTGCTGATCGGCAAAGGCGAGATCGACACGGTGATCGTGGCGTTCTGCGACATGCAGGGCCGCCTGGTCGGCAAGCGCACCTCGGCTCGACTGTTCCAGGAGGACGTCGCCGAGCACGGCGCAGAGGCCTGCAACTACCTGCTGGCGGTCGACGTCGAGATGAACACCGTCGACGGCTACGCCATCAGCAGCTGGGAGACCGGCTACGGCGACATGGTGCTGAAGCCGGATCTCGACACGCTCCGGCTCATCCCCTGGCTGTCGGGCACCGCCCTCGTGATGGCCGATCTGCAGCGGATGGATGGCTCGCCCGTTCCGCAGTCGCCCCGCGACATCCTGAAGCAGCAGATCGCCCGGCTGGCCGAGCGCGGCCTCGTGCCCTTCGTCGGAACCGAGCTGGAGTTCCTCGTCTTCGAGAACAGCTACCGGGATGCCTGGGCCAAGAAGTACGAAGGCCTCACCCCGGCCAGCGACTACAACATCGACTACGCGCTGCTGGCCTCGAGCCGCATGGAGCCGCTGCTGCGCGACATCCGCAACGGCATGGACGGCGCAGGCATGTACTGCGAGGGCGTGAAGGGGGAGTGCAACCTCGGCCAGCAGGAGATCGCGTTCCGCTACACGGAGGCGCTGGCCACCTGCGACAACCACGCCATCTACAAGAACGGGGCGAAGGAGATCGCCGATCAGCACGGCAAGGCGCTCACCTTCATGGCCAAGTTCAACGAGCGCGAGGGCAACAGCTGCCACATCCACCTCTCGGTGCGCGGCACGGACGGCGAGGCGGTGATGGCGGGCGACGGGCCGCACGGGTTCTCGAAACTGATGGAGCACTGGCTCGCAGGGCTGATCGCCACGACGCGCGAGCTGTCGCTCTTCTTCGCCCCGAACGTCAACTCCTACAAGCGCTATGTCGAGGGCAGCTTCGCCCCGACCGCGATCGCCTGGGGTCTGGACAACCGCACCTGCGCCTTGCGCGTGGTCGGCCACGGCCAGGGCCTCCGCGTGGAGAACCGGGTGCCGGGCGGCGACGTCAACCAGTACCTCGCGGTCGCCGCGCTCATCGCCGGCGG
>WOYI011164241.1_pt1 | contig 12176 bp, 9 predicted proteins | sample 6423411 | NCBI WGS metagenome assembly WOYI01 (sample SAMN13441803, study PRJNA592873) | oil field metagenome | biome: oil field; feature: oil-well bore; material: oil-contaminated soil; isolation source: oil-contaminated soil from oil-well borehole | place: Germany: Wietze | collected 2016-10-18 ... | reverse complement strand
GGCTGGATCCGGCACAAACTGCGCTGCATCCTGTGGCGACAGTGGAAACGTCCTTATACTCGCGCCAGGAACTTGATGAAGGCAGGACTGACGGAGGAGCGGGCATTTCGCTCGGCCTTCAACCAACGCGGGCCGTGGTGGAACCGTGGCGCGAGCCACAGGAACCACGCGTTCCCGAAGTCCTTCTGTGATCGTTCAGGTCTGGTGTCGCTGCTCGATACGATGCGACGACTCCCGTGTGTTCAATGAACCGCCGGATGCGGAACCGCACGTCCGGTGGTGTGAGAGGGCGACGGGGGTGACCCCGTCCCCTACTCGATGTCGAGGCTCTGCGCAGAACGCGGCAGCACCCCAAAAAAGTGCTGCCCGGCGCGCCAGGATGAGGAGCTGACCTTAGTCTGACGCGCCGGGCGGCGATCCGGGGCCCACTGCCAAGTGATCAACCCACGGACCACGGATCATACTCCGCTCCCTCGGGCTGTGCGAACCGTCCCGATCGGCTGATGAGTTTTTTACAAAATCGTTAAGTATCAAGGCATTGCAAAACATCGAGTTAACACCATCGCAGATGCTGCGCCCCCTCTGTCCATTCAGTCCGATAGCGACCATTTCGCAGAAAAAGGCGGGAGATGGCTGCTGTTATTCGGCCATTGATTGTTTTTTCGGCGCACGCAGACGGCTGTGGCGCAGGCCGTAGCCGAAATAGATCAGCAAGCCGATCACCGTCCAGACCCCCATCAATGCCCAGTTGAACCAGTTCATGGTGGAGAGCAGCCCCAGGCAGCTGAGCACGCCGGCCAGGCAGATCACCGGCGCCCACGGCACGCGGAAGGTACGAGGGAGCTCCGGGGCGGTGTAACGCAGGATCAGCACGCCCGCGCAGACCGCGGTGAACGCGATCAGCGTGCCCATGGAGGTGAGGTCGGCCAGCAGGTCGAGCGGGAAGATCGCGGCCAGCACGGCGATGCCGAAGCCGGTGATCAGGGTGTTGATGTGCGGCGTGCGGTGCTTCGGGTGCACCCTGGCGAACACCTTGGGCAGCAGGCCGTCACGGGCCATGATCATGAAGATGCGCGGCTGGGCGATGATCATCACCAGGATCACCGAGGACAGGCCGATCAGCGCGCCGATTTCCACCCAGGTGCGTAGCCAGTCCAGCTCGGCATGGCCGCGAAGCGCGGTTACCACCGGATCGACCGTGTTGAGCACGGTGTAGGGCACCAGACCGGTCATCACGGCGGCCATGCCGAGGTACAGCAGGGTGCACAGCACCAGCGACAGGATGATGCCGAAGGGCAGGTCGCGCTGCGGATTCTTGCATTCCTGTGCGGCGGTCGAGGTGGCCTCGAAGCCGATGTAGGCGAAGAACACCATGGCCGCGCCGCGGAACACGCCAGACCAGCCGAACTCGCCGTCGCCCTGTTGCTCGGGAATGAAGGGATGCCAGTTGGCGGGGTTCACATAGCGGGCACCGGCGATGATGATCATCACGATCAGGCCGACCTTCAGCAGCACCATCAACGTGTTCAGGCCCGACGACTCGCGGATGCCCACGTAGCAGAGCCAGGTCAGCGCCAGCACGATGGCGATCGCCGGCAGGTTCAGCAGGCGACCGGTGGTGACCAGATGTCCGTCGGTGAAGGCCAGCGGCGCCTCGGTAAACGCAACCGGCAGATGGATGCCGATGTGGTCGAGCAGGCTGGTGAAGTAGCCGGTCCAGCTGGCGGCGACCGCCGAGGCGGAAATGCCATACTCCAGCACCATGTTCCAGCCGATGAACCAGGCGACCAGCTCGCCCAGCGTGGCATAGGCGTAGGAATAGGAGCTGCCCGAGACCGGGATCAGGGTGGCGAATTCGGCGTAGCACACCGCGCTGAAGGCGCTGCAGATCGCGGCCAGGACGAAGGAGATCAGCACTGCCGGTCCGGCATGCTCGGCCGCCGCGGTTCCGGTGACCACGAAGATGCCGGTGCCGATGACCGCGCCGATGCCCAGCGCGGTGATGCCCCAGGGGCCGAGCGTGCGGCGCAGGCCGGGGCCGTGGCTGTCGTCGATGATGTCGCTGAAATTGGTCTTGCGGGCCAGCAGTTGCTTGAACATGGTCATTCCGGAAAAGGCGACGGCACGGCTTTCACCGTGCCGTCAGGCTTCGATCAGACGTTGGCCGAGCCGCTCAGGCCGGTTCCGTGCCGTTGGCGAGATGGCTCTTGCGGCGGCCGTAGGAGTAGTAGACCACCAGGCCGATCGCTGCCCAGCTGAAGAACAGCTCCAGCGTGGTCGCGCCCAGGTTGAGGAACAGCAGCAGGCAGCCAAGCACGGCCAGCGGGCAGATCACCCAGACCATCGGCACGCGGAACGGACGCGGACGGCCGGGCTCACGCACGCGCAGCACCATGACACCGATCGCCACCATGATGAACGCGAAGAGGGTGCCCGAGTTGGTGATCGCCGCCAGTTTGCCGACCGGGAACAGCGCCGCGAAGATCGAGACGGCCACGCCGGTGATCAGGGTCAGCACGTGTGGGGTGTGGAAGCGGGGGTGCAGCTTGGCCAGTCCGGATGGCAGCAGGCCGTCGCGTGCCATCGTGAAGAAGATGCGGGTCTGGCCGAAGATCATCACCAGGATCACCGAAGGCAGGGCCAGCACGGCCGCCAGGCCGACCAGGTTGCCAATGGTGCCGAAGCCAAGCAGGCGCAGCACGTGCGCCAGCGGCTCCTTGCTGCAGACCAGGGCCTGCGAGCCTTCGCAGGCGGCGGCCATGGCCAGCGTGCCGGGCTGGATCGCCTGGCCATCCGCACCGATCATCGGCTGCGAGCCGACCGAGCCGACCGCGCCATAGCCGACCAGCAGGTAGAAGATGGTGCAGATCGCCAGCGAGCCGATCAGTCCGATCGGGATGTTGCGGTTGGGGTTTTTCGTCTCTTCCGCCGCGGTCGACACCGCGTCGAAGCCGACGTAGGCGAAGAAGATCGACGCCGCTGCGCCGAGCACGCCGATGCCACCCAGCGGGCTACCCCAGCCGGTGGGCAGGAAAGGGTGGAAATTCGGCGACTTCGCCGCCGGCAGCGAGATCACGATGAAGGCGGTCAGCGCGATGATCTTGATGGTCACCAGTACCGCGTTGACCTTGGCCGACTTCGAGGTGCCCACCAGCAGCAGCAGCGCGATCACCAGCGAGATGAGGAAGGCAAGCAGATTGAAGGTGCCGCCGTCGTAGGGACCCACACGCAGCGACACGGGCAGGGCCAGTGCACCCGGTTGCACCAGGCCGAACAGATCGATGTGCGCGAGCAGGCCGTTCATGTAGCCGGACCAGCCCACGGCCACCGTGCCGGCGGCAATCGCGTACTCGAGCACCAGCGCCCAGCCGACGATCCAGGCCAGACCTTCGCCGAGTACGCCATAGGTGTAGGTATAGGCAGAGCCGGACACGGGCACCATCGAAGCCAGTTCGGCATAGGCCAAGGCGGCCAGCGCGCAGACCACCGCGGCAATCACGAAGGAGATCATCATGCCGGGACCGGCTTTCTGGCCCGCCTCGGCGGTGAGCACGAAGATGCCGGTGCCGATGATCGCACCGACGCCCATGAGGGTGAGCTGGAGGGCGCCGAGCTGCCGTTTCAGGCTCCTCTTTTCGGCCGTGGCAAGAATCTGGTCAAGCGGCTTGACGCGCTGAAAAAGCATGTGGTGATTCCCCGTGGAAACAGACGCCATCCCCCATGGCGGCGCCGCGGAACAGGCAGGCGGCAGACGGAGGTGAAGGGCAACCATAGCCGACGGGGGTGGGGGCGACAAGCGCCGTGCGGCCCATCGACGGGGCGTAGAATGATGTGCTCGTCATCGCCCGCGGGAACGCCTTTCTGGACACCACGATCGCCTTGTTGCGCGCCGCACTGCGGCGTTGTCCTGGCGGGGGGGAAGCGGCCTCTGCAGCGGACGTTTTCCTCGATTTCCTCGATTCATCGCCGGACGTCTTCCATCGCCATCACCCGCCTGGACACTTCACCGGATCGGCATGGCTGGTGAGTGCCGACAGCGAACGCGTGCTGCTCACGCATCACCGGAAACTCGGGCGCTGGTTGCAGCTCGGCGGCCACGCCGACGGCGACCGCGACCTGGCCCGTGTGGCACTGCGCGAGGCGGAAGAGGAGTCGGGTCTGGTGGATCTGCAGGTGGAGCCGGCCATCTTCGATCTGGATCGCCACTGGATACCCGCCCGCGGCGACGAACCCGGTCACTGGCACTACGACGTGCGCTACGTGGTGCGCGCTACCGGCAGCGAGCATTTCGCCGTCAGCGAGGAATCGCTGGCGCTGGCGTGGATGCCGATCGATGCGCTCGCCATCGACCCGGCGACGGATGTCTCGTTGCGACGGATGGCCCGGCGCTGGATGACACGCCGTCGGTGACCCCGCGCCTTGCGTGTCACGGCGCCGGATGCACGGTGCCGCATTGCGGGCAGGTGCGCGCCGCCAGCGACGCATGGAAGCGGTCGAACACCGGCGGAAAGTCGTGCTCGATGTCCTTGAGCTCGAAATATTCCTCGTAGAGCTTGTGGTTGCAGGTGGCGCAGAACCACTGCAGCCCGTCGCGCTCGCCCGGGCGACGCCGGCGCTCGATCACCAGGCCGATCGAGTCGGGCATCCGCTGCGGCGAATGCGGTACGCGCGGTGGCAGGTAGAACAACTCGCCGGCGTGGATCGGGATGTCGCGCGCCGCGCCCTCATCCTGCACCTTCAACACCATCTCGCCTTCGAGCTGGTAGAAGAATTCCGCGCCTTCGTCGTAGTGGTAATCGCTGCGCGCATTCGGGCCACCGACGATCATCACGATGAAGTCGTCGTCGACGATGCACTTGTTGCCCACCGGCGGCTTGAGCAGGTGGCGGTGCTCGTCGATCCAGCGCTGCAGGTTGATGGGGGCGGGCAGGGACATCGTGTGTCTTCGGCAGGGTGGGAGCGCCAACATAGCGCTGTCACTGCGGCAAAGAAAGAAAATGCCCCGGCAGGGTCGGGGCCAAGGGAAGGTCACAGATGTCGCGCGCGAGCGGGGCCCGCGAGGCTTGCGGCATCGATACGGTGTCGACCACATGGATCACGCCGTTGGACGGGTTCACGTCGGTGATGGCCACGCCTTGGGCGTCCCTGGAGACGGTGAGCGTGTCGCCTTCCACCGTTTTTGCCACGTCCTTGCCGCCGCCCTTTCTTACGCCAAGCAGGCGCGAGGAGGTGCGGCGGCAGCGCTCGGCGAAGGCGCGCTGGTCCTGTCGCCCCGAGGCGGCCAGCAGCTCGGCAAGCTCCTCGCGCTCGATGGTGTCCACGGTATTCGTGCAGCGCTCGCCCGGCACGGATGCGCGATGCGGGATCAGAGGCGAAAGTGGGGCTTGGGTGTGAGCATGGGATCAGGCATGGTGTCTGAAGGACGCATCGGCAGGAGGCCTTGCGCGGGATCAGACTTCGAGCGTGGCAAGGTCGCCTTTCTCTTCCAGCCACGACTTGCGGTCACCCGCGCGTTTCTTCGCCAGCAGCATGTCCATCAGCCTGGCGGTGCCCTCGTCGTCGTCGACGGTGAGCTGCACCAGCCGGCGCGTGTCCGGATGGATGGTCGACTCGCGCAGCTGCGCCGGATTCATTTCGCCCAGGCCCTTGAAGCGGGTGGTGCTGACGGCGCCTTTCATCTTTTCGCGCTCGATGCGATCGAGCATGGCCTGTTTCTCGCCCTCGTCTAGGCAGTAGAACACCTGCTTGCCCACGTCGACGCGGAACAGCGGCGGCATCGCCACGAACACATGGCCTTCGCGCACCAGCGAGGGGAAGTGCTTGAGGAACAGCGCCGACAGCAAGGTGGCGATGTGCAGGCCGTCGGAGTCGGCGTCGGCCAGGATCACCACCTTGCCGTAGCGCAGGCCGGAGAGATCGTCCTTGCCCGGGTCGCAGCCGATTGCCACGGCGAGGTTGTGCACTTCCTCGGACGCCAGCACCGAGGTGGATTCCACTTCCCAGGTGTTGAGGATCTTGCCGCGCAGCGGCAGGATCGCCTGGAACTCCTTGTCGCGCGCCTGCTTGGCGCAACCGCCGGCCGAGTCACCCTCGACCAGGAACAGCTCGGTGCGGGTCAGGTCGGTGGCGGTGCAGTCGGCCAGCTTGCCGGGCAGGGCGGGTCCCTGGGTGATCTTCTTGCGCACCACCTGCTTGGCCGCCTTCAGCCGCGCGCTGGCCCGCTCGATGGCGAGCTGGGCGATCTTCTCGCCCAGCTCCACGTGCTGGTTCAGCCACAGGCTGAAGGCGTCGTGGATCACGTTCTCCACCAGCGCCGCGGCCTGGCGCGAGGACAGCCGCTCCTTGGTCTGGCCGGCGAACTGCGGATCGAGCAGCTTGGCGCTGAGCACGAAGGCGAGGCGCTCCCACACGTCTTCCGGCGCCAGCTTCACGCCGCGCGGCAGCAGGTTGCGGATGTCGCAGAACTCGCGGATCGCGTTGGTCAGGCCGGTGCGCAGGCCGTTGACGTGGGTGCCGCCCTGCGCGGTGGGGATCAGGTTGACGTAGCTCTCCTGCACCAGATCGCCCTCGGGCAGCCAGGCAAGGGCCACATCGAGCCCTTCGGTGTCGCGCGCCACGTGGTGTACGAACAGCTCGGCCGGCAGCGCCTCGGCGCCATCCAGTTCGCCGCGCAGGTAGTCGCGCAGGCCGTCCTCGTAGTGCCACTCGGTGACTTCGCCGCTGGCTTCGTCGGTGAGCTTCACGTTGAGGCCGGCGCACAGCACCGCCTTGGCGCGCAGCAGGTGCTTGAGCTTCGGGATGGAGATCTTCGGCGAGTCGAAGTACTTCGGATCGGCCCAGAAGCGCACGGTGGTGCCGGTCCTCTTCTTCGGCACGCTGCCGATGATCTCCAACTCGCTGACGCGGTCACCATGTTCGAAGGCCATGCGGTATTCGTTGCCGTCGCGGCGGATGGTCACTTCCACCCGCTGCGACAGCGCGTTCACCACCGACACGCCGACGCCGTGCAGGCCGCCGGAGAAGTTGTAGTTCTTGCCGCTGAACTTGCCGCCTGCGTGGAGGCGGGTGAGGATCAGCTCGACGCCCGGCACGCCCTCATCAGGATGGATGTCCACCGGCATGCCGCGGCCGTCGTCGCTCACTTCCACCGAGCCGTCGGCGTGCAGCACCACCTCGATGTTCTTCGCGTGGCCGGCCAGCGCCTCGTCCACCGAGTTGTCGATCACCTCCTGCGCCAGGTGGTTCGGCCGCGAGGTATCGGTGTACATGCCGGGGCGGCGCTTGACCGGATCCAGCCCGGAAAGGACTTCGATATCGGCGGCGTTGTAGCGACTGCTCATGGGTATCTGTCGTGATGCGGGGCGCCGCAGCATGGCGAGAGGGCGACGTGATGGTCAAGGTTTGGCAGGAGCGCACCCCCGGACCGGGTCCGGGGCAGGCTTTAGTGCGCGAATGCTCTTGCTTCGATGGAAGGCCAGGGCAAGAGCATTCGCGCCCGGGGTGCGCTCTACAGTGGCGCGCAGTGGCGTTCGAGCCAGGCGAGGTCGGCGCCGTCCAGCAGCGGGCTGAGGGCGGCGCGCACGGTGGCGTGGTAGTCGTCCAGCCAGGCGCACTCCTCGGGATTGAGCAGGTGCGGCTCCAGCGCACGGCGGTCGAACGGGCACAGCGTGAGCGTCTCGAAGGCGTAATAGTCGCCGAACTCGGTCTGCTCGGCCTCCACCACCACGGCCAGGTTCTCGTGGCGGATGCCGTGCCGGGTCGGCTTGTACAGGCCCGGCTCGATCGAGGTGATCATGCCCGGTTCCAGCGCGACCAGTGCGCCACCGCTGATCGGCGGGCGGATGCCCTGCGGGCCCTCGTGCACGTTGAGGAAGTAGCCGACGCCGTGGCCGGTGCCGTGGCCGTAGTCCATGCCCACCGCCCATAGCGGTGCGCGGGCCAGGGCGTCGAGCTGCGGGCCGCTGGCGCCCTTGGGAAAGCGGGCGCGGGACAGCGCGATCAGGCCTTTCATCACCAGTGTGGCGTCGCGGCGCTGCTCGGCGGTGGTGTCACCCAGCGCCAGTACGCGGGTGATGTCGGTGGTGCCGCCCAGGTACTGTCCGCCCGAATCCACCAGCAGCAGCCCCTTGCGGGCCAGTACGCTGTGGTGCTCGGGCGTGGCCCGGTAGTGCGGCAGCGCGCCGTTGGCCTGGTAGCCGGCGATGGTGGCGAAGCTTTCGCCGACGAAGTTCGGCTGTGCGGCACGCTCCTCGCGCACCAGGGTGTCGACGTCCAGCTCAGTCTGGCGCATGCCGGCCGCCAGGCGTTCCTCCAGCCGTCGGAAGGCGCGCACGAGCGCGGCGCCGTCGCGACGCATGGTGTCGCGGATGTGATTCAGTTCGGCCGCACTCTTGCGGGCCTTCATGGAGGTGGACGGGTTGCCGGCCTCGATCCGCTTGACCGTGGCGGGGACGGCGTCGGCCACGGCACACACCACCTTGGCCGGGTCCAGCAGCAGGGCATGCGCCGTGCCCAGTTCGCCCAGGGCGGCGGTGATCGTCGCATAGTCGGCGATGCGGATACCGTCGTGGCCCAGCGCAGCCACCAGCGCGTCGCCGAGCTTGCCGCGATCGACGAACACGGTGGCGTGCCCCTCGGCCTCGACCAGCAGATGCGCGAGGAAGACCGGGTTGCACTCCACGTCGCTGCCGCGCAGGTTGGTCAGCCAGGCGATGTCGTCCAGGCTGGACACCAGGTGGTGGCTGGCGCCGAGCTTGCGCATGGCCGTGCGCACCCGGTCGAGCTTGTCGCTGCGTGGCGTGTGCGACCAGGCCAGGGCGTGCTCGACCACCGGCGAGCGCGGCAGGGGCGGGCGGTCCGCCCAGATTGAAGCGGGCAGGTCGAGATCGCTTCGCAGGATCGCGCCGATTTCGCCGAGCAGGCGGGTGATCTGCTGCCGTGTGGCGACGCTCAGGCTGTCGCCGGCGACGGCTACTGCGTCGCCGGCATGCAGGTGTTGCTGCAGCCAGGCGAGGTGCTCCGGCGCGTGCGAGACCTTCTGCTTCATCAGGACCACGCCGCTTCCCTCCAGCTGCTGCCTGGCCTGCGAGAAATAGCGCGAGTCGGTCCACAGGCCGGCGTGGCCGGCCGTTACCAGCAGCGTGCCGGCCGAGCCGGTGAAGCCGGACAGCCATTCGCGGGCGGCCCAGTGCGCGGGCAGGTATTCGGAAAGGTGCGGGTCGGCGGTGGGAACGAGGCAGGCGGCGATGCCGTTGGCGCGCATGGCCTGGCGCAGGGCGGCAAGGCGGGGAGGAATGGGGTGTGTCATTCCCTCATGCTATCAGCGCGGCGCGACATGAACCGCTTTGGAGGAATTTGTCCCTGATGCCTCGCGGCCGGGCCGGTCTGCCGCTAAAATGTCTAGTTTCCAGCACGGCTGCATCCCATGACCCCCCTGATTTTCGTCACCGGCGGCGTGGTGTCCTCGCTTGGCAAGGGCATCGCCGCGGCGTCGCTGGCTTCCATCCTGGAAGCGCGTGGTCTCTCGGTCACCATGATGAAGCTCGATCCCTACATCAATGTGGATCCGGGCACCATGAGTCCCTTTCAGCACGGCGAGGTCTACGTGACCGACGACGGCGCCGAGACCGACCTCGACCTCGGTCACTACGAGCGCTTCGTCCATACCCGGCTGACCGGCAAGAACTCGGTCACCACCGGCAAGATCTACGAGTCGGTGATCCGCAAGGAGCGCCGCGGCGACTACCTCGGCGCCACCGTGCAGGTGATCCCGCACATCACCGACGAGATCAAGCACTGCATCCATGAGGCCACCCGCGGCTTCGACGTGGCGCTGGTGGAGATCGGCGGCACGGTGGGCGACATCGAATCGCTGCCATTCCTTGAGGCAATCCGCCAGCTGCGCATCGAGCACGGCCCGGAGAAGTGCCTGTTCATGCACCTCACCCTGGTGCCGTACATCAAGGCCGCCGGCGAGATCAAGACCAAGCCGACCCAGCATTCGGTGAAGGAACTGCGCTCCATCGGCATCCAGCCGGACATCCTGCTGTGCCGCTGCGAGCAGCCGCTGCCGGACGGCGAGCGCCGCAAGATCGCCCTGTTCACCAACGTGCCGGAGAACGCGGTGATCAGCGCGGTGGACGTGGACGTGATCTACAAGACCCCGCTGTGGCTGCACAGCCAGGGCCTGGATGACATCGTGGTGAATAAGCTCGGCCTCGACGCCGGGCCGGCCGACCTCAGCGGCTGGCAGCGCACGGTGGACGCCGTGATGCACCCGAAGGATGAGATCACCGTCGCCATCTGCGGCAAGTACGTCGAGCACAAGGACGCCTACAAGTCACTGGGCGAGGCGCTGCGCCACGGCGGCATCAAGCAGCAGACCCGCGTGAACCTGGAATGGATCGATTCCGAGCAGATCGAGGCCGAGGGCGCTGCCAAGGCGCTCGGTCACGCCGACGCGATTCTCGTGCCCGGCGGCTTCGGCAAGCGTGGCTTCGAGGGCAAGGTACTCGCGGCCAAGTATGCCCGCGAGCACGGGGTGCCGTATTTCGGCATCTGCTACGGCATGCATGCGGCGGTGGTGGACTTTGCCCGTCATGTGGCCGGCCTGGCCGATGCCGACTCCAGCGAGAACGATCGCCACACCGCCAACCCGGTGATCGCGCTGATCACCGAATGGACCAGCGCCACCGGCGAGGTCGAGCAGCGCAGCGAGCGCTCCGACCTCGGTGGCACCATGCGCCTGGGCGCGCAGGAATGCCGCCTCAAGGCCGGCACGCTGGCGCGCGAGATGTACGGCCAGGACGTGGTGCGCGAGCGTCATCGCCACCGCTACGAATTCAACAACCGCTACCGTCAGCTGTTCGAGGACCTCGGCCTGGTGATCTCGGGCAAGTCGATGGACGACCTGCTGGTGGAGATCATCGAGCTGCCGCCACAGAAGCATCCATGGTTCCTGGCCTGCCAGGCGCACCCGGAATTCACCTCCACCCCGCGCGACGGGCATCCGCTGTTCATCGGGTTCGTTCGTGCCGCGCGCGAATACAAGGCCGTGCAGGGCGGCGAGCGCCTGGCGGCGAAGGAGTCGGTTGCATGAATGTTTTTCACTTCCCTGTGGCTGGGTCCCGGCCAATCCATGGCCGGGATGAGGTTGTTGCATCATCGCTGCAAAAGCGGGAGTCGCAGCGATGAAGCTCTGCAATTTCGAGGTCGGGCTGAACCAGCCGCTGTTCCTGATCGCCGGGCCCTGCGTGGTGGAATCCGAGCAGCTGCAGCTCGACACCGCCGGCACGCTGAAGGAGATCACCACGCGGCTGGGCATCCACTTCATCTTCAAGTCGAGCTTCGACAAGGCCAACCGTTCCTCCGGCCATAGCTTTCGCGGCCCGGGCATGGAAGAAGGCTTGCGCGTACTCGACGAGGTCAAGCGCCAGCTGGGCCTGCCGCTGCTCACCGACGTGCACGAGTACACCCCGATGGACGAGGTGGCCGCGGTGGTGGACGTGCTGCAGACGCCGGCCTTCCTGTGCCGCCAGACCGACTTCATCCAGAAGGTGGCACGCGCCGGCAAGCCGGTGAACATCAAGAAAGGCCAGTTCCTCGCGCCGTGGGACATGAAGCACGTGGTGGCCAAGGCTCGCGACGTCGGCAATGACGACATCCTGGTGTGCGAGCGAGGCACCAGCTTTGGCTACAACAACCTGGTATCGGACATGCGCTCGCTCAGCGTGATGCGCGACACCGGCTGCCCGGTGGTGTTCGACGCCACCCACTCGGTGCAGTTGCCGGGCGGGCAGGGCGCCACCTCCGGTGGCCAGCGCGAGTTCGTGCCGGTGTTGGCGCGCGCCGCCGTGGCGGTGGGTGTGGCCGGCCTGTTTGCCGAAACGCATCCCGATCCGGAGAAGGCGCTCAGCGACGGCCCCAACGCCTGGCCGCTGGGCAAGATGGAGGCGCTGCTGGAGACGCTGCTCGAACTCGATGCGGTGACCAAGCGGCACGGTTTCGTCGAACAAACCCTCTGACAACCCGGTAGCAGCCCGCTCGCGGGCGATGCTCTTGGCCTTGGTGTTGCGTCGAAAGCAAAGAGCATCGCCCGCGAGCGGGCTCCTACAGTGCAATCACATCCACATGACTGACTTGACGGACGACCCATGACCACCGAGATCACCCGCATC
>WOYI010870268.1_pt1 | contig 12177 bp, 11 predicted proteins | sample 6423411 | NCBI WGS metagenome assembly WOYI01 (sample SAMN13441803, study PRJNA592873) | oil field metagenome | biome: oil field; feature: oil-well bore; material: oil-contaminated soil; isolation source: oil-contaminated soil from oil-well borehole | place: Germany: Wietze | collected 2016-10-18 ... | reverse complement strand
GGTTGACGATGCTGACGTTGCCGCTGGCGCTGATGCCCATACCGCCGAGGTTGCCGCTGCCGGGTGTGCCGCCGTAACCCCCCTCGATCACGCCGCCAGCCACGTTGGTGATGCTGGCCTGCTCGCTGCTGCCAGCGCTGATGCCGATGCCGATGCCACCATGGCCACCGCCGAAGTGGGTGCCGCCCTTGCCGCCCTCGATCAGTGCGCTGTTGCTGATCGCCACGTTGCCCGTGGCAGCGATCCCCTGTCCGCCGGTGCCGTTGCCGTTGTTGCCGCCGGTGGCATAGCCGCCGATGCCGCCAAGGATGCGGCCGGCATTGTCGATATGGATGGTCTGCGTGTCGACGCTCGTGGCGACGATGCCGTCGCCGCCGATGTTGCTGTTGCCCAGAGTATTGCCGCCAGCAATGCTGCCGCCGACCTGGTTGGTGATGTGCGTGCCGTTGCCGGCGAGGATGCCGGCACCGCTGAGGCCGTTGTCGGTGTTGCCGCCGCCGACGATGCTGCCGCTGTTGAAGACCATGTTGCCGTCGCTGTCCAGGTCGACGCCGGCACCGGCGTCGCCGTTGCCCCCGACGAAGGTGCCGGGACCGCCGCCGCTGCCGCCGGATCCGCCGACGATGGCGCCGGTGTTGGTGAGCACGCTGGCGCCGCCGAGCAGCAGGATGCCGTCACCGCCGCCGCCACCGCCGCCGCTCCATTGCCCGGTGGCACCGTTGCCGCCATTGCCACCGCTGATACTGCCTGCATTGCCGATGGCGGCGGCATTCGCCAGCGCAACCAGGCCGGCGCCACCGCCACCGCCGCCGCCGCCGATGCGATCGCCGTTGCCGCCACCGCCGCCGTTGCCGCCGCGGACGCTCAGGCCCACCCCGAGACTCAGGGTCGCGTCCGAGGAATACACGCCATCGCCACCACCGCCGCCGCCGCCGCTCATGAAGCTGGTGCCGGGATCGACCTGGCCATCGACGCCGTCGCCACCGGCCACCGAGCTGCCGCCGATGCTGGTGGCCCCGACGATGCCGCCGGCACCACCGGCGCTGAGGGCCGAGCCGCCATGGCCGCCGTCACCGCCGTTGCCACCACTGCCGGCCGATCCGGGCAAACCGGCACCACCCTGTCCGCCCGTGCCATTGCCGGCGCCGCCGCTGCCGGCATAGCTGCCGCCACCGGCACCGCCGCTGCCCCCCGTGCTGGCGCCCTGGGCTGCCCAGGCGGCGAGGGGCAGCATGCCAGCCATGCCCAGTGCCACGACACAGGCCAATGCAAGTGGTCGATGGCGCGGGGTGCGGGCGGCCGCGACCGTGCCGGCGCCTCCGTCATGCGATGAACGGGCAAGCTCCGAGGCCACTTGTGGCTGGCGCAGCGAGCGGTTCCAGGCCAGGCGATAGATGCGGTTCATGCTCAACTCCCTGATGTCGATGTGTGCGTTGACGGGTGGCCATGGTCCGGCCGCGCAACGGCCAGCCCGCGGCAAGACGAACGGTCGGATGATGCGGATCGGATCGCCGGTCACGACCCTGGGTGACCGGCATGGGACTTGCGTAGTGTGGCGAATGCATCCGCCGGGCATTTGATCGGGATTGCTGCCCGCGCCGCGTTCAACGCAGGTGGATCATTACCGTGATCGACTGCTCGCCGCCGGCATGTTTCCACGGCGGCGACTCGTAGCGTTCCAGCGCAGGCGACAGGCCAAAACGCTCGCCATGCTTGTGCATCCATACCGGGCTGATCGCAAAGTAGGCCGGGAACACCTCGTGGTAAGGCCCGCGATGGCGCAAGGTGGCATAACGCCCGGCATGGGCGACATGGCGCGTCAGCGGCGGCGGCAACGGATCAGGCAGCCCCGGATCGCGCACGGCGCAGTGATAGCGGACCAGGCCGTCCGGCGTGATCTGCGGGTTGTCGACGATCCGCGCGTAGGCCTGCAACCCTTCCAGCGCGATGCCGAGACCCTGCAGGATTTCGGCAAAACGCAGCCAGTAACTTTCGGCGGCGGCGTAGCTGCCGTAGAAGCGTACGCCGACCAGCGGCAGCATCTCGTGGGTTTCCACGCGCACCCGCTTTGCCCGCGCATGGTCGTCATCAGAAATATGGATGACTGCCTGCCGCGCCTGCTCGCGATAGCGCGTCGGCGCCACGCCGAACTGGCGGCGGAACGCATGATTGAACGCCGCCAGGCTGCCGTAGCCGACGGTGGCGGCGATGTCCTGTATCGAGTCGGGCGAGGACAGCAGATGGATTGCCGCGGCATCCAGTCGCTCGCGCCGCATGAAGCCGCCGATCGTCTCACCCATCGCTTCGGCGAACAGGCGATGCAGATGGAACGGACTGACTCCCGCCTGCGCCGCCAGCCCGGCCAGCGGGTGCGCGATGGCATGGTCGCGTTCGACATGCCCGATCACCGCCAGTACGCGCGGGTCGGTGATCAGGGTGGGCGGAAAATGCCGGCGTACGTGGCCGATCCGTGGACCGGCCGGCGGTGTTTCGAAGCGCAGCGGATCGTGGGCTGTCTGCGGCTCTGGCGCTTCGATCATGCCGCCCTCCACATCAAAGGAGAAAGTGTATTTCCCGCGGCAGAACATGAACCTACACCCTCGCGACGATGCGTGAACTGCGTCACGTCGCGAGACCACCCGGCCTCAGGACAGCGTGGGCGAATGAATGACCGCGGCACGCCCGCTGGCGAGCAGGCGGCCGCGATGCTCGATGCGGAACGCATACTGCGCGCCGACGCCGTCGGCGTAAAGGCATTCGGCGTGGACGTCCAGACGGTCGTCGAGCCGGTCGACGTATTCCTCGTGCAGCTGCACGTCGCGCAGGCTGACCAGCATGCCGGGGCGCACCGTCTCGCTGCCGCGCGCCCGCGCCAACAGCGCGCCGTGCAGCGCCATCGCCTGCGCGCCGTATTCGGCCAGATGCACGGCGTGCAATCCGTGCGGGCCGCGCAGCGGGTTGTCGGCGCGCGCGTGGCCCGCGCTGGCCGCGTGGATGCTGCGTTCGTCCCATGCCAGCACCGCGTCGAGCAGGCACATCGCGCCGGCGTGCGGGAGCAGGGGCGCCCAGTCAGTCCTGTCGAGCATGCGGCGCCATCAGGATCGACAGGCAGAAGTGGAAGGCCACGCCCAGGCTCACGGTGAGGCCTATCGCGCGCAGCACCGGCATGCTTGCCCACGCCAGCAGGCCGAACACCAGCAGCGCGGAGGCCACGCACACCAGCGTGGCGTGCAGGGTGCGGCGCTGCTCGGCCGGGTCGCCGGTCTCGCGCTCGAAGAACAGCGCATAGTGCAGGCCCAGCCCACCGGCGAGGATCAACGCGATGAGGTGGAACAGCGAGATCTCGATGCCGGCCATGCGCTCCACCGCCAGCACCAGGAAGGTGGCCAGCGTCATCGGTGCCAACACGTGCCAGGCGCGCCGCAGGCTGCGCAGCGACAGCGTAATGGTGAGCACCAGCAGCAGCGTGGCCACGGCCAGCGCCTGCAGGATGCGCACGCGATACGCCGCCACCAGCGATTCGGCCGCGCCCTTCATGTCCAGCAGCCGCACGCGCCCGCCACCCTGCGCCGCCGCCATCGCCTCGATCGCGGCCATGTCGCGCACGCCGCTGAGCGTGCCCAGGCCGAGCCAGTGGTCGCCGCGATGCACCAGCATGGCGGCCAGCCGCTGGCCCAGGGGACTCTGCGCATAGCGCTCCGGCGTGAGCAGCGGCGCGGTGCGGGCGGTCTCCACGTCGTCCACGAACGGTGCGAACAGGTCCTGGCGGAACGGCAGACCGCCGGCCGCCTGCGCCAGCGACGCCTGCAGCGTGGCGCGATCGGGCAGCCGCGCCTGGCGTGCGCGCTGGGTGGCCTCGCTGGGCAGATACTTGGACGGCAACTCGATCGCATCCACGGCGTGGCGCGCCACCAGCGCATCGATTGCCGGCTCCAGCCGTTCGGAACTGGCCAGCACGCCCTGCTCGGTGGGCGCCTGGATCAGCAGCAGGTAGCGCACGTCGGGTGCACCCAGCGCCTCGCGCAGGCGGGCGTCGCGCAGCAGCAGGTCGGTGGGCAGCGGGGTGAGCGCGGCGAGGTTGTTCTGCCAGAACGGACCGGGTGCGAACGCAAGCATCAGCACGGTGGCCGCGGCCACCGCCAGCGGTACCCAGCGCGGGCGCGGCAGGCGGTCGACCAGGTGGCGCGCCTTGATCAGCCATGGCATGCCGGCCACGTCGCGCACCTGCGCGGGCAGCAGGTGCGGCAGCAGGTAGCGCGTGCTGAAACCGGCCACCAGCAGGCCGGTGATGGTGAATACCGCGAGCTGCTGCAGGCCGTTCACGCCGGAGGCGTAGAAGGCGAGGTAGGCGATGCACGCCGAGGCGATCGCGGTGAGCAGCAGCGGCCACAGCTGGCGCACGCTGGCCAGCGCATCCTCGCCGGCGCGGCGATGGCTGAGCAGGCGGATCGGATACTCCTGCGCCACGCCCAGCAGGGTGAAGCCGAAGGCCAGCGTGATGCCGTGCACCTGCGGGTACACCAGCACCAGCGCGGCCAGGCCGGCCAGCGCGGCACTGGCCACCGGCAAGGCGCCGAGCAGCAGCGAACGCACGCTGCGGTAGGCCAGCAACAGCAGGACGATGAAGCCCACGGTGGAGATGCGAGCGATCCAGTCCGCCTGCGCGCGGGTGGCCGCATTCACCACCACGCTGAAGTAGCCCGGGCCGCTCAGTGTTAGCGTGGCCGCGGCGTGCCGCGGCAGCCGCGCGAAGGCCGCGCGGATGCCGTCGATGGCCTGCTGCTGGGCGTCCGGGTCGAAGCCCGCCGCCTGTGTCTGCACCAGCAGCAGCGCCTCGTCCTGCGGCGAGAACCACACGCCGTCGCGCGTCTCGGGGGATCTGGGCGGCGACCAGCGCTGCGCCAGCTTGAGCACTTCCAGCGTGGGATCGCGCGGCAGCAGGTCCTTCAGCAGTACCGCGACCGGCGAGGACAGATCGTCCAGCCGCTGGTCGAGCTGGTCGGCGAGGTAGGCCTCGTCCAGCGGCTGGGTGTCCAGCGTGGGGGAGAGCAGGTAGCGGTACGGCAGCCATGCCGGATCGAGCGCGCCGAGATCGAAGCTGCCATCGAGTACCTGGCTGTAGCGCGCATCGTGCTTGAGCGCGGCGGCCAGCCCCTGGCTGAGCGCAGCCAGCGTGGCATCGCGCCGTGCCGGCCTGGCGCACGCTGCGGCGTCGCTCGGTGCATGGCAACGCGCCTCGATCGCCAGCAGCAGCAGCCGCGCGCCGGGGCCGTCGCCCACCTGCTCCATCAGCAGGCGCTGGTCGGGCGTGGTCGGCGCGGGCATGAAGCTGCGCAGGTCGGTGCTGATCTGCAGCCGGTGCGCCACCAGCGCGCCGAGTCCGCCCAGCACCAGCAGCCAGGCCGCCAGCAACGCGCGCCGCGCGCCGGGACGCTTGCCGTGCGACGCGTCGCTCAAGGCGCGGACTGGCACAGCGCCGCGAGCGCGTCGCGGGTGGGCGCCGCGGGCATCTTCGCCGCCAGTGGGCCGAGCAGGTCGATCGCCACATCGCCGTCGGATTCCTGCATCACCATGCAGCGCGGCTCGTCGGCCTGGCCGTCGATGCGGATGCTGGCCACTTTGCTGGCCACGCGCGCGTCGCGCGGCGTCAGGGTGAGCGTCCAGCGGCGGGCGTCGATGCCACTGCAGGCGATATGGAACGCCTCGGCGAGTCGGCCGGGATCGCCACTGAGCAATGCGCTGAAGCTGTCGAGCAGGCCCTGCAGCTGCGGCGCGTGCTTGAGCGAGAAATGACGCGGCGAGCGGCCGGCACGCTCCTGCGTGACCTCACCGTCGGCGATCGTGAAGCGCTCCGCCCGCGGCGCGGTGACGGTGCGCTGCAGCCGGTCGCCGCCCAGCCAGGCCAGCTCGCCGGAAACCACCAGCGGGCGATCCAGCAGCTTCATGAAGCGCGCCTCGGCGAACGCGGTGCGCGCCGGCGCCGGCCGGCCCAGCGAAGCGATCAGTGCCAGCGCGTCAGGCGTTGACGCGCTGGCCCACAACGGCAGGCTCAGCCCCAGCACAAGCGCGCAGATCTTGCTGCCAGAAATCATAGAAGTTGAACCAGTTGTAGGGAGCGAGATGAGCGTAATGGTCGAGCCGCGCGGCGTAATGGGCGATGAGTGCGTCCAGCGCCGGGCCGCGCTGGTTGCGCGGGATCACGATGCGCTCGGCCACCGGTTCGAACACCAGCCGGTAACGCTTGCCACCCAGGTACAGGCCCAAGCACAGCACCACCGGCACCTGCAGCGCGTGCGCCAGCAGCCACGGGCCCACCGGGAATGGCGCCGGACAGCCCAGGAATGGTGCGTGGCGCAGGGTCTCGTGGTCGCGGCCACGGTCGGCCAGCAGCGCCACCAGCGCGCCGCGCTGGCAGGCCTCGGCCATCGCCAGGGTGATCGAGGTGCCGTCCTGCGCCGCGTCGATCACGCTGGCGCCCACTTCCGGCGCCAGCGCTTCGAGCAGCTCGGTCATCGCCGGCGTCTTCTGCTTGTCCAGCACCACGCGCAGCGGCACGTCGGGACGTCGCGCGCCGATCGCCCGCAACGCCTCGAAGCTGCCGTGGTGCGCGCCGAGCAGCAGCACGCCGCGACCGTTCGCGATCTGCGCATCGAGCAGGTCCAGCCCCTGCGTCTCGATCTCGAACGCGCGGTCGCCGTAGGCGAGCAGGTAGACGCGATCCATGGTGACCGCGGCGAAACAGTGCAGGTGGCGGAACACTTCGCGCCGGGTCGGCGCGCGACCGAGCACCCGGCCCAGGTATTGCCGCGAGGCCAGTCGCTCGGGCCGGCGGCGCACATAGAAATAAGCCGTGATCGGATACAGGAACAGCCGCGCGAAGCGCCGTCCGCACCGCAACGCGATCGAGCGGATCAGCCACAGTGCGAAGCGTCCGCCGCCCTCGGGCCGGCTTTGCCAGTGTCCGCTCATGCGCCCGCTCCTTCCACCATGCCGCGTGCCAGCAGTTCGCCGCCGCGACGGATCTCGAAGCGCACGCGGCTGCCCGCCTCGCTCAGCGTGAGCTCGGCCGATTCGCCCGGCAGCAGCGGCGCCGCGAACTTGACCTCGGCCACGCGGACCAGGCGCTCACCGCGCCACGCGCGCAGCGCCATCGCCACCTGCTCCAGCATCACCACGCCGGGTACCAGCGGATGCCCGGGAAAATGTCCCGGCAACGCGGAATGCGTCGGTGAGACGGCAAAGGTCGTCTGGCAAGCAGCGGCAGTCATGGGTGAGGGTCCGTGTCGTGCAGCAATTGCGGCCAGCGCTGCATCATCTGCAGCGCCTGGGCGTGCAGCCCGGGGTGGCGGACGTGACGCAGGTGCCAGCGGCGGAATGCGTATTCCAGGGCGAAGGCCAGCGGGATCAGCAGATAGCCGCCCACCTGCTGGTAGGCCAGCGCCCAGCGCGGCAGCTCGCCGGCGTCGAACAGACCGCGCAGGAGCAGCGCGGCGAGGACCAGCGCCTGCAGCACCAGCAAGGTGGTCCAGAACACGGTGACACCGCGCGCATAGCGGGCGACGCCGGGCTGGGCCAGCTGCATCTCGCCTTCGAGCATGCGAATGAACCGCGCCACCCGTGGTTCGCGCCCCGCGCGCAGCGAAGTGCCGAACCACAGCGCCAGCCCGGCGAGAATGATCAGCGGAACGGCATCCAGCAGCCGATCGGCCAGACCGATCGACGCCATGCCCAGTACCACCAGCACTGCCGCCCCCCAGCCAAGCCATGCGTGCGTGGCGCCGGCGAGCAGGCGAGGCAGCATCCACAGCGTGACCAGCAGCAACAAGGCAGCCAGCGCGAGTGCGCAGCGGTGCGTCACCGCTGCGCCCATGGCCAGTACTGGATACAGCGGCAGCAGCGCGAATGTCGCGCGTCGCAGTGGCAGGTAGTGAGCTGGCATCACACGATCACTCATGCACGCGGACCATCCTGGCGGTGAGCCTGCGGACCGGGACCGCCTCGTGCCGCGGCGGCCGGCGCGGACTCATCGGCTGAGAAAAATTCGAGCGCCGTAGCGAGAGCGCCGCCAGGCGTTCGTGACAAGGTGCGTTGGGGGCAAATCCGGGAAGTTTGGTGAGCCCAATGAGCCGGATTTGCCCGCAACGCGCCGCCGGCACGGGCGTTTGGCGACGCTCGCAGTAGGCGGGCGATTTTTCCCAGCCTCTCAGCCCGCGCGATGCTGCTCGATGTGGTCCGACAGCGCGCGCAGACTGGAGAAGATGTGGCGGTTGTCCGGGTTGTCCGAACGCAGCTGGAAACCGTAGCGCTTGGACACGGCCAGCGCGATCTCCAGCGCGTCGATGGAATCCAGCCCCAGCTCGCCGCCAAAAAGCGGCGCATCCGGATCGATCTGTTCGGGGGTGACGGCCTCCAGATTGAGGCTCTCGATGACCAGAGTGGCCAGTTCGTGTTGTGCGGCGGTCTGTTCTGCCATGCTCGTTTCCGTGCCCCGAAATCATTGCCTCCCCCCGGTGGCAGTGGGCGTGGAGTGTACCATGGGGGCCTTGTCGTTCTCGGTAGATCGCATGGTTCAGGGATGTGAAATGGTGGCGGCGCGAGCCGCGGATTGCCGCGCGCCGCGGGTGTCGTATCGCACCATGGAGGCCGCCGCCGTCCTGGCCGAACCGGGCATGCTGGCGGTGATCGGTTTCGGCGCGGGGCACGCCGATCGGGACGATCCGCGCTGGCTCACCCTGGCGCTGGAACCGTTCGATGCGCCGGCGCCGCTGGAGTGCTGGGAGGTCGAGGGCGAGGTGGTGGCCGGTCGCGACGGCGCCATCCGCTGGTCGCGCGGCGGCGGCTGGCTGTTCGCCTCCATCCGCCTTGACGAAACCGAGCACGGCGGCGTCGCATCCACCGCCGAACGCGCCTATGCGGCGCTGGCCGGCTTTGTCTCGCAGCAGCCGGAACGGCACGTGCTGCGCGTGTGGAACTACCTTGCCGCGATCAACTCCGGCGACGGCGACGCGGAGCGCTACAAGCAGTTCTGCAACGGCCGGGCGCGCGGCATGGGCGCGGCGTTTGGCGAGGGCTTCCCCGCCGCCACCGCGATCGGATACCTGGGCCGCCGTCCGCAGTTGCAGGTGTACCTGCTGGCCGGCGTGCAACCCGGCCTGCGCGTGGAGAATCCACGCCAGGTAAGCGCATGGCACTATCCCCGCCAGTACGGCCCCACCCCGCCCGGCTTTGCGCGGGCGATGCGCCTGCCCGGCGGCGAGGCGCTGGCGATCTCCGGCACTGCGGCGGTGATCGGCCACGCCTCGGCCCATCACGACGACCTGCTCGCGCAACTGGACGAAACGCTGGCCAACCTGGAGGCACTGCTGTCCAGCGCCGGCATGCCGGCCGGCTTCGACACGCATTCACCGCTCAAGGCCTACGTGCGCCACCCGGCGGACGCTCGCGCGGTGCGCGACTTCTTCCGTCAGCGCCTGCCGGGCGTGCCGGCACTGCTGCTGCACGGCGAGATCTGCCGCAGCGAGCTGCTGGTGGAGATCGACGGCTGGCGCTACGCCTGATCGGCCGCGCCGGCGGCGCCCGTTATTTGGACTGCTTGGTCGGACGCTGCCAGCCGGCCAGGGTCTGCTGGCGACCGCGCGCCACGGTGAGCTCACCGTCCGGCGCATCCTTGGTGATCACCGAGCCGGCGCCGATGGTGGCGTTTGCGCCGACGCTGACCGGCGCCACCAGCGCGCTGTTGGAGCCGATGAAGGCGCCGTCGCCGATCCGCGTGAGGTGCTTGTTCACGCCATCGTAGTTGCAGGTGATGGTGCCGGCGCCGATGTTCACGCCGGCGCCGATCTGCGCATCGCCGATGTAGCTCAGATGATTGGCCTTGCTGCCCGCGCCCAGCGTCGCCTTCTTGATCTCGACGAAGTTGCCCACGTGCACGCCGGCAGCCAGCTCCGCGCCGGGTCGCAGGCGCGCGAACGGGCCGATCGTGCATGCGCCGTGGGTGACCACGCCATCCAGGTCGCAATGCGTGAGCACCACCGTGCCGGCGGCCAGGCGCACATTGCGCAGGCGGGTGAACGCGCCCACGCGCACGTCGTCGCCCAGCACCACCTCGTCCTCGAGGATCACGTCGACATCGATCTCCACGTCGCGGCCGGTCTCGACCGTGCCGCGCGCGTCGAAGCGCACCGGATCGGCCAGGCGCACGCCGGCCACCATCAGCTCGTTCGCGCGACGCTGGCGGTATTGCGCTTCGAGTTCGGCCAGCTGCAGCGGATTGTTGGCACCGGCGGCCTCCACCGGGTCGGCGCATTCCACCGAGCGCGCGGCGGCGCCTTCTGCCGCGGCCATCGCGAAGATGTCGGTGAGGTAGTACTCACCTTGCGCGTTGTTGCGATCGAGCCGGCCAATCCAGCGCCGCAGGTCGAGCGCATCGGCGGCGAGGATGCCGGTGTTGACCAGGGTGATGGCGCGCTGTGCGTGGTCGGCATCCTTCTCCTCCACCACCGCCAGCACGCGGCGGCCGTCATCGCACAGCACGCGGCCGTAGCCGTGCGGGTCGACCAGGCGGGTGGTGAGCAGGGCCAGAGCGCCCGCCGTGTCGACCAGCGTGCGCAGCGTCTGCGCCCGGGTCAGTGGCACATCGCCGTAGAGCACCAGCACACGCGCACCGTCGGGCACCCGCTCCAGGGCGTGGCCCACCGCGTGCCCGGTGCCCAGCCGCTCGATCTGCAGCACCCAGTCGAGCTCCGGCTGGTCGGCGAACGCCGCCTGCACCTGATCGCCGCAGTGGCCGTAGACCACGTGGATCGCTGCCGGCTGCAGGGTCCGCGCCGCGGCCAGCACATGACCGAGCAGCGGCCGACCGGCCAGCGGCATCAGCACCTTGGCGCGGCGGGATTTCATGCGCTTGCCTTCGCCGGCGGCGAGGACGATGACGTGCAGGGCGGAGTCTTCCATGGGGCACCAGTCGAAACGGAACGATGCGCAAGAATATCAGCGCGATCACTGCGACCCTGGGTGGCAAGGTCAATGGCTTTCGGATGCAAAGACGCCGGCACGAGGCCGGCGTCCGGATACTGTGAGGTGCCCCGACGGGAGCGCCGGTATCAGTGCTTGAGCGTGCGGCGCAGGCGCTCCAGCGCCTGCAGCTGGGTGATCGCCTCGACCAGCTTCGCCTGTGCCTCGGCGATCTCCATTGCGTCGGTGCGGTTGGCCAAGGCCTCTTCCGCCTGGCGCTTGGCTTCGATCGCCGCGGCTTCGTCGATGTCGGCCGAGCGGATCGCGCTGTCGGCCAGCACGGTGACGACCTGCGGCTGCACTTCGAGGATGCCGCCGCCGGTGATGGAGATGTCCACCTTCTCGCCACCGGCTTCGGTCACGACGACCTTGCCGGGCTTGAGGCGGGTGATCAGTGGCGCATGGCGCGGGGTGATGCCCAGCTCGCCCAGCTCGCCGGTGGCAACAACCATCGTCGCCTCGCCCGAGTAGATCTCGGCTTCGGCACTGACGACGTCGACGCGGATGGTGTGGGTCATGGTGCGGGTCTCGCTATGCTCGACAGAACAGGGAGTCGGGAGTCGGGAGTCGGGAGGGCGCGAACGCCAGGCGTTGCCATTCCCGTTTCCCTATTCTCTACTCCCTCGATAATCAGGCGGCCTTCTTGGCGCCCATTTCCTCGGCCTTCTTGATCGCCTCGTCGATGCCGCCGACCATGTAGAACGCCTGCTCCGGCAGGTGGTCGACGTCACCGTCCACGATCATCTTGAAGCCGCGGATGGTTTCCTTCAGCGACACGTACTTGCCCGGCGAGCCGGTGAACACCTCGGCCACGTGGAACGGCTGCGAGAAAAAGCGCTCGCACTTGCGCGCGCGGGCCACGGCCTGCTTGTCCTCTTCGCTCAGCTCGTCCATGCCCAGGATCGCGATGATGTCCTTCAGCTCCTTGTAGCGCTGCAGCGTGCCCTGCACGCGGCGGGCGACGTCGTAGTGCTCCTGACCGATCACGTTCGGATCGAGCTGGCGGCTGGTCGAATCCAGCGGATCCACCGCCGGGTAGATGCCCAGCGAGGCGATGTTGCGGCTCAGCACCACGGTCGCGTCCAGGTGGGCGAAGGTGGTGGCCGGCGACGGGTCGGTCAGGTCGTCCGCGGGCACGTAGACGGCCTGGATCGAGGTGATCGA
>WOYI010513225.1_pt1 | contig 12180 bp, 16 predicted proteins | sample 6423411 | NCBI WGS metagenome assembly WOYI01 (sample SAMN13441803, study PRJNA592873) | oil field metagenome | biome: oil field; feature: oil-well bore; material: oil-contaminated soil; isolation source: oil-contaminated soil from oil-well borehole | place: Germany: Wietze | collected 2016-10-18 ... | reverse complement strand
TAGGGAAATACTTCAGGCGCTAAACCTGTGCGCCTGAGCTTTTCGGGAGGTTAGGCCCTGGATAAAGAGCCATTCAAGTCACTCTCACAGATCCTGCTATGCCGGATTTATGCGCCACATCCTTCCCCGGATTCATAAACCTCCCGAATCCTGTCTGCCACATCGCCCGATAGCCTCTGCCCGGCAATAGTGGAGAAGACCTCGGCATAATCAGGCTCCAGACAGCTCAGTCCCTCTATTCCCTGGAGAATCATATCTGCAAGGTATTGCATATCGTCGACAGACAGCTTTTTCAGCCGCTGCTCGAAGTCTGCCAGTCCGCGGGAGAGATGGTTCGCCAACGGAGGGAGAATGTTCATGTACTCGATCTGGTAGCCATGCCCTTCCATCTCCACAATTTCTGGTGCCAGCTTTCTCAGAATCTCTATATCGCGCTCATTCAGATCTCGGGCCATGGAGAGCCTTATGCACTGCAAAAATATATCATTATCCTCTCAAGAATATCATTATCTTATCACTAATATCATTATGCTAGCTAGAGCCACCTACAGATTGCGATATCCAGTCAAGATATGGCTGATAGCCGTCGATTATCGGGAGGACGATGATCTCGGGAAGCTCATAGCTGTGCAGCTCTCTGATCCTCGATATCAGCTTCTCAATTCTGGTCTGCTCCGTCTTTATGATCAACAAAGCCTCACGGTCCAGGTTAAGCTGGCCTTCCCATAAATAGCAAGAATTAACACTTGAGATGTTAACGCAAGCTGCCAGATGCTCTTTTATCAGCGATTTTGCTATCATCTCGCCATTATCGGGAGAGGCGGTGCAGAGCACAATTCTAAGGTTATTCATCTCTTGATTCCCGTCATTCCTCTTCGATTCTCGCTCCTTCTCTCCCACCCATCGCTCGACATTCTCTCCGATCTCCTTCTTCCAGATAGAGGCTCTCTTTTTCAGCTCATCGATGATGTATCTGCACCCTTCAAAGGCCTCAGCTCTATGAGCAGCAGTGCAGACTATGGCTACGATGCTCTCCCCTACCGCCAGCCTGCCGGTGCGGTGGGCGATCTGCACTGATGTGAGGCCGAATCGTTCAATGGCCTCAAGGCGTATCTGCCCGAGCTCGGCTTCAGCCGCCTCAGTGAACGCCTCTACCTCCATCATCTGGATGCCGTCGTCCCTGACCGTTCCCAGGAATGCGACAATGGCACCGGAATCCTCCCTCTTCGCCCTCTGGATCATCTCCTCTACAGAGATCTCTTCTGCAGTGATCTTGAACAATTCTATTCACCCTCCAGCGACCGGCGGAAATATAGCCAGCTCATCGCCCTCGTTCAGAAGAATGGAGAGATCGTTCAATGGATCGATCCTCTTCCTATTGATCATTAAAAGGATATAGTCATTCAGCCCCCCAGAGCCAGCAAAGGCCTGTTCCCTGAAGGCGGGAGAGGATGCTCCAATGCTCCTCAGCAGGGAAAGAACAGTCGAGCCCTCCGGGATATTCATATCCATCTCCTTTCCCAGGATCTCTCGAAATTGGGCGAATGCCCTGACCTTTACCAGCATTGCTGTCGACCTCTTCCCAATGACTTTTGTGTTCACCGATCATTTATTTTTATAAACATCACCAAAGCTGATAATAGATGCCTTTGTCTCTGCCTCTATCTTGTCCTTTTCCGAACCTTTCTTCTGACTCTCTTTGAGCGTCTTCTTGATCTTCTTCTCCTCTCTCTCCCTCAGCCGGGCTATCTCCTCAGAGGAATCAACGCCCATAACGAATGTGCCGTGGCAGGGTTTGACATAGGTGAAAAGAACCTCATCTCCCCTTATGCCCAATGCCACCGGCGGCACGCCAATTATGTAATAGTCCTTGAAGATCCTGTATCCTGGCTCGACATAGTAGACCTCCTCAGAGTTCTTCTCTATATACTCCCGGGCCTCTTTAAATGAGGTTCTCTCCAGGTACAGTCTGTACTTCATCTGCTCAATGCAGCTCAAATGATCACCTTGTCTATCTTGCTCTTCAGAGGCCCAGGATTATGGGTCGCCTTGGCCACGATCTTCTCAGTCGGATAATCTATGCTCTCCCCCAGGGACTCTGCATTCTTGCCGAAGACGACCGCATAATGCACGGCTCTGGATATGGCGCTGAATGTGGCCCCATATGCCATGCCGGCATCACTATGCATGAAGACAAAGCAGGCGTCGAAGTCCATCTTCTTCTCTACGATCTCCTGTATGATCCAGTCCAGGTCCGCCGTCTTCTGCACATAATAGCCCTCAGGATCAGCTGTCTTGAGCAGCTTGATTGGGGCATTTGTTCCCGCCACAGTGACATCCCAACCCTCTTTTCTCAGCTTATGGGCGAGATAGATCACAATGCTGATCTGCACCGGCACCTCCGGGCAGCCCATCACCAACAGCGCCTTCTTGCCTTCGGTCATATGCTCATCTCTTGATCTTGATAATCCTGATTCGATTCAGATATCCTCAGTCGAGCTTAATAGATTATTCCATGCGGCGGGACTGCTGCTCTCAATCCCCTCAGATGGATCCGCATTCCATGCAGCTCATGCTCTTCTCACAGGAAACCTCCTCCAGGGTGGAAGAGAGACCGTCCCAGAGGAGAAGGCGGTTTTTCAGAAGCTTGCCTCTGCCAAGGGTGAACTTTATGGCTTCATTAACCTGAATGGAGCCGATGACCCCGCAGGTCGAGCCCAGGGCAGGAGACTCCTGCGCGGGCGGAGCGCGGGGAAAGATGCAGCGCAGACAGGCAGTCCTCCCTGGCAATATTGTCGTTGCCTGCCCCTGAAATCCGCTGATGGCGCCGTGAAACAGGGGAATCCTTCTCTCTAAAGCCGCATGGTTCAGCAGATACCTGGCCGGAAAGCTGTCCATTGCGTCCATGATCATGTCACAGCCCTGCACCAGGGTATTGATGCTCTCCATGGAGATTCTCTCCTGCAGGGCCTCGATCTCTACCTCCGGGTTGATATCGCTCAGGGTCTCCAGAGCTGACTGGGCCTTGCTCCGGCCCAGGTCCAGGCCGCCATGAAGGATCTGTCGGTTGAGGTTGCTCAAGTCAACTGAATCACAGTCCGCTATGCGAATCCTGCCAAAGCCACAGGCCGTCATGTATAATGAGATGACAGAGCCCAGACCACCTGCTCCTGCTATGAAGACTCTCTTTTTCTTCAGCCTTTCCTGGCCCTCCTCAGCAAAGAGGCGGATCTGACGGGAGTACCTCTCCCTTTCGGCATCGCTCAGCATCTGATCACCTGATTGGAATTGCATTGATCTATTAAGGATTTTGCAGAGGATTTAATGGGAATTCAATCTATCCGCCATGCACTATTCTAAATATCTTCAGCTCATCTGAGCCGCCAGCAGTCTCATCTTCCGCCACTATTCTGCCGTTCAGAGTCACTATTACCTCCTCAGAGTTTATCTTCAGCTCCTTCAATATATCCTCAATGAGACCGCTTTTCGATGCCAATTCCACTCTGCTACCATCCGGCATATAGATCTGCATTTCCACTCCACTGCCACCCTCGGGGCGCATAGCTCAATTCCCCTCATCGGGCGGTATCTATTCCTTGCGTTGTATTCTGCTTGATCCCTTCTGGTGCAAATGGCTTCTGGTGGAATGGATATGATGTCCCGAGATTCTTTATGAAAACATTCTTAACCCATTCCTGCCTAAATCGACGCCCAGAAGGCAGGGTTAAGATGAGAGAGGTATTGCTGGAATCCCGAGAAGACAGAGCGCAGTTTTATCTGCCGGACAGGTGCATCGGCTGCGGAACCTGCGTTCAAGTCTGCCCCAAAGGGGAGCTGATCATTGGATCGGTGGGAGCTGTGGTCCGCGGCCTGATCGACAAGGACTTCATTGAGAAGAGAATGAGCGGGGCCTGTGCCTTCTGTGCGCTATGCTCCCGGGTCTGTCCCACTAGCGCCCTGGAGTTCAGAAAGAATGGCATTGCAGAGATGGATAATTCCTATCTCAGCGTCGCGATAAAGCCCACCATTGTCGACAGCGAGAAGTGCGTTCACTGCGGCCTGTGCTGCGATGTCTGCCCCCAGGCCTGCATTGAGCTAGAGGACAGGCATCTGGCAGAGGACGGCAGTCTCAGGGTTGGCGGCCGGACGATAATTGACCTGGAGCGCTGTGTGCATTGCGGCTGGTGCGCCTCGGTCTGCCCGACGAGGGCCATATCCTTTGAAAAACCTTTCGCCGGCACCTTCAGCCGTGACGATAACGTCTGCCAGGCCTGCAAGACATGCGTTCACACCTGTCCTGCCAATGCCCTGTTCAACCGGGAATGGAAGGCAGGGGAGAGGGGAGAGAAGGTCAGCCACCGGCCAGATGCCTGCATATACTGCGGAGCATGTGCCCAGGCCTGTCCGGTGCGAGCGATTGTGGTTTCCAAGACCGCTATCATCCCGGAGATGAAGGGCAAAGGAGCCTTTGAGAAGAAGCTCGCCCTTCCCGCTCCCTGGCCAACTCTCACCTCTTGCCTGGAGACGGATGAGATTGCGTGTTTGGGCTGCGGAAACTGCGTCATTGCCTGCCCGGTCAATGCCCTTTCCGATCCATATCTTGCCGCCGGCCATCTGAACGAGCTGGAAATAAAACCCCTCCTGGAGGTCAGAAACGGTACCATTAAGGTGGTCGATCAGGAAGTCTGCGGCTCATGCGCCACCTGCAGCATGATCTGTCCGGCAGATGCGATCCGGCTGGTGCCCAGAGAGGTGGTCTGATGGCAGCAAATTCTACCAAGACGATGATCATCAAGAATGGATATCTCTTCGATCCTCTGAATGCAATTGATGGAGAGGTAAAAGACATTTTTATAAGAGAGGGCAAGGTGGTCTCCTCCCTCTCCGGCCATGAGGCAAAAGATGCCACAGTAATCGATGCCCGGGGAAAGACGGTCATGCCCGGCGGGGTAGACGCCCACTCCCATGTGGCAGGAACCAAGGTCAACGCCGGCCGGCTCATGCGCCCCGAGGATCACTACAAATCCGTCCGCAAGAAGACGGATATCACCCATTCGGGCAGCGGCTACACAGTCCCATCCGTATACAAGCAAGGGTACGACTATGCTGCTATGGGCTACACTACCGTCTTCGAGGCTGCCATGCCACCTCTGGAGGCCCGCCATACCCATGAGGAGATGAGGGCCACCCCCATCCTGGATATGGGCGCCTACATGGTCTTTGGCAACAACTGGTTTATCATGCGCTACCTGAAGGAGGGCGACATCGAGAAGGCAGCGGCCTATGTGGCCTGGATGATGAGAACTCACAAAGCCTACGGCATAAAATGCGTCAATCCCGCGGGCGTTGAGAACTGGGGCTGGGCCAAGAACGTGAAAGGCTTAGACGAGCCCAACATCCATTTCGAGGTAACCTCCCGGGAGATCATCCGGGGCCTGGCTGAGGTCAACGAATTGCTGGGCCTTCCCATGTCACTTCACCTGCATGCCAACAACCTGGGCCATCCTGGCAACTGGGAGACCGCCCGAGATTCGCTGATGATCACCTCGTCTCTGGAACCGAACAGCAAGATGGAGCTGGAATGGGCCCAGACACGTGAGAGCGCCAAAAGAAAACAGACCGTCTACCTGGCTCACGCCCAGTTCAGTAGCTATGGAGGATCTTCATGGAGGGACTTCTGCTCCGGCGCTCCCGATCTGGCCAAATACATCAACCAGACGGAGAACGTGGTCATAGACAGCGGCTCAGTCCCATTCGGCCCGGCTACCACCATGACCGGCGACGGCCCGGCCCAGCATGACCTCTACATGTTGACCGGCCAGAAGTGGTCCAACTGCGACATAGAGATGGAATGCGGCTCAGGAGTCCTCTCATTGATGTACCTCAAGAGCAGCCCGGTCCATGCCACCATGTGGGCCATAGGCCTGGAGGTACTCCTGCTGATCGACGATCCCTGGAAGACGATCATGACCACCGACCATCCCAACGGAGGCCTGTTCAGCCAGTATCCTCAGGTGATCGCCTGGCTCATGTCTAAAAAAGCCAGGGACGATACCGCCAAAGAGTGCCACAAATGGGCTTATGATAAGTCCAGCCTGGGAGGGGTGGACCGGGAGATGAGCCTCTATGATATTGCCATCCTCACCAGAGCCAACTCGGCCAGGACCATAGGCATGGCCCACCGCAAAGGCCACCTGGGAACGGGCGCAGACGGCGATGTAACCATCTATGATATCGATCCTGGGGATCTGAATGTCAACGATCCATCATATATCGTCTCCCGGTTCAGCCGGCCCGATTTCACAATAAAAGACGGCCAGATCGTCGCCCGGAAGGGAGAGATCGTCTATGTGCCCGAGGGCCGGAGATATTACTGCCAGCCCCATATGGACGAAGATGTGGAAAAGGATATGATGAGGGATGTTCGGGACTGGTTCAAATACTATACAGTTGGCTTTGCCAACTATCCCGTCCCCGATAAGTACCTGAAAAACCCGGTTCCAATACCGGTCAACATGCCCATGGAGGGCAGTGGCGAGGAGGTAGGAAGATGGCAGAAATAAAGCTTGTTCCCCGGGGCAAGATTGGCATTACCGTAGAGGCTGAGGTCATATGTCCCGACCTTTTTGCCGGAAAGACAAAAGAGCAGATAGAGGAGCTTTTGGTCTGGCAAGGACCTAAAGAGCTGCCCTTGAGCCAGTTCTTTGAGGTGGATATTCAGAGGAATGGCGGCTCTCCAGAGGAGACGAAGATCATAATCGATGGGGATGTATCCCGGGTAAAGCGCATCGGCCAGGGGATGAACTCCGGCATGATCGAGATTTTGGGGTCGGCGGGAATGCACACCGGAGCAGAGATGACAGGGGGGAAGATCCTGGTCCGAGGCGATGCCGGCTCCTGGTCCGGCATGGAATTGAAAGGAGGCCTGCTGCAGATATCCGGGAACGCGGGAGATCATGTGGGCTCCGCTTACCGGGGCAGCTGGCGGGGGATGACTGGTGGCCAGATCATAATAAAGGGAGATGCGAGGAGCCAGCTGGGTGGCGGCCTGGCTGGAGGATCGATAACCGTGGAGGGCAATGTTGAGAATTTCTGTGCTATCCGCCAGACTGGCGGCCTGCTAATCATCAAGGGCAATGCGGTTCGAGGTCTGGGAGCGGAGATGAGCGGTGGAACTGTGGTGATTTTAGGTGAGGTGAAGAACTTCTCTCCAGGCTTTGTCCATCAGGGAATCGAGATCAATCCCAAGATCGGTGAGATGCAGTTGGAGGGGAGGTTTGCCAGGTTCTCAGGCGACTACGCCGCCGGCAAGAATCCCAAGGGAATGCTTTACTCCAGAATGACCCAGGAGGTGGGAGAATGACGGGAGTGTTTTTGCTGAACACCGGCAGCACAATCGAGGAGGGCAGACTTGCCAAAGGGGGAAGCAAGCTCACCGATGACTACAAAGAGGAATGCGCCGTCTGCGAGATGAACCTGGCAGACTTCCTGGCCATGGGTTCACCTGATAGGGTTAAAGTAACCAGCAGGGACGGCCACTCGGTTGTAGTTTATGCTTATGGGGCGGAGAAGCTGTTCTCTGGCCAGGTCTTCATGCCCAGGGCCATCTGGTCCAATGTGGTGGTGGACCCGGAGACCTTCTCTTCCGGCTCACCTCTTTACAAGGGCTCGCCGGTGAAAGTCGAGCCCTCAAATGATATGGTCCTCTCGGCGGAGGAGCTAACAGCAAAGCTATACAAGCTGCAAAAGCGGGGTTAGATAATGGCGACAAAGAATATAGTCTGTCCAGTCTGCGGGGCCTCTTGTGATGATATTCAGGTGGAGCTGGAGGGTCAGGGTCTTACGGTCAGGAATGCCTGCAAGATGGGCAATGCCAAGTTCCAGGAGGTCATGAGCCCTCACAGGATCCGAGAGCCGCTTGTAAGAGTGGATGGAGATCTGAGACGGGCGAGCTGGGATGAGGCCATTGAGATGACAGCGAGGATCCTGGCAAGCTCTGAGCGTCCCCTCCTTTTCATGGGTAGCGAGACCTCTACTGAGGCGATGGAGGTGGGAATCCATATGGCAGAGTTCCTGGGGGGCATAGCCGACTCGAACTCCACCGTCTGTCACGGGCCCACCACCATGGGCATTCAGGAGGCGGGACGGGTGGGGGCTACCGCCGGACAGAGCAAGTTGAGGGCGGACCTGACGGTCTACTGGGGCTCCAATCCCCTGGAGTCCATGCCCAGGCACATGTCCCGTTATGCCGTCTATCCCCGGGGCTACTGGACCCAAAGGGGGAGGTTTGACCGGACGGTCATCTGCGTCGACCCGAGGAGGAGCATCACCGCTGAGAATGCGGACCTGCATATTCAGCTCAATCCCAATACAGACTATGAGCTGCTCAGCGCTCTTCTCACCCTCCTGCACGGCAAAAGGCCGCACCATTCGGCGGAAGATGTGACCGGTGTGTCCATCTCCGAGATGGAGAAGATGCTGGATATGATGAAGAGGTGCAACTTCGGGGCTATTTATGTGGGCCTGGGTATCGCTTCCTCATACGGAAAGCATCGAAATGCCGAGATGGCCTTCAACCTGGTAAAGGAGCTGAACAGCCATACCAAGTTCGTGATCGGAGCTCTCAGAGGGCACTGCAATGTGGCCGGGTTCAATCAGATAGCATCATATCTATACGGTTTCCCCTTCGGCCTGGATTTCGCTCGCGGCTATCCCCGCTACAATCCGGGAGAGTACACGGCAGTGGATGTCCTCAGGGATCATGATGTCGATGCCGCTTTCATCCTATCAGCGGATCTGGTCTCCCACTTTCCTGCTGCCTGCTCGGAGTATCTGGCCCAGATCCCCATGGCCTGCATAGATATCGCTCCCTGTCCGACCACCATGTTATCTGATGTTGTCCTGCCGGGAGTGATCGATGCCATGGAGAGCGACGGCACCTTCTACCGTCTGGACGATGTGCCGATCTACTTCCTGCCGTTCACCAGCTCGCCCTTTTCCTTCACGAAGAGCAATGTCGATACCATGAACCAGATATTCGAGCGGGTGAAAAGGATAAAGGGAAGAAAATAGGGGGTCGAGAGATCAGAATGAACTGAGGTTGGGGAAAAGATGATCATATCCCTTTTCCTCATTCCTATGGGCGAATTTTTGCATTGTCATGCCAATTGTTTTAAATAATCTGATAGCCTAATGGAAATGGAGGAGGTGAATGCAACATGTGTACTGTCGGTGGCGGGCCGGACTTAGGAGACGTAGAGACTCTGGTTGCCAAGGATTATGAGTGCCTGGACTGCAATAACAAGTTCCAGGGCATGGGAAGAAGGCCCATGTGTCCTTCCTGCAAGTCAAGGAATGTAAAGGCAGTCTGAACTGGAATCCGAATCCATACAAGTCCATCGGAATGATGGTTCATTCATAGGTCATGCATATACTCTTGAATGAGGACGAGATCGCCTATATCGAGGGCGAGAATGGCACCATAGCTCTGGCTAAGACCAAAGGGCACTTTTTCTATCTGGAGACGGAGCAAAAGGAGATCGTTCTATTCACTGAGCCAGATGAATTGATGATAGCCTCTTCCTTTGGCCGGGGAGAGAAGATCAGGCGGGGTTTGCACTGCACCCTCTTTCAGCTCCGAGAGCTACGAGCCCCCTTGATCGTCCTTCCCAAAGGCCATCCAGCCTCGCCCCGGCTGAAGACGGTGGTGTCCATTGGTCCCTTAACCCGCCTAAGCTGCAAGATAGAGCCAGGAACCCATCCGGAGCAGAATGTGCTCTGCGGCTCAGAGGAGTTTCACGGCCTGGAGATCATAGCCGAGCCCGAGGGGGCAGAAGTCCGGGGCTTGCTGGCGGACGGGGGGATGGTGGTAGTGGAAAGATTCTAGAGCGATGAACTGAATGATAGAGGGATAGGAATGCAGAGGCGAATTGGATATGGCGGAGATAAGAGAGGACAGCCTGGTCCGGTATAAGGGCACTGGCACCATTGGAACGGTGAAGGTGCTGAAGACGGAGGATGATGGAACCGTCTGGGCCTATCTGGATAGCACCGGGCTCTACTACCGGCTGGATACACTGGAGCTGATCGAGAAGCTTCCAGAGAGAAAGGAGCTTGAGGGCATGACGCTCGAGCAGATCCAGGAGAGGTTCAAGCAGACGCAAGAGATGATGGATGAGGCGAAGATGAGGGATGAAACCCTGGAGACTGGCGGATAAGTCAGCGTTTTGGGCTATATAAGTGGCATGTCTAGAATACTTGAGGCAATTGCGAAGCTGGAGGCAATTTTAGAGAGCGGCATCTGTTTTTCTCGAAGGGAAGAGCTACAGGAAATTCTAGATATCCTCAAGGAAGAACTGGCATCCTCTGAAGGCTTCCATATTGAGAATAAAATTGCCTCATCCAGCAAGAGAATCGGGGTGGTGGTGCACGGCCCGGAGATCATAGACTCGGGACATGCTTTGCAGTTGATCGATCACCTGAAACAGATGGGAAGGGTGAACGCCGTTTTAGGTGGGACCATGGGCAGGTTGGCGGTCATTGATGCGGATCTCGATGGGATCATATCCATCAACAGCAGAAGGCGGCCGAGCATTTCCATCAGGGATATGGCCGGGGATTCGGATATTGTCATCATTCTCAACCAGGCCAAGAGCCGGGAGACTGGCCTGGCCTTCGGGACAATGGTGGCAAAGCTTGCCGGAATCGATAAGCCCCTGATCCAGATCGATTGCGGCGGGCGGTTCGTGGCCGATCTCACCCTCCGCCATGAGGCATCAGAAGCATCTGATTCTGAGAGCAAGAATAGCCATGAGGGGCTAAGAGTTGCCGCCAGGCTGGCAGCGGATCTGGGGCTGGACCTTTTGCGGCCCAGGCCCAGGGATTGCACCCTGATTCAGGGGGATACTGTCCGGCGCATTCTGACCGGGGTGATTCCCGGAGAGCTGATATCGGTTAACGGAACGGTCATCGGCAGGGCGGCAAAACCAGAGGTGGAGATCAAGGCCCGTGGTGGAAAGATAACTGACCTGAAAGGGGCTGAGCCCAAAGCACATGGGCTGGAGAAGCTATCCAGGGTGGACCTGGAGAATGCGATCATCCGCAGCGGATCCATCCGGCGGAGCACTGCCAGGCCGAGGATCAAGGAGGCCCGTGGTGAGGGGGCAGCATTCATCGACCACTGTGCAGAAGATGCCTTTGAGGCAGCTTCCGGTGCTGCCCTAGCCCTGACGGTGGGGGATGATACCACGGCCATTGCCGGTGATATTCTCGCCAGACTGGGAATTGCTGTGGTGGGAATCGTGGACGGGGACATCGACCACCTCGCCCAGAGCCCGACTATCATGCCGGGCAGCATCATCATCCGGGTTCGGCCGGGCTATGATGATATAATAGGTAGGCGCGTGCATGATGAGATATTCCGGGGAGAGGAGAGGATCTCTATCAGTGCCCATGATCTGGGGAATAGGGTGGCGGATTTAGCGGGCGAGCTTCTGTTAGAGAGAAAAGAGGTCAGATCCGATCTCGCTTGAGCGCCTGCAGCTCCTGGTAGAAGGTGGCGGCAGTAGCGGTATCACCCAGGCCCACGGTGATGCGCGGCTCTCTAGCCAGAAGGGAAGGCATCAAGGATACCACCAACCCATCTCTTTTGTGAAAAGCTCCCCGTCCAAATCCTGCAGCCACTGCCCCCTGTCGACAGAACTCCCTTTGGACCTCCAGACCCCTGAGGTTGATCTCATTCGGCGGCATTCCCTTTGCCGAGCCGGTAGCAGCCAGAGCAGCCGCAGCATCTGCGCCTTTTTGCAGAGAGAGGAGCTCTTCTTTTGCAGTGATCTTTCCCTCTTCCATAATGCTCAGAATGAAGTCTCTGGTGTGGACTGAGACCCTGAAAATGCCCAGGTCCTCTCGCAGACTGGCTGCCTTCTGCGCTCTATCCTGCCACTGGCTTATTCCAGGCTCGGCTCTTGCAGATGCGGGCAGAAGATCTGGATCTGAGCGCTCTGCTGTAGCCGTCTCCAGCTCATCCTCGTTCAGGCCCAGGCTGTCCGCCTTTTCGAGGAGCCGGAGAAAGTGCCTGGCGATCTTTTGGCTTTGAAATGAGCCCATCTCCACATGGATGTAGATATTGGGGTTAGCCTCTTTCCAGCTCCTGATCTGCTCGATCCTGGGGGGGAAGATCTC
>WOYI011214774.1_pt1 | contig 12186 bp, 7 predicted proteins | sample 6423411 | NCBI WGS metagenome assembly WOYI01 (sample SAMN13441803, study PRJNA592873) | oil field metagenome | biome: oil field; feature: oil-well bore; material: oil-contaminated soil; isolation source: oil-contaminated soil from oil-well borehole | place: Germany: Wietze | collected 2016-10-18 ... | reverse complement strand
CCCGCCGCGCACAGGCGCCGGGCCATGGGCAGTCCCATCATGCCAATGCCGAGGACGGCAATGCGAAGCGGTGTGGTGGTGGTATGGGCGCGTCCTTGGCAGCTATTTTCTCTGCCGTCATCATGGCCTTTTTCGCTGATGATCCCTGTCAGCGGGCTTGCAATGTGCCGGATATGCCGGGATGCGTGGCACGCGCCAGGAAAAGCGCCACGACCTCGCCTCACCATGGTGCGCGGCCTGGCTGACGCGGGCCCGGCCACGCGCCCGCAGCCGAGCGCATGGGCTACATCAGCAGGTGTTCGCCCGCGTTGTCGCCACCCAGGATCACATAGTTCACCTTGCGCACGTCCATCAGCCTGGTGCCGCCTGCATAGCTGATGGAGCTTTGCACGTCCTGCTCCATCTCCACCAGCGTTTCGGCCAGCTTGCCCTTGATGGGTTCGAGGATGCGCTTGCCTTCCACATGTTTGTACTCGCCCTTGTTGAAGTCGCTGGCCGAGCCGTAGTATTCCTTGAACAGCTCGCCGTCCACCTCGACGGTCTTGCCGGGTGACTCCTCGTGCCCCGCGAACAGCGAGCCGATCATCACCATGCTGGCGCCAAAGCGGATGCTCTTGGCGATGTCGCCATGGCTGCGGATGCCGCCGTCGGCAATGATGGGCCTGGTGGCCACGCGCGCGCACCACTTGAGCGCGCTCAGTTGCCAGCCGCCGGTGCCAAAGCCGGTCTTGAGCTTGGTGATGCACACCTTGCCGGGGCCCACGCCCACCTTGGTGGCGTCGGCACCCCAGTTTTCCAGGTCGATGACGGCCTCGGGCGTGGCCACGTTGCCCGCAATCACAAACGCCTTGGGCAGGTGCTGCTTGAGGTAGCCGATCATGGCCTTCACCGTGTCGGCATGGCCGTGGGCAATGTCGATGGTGATGTACTCGGGGCACAGTCCCTGCGCCGCCAGCTGGTCCACCGTGGCGTAGTCGGGCTGCTTCACGCCCAGCGAAATCGACGCATAGCAGCCCTTGGCGTGCATGTCGCGCACGAACTGCAGGTTGTCCAGGTCAAACCGGTGCATCACGTAGAAATAGCCGTTCTGCGCCAGCCAGGTGCAGATTTTCTCGTCCACCACCGTTTTCATGTTGGCGGGCACCACCGGGATGCGAAAGCTGCGGCCGCCCAGTTCCACGCTGGCGTCGCATTCCGAGCGGCTTTCCACGCGGCATTTGCGCGGCAGCAAAAGTATGTTGTCGTAGTCGAAGATTTCCATGGGATTCCAAGCTCCATCAAGGGACGCGGCAAAACGATTTCTGCTGCGGTGGGCGCTTGGCCTGGAGACCGGTTGTGTGGGCGGGGCCGTCTTGGCCGCACCAAACTCTGCTGAGCGCAGGCACAAAAAAACCGGACTTCAAGAAACTTGGGCCCGGTGCTTGATTCTACTCGCGCGAGCGTTTTGCCCATGCCCCAGTCAGCCATGAGATTGTGAACATCTTCTGATGCCGCTCCGGGCGGGCGGATTGTCTTGCGGCCTGTGCCCGCGTGTACGGTGCACGCGCAAATGCCTGCATACGGGCGAAGGCGCCGGCCATGTTTTTCATGTTGCCGAGCCCTTGGGGGCGGGGTGCTTTCTACAATGGCCGCATGTTCCCACAAGACCCGTTTTCGGGTGCGCCAGAAGCTCTGGTGCCCCCACCCTCCGGTGCGCCCTCGGCCGCATCGCCCCTCCTTGCGAATCTGAACGAAGAGCAACTGGCCGCCGTGACGCTGCCCGCAGGCCATGCGCTCATCCTGGCGGGCGCGGGCTCGGGCAAGACGCGTGTGCTCACCACGCGCATCGCCTGGCTGCTGCAGAACGGCTATGCCACGCCCGGCGGCATTCTGGCCGTCACCTTCACCAACAAGGCCGCCAGGGAGATGGTGGCGCGCCTGTCGGCCATGCTGCCCGTGAACGTGCGCGGCATGTGGATTGGCACCTTCCACGGCCTGTGCAACCGGCTCTTGCGCGCGCACCACAAGGCGGCGGGCCTGGCGCAGTCATTCCAGATTCTGGACACGCAAGACCAGCTCTCGGCCATCAAGCGCCTGTGCAAGCAGCACAACGTGGACGATGAGCGCTTTGCGCCCAAGCAACTGGCCTACTTCATCGCCAACTGCAAGGAAGAAGGCCTGCGCCCCGGCGACGTGCCCACGCCCGACAGCGATGCGCGCAAGAAGGTCGAGATCTACCAGCTCTACGAAGAGCAATGCCAGCGCGAAGGCGTGGTCGATTTCGGCGAGCTGATGCTGCGCTCTTACGAACTGCTGCGCGACAACGACCCCATCCGCGAGCATTACCAGCGCCGGTTTCAGCATATCCTGGTGGACGAGTTCCAGGACACCAACAAGCTGCAATATGCCTGGCTCAAACTGCTGGCCGGCAACGAGGTAAATGGGCGCTTTGAGGCGCGCGGCAGCGTGATTGCCGTGGGCGACGATGACCAGAGCATCTACGCCTTTCGCGGCGCGCGCGCGGGCAACATGGCCGACTTCGTGCGCGAGTTCGACGTGCAGCGCCAGATCAAGCTCGAGCAGAACTACCGCAGCTACAGCAACATCCTCGATGCGGCCAACGCCCTCATCAGCCACAACAGCCGCCGCCTGGGCAAAAACCTGCGCACCACGCAGGGCGCGGGCGAGCCCGTGCGGGTGTACGAGGCCAGCTCCGACCTGACCGAGGCGCAGTGGATGGTCGATGAGATCAAGCAGTTGGTGAAGAACGACGGCTTCGAGCGCAAGGAAATCGCCGTGCTCTACCGCAGCAATGCGCAAAGCCGGGTGATCGAATCGGCCCTGTTCAACGCCAGCGTGCCCTACCGCGTGTACGGTGGCCTGCGCTTTTTCGAGCGCGCTGAAATCAAGCACGCATTGGCCTACCTGCGCCTTTTGGAGAACCCGCACGACGACACCAGCTTCAGCCGCGTGGTCAACTTCCCGCCGCGCGGCATTGGTGCGCGCAGCATCGAGGTGCTGCAGGATGCCGCCCGCGCCGCAGGCTGCTCGCTGCACGACGCCGTGAGCACCGTGCCGGGCAAGGCGGGCACCCATCTGCGCGCGTTTGTGGCGATGGTCGATGTGCTGCGCGAGCAGACGCAGGGCATGAACCTGCGCGGCATCATCGAGCAGATGCTCGAATCCACCGGGCTGGTGGAGCATTTCCGCACCGAAAAGGAAGGCGCCGACCGCATCGAGAACCTGGAAGAACTCGTCAATGCCGCCGAGAGCTTTGTCACGCAGGAAGGCTTTGGCCGCGACGCCGTGGCATTGCCGCTGGATGAGCATGGCACGCCGCTCATGCAAAGCGCCCAAAGCCCGGTGAGCCAGGGCCTGGACCCCAACGCGCCGGTGCTGGACGAGCCTTTGACACCAGCGATCCCCGGCATCGTGGACATCGATACCGGCGAAACCCTCTCGCCCCTGGCCGCCTTCCTGACCCACGCTGCGCTGGAGGCGGGCGACAACCAGGCCCAGGCCGGGCAGGACGCCGTGCAGTTGATGACCGTGCATGCCAGCAAGGGCCTGGAGTTCGACGCCGTCTTCATCGGTGGCCTGGAAGAGGGCCTGTTTCCCCACGAAAACTCCGCCAGCGACCCCAATGGCCTGGAGGAAGAACGCCGCCTGATGTATGTGGCCATCACCCGCGCCCGCAAGCGCCTGTACCTGAGCCATTCGCAAACGCGCATGCTGCACGGCCACACGCGCTACAACGCCAAGAGCCGCTTCTTCGACGAGTTGCCCGAGCAAGCCCTCAAGTGGATCACGCCCAGGCGGCGAGGCTTCGGTTCGTTTGCTCCTGATATGGGAGCTGGCAGCGCTTACCCATCAAGCGCTAGAGGCCAATTTGGCTTCAAATCAGAAACCTTTGCCAGCCCGCCAGTGCCGGTGCAGAAGGCCGCGCCATCGCACGGCCTGCGCGCAGGGATCAACGTTTTTCACACCAAGTTCGGCGAAGGCAAGGTGCTGGCCATCGAAGGCCAGGGCGACGATGCGCGCGCGCAGGTCAACTTTCCGCGCCACGGCACCAAGTGGCTGGCGCTGAGCGTGGCCAAGCTCACGGTGGTGGAATGAACGCACCAGCCGCTCGGAACGAAGTCTTCTGTATCTGAAAAAAACAGAACCTACGCAAATAGGGATGCACAACGGTACATGCCTTTGTGGCAGGCGGCTTGCCTGGGCCGGTTTTGCGTAAGTCATGAAAAAGAGACTGCAAAAAAATTGTGCTGGGCACCATTTTGGGTGTGGCACCGGGCATCGTGTTCGCCGTCATCTTCTCCAGCGTGGCCGGCCGCGTCCACCTGCATGGCTGCCGTAGCAAGCCGCTGACCTGGGATGGTTTTTCAGATGCTTCTGAATTGATAGCTTATGGCGCTTGTCCTGATTGGTCTGGAGCCGTATTTCGCTCTAAAAACGTGTTCACGATTTCAGTGCAGAAACCATGGCGCAATGAAAAAGGCGGGGCATCAGCCCCGCCTTTTTGGATGAAAGGCATGCCCGAACGTGGATCAGCCCAGATACATTTGCGTTGGCGTGCTTGTGAGGTAGCCCACGGCGGCGCCGAACTTGTCCTTGTAGTTGGCCTTGAGCGCCGTGACCACTGCATCGGGCAAACCGGAGCGGTCGCCCGGGTGCTGGAAGTTGCTCATGATGTAGGTCCAGCCGTTGATCTCGTCCACGGCATGCAGGCCCGTGGATTCGCCGCCTGCGGGGATCGACATGATGCGCGACAGCTGCTTGGTGTCGATGTTGTAGGCCCACAGGAAGTTGTTGACATGCTGGCTGCTGTCCTCGCCGATGAACAGGGTGCGCATCTTTTCCGAGAACTTCAGGTTGTCCGGGTTGGCGATCTTGTTCGGGTTGGCCGTGTTGCCCAGTGCGTCTGCCGTGATGTCTTCACCTGCCAGCAGCGCCTTGGTGTCCACAGGCATCCATTCGCTGTTGATGGCAGCGCCCGCCGTGTCTTTTTGCCCACCCTTGAGGTTCAGCGCCATCACCACGCCAGCCTTGAGCTGCTTGGGGATGGAGATGCCGTTGCCGGGAACGTTGGCGGCGTTGCCGGCCACCATGGAGTCCTGGCAGTTTTGCAGCGCCGAGTAGGCAATCTTGTCCTTGATGTTGACGGTGGTGCCTTCCATCTTGGTAAAGCCGCAGCTCGCGCCCTTGAAGGCGGCGTAGCGGTGGGTTTCCAGGAAGGCAGCGGCCTTTTCCATGCCGGGATTGATCTTGATCCACTCGGTCTTGCCGTTGGCGACGATTTTGGTGTAGCTGGCATCGTTCGGGTCCGCCTTCACCACGCTCATGATGTCTGTGGGCTGGACTGTGTTGGCGAGTTGCTCGATTTCGGCGCTGGTGGCCGAACCCAGCTTGATCCAGGTCAGCGCTGCGCCGCTGGTGGCGGCGGGGTCGATGGAGAAGCCTGCGCCCACCTTGGCGGCATACAGCGTGCCGGACGACAGATCTTTTTCCTTGTCGGCCACGAACACGAAGTAGGCGCTGTTGGTGGCGTCGTCACCCATCAGGGTCGTGCGGCTGTCGGGCATGACCTGCACCAGCTCGTGCGAGATGCGGCCCATGCAGAAATGCTTCTTGATGCTGCCCGTGCCGTCGGGGTTGACGGTGACTTCGGGCATGTGGCCATAGTGGTAGGGGTTGGCCTTGGCGGCGTCGCCATACAGGTTCTTGCTGAAGTCGTCCATGTAGTTGGCGCTTCGGGCAGCAAAGGCGTCTGGCTCGTACTCTTCGCTCGACAGGTGGGTGCCCCAGGGCGACAGGCTGGCGCCGCAGGTGATCCACAGGCCGTGCACCTTGGAGGTGTCCACGTTGTGGTACTTGACCAGGCTGAGCTTGCCGGTGGTCTGGTCCTGGTCGAGCGTCAGCACGGCGATGGGCGAGGGCAGCTTGCCGTACATGCCGGTCTTGCCATCCTGGGCCAAGGTGGTGTATTCAAACTGCACCACGGCAAAAACCGCCTTGCCCTTGAGGCCGGTGACCGTGGGGTTGGCCACCGTCAGCAGCGAGGTGCCGTCGGGGGCATCAGAGAAATACTGGCGCTCGCTGCCTGGCACTGTGGCGTCGATGAGGGGCTTGTTGTTGATGTCGTAGTAACCGCCCGAGAGAATCGTGCCGCCCTTGCCGTCGGGGACCATGTCGCCCGTGATGAAGAACGGCTGGTAGGCCAGCTGGTACGACCTCACCGAGTCGTCGCTCAGCTTGATGTTCAGGCTGGAACCCACGCTCGTGGTGGCCATGGCAGCGGCGTTTGCCAGCGTGGGCGCGGCCATCGCCGTGAAGCTGGCAGAGACATAGCTGGCGTCGTCATCGCTGCCGCCGCAGGCAGCCAGAAACGAAGCAGAGGCGCTGGCACCGAGCGGCAGAAGGGGAATGCCTGCCAGAAATTGCAGAGCCTTACGGCGGGTGGGGGTCGTCGTGTGGGACATTTTTGTGTTTCCAGGTTGGTATGTGGACAGGCAGGAAGCGTCTTTGCGTGCCACCGGCCATATGGCGGCGGCGCCAGGGCGGAGCGCTGTTTCCAGCTGCCGATACTAGAAATGCCCTGTGACAGACGTTTGACGCTTGCATGACGTTTTGCCAACCGCAATGGGCTCTATTGGGTGGGGTTTGCAGCGTGGGGTTTGCAGCGTGGGGTTTGCGCTGTCCGCGCAGAGGGCCTGTCACACCGCTGGGTGCGGCAGGGGGCCGCCGTGAAGCCATGCACAGGCGCCAGGCCCAGCACGATGCAGCCGGGCTGCGTCCTGCGGCTTGTGCGTGTTGCAGGGGACGAACGTGCAACCTGTGAAATGGCGCGCTGCCCGCGGCGCTCTGGCATGGAATTCACCGCCCTTGGCTCCCGCTGTCCGAAGGGTCGGCTGCCTTGCCGGGCGCGCCTTAGATCGTGAACAGTGTCTTACACCGTGCCGTCCGGCCCCGGTGCGGAATCGGACGGGTTGCCGTGCAATGCCTGTGGCTGGGGCTTTTCGGGTGGCTCAAAACAATCACGGAACGTGAAAACCACCGATGTGAAGAACATCGCCGCCATCATCATGGCTGCGCCCACCATGACGCCGCCCATCACCGAGGCAAGCCCTCCCACGGCCAGCAGGCCCGCCACCAGGCTGACCACCAGGCCGCCCAGCAGAAACACGCCCATCCATGCGAGCCCATAGACCGTGAAGGCGCCAAAATTGCGCAGGCAGGCCACGATGCTGAAGAACAGGCTTTTCACCGGCGGCACGCCATGCCAGTGCACCAGGCCGGGTGCATGCCAGAACAGCAGGGACAGGGGCAGGTACAGCAGCATGGACAGCCACATGGCGCCCTGGAAGGCGGGCGTTTCGGCCATCTCGCGGGTGAGCGGGGCGCCGCCCAGGTACACCTGTGCGAACTGCCCTCCGTCGATCAGTGCCGACAGGCCCATCACCGCGAGAAAGCCCGCCGCATACAGCGCGCCCAGCACCAGCATGCTGCGCAGGTGCTGCTGCCCGGTGCGAAAGGCCGCCAGCAGCACGGCAGGCGTGGGAATGCGGCCTTGCATGGCCTCGGCGGCGGCCACCATCATGGCCAGTGTGGCCGAGGGCAGCAGGGCCAGCGCCACGGCGGGGCCCACCAGCGGAATCATGGTGGCCAGGGACATGGCCACCATGGTCATGAAAAACAGCGCCGCCAGTGCCATGGGTTGCCGCCAGAACGCCCGGATGCCAAGCTTGACCCAGGCCAGGCCGGTGCGTGCGGGGACGATGTGGAGTTTCATGGACAGGTTTTGATGATCAGAAAAGGGCCCCGGGCCGCTGGTGGCAGGGCAGCATGGGCGAATTTAACCCAGTGCCCCAAAAGGCACCGGTGTGAAGGGGTTCAGGCGTGCACCGGATGGGCAATGCGGCCCTGCAGAACGCGTTCGAAATGCGTGGGGTCGTGCGGGGTGAGCAGGGAGGCTTCACGGGGCAGGTAAAAATCCCACAGCCGCGAAATCCAGAACCGCAGGGCGCCCGCCCGCAGCATGGCGGGCAGCAGTTCGCGCTCAGCCGCGGTCAAGGGCCGCTCGGCCTGGTAGGCGTTCAGCATGCTGGCGGCGCGGGTGGCATCGTGGGCGCCCGTGGGCAGGTCGATGCACCAGTCGTTCAGGCAGACGGCCAGGTCGAACAGCCAGGTGTCCACGCCCGCAAAATAAAAGTCGAAGCAGCCGGTGAGTTCCTCGCCGTCAAACATCACGTTGTCGCGGAACAGGTCGGCATGCACAGGGCCGCGCGGCAGCGCCGCATAGGCCGATGATGCGGCCACATGGTTCTGGTAGGCCAGCTCGGAGCGCAGCAGCGCGGCCTGCCCGGGGCCAATGTGGGGCAGCACCACGGGCACGGTTTCGTTCCACCAGGTCAGGCCGCGCAGGTTGGGCTGGTGCCGGTCAAAATCGCGCCCCGCCTGGTGCATGCGCGCCAGCATGGTCCCCACGGCCGCGCAGTGCACGGGCTGCGGCGCCAGCTGGCTTTTGCCGCGCAGCTTGTTCACCACGGCCGCCGGCTTGCCGCACACGGTGTGCAGGATGTCGCCGTTCTGGTCGGGCCTGGGGTCGGGCACCGGCAGGCCGTGGCGGGCAAGGTGCTTCATCAGGTACAGGTAAAACGGCAGTTGCTCGGCGGTGAGGCGCTCGAACAGCGTGAGCACGAACTCGCCCTGGTCGCTGGTGAGAAAGTAGTTGGTGTTTTCGATGCCACCCTCGATGCCGCGCAGCGCCACCAGTTCACCCAGCTGCAAACGGCGCAGCAGTTCGCGCGCCTCATTCGTCGAGACTTCGGTAAAAACGGCCATCGCTCAGCGCAAATACGGGAAAGAAAAAAAGGGAAGGGATGCAGCCCGCTCGCTGCGTCAGAACTTGATCACGTTCCAGACGCGGGGGGCTGTGTTGGTCTCGGCGCCGTTCTGGCTGCCGGCGCGGCTGCGCGCTCCGTCGGGCGACTGCACTTCATACTCGGGCATGTTGCCCGTCTTGGGTTGCACGGTGATGCTCTGTGTCTGGCCGCCGATGCGCAGTTCGTCAACGCGGCTGCCCTCGTCTTCCACGCGGATGCGCTCGATGCGCTGGTTCTTGCGACCTTTCAGTGGCTCTGGATTTGGAAGCTGCTCGCGCTTGTCTGCATTGCCTTGTGGGGCAATTTGAGGGGTGGTCTGGGCCAGCAGGGGGCTGGCGGTCAGGCCCAGCAGCAAAAAAAGGTGAACAGCGCGCATGGCGCCATTGTAGGCGTCGCGTGCCGGCGCGTTGCCTGGTGGCGCCCACCGGGGGCGGCCGCGGCTTCCTGTGCACAATCGCCCCATCATGAGTGACAAAAAGACCCTGCTGCTGGTGGATGGCTCCAGCTACCTCTACCGTGCCTTCCATGCCATGCCCGACCTGCGCGCCGTGCCCGGCGACCCGGCCAGCGCCGCCACGGGCGCCATCCGCGGCATGATCAACATGCTGCAGGCGCTGCGCAAGGAGGTGCATGCCGACTACGCCGCCTGCGTGTTCGACGCTCAGGGCCCTACTTTTCGCGATGCGCTGTACCCTGAATACAAGCAGCACCGCGCCCCCATGCCCGACGACCTGCGCGCGCAGATTGCCCCCATCCATGAGGTGGTGCGACTGATGGGCTGGAAGGTGCTGGACGTGCCCGGCGTCGAGGCCGATGACGTGATCGGCACGCTGGCCGTAACGGCGGCGCGCCAGGGCATCGAGGTCATCGTGAGCAGCGGCGACAAGGACCTGGCGCAACTGGTGGACGAGCACATCACCATCATCGACACCATGAGCGGCAAGCGCCGCGACCAGGCCGGCGTGGAGGCCGAGTTCGGCGTGCCCGCGCGGCTGATGGTGGATTTTCAGGCACTGGTGGGCGATGCCATCGACAACGTGCCCGGCGTGGAGAAGGTGGGCCCCAAGACGGCGGCCAAATGGCTGCAGGAATACGGCTCGCTCGACGCCGTGGTGCAGAACGCCGACAAGATCAAGGGCGTGGCCGGTGAGAATCTGCGCAAGGCGCTGGCCTGGCTGCCCAAGAGCCGCCAGCTGCTGACCATCAAGACCGATTGCGACCTGAACGGCTGGGTCGAGGGCCTGCCGTCGCTCGATGCCATCACCGTCGGCGCGCCGGACACGCCCCGGCTCAAGGAATTTTACGAGCGGTACGGTTTCAAGAGCCTGGTGCGGGCGCTGCAGGGCGAGGCCCCGGCGAGCGCGTCCACGTCCATGGTGGCCGTACCGGGCGAAAGCGGCGACCTCTTCGCTGACCATTCCGCCAGCCTGGTGGCCGAAGAAGCGCAGCACCGCACGGTGGTGTACGACACCATCCTGAACTGGACCGATTTCGATCACTGGCTGCAGCGCCTGACCAAGGCCGAACTGGTGGCGCTGGACACCGAGACCACCTCGCTCGACGAGATGCGCGCCGAGATCGTGGGCATCAGTTTCAGCGTGCAGCCCGGCGAGGCGGCCTACATCCCGCTGGCCCATGCCGGGCCGGACGCGCCCGCGCAGTTGCCGCGCGATGAAGTGCTGGCGCGTTTCAAGCCCTGGCTGGAAGACGCCAAGCGCCACAAGCTGGGCCAGCACATCAAATACGACCGCCATGTGTTTGCCAACCATGGCATTGAGGTGCAGGGCTACGTGCACGACACCATGCTGCAAAGCTACGTGCTCGAAGTGCACAAGCCCCACAACCTCGCCAGCCTGGCCGAGCGCCACACAGGCCGCAAAGGCATCAGCTACGAAGACCTGTGTGGCAAGGGCACGCACCAGATCCCGTTCGCCCAGGTGCCGGTGGACAAGGCAGCGGCGTATTCGTGTGAAGACTCGGACCAGACGCTGGATGTGCACCTGGCGCTGTGGCCGCTGCTGCAGGCCAACGACAAGCTGCGCTTCATCTACGAGCTGGAAATCGCCAGCAGCGAGGTGCTCTACCGCATCGAGCGCAACGGCGTGCTCATCGACGCGCCCACGCTCGCGCAGCAGAGCCACGAGCTGGGCCAGCGCATCATGCAGCTCGAAACCGAGGCGTATGAGATAGCGGGCCAGCCCTTCAACCTCAGCAGCCCCAAGCAGCTCGGTGAAATCTTCTTCGACAAGCTGGGCATGCCCGTGGTCAAGAAAACCGCCACCGGCGCGCGCAGCACCGACGAAGAGGTGCTCGAAAAGCTGGCCGAGGATTTCCCCCTGCCCGCCAAGCTGCTGGAGCACCGCAGCCTGGTCAAGCTCAAGGGCACCTACACCGACAAGCTCGCGCAACTGGCGCTGCCGCGCACCGGCCGCGTACACACGCACTATGCGCAGGCCGTGGCGGTCACCGGCCGGCTGTCGAGCAACGACCCCAACCTGCAGAACATCCCCATCCGCACAGCCGAGGGCCGGCGCATCCGCGAGGCCTTCATCGCGCCCGCCGGCTGCGTGATTGCCAGCGCCGACTACAGCCAGATCGAGCTGCGCATCATGGCCCACCTGAGCGGCGACCATGCGCTCTTGCACGCCTTCCATGCCGGCCTGGACGTGCACCGCGCCACCGCCGCCGAGGTGTTTGGCGTGGCGCTGGACCAGGTGACGAGCGAGCAGCGCCGCTACGCAAAGGTCATCAACTTCGGCCTGATCTACGGCATGAGCAGCTTTGGCCTGGCAAAGAACCTGGGCATCGAGACCAAGGCCGCCGCCGCCTACATCGACAAATATTTCCAGCGCTACCCCGGCGTGAAGCAGTACATGGATGAAACCAAGGTCGCCGCCAAGTCCATGGGCTATGTCGAAACGGTGTTCGGCCGGCGCCTGTACCTGCCCGAGATCAACTCACCCAACGGCCCGCGTCGCGCCGGCGCCGAGCGCGCCGCCATCAACGCGCCCATGCAGGGCACGGCAGCCGACCTGATCAAGATGGCCATGGTGAAGGTGCAGCAGGTGCTGGACGCCGAAAAGCCCATGATCAAAATGATCATGCAGGTGCACGATGAACTCGTGTTCGAGTTGCCCGAGGGTGAGGTGGACTGGCTGCGCAGCCACATCCCGCGCCTGATGGCCGGTGTGGCCGACCTCAAGGTGCCGCTACTGGCCGAGGTGGGCGTGGGGCCGAACTGGGACAAGGCGCATTGATCCTAAAAATGGCAGTTGGATGCGCCCGCCGGTGCCGTGATCGGGGTGCCAGGCAAGGCTGAGCG
>WOYI010576092.1_pt1 | contig 12187 bp, 13 predicted proteins | sample 6423411 | NCBI WGS metagenome assembly WOYI01 (sample SAMN13441803, study PRJNA592873) | oil field metagenome | biome: oil field; feature: oil-well bore; material: oil-contaminated soil; isolation source: oil-contaminated soil from oil-well borehole | place: Germany: Wietze | collected 2016-10-18 ... | reverse complement strand
AGATGAAGGTGACCGCGCTGGTCCGCACCTGACGCTGGCCGCCGCAGGCCTCGGTTAACTCCTCGTTCACCTTCTCATCCAGGCGCAGGGCGACCAGCTTGTGCGCCAGTGCGAGGTAACGGTAGAGGCCCGGCTCGAGGCCCTCCACCCGGTTGATGGATAGATAGGTTTCAAATGGATGGCGGCAGCCCGCGGAGGGCACGGTCCGCCAGGTGACATGGCGTTTTTCGTCCAGGCCCTTGACGCCCTGCGTCAGCCAGAGCAGGTAAGAGAGTTCTTCCAAGGAGAGTGCGTCATCGCTGTAGCGGCGCAGGGAACGCCTTTCTTCGATTGCTTTGCGGAGGTCGTAGCTTCCCAGATTGATGTCTTCCGGCCTGGGCAGGTCGATCACCGGCCGCCCCTTTTCTAGAGGGATTTCATAAGGGGGTTGGAGTTTGCCCTGCTTTTGGGCGGATTCGCTGATGTTTGGATATTTCGTTTCCTCGACGAATTCATAGCCGTTCATTTTGAGCATGGGGCATTCTCCTTAGATTGTGTTGTGTGCTTATTTGTGGATCGTTTTCCAATATTTTCGCAGCGTTCCAGCGCCCGGCTCTTCAAAGGTCGCGACCCCGAAGCCCTGGTTTACCAGGTAGCGATGGGCTTCAGTTTCGGCTTTGGCAACGGTGCCGGGGTGCAGCAGGATGATCCCGCCATCCCGGGTCACCCGGGTCATTTCAGCGACTTCCGCTGGCGGGTCATCGCCAAAGACATGGCCGGACATGACGATGTCGGCGAAGTTATCCGGTAAGGGAATCTGGGTGATGGTGCCATCCAGCGGGAAGGTATTTTCCAACCCCAGCTCATCTCGTCTCTTCCAGATAAATTTCCGGAGGTTGGCGACCGGCTCAACGGCATAAACCGTGTAAGCGATGGGCGCGACGGCGAAGGCCAGCCGGCCCGTTCCTGAGCCGATATCCACTACAACCTTCTGCTTGAAGTCGGCCATGCTCAAAAGGGAGCCATCATCCCAGCTGTTGAATTCCAACTCGTCGTATCTCTCTGGTTTGACGGCATAGACGACCCAATCGCGGTACCGTTCCAGAATTTCGATTTCTGATTGACGGATTTGCTCGGGGCTGGGATTTTGAATTGCGAGTTCCAGACAGCGATCCAGATAATCGCCGATGGGTGGATGAATTTGTCTGAGATACCAATCTACAGCCGAATGGGCTTTAAGCGCTGTTCCCATTGCGGTGTCCGGTTTATGAGTCGCTATATATTCGATCTGAAAGGGTTCAAAGAGCAATAGTACATTGAAGCTTACTTCTGTAACGTCCATCCAGCTTTCTAGGCCGGGCATATTTCTCCTAATGTTAGCGCACAGCAGCAACGACCATTGAAAGGATCATCATGATAGCAACGGCTGCGATGACAATCTGATAGATCCGATACGATGTAGATTTTTTGTTGCTCTTTTTGCTCATGAGCTCTCCTTACTCCAGTTGAACTTTGATGGATTGCGCCATTTCAAGCGTGATCCCTTTGATCTCTGCAATCGCTTCGGGTGTGGCATTCTTGATCCCGTCTATGGATCCGAATTTTTGCAGCAGGGCTTTGCGCCTGGTCGGCCCGATGCCGGGGATCACATCCAAACGCGAAGACAGGCCCAGGTTCTTGCGGCGTTTGCGGTGGGCGGTGATGGCAAAGCGGTGGGCCTCATCCCGGATGCGCTGGACAAGGTAAAGCCCCTGAGACCGGCGTTCCAGGTAGATCGACTCCTGCTTGCCGGGAACGAAAAGTTCCTCTTCCTGCTTGGCCAGGCCCGCAACCGGGACCCGATCCATTAAATTATACTCCTCCAGGATTTTGACAGCCCGGCTGAGTTGTCCCTTGCCGCCATCCACGATCAAAAGGTCCGGCAGGATCGAGAAGGCTAGATCCGGTTTCTTGCCGACCTGGTCTGGTTCTTCGCGGGCGGCCTTCCAGCGGCGGAAGCGGCGGTGCAGGACTTCTTCCATGCTGGCGAAGTCGTCCTGTCCCAGCACGTTTTTGATATTGAACCGCCGATAGAGTTTCTTGTTGGGGGTGCCCTGTTCAAAGACTACCATACTGCCCACACTGGCGACGCCCTGGATGGTGGAGATATCGTAACATTCGATCCGGTTTGGCGGCTCGGAAAGCCCCAGCGCCTCCTGAATCTCCGCCAGAGCCGTGGTCTGTTTGTTCTTGTCCGCTTCCCAGCGGGTTTTTAGGGCATTCAGCGTTTCCACGGCGTTTTCGGTGGCCATTTCCACCAGTTCCTTGTTGAGCGCCTGATGGGGAACTGTGATCTCCACCGTCTCGCCGGGTTTACGGTTATTCAGCCAGGCGTTGATGATCTGCGCTTCTTCCAGTTCGGTGGGCAGCAGTACCCGCTGTGGGACAAAGGCGGCCTGCGAATAGAACTGTTTGACGAATTCCCCGAGGATCTCTGCGTCATTTTCTTCCTCCGTCCCTTCGAGGATGAAGTATTCACGGCCGATCAGTTTGCCGCTGCGGATGAAGAAGATCTGCACACAGGCTTCGCCTTCATCGCGCGCCATGGCGATCACGTCGGAATCGGTTTGGTCGCTGCTGATCACCTTCTGCCGCTCGACGACTTTGTCAATGGCCTGAAGCTGGTCTCGGATGGCCGCCGCCTTTTCATATTGAAGGTCTTCCGCCGCCTGCGTCATCGCCTCGTTCAGGCGTTTCACCACCGGGTCGGTGCGCCCTTCCAGGAACTTGCAAAGGTCATCAATGATCTGACGGTAGTCCTGGCGGTTGATCACGCCGATACAGGGCGCCGTGCAGAGTTTGATGTCGTAATATAGGCAGGCGCGGCTGTCCTGGCCTGTGATCTCGCGGTTGCAGGTCAGGTAGGGGAAGATTTTGCGCAGGAGGTCGAGGGTCTGGTGGACGGCCCAAACGCTGGTATAGGGGCCGAAATAACGGCCGCCATCGTCATTCATCTGGCGGGTGACGGTGACTTTGGGGAAGGGGTCCTGCCAATGGACTTTGATGTAGGGGTAGCGTTTATCGTCCTTGAGCCGGACATTGAACTGCGGTTTGTGCCGTTTGATCAGGTTCATCTCAAGGATCAGCGCTTCCAGTTCGGAGCCCACGACAATCCATTCAATATCGGCGATCTCATAGACCAGCCGGCGCGTTTTACGGTCTTCCTGAGCGGTGCTGTGGAAATAGGAACGCACGCGGTTGTGCAGGTTGATGGCTTTGCCAACGTAGATGATCCTGCCGTTGGCGTCCTTCATCAGATAACAACCGGGTTTGTCTGGAAGCGTATCCAGGATTTGCTGGATCTTCTCACTGATCTTCATAGGCTCTTATTTTAGCACATCGGCATCTGAAATTTAATCTTGTGAAATATAAACGACCTCCCGGGCGGGTGAGGTCGTTTGTGGTGGTTATTTTTGCGAGAACGAGCTTATCCAGCCTTTTTAGCCTCCTCGAGGATCTCTTTCGCCATCCTCGTCCCCAAACGGTTGGCGCCGGCATTGATGAAGGCCCTTGTTTCTGCAAGGGTGTGAATGCCGCCGGCTGCTTTGACGCCCATTTCACTCTCAGGGCCGACAACCCGGCGCATCAGGTCAATGTCTTCCACAGTTGCCCCGGATTTGCTGAATCCGGTGGAGGTCTTGACGAAGTCCGCCCCGGCTTCCTTGCAGATCAGACAGCTGATAATCTTCTCGTCCCTTTCCAGGAGGCAGGTTTCGAGGATCACCTTCATCAGCCCGCCCTGGGCATGGACCGTTTCGGCCATCTGATGGACCTCTTCAAAGACGAAATCATATTCACCAGCCTTGAGCAACCCAACATTCATGACCATGTCAATTTCATCCGCACCGGCCTCCAGATAGGTCTTTGCTTCGGTGACTTTGATCTGGGTCGGGTAGGCGCCCAGCGGGAAACCGGCGATTGTGCCTGTGTGGACCCCGGAGCCAGCCAAGGCTTTTTTCACCTGAGCGGTGAAAATGGGGTTCACGAAAACGGTTGCATACTGATACTCAACCGCATCTTCGCAGAGTTGGCGGATTTGGTCAGGTGTGGCGGCCGGATCGTGCAGCGCGCAGTCCAGATAGGCGGATAACTTGGTTTTGAGGTTGGGTTTGCAGGGGAGGGCGGGAAGGGATTGGCTGTATTGTTCGGCCTTTTCGAGAAGCTGTGAAATTGTTATCATGGCTGGTCCTTCGTGGGGAGGGGGACGGCTTGCTGGATATGAAGACATCCACCTTTGGAGAAAAAGATTTTACCTCAGGTGGATGGACTCATAAGCGTGCGTTTCGGGTATGTTCAGGCGATGCTTTCATGGGAATTAGGTTTAGCTTAGTTTATCGCCATCGAACCATTCCAGATGAGCGCCGCAGGCCTTGCAGCGGGCAATGTTTTTGCCGGTCTCGTCCTTCTTGATCTCGACATCGCCGCCGCAGGAGCAGCGCCGATAAACGCTGAGGATTTTGCCACCATATTCGAGGATTTTGAGTTCGCCTTGTTCTTTTGGAGTTGCGTCTGACATTGAAATGACCTCTGTTTTCTAAATCCGTTCATAAAAATGTGGGCGAAAAATTTTTCGCCCACATTTTACTACAAATTTGATGAATTGAAATCAGCTTATTTCAGCAGGTTTCCAAGGAAGGAAAGAATGTTGCCGAGGACGCCGAAGTCAGTGTCACCGAAGGAGGAACCAGCCCAATCGGGGTTGAGGGCACCGAAGGACATATAAGTGGTGCCGGCCAACAGGGTGAAGATCAAACCGTTGAGGAAGCCACCAAGTATAGCGCCTTTGCGGCCGCCAGTGGAGTTGCCGAACACACCGGCAGTACCACCAACGAAGAAGTGAATGATCATCGAGGGCAGGATCACGCCACCAAGGCCACCATTGGCCACGAGCTGCAGGACCATGGCAACCAGACCACCAACGATGGAGGAGAGGTAACCAACCAGAACAGCGTTCGGGGCATAGGGGAAGACCACGGGGCAGTCCAGAGCGGGTTTCGCATCGGGGACGATTTTCTCAGCAATACCGCGGAAGGCGGGGACGATTTCAGCCAGAACGGTGCGGACACCGAGGAGGATGATCGCAATACCACCGGCGAAGGTCAGAGCCTGGAGGAAAGCGCCAACTGCCCAGTATTGGCCGAGGGCGCCGGCAGCAGCTTCAGAGCCACTGAGCAGACCAATGACGATGTAGATGATCAGCATAACGGAACCCATGGCAACCAGGGGTTCTTTCATGAAGCCGATCCAGTTGGGGAACTTCATGTTTTCGGTGCTGTCTTCCGGATCGCCAACGAACTGGCCGAGGAAACCGGACAGAGCGTAGGTGGTGATGCCGAAATGGCCCATGGCGAAGGTATCGCCGCCGGTGATCTTCTTCATGAAGGGCATCGACAGAGCGGGCATAACGGTCATCATGAAGCCGGAGAGCAGGGAGGCGATCACGATGATGACCAGATCATTGCCAGCGAAAACGGGCATAACGGAGAGCATGCCGGTCGTCAGGGTGGCGATGAAGAGGGTGTGGTGGCCGGTCAACCAAATGTATTTGAATTTGGTCACGCGGGCCAGGAGCAGGTTGAACAGGAAAGCAAACAGGAAGACCAGGGAAACCTGGCGACCGAGCGATTCCTGAACAATGCTGGTGAAGACCTCATTGACGGGGACGGCAGCATTGGGGATTTGCAGAACACTGCTGAACAGCGTGCCGAGGGGGGTAATGGAACCAACGACCACATTGGCGCCAGCGCCCAAGATCAAGAAGCCCAGGATGGACTTGATGGTGCCGGACACAACTTCTTCGAAGGGTTTCCTGAGGGCCAAGAGGCCAACCAGGGCCATCAAACCGACGAGGATTGATGCGTTGCTTAGAAATACTTGAAGGAAATTAAGAATTGCCATTTTTTCTCCTGAAATTGATTAAGTGATTACTTCTTCTCGTTAAGTATTCTTTCGAAGACATCCATGAGTGTAGCTTCAATTTCGCTTTCATCAAAAAGGTTCTTAACAGTTAGAACTTCTGCATTAACGTCTCGCAATGATTTAGCGAATTCTGCTGTTGTCATAAAGATGTCAGGTGACATAGATCGAGCTGTAGAAATATCGGCTATTTCAACACGAAAATCGTTTCGTCCGTAACCGTGTCTCTCGAGCACCCGTTCAATCCCCATCTTGACCAGGAGCCCACTGCCCAATCCCATGCCGCAGACGGCACATAGTTTGACCAATTTATACTCCTATGGTTCTAACAATACACAAATGCGACTTATAGGGCCAATAGGCCGAGTACGAAGGCCGCAACAGCGAGGATGATAGAAATAATCCCTTCTGTCTTGCCAACGATGACCTTCTTTTCATCTGCCATTTTTGTTCACCTCCTTCCTTGAGAAATTTTGTCATACTGCTTGCTCTAGACAACTTACAAAAAAAGAGCAATTACGAATGGAATAAATCTGCTGATTATGCGTTCAGGAACGCATTGAGCAACTCTTCTTTGGTAGTCGCGGCTTTGATCTCAACGATCTTGTCCTTATTTCCCAAGACTTTGGCGAGTTGCTTTAATCCATCAATATGCTGCTCATTGTCAATCGCTGCCAGGGCAACAACGAGATATACGGGGTCATTATCTTCATTGCCGAAATTAACCGGCGTGCTCAGGCGGATGATGGCAATGCTGGGTTTGATCACACCGTCTTCGGGGCGGGCGTGGGGGAGGGCGATCCCAGGCGCCACAACAATATAGGGGCCAAATTCTTTGGCCACCCGGATCATAGCATCGGAAAATCTCTCTTCCACCGCACCATCTTCAACCATTAATTTACCAGCTGCGCGGATGGCGCCTTGCCAATCTTCGACGGCAACATTGACATCAACAATTTCTTTTCGGATCAGCTTATTGATTTCCATCTGAGACTTTCTATTTTGTTTATGTTGTATAGTATTAATGTGTTATTAACATCTAAACCATTATAGGTCAATATCTCGCTTTAAATCAAGGTTATTTTAGTAACAATTTATGTTAAGATGTTAACTTTTTCACCTTTTTAACAATTTTAGGAGTCCAAAACCTGCAAAAGGGTATCCTGAATGCCAACCGGATCCAGCTTGTAGTAGCTGAGCAGGTCTTTGTAGGGGCCTGAGGTGGTGAAAATATCCATAATCCCATGCCGGTAGAATTTGAGGTTAAGGTTCGCTTCGGCGATGATCTCAGCGATGGCACTACCCAGGCCATTGATGATGTTGTGCTGTTCGATGGTCATCACTGTTTTATAATCTTTTAAAATATCAACCACGGCTTTAGAGTCAAGGGGTTTGATGGTTGAGATGTTCAGTACACCAGCATTAACACCTCTTTCCTTTAATAGTGATGCGGCATCCACCGTTTCACCAACCTCCACACCGGTGGTGATCATCAGCACATCCTCGCCGGGGATCAGCAGATCGGGCTGACCGATCTTGTAATCAAATTCTTCGGTGTAGACGGTTTTTTCAGCGACCCGGCTCAAACGGATATAAACGGGGCCTTTGACATCCACGGTTGCCCGCAGAATGGCGGCTGTTTCAACCGCGTCCGCAGGGGAAAAGACGGCCATGCCGGGGATGGTTCGGAAGAAGGCGATGTCTTCCAATGCCTGGTGGGTGGCGCCAGCGACGTCGAAGGTGATCCCGCCGTGGCTGGAGACGATCCGAACGGGGAGATTGTTGTAGGCGATGTCCGTGCGGACCTGTTCGGCGGCGCGCAAGGCGGCGAAAACGGCATAGGTGCTGGCATAGGGGATCTTCCCGGCCAGAGTCAGGCCGGCGGAAATGCCCATCAGGTCCTGTTCCGCAACGCCGACGTTGATAAAGCGATCGGGAAATTCCTTGGCGAAATCGGCCAGGTTGACGCTGCCGGCCAGATCTGCTGAGAGGGCGACGATATTCTCATTCTGGTGTCCCAATTCAACGATGACTTTGCCGTAAGCTTTGCGGCTCGGCAGTCCGACCAGAGGGCTTTGGGTTTGCTTATTGTCGTTCATGGTTCTCCTTAGGCTTCCGCATCGGCTGATTTCAACGCTGCCAAAGCTTTCTCTGCATCTTCCTTTGAAATTTTGAAGAAGTGCGAGTCAGCTTTCCCCTCAACAGAGGCGACGCCGCGGCCTTTGATGGTGTTGGCGATGATGAATTTGGGTTTCTTTTCGGGGGATTTTTTGTTGAATGCTTCGAGTAATTCTTCGATGTTGTGACCGTCCACGGTCAGGACAAACCAGTTGAAGGCTTCGAGCTTTTCGGCCAATGGCTCAAGCGCCATGGTCTCCTCGGTGGGGCCTTCAATGGTGAACATGTTCCGGTCCAGGATCACCGTCAGGTTATCAAGATGATAGTTGGCGCCGCACATCAGGGCCTCCCATACAGACCCTTCTTCCAGTTCGCCATCGGAGATGATGCAGTAGGTCTGCCATTGGGCCTTGTCCATCCGGGCGCCCAGCGCTGCGCCAACGGCGACGGAAAGGCCATGGCCCAGGGAGCCGGAGCTGATCTCGACGCCGGGCATGCGGTGCTTGTCAATGTGCATGCTCAACATGGAGTTGAAGGTATCGAATTTTTCCAGCTCTTCGAGCGGGAAGAAGCCTCTGCGGGCCATCGCAGAGGAAAGGGCGACGTTGCCATGCCCTTTGCTGAGGATGATCCGATCCCGGTCCTCCCAGTGGGGATTTTTGGGGTCCAGGTTGGCAACCTCGAAGAAGAGGACGGCCATGATCTGGGACAGGGTTAAATTTCCACCAATATGGATGCCGACAGCACAATCTCGGGCCGTGGTCAGGATATCTTTATCAATGAGGGTTGCGATCTTGCTGAGTTCTTTGATCTTTGATTCCATTCAATAATCTCCTACGTGGAAAGTTTATCCATCATTAAATTTTGATCGATTGTTAATTGTTTTCAATTATCGTGTTTGGGAGTGTGATCCAATGCCTTGATCGAGTGGACGTTGAAAGTCTCCTGTGTTCCGTGTTACGAAGGCGTAAGTAAAAACCCTTAGACCTTTTTTTATCACACTTTAATAATAACATAAAACCTTTTGAAGCTTTGCTGGCTCCTGTCTTTTTAGAGAAGTAGCGCCTTAATTCACGCCTGATGAATGCAGTTTGCTGAACTTTTTCCATAGGTTAGGCATCCGGACCCCTAATAGCCCAATTGAGATTTTGGGGATGTCTCTAAGGGGGGAATCTGTTTGGCGGGTAGGTTATAATTCAATTTGGAGAGATTATGCCTATTCGTTTATTGCCAGACCATGTCGCCAGCCAGATCGCCGCGGGAGAAGTGATTGAACGCCCTGCTTCGGTGGTCAAGGAATTGGTGGAGAATGCGCTCGATGCTGGCAGCAAGACCATCCTCATTGAGGTGCAGGGCGCTGGCAAGCGGCTGATCTCCGTCCTCGATGATGGCGCGGGAATCCCGGCGGAGGAATTGGCCTTGGCCGTCTCCCGCCATGCGACCAGCAAATTGGCCCGGGCTGAGGACCTCTTCCGCATCCGCACCCTGGGCTTCCGGGGCGAGGCGCTGGCCTCGATCGGCTCCGTCTCCCGGATGATGGTTGAATCCCGAGCGCCAACAGAGACCGCAGGCTCCCGGATGGTGGTGGAAGGGGGCAGCCTGGGAAAGCAGGAACAGATCGGCGCGCCCCAGGGCACCCGGATCACCGTGGAAGACCTGTTCTACAACGTCCCCGCCCGGCTCAAGTTTCTCAAGACCGATAACACCGAACGCCGGCAGATCGAATCGCTGGTGACACGCTACGCCCTGGCCTACCCTGACATCCGCTGGCAGCTGGTGGTGGATGGGAAGCCCTCCCTGAGCACCAGCGGCAATGGCGACCGCCGCGAGGTCCTTTCGGCCCTGTATGGCGTTGATATTGCCCGGCAGATGCTGGCGGTGGATTTCAAGGAGCAGGATTACAGCATCCACGGCTTCATCAGCCCGGTCTCACTCACCCGGGCGAACCGCCGCGAGCTCACCATTTTCGTCAATGGGCGCTGGGTGCGGGATACCTCCGTGACCGCCGCCGTCCTGCGGGCCTATCACACCCTGCTGATGGTGGGCCGTTACCCGATCGTGACGCTGTTCCTCGAGATGCCGCCTGAGGCGGTGGATGTCAATGTGCACCCAGCCAAGGCGGAGGTGCGCTTCCGCGAAGGCGATCTGGTCTTCACCCGGGTCCAGCGCGCGGTGCGGCGGGCGCTGCTGGCTTATTCGCCGGTGCCGGAGCTGCGCCCCAGGCTGTTCTGGGGGAATGCACCCGCGCCAGGCGGGGGTGAGGGTAGTTCGGCCGGGCAGATGGCCGCGGAGATCCCCTTCCCGGATGGCGCGGGAGGCGGACCGGCGGAACCGGCTCGTATTCAGATCCACACTGGCACGTTGGATCAGGACAAGCTGCCCCTGCTGCGCCTGGTGGGGCAGGTGGCGGCGACCTATTTGATCGCGGAAGGCCCCGATGGGCTTTATCTGATTGACCAGCACGCCGCCCATGAGCGGGTGCTGTTTGAACAGCTGATGGCCCAGCACAGCCAGGAGAAGGTCCCGGCGCAGACCCTGCTGGAGCCGGTGAACGTGGTCCTGCCGCCCGAGAAGGCGCGCCTGCTGGAAGACCAGCTGGACACTTTGCGGCATCTGGGCTTTGATGTGGAAGCCTTTGGCCCCAACACTTTCACGGTCCGGGCGATTCCCGCGCTGATCGTGGGCGGGGACCCGGAAGCCGCGCTGAATGTGGTGGTGGAGGACTTTGAAGATGACGAGACGCCCCTGGCTTCGGCCAATGAGGCCCGGATCACCGCCCGGATTTGCAAACGGATGGCTGTGAAGGGCGGGCAGATCCTCTCGGTGGAGGAGCAGCAGGCGCTGCTGCGCAGCCTGGAAGCCTGCCAGTCTCCGCGGACCTGCCCGCACGGCCGGCCGACGATGATCCACCTCTCCGCCGATCTGCTGGAGCGGCAGTTCGGCCGCCGGGGCGCAAGGTAACGAAAAGGGAATGGGATGAGCCGTTTCTTCGGTGCCGGTCTGATCAACTTGGAAACCACGCTGGCGATTGACGGCTCTCCCGAGGCCCGGGATGAATGGACCCACAAATTACAAAACAGGAGCGAACCATGAAGGGACTTTGGCTTCAGAACCGGCAATTATCTTTCCGCACAGACCTGCCCGAACCCCAGGTTGAACCCGGGATGGCGCTGATCCGCCTGCGCACGGCGGGCATCTGCGCCACGGACTTGGAGATGCTGCACGGCTATTACCCTTTCACCGGCGTGCCGGGGCATGAATTCGTGGGTGGGGTGCTCGCCGCGCCCGGGGCTGAGGGCTGGGTTGGGAAGCGGGTAGTCGGCGAGATCAACCTGACCTGCGTGGAATGCGAGGCCTGCCGGGCCGGGCGGGAGCATCACTGCGCCAACCGGACCGTGCTGGGCATTCTGGGACACGACGGCGTCCTGGCGGAATATTTCACCCTGCCCGTGCGGAATTTGCACGCCGTGCCGGAGGGAGTTGAGGATGAGCTGGCGGTGTTCACCGAGCCGCTGGCGGCCGCGCTGGAGATTCAGGAGCAGGTGCAGGTCCAGCCCGGGATGCGGGTGCTGGTGGTGGGGGCGGGGCGGCTGGGGATGCTGATCGCCCAGACTCTGCGGTTGACCAGCTGCGACCTGAAGGTCGTGGTCCGGCGGCAGGCACCGGCGGATTTGCTGGCCCGTTTCGGAATCGCTGCGGTGTTCGCGGATGAGGTGCCGGAGAATTCGGCGGATCTGGTCGCCGAGGCCACCGGCTCACCCGACGGATTTGCGCTCTCCCGCAGGGCCGTCCGCCCGGCGGGGACCCTGGCGCTCAAGAGCACCTTCGCGGGGGATGTGACCCTCAACCTCTCGTCCGTCGTGGTCGATGAGATCACGCTGGTCGGATCGCGCTGCGGCCCCTTTGCCCCGGCGCTGCGGCTGCTGGAATCCGGATTGGTGGACCTGCGGCCGCTGATCTCCGCGCGCTATGACCTGGCCGACGGCCTGGCGGCGATGGAAAAAGCGGCCGAACATGGGGCGCTGAAGGTTCTCGTGACTCAGGACTGAGTCGCTTGTTTCATGATAACCGGATGGGGTGGTTTCATCTTGCTAAACTGATTGGGAATGGTATAATGGTGTCCTGCGGGGCGTGG
>WOYI011282641.1_pt1 | contig 12200 bp, 5 predicted proteins | sample 6423411 | NCBI WGS metagenome assembly WOYI01 (sample SAMN13441803, study PRJNA592873) | oil field metagenome | biome: oil field; feature: oil-well bore; material: oil-contaminated soil; isolation source: oil-contaminated soil from oil-well borehole | place: Germany: Wietze | collected 2016-10-18 ... | reverse complement strand
TCGAAAATTCGGCGGTGCGAGGACCGATTTTCGGCGATTCGCCGGCCCATAGTGGCTCTATGGGCCAAGAAGCGACGGAAATAGGGACCGCACAGGCGGATTTGCAGACCGGCCGGCCAAAGTCCGACAGGCTCCTAGGTTGGCGGACTGGCCGGCGCTGCGCGGGCGGATGCGGCGGGTGGGCCAATAAAGCCGGCGCCTCCTCAGCGATTGCTCACCCCGTGCGGCACATGGCCGGTCGCCACGTGCTTGCGGGCCGATTCCACGTTCGCCGGCGAGTCGTCGAAGAAGATGTCGGCGCCGAATGCATCGAGGAACGGCCCCTTGTCGCGCCCACCGAGGAACAGCGCCTCGTCGATGCGTACCCCCCACTTGCGCAGGGTGAGGATCACCCGCTTGTGCGCCGGTGCGGAGCGGGCGGTGACCAGCGCGGTGCGGATCGGCGAGTTCTCGGCCGGGAAGGCCGCCTGCAGCCGATGGACGGCAGTGAGGAAGCCGCGGAACGGGCCCACCGACAGTGGCTCGGCGGCACGCGCGTGTTCGCTGCGATGGAACGCTTCGAGACCCTCCTCGCGCGAAACCCGCTCCCCCTCGTCGCCGAAGATCACGGCATCGCCGTCGAAGGCGATGCGCAGTTGTTCGCTGGCCCGCGGGGGCGCCGTGCTGGGAAGGATCGTGGCCGCGGCGACGCCGGCGGCCAGCGCGCGCCCGACGTCCTCGGCGTTGGCGGACAGGAACAGGTCCGCCTTGAACGGCGCGATGTAGTCGGAGGTCGGGGCGCCGCTGGTGAACGCGGCGCGACTGATCTCCAGTCCGTAATGCTGGATGGCGTTGAAGATGCGCAGGCCGGTGTCACCCGAGTTGCGCGACAGCAGGATCACCTCGACCGGCGGCACGTCGCCCGCCAGCTTGTTGAGGCCGAGCAGCTTCTGCACCAGCGGAAAGGCCACGCCCGGCCGCAGGATCTCTTCCTCGTGCTCGATCTGGAAGCTGCGGTAGGCGTCCAGGCCCTCGCGCTCGAACAGCTCGTGGCTGTCGCCGAGGTCGAACAGCGCGCGCGAGGAAATCGCCACCACCAGGCGGTTGTCACCGGATGAGGAGGGGTCGTGGGCAGTGGCGCGGGACATGCGGGCAATCTAGCGCAACGGACGCGCAGTGCGTGAGGAGACGTGCGGAATGAGCGACGACGGGACCCTGCCCTCCTGCTCGCCCGCCCGGCCTCACGCTTGCTCAATCGGCAGCGAACTGCTCGTCGAGAATCCGCTGCTCGAGATTGTGCTCGGGATCGAACAGCAATCGCACGCCGTGTTCGCGCGATTGCCGGATCAGCACCTCGCGCACGTGGCGCACTTCGTGGAAATCGGCGGTGGCGCTCACCGGTCGCTTGCCTGGGTCGAGCACGCGCAGCCCCACTTCGGTCAGATGCGGCAGGATCGCACCGCGCCAGCGGCGCGGGCGGAACGGGCTGATCGGGGTCAGCGCCAGCACGTTGGCATCCAGCGGCAGGATCGACCCGTGGGCGGACAAATTGTAGGCGGTGGACCCGGCCGGCGTGGACACCAGGATGCCGTCGCACACCAGGTTGGCCAGCTTCACTATGCCGTTGAGCTTCACCTCCAGATGCGCCGCCTGATTGCTCTGGCGCAGCAGCGACGCCTCGTTGAAGGCGATCGCCGATGCCACCTCGCCATCGGCATTGGTGGTGCGCATTTCCAGCGGATACAGCGTGGCGACATGCGCCAGCGCAATGCGCTCCGGCAGGCGATCCAGCCGATGCTTGTTCATCAGGAAGCCGACCTGGCCCAGCTTCATGCCGTACACCGGCAGGTGCAGGTCGCGGTACGCATGCAGCGTGCGCAGCATGAAGCCGTCGCCGCCGAGCGCCACGATCACCTCGGCGTCGGCCGCCGGCACATCGCCGTACTGCTCGATCAGCTTGCGCTGCGCCTGCTGCGCGACCGGGGTTTCGCTGGCGACAAAGGCAAAGCGCATGGATGTGAATGAGTGAAAACGGCCGACCGAGCTTACCGTAGGAGCACACCCTGTGCGCGAATGCTCCCCCACACACAAATCAATCGCGCCCCAAGGTGGGCTGCTGGGCGGTCGGTCAGCCCACCGGCACCTGCGCAAGCTGGGCCAGTCGACGAACCGCGACCGAGGCAATCGGGTAGTCCGCGTTCTGCATGAGGATCTCCGCCAGCATGCTGCGGGTGTACTTGAGCGCGGCGTCGTCGCGCTCCAGCCACGCCTGCACCGGCGAGCGATCGGTGCGATCCCCGCACAGCGCCAACACCTGCAGCGCCAGCGCGCGATGCTGGTGGTTGAGCTCGTCCAGCAGCGATCCGCGAGCCTGCGCATGCCAGCGACCTTCCACCGGCAGCGCCTCGATCTGGTCGCGCAGCCACTCCAGGTCCAGTGCCTCGCCCAGCTCGTAGAACACGGTCGCGACGCGGGCGATCGGCTGGCCGCTGTGCTGCGCCGCCTCGACCATGTCCAGCGCCGCCCGCAGCTCGGACAAGCGCGCCAGCCGCAGCGCCAGTTCGGCCGGCAGGCCGAGACCCTCCCACTTCTCCTGGCTGGACTCGAAGTCGCCGCGGCCGGTGTCGGTGAGCGCCGCCGGCAGCGCCTGGCGCAGCTCGCTGACGTGGTTCTGGTAGCGCTCCACGTTGACGGCGATGTCCAGCGTGCCGCCCGGCCGGTTGAGCAGCCAGCGCGTCATGTGGCGCAGCAGGCTCCATATCTGCAGGATCGCATCGATCTGCGTATTCTCGGCCACCTGGCCGTCCAGCGCCTCGATCTGCGCCCACAGCTCGCGGGCATCGAGGATCTCGCGTGCCGCCGTATATGCCTTGGCGATCGCCGCCGGACCCTGGCCGGTGTCCTCCTGCAGGCGCATCATGAAGGTGATGCCCATGCGGTTGATCGTCGAGTTGGTCACCGCGGTGGCGATGATCTCGCGCTTCAGGCGGTGGCGCTGCATGTGCTCGGCGTACTTTTCGTGCAGCGGCTCGGGGAAGTAGCGCACCAGCTCCTTGGAGAGGTACGGATCCTCCGGCACGTCCGACTCGACCAGTTGCTGGAACAGCTTGATCTTGTCGTATGAGAGCAGCACCGACAGCTCCGGCCGGGTCAGGCCCTGGCCACGGGTCCTGCGTTCGGTCAGCTCGGCGTCGGTCGGCAGGCTCTCCACCTGGCGATCGAGCAGGCCTTCCGACTCCAGCGTACGAATGAAGTGCGCCAGCACGCCGATACGCTTGATCGACAGGTGCTCCATCAGCGTGATCGCCTGGTTCTGGCGATAGTTGTCCCACAGCACCAGCTGGCCGACCTCGTCGGTCATCACGCGTAGCTGCTCGTTGCGCGCCTCTTCGCTGAGCTCGCCGCGCTGCACGGCGTCGCCGAGCAGGATCTTGATGTTGACCTCGTGATCGGAGGTGTCCACGCCGGCGGAGTTGTCGATGAAGTCGGTGTTGAGCAGCACGCCATGCTGGGCGGCCTCGATACGGCCCTTCTGGGTCATGCCCAGGTTGCCGCCCTCGCCCACCACCTTGCAGCGCAGCTCCGCACCGTTCACGCGCAACGCGTTGTTGGCGCGGTCGCCCACGTCGGCGTGGGTCTCGCTGGTCGCCTTGACGTAAGTGCCGATGCCGCCGTTCCACAGCAGGTCGACCGGCGCCTTGAGGATGGCGCTGAGCAGCTCGGTCGGCGCCATGTGCGTGGTGTCGCCCTTGATGCCGAGCACGGCGCGCACTTCCGGCGATACCGGGATCGACTTGGCGCTGCGTGGATACACGCCGCCACCGGCAGAGATCAGCGAGGTGTCATAGTCCTCCCAACTGGAGCGCGACAGCTTGAACATGCGCTGGCGCTCGACAAACGCACGCTCGATGTCGGGCGTGGGGTCGAGGAACACATGGCGATGGTCGAAGGCCGCCACCAGCTCGATGTGCCGCGACAGCAGCATGCCGTTGCCGAACACGTCGCCGGACATGTCGCCGATGCCCACGCAGGTGAAGTCCTGCGTCTGCACGTCGCGACCCAGCGCGCGGAAGTGGCGTTTCACCGATTCCCACGCACCCTTGGCGGTGATGCCCATCGCCTTGTGGTCATAGCCGTTGGAACCGCCCGAGGCGAACGCGTCGCCCAGCCAGAAACCGCGCCCCACCGAGATCGCGTTGGCGATGTCGGAGAAGGTGGCGGTGCCCTTGTCGGCCGCGACCACCAGGTACGGATCGTCCTGGTCGTGGCGCACCACGTCGTGCGGCGGCACGACCTTGCCTTCGACCAGGTTGTCGGTGATGTCGAGCAGGCCGGCGATGAACAGGCGATAGCAGGCGATGCCCTCGGCCTGCTGCGCGTCGCGATCGCTGCCTTCGGGCGGGTTCTTGACGTAGAAGCCGCCCTTGGAGCCCACCGGCACGATCACGGTGTTCTTCACCATCTGCGCCTTCACCAGGCCCAGCACCTCGGTGCGGAAATCCTCGCGGCGGTCGGACCAGCGCAGGCCGCCGCGCGCCACCGGGCCGAAGCGCAGGTGCACGCCTTCCACCCGCGGCGAGTAGACGAAGATCTCGCGGTACGGCACCGGCTTGGGCGCATCGGGCACCCGGTGCGAATCGAACTTGAAGCTGATGTACGGACGATGCTGGCCGTCCCATTGCTGGAAGTAGCTGGTGCGCAGCGTGGCCCCCACCACGTCGAGGTAGCTCTTGATGATGCGCTCGTCGTCGAGGCTGGCCACGTCATCGAGCAGCGTGCGCAGCGCCTCGGTCAGCGCCTGCACCTGCTCGGCGCGCGGCCTGGCCAGGCAGGCGACCATGCCGTCCACCAGCTCCGGCCTGGCGGTGCGGGTGGACGCGGGAATCAGTGCCAGCATTTCGCGGCGCAGGTCTTCGCCGGCTCGCGCCAGCTCCACCCCAGACAGCTGTTCGCGGCGCGGATCGAACTTGGCGTGGAACAGCTCGATCAGCGCGCCGGCGATCGCCGGGTAACGGCTGAGCGTGGCTTCCATGTAGGTCTGCGAGAACGCGATGCCCACCTGCTGCAGGTACTTGCAGTAGCCGCGCAGCACGGCGACCTGGCGCCAGTCGGCCTGCGCGAACAGCACCAGGTTGTTGAAGCCGTCGCTCTCGGCATCGCCGCGCCACAGCGCCTCGAAGCTGCGCTCGAAGCGGTCGCGCACGTGTTCCAGCTCGAAGTTCAGCGGCTGCTTGGGCTTGAGCTCGAAGTCGTGGATGGTCAGCGGAGGGTCCTTGCTTGCCAGGCTGTAGACATGTTCGGCGAGCATGTGCACGCCCATGTTCTCCAGCATCGGCAGCGCCTCGGAGAGCGGGATCGGCTCGCCGAAGTGGATCACCTTGAAGCGCAGCGAGCCGTCCTGGTGCCGGTACAGCGACATGCGGATCGCATCGTCACCCCCCAGGCTGGCCAGCGCGGCGATGTCGATGGCCGCCACTGCCGGCACCACCTCGTCGATGTAGCCCGGCGGCATGGCGCGCGCATAGCGGTTGGCCAGCACCACGCCCTGGTGCGGACCGAACTGGCGCACCAGCAGGTCGCGCACCTCGTCGTGCCAGTTGCGCACGATGCGCGCCACGCCCTCTTCCAGCGCATGCAGGTCATAGCTCACCTGCTCGCCCACGCGCGGTCGCACCACCACGTACAAGCGGGCCAGCGCGGCGTCGCCTATCTGCACGGCCGAATCCAGTTCCTCGCCGTGCAGGGCGTCGCGCAGCAGCGCCTCGATCCGTTCGCGCACCGTGGTGTTGAAGCGCTCGCGCGGCACGAACACCATGCAGGTGAAGAAACGGCCGTAGCGGTCACGACGCACGAACAGGCGCGTGTGGGCGCGCTGGAGCAGTTCGAGGATGCCGGTGCCGGCGTGGAACAGTTCGTCCTCGTTGCTCTGCAGCAGCTCGTCGCGCGGCAGCGTCTCGAGGATGTTGCACAGCGACTTGCCGGAGTAGGAATCGCGCTTGAAACCGGAGCGGGCCAGTACGGCTTCCACGCGCTGACGCAGCAATGGCACGTCCTGCGGCCGCGCCATATAGGCATTGGACGAGAACAGGCCGAGGAAGCGCTGCTCGGCGACCGGCTTGCCATGGGCATCGAAACGCAGCACGCCGACATAGTCCATGTGGCCCGGACGGTGCACCTGCGAGCGCGCGTTGGTCTTGGTAAGGATCACCGGCTCGATCGTGCTGGTGGCGTCGTGGGCGCCGAGCGAGCTGACCGAACGTGGCGCCACGGACCGCTCGGTAGCAGCGAGAATGCCCAGCCCGGAGCCCTCCACCGACCGCAGCACATCACCGCTCTCGCCCTGACGGACTTCGTACTCGCGGTAGCCGAGGAAAGTGAAATGCTCGTCTGCCAGCCAACGCAGGAACTCGCCGGACTCGCGCGCCGCTTCGGCATCGGAGATGTCCGGCCGCGACGGCAGTTCGGCGGCGATCGCCAGCGCCTTTTCGCGCATGGCCGCCCAATCGCGCACGGCCGCGCGCACGTCCCCGAGCGATGCTTCGATACGCGCCTCGAGCTCGACCTGGGGAGCGCCGTCGCCCAGCCGGTCGATCTCGAAATGCATCACCGACTCGGCGGTTCCGGCCTCGCTGCCCATCACCAGCAGTTCGCCCGCGGCATCGCGCGCGATCTTCACCACCGGGTGGATGACCGCATGGATCTGCGTTTCCGCCGACAGGATCATGCTCACGGTATCGACCAGGAATGGCATGTCATCGGTGACGATTTCCACGACACTGCGGCCGTCATGGCCGCTGTCGGGGTTCACCACGCGCACCGCGGCGCGCCCTGGCCGACGATGGCCGATGAATTGCAGAAGGTCCAGCAACAGCGCGGCCCATTCGGACGTGCTGTGCAGGAACTGGTCGCCGGCGGTGAGGCGGGAGAAGAAGGCGCGGATAAAAAATTGCGCCTCCTGGAGGCGCTGTGCGGGCAAGTCCTTTGTGCTTATTTCGTCGATGACAGCTGCTGCGAGAGACTCATTGCCGGCCGCGCGGATGGCATTCATGGCTTCTACTGTTCAGTGGACACAAGGGGAACCAAAAAGCTGGCAAAGGATACGCCCCGCGATCGGCCGAATCCATCGCACGGCGCGGCTTCGCGCCATGCCCGCGCGCATGGAAACGGCATCGACCCGCGCTTGATTCGCGCTGCGGCGCAATAGAAACTTCACGCCCGCACAGTCGGCGCGTTCGGTCGCGGCACCGTGTACGGACTTCGGCTTGGGGCGCTCGACGACCCCTCGCCGCCGCCGTCGACGGCGGGCCGCCCGGACATCGGTTCGGCACACAAGTCATGCCTTGCATGCAAGTGCGAGAAGCCCCGGTGGATATGGCCATGCCAGCGAGACAAATTGTAAACCGGCGGGTATAGTCTGCGGCTGATGCTTCCGGCGAAACGCTGCGGCGCCCCACCCGCCAGGCGACGGCCTTCGCGAAGCAAAATCCGCATGGCCACTCGGATGCCGGCGACCTCCCCCGCGGTCGCCGGCGAACGATCGTCGTGGCACCGGACTCCCCCATTCCCCGATAAAAGCGAGCATGGAGTTTTCATGAGCCCCTCTTCACTGCGCACACCCTTGTTGTGCCTGAGCCTGCTGGCGCTAGCGGCATGCGGAGGCAAGGAGAAGAACCAGCAGCAGCCACCGCCGCCGACCGTCGACGTGCTCACCGCCACACCCGCGACGGCGCCGCTGACCAAGGACCTGGTGGGCCGGTTGTCGCCCTACCGCAGTGCCGACGTCCGCGCCCGGGTCTCGGGCATCCTGCTCAAGCGCACCTACGAGGAAGGCTCGGACGTCAAGCAGGGCCAGTTGCTGTTCCAGATCGACCCCGCGCCGCTGCAGGCGGCGCTCGCCTCGGCCAGGGCCAACCTCGCCCAGGCCGAAGCGACCTACACGAACGCCAAGGTGTCCGCCCAGCGCATCCGCAAACTGGCACCGGAGGGCTACGTGTCCAGGTCCGACCTGGACAACGCCCTGGCAGCCGAACGCAGCGCCGCCGCCTCGGTGCAGCAGGGCCGTGCCAACGTGAAGACGGCCGAGATCAATCTCGGCTATGCCGACGTGCGCTCGCCGATCGACGGCCGATCCAGCCAGCAGCAGGTCACCGAAGGCGCGCTGGTCGGCCAGGGCGAGGCCACCCTGCTCACCACCGTCGAGCAGATCGACCCACTGTATGTGAACTTCACGCTATCGGCGAGCGAGCTCGACCAGATGCGCCGCGCCCAGGCCAAGGGCCGCGTGGAGCTGGTCGGCAAGAACAAGGCCTCGGTCAAGGTCGCCCTGCCTGACGGTACCCTGTTCGACCAGGACGGCACGCTCGACTTCTCCGACGCTGCGGTGAATCCGGCCACCGGCTCGGTGAATCTGCGCGCGAAGATCCCCAATCCCGAGCACACCTTGCTGCCGGGCCAGTACGTGACGGTGAAGGCCAACCTCGGCGAGCAGCGGAACATCTACCGCATCCCGCAGAAAGGCGTGCTGCGCGATACCCAGGGCGCCTATGTCTATGTGGTCGGCAAGGATGGCAAGGTCGTGCGCAAGAACGTCGCGCTCGAGACCCTCGAAGGCAGCGACTGGATCATCAACGATGGCCTGAGCGCCGGTGACAAAGTGGTGGTGTCCGGCGTGCAGAAGGTCAAGGAGGGCGGGCCGGCCAATCCCCAGCCGTGGTCGCCCGGCAAGGATGCGCAAAGCGCCAACCCGCCCGCACAGGCGGGGGGCAACACGGCCGCCGCCGGCAAGCAGTAAGGGAGCGCGACATGCCGAGTTTCTTCATTGACCGCCCGGTTTTCGCCTGGGTGGTCGCCATTCTCATCGCCCTGGGCGGCACGCTCGCGCTGTTCAACCTGGGCGTCGAGTCGTATCCCAACGTGGCGCCGCCGCAGATCACCGTCACGGCCAACTATCCGGGTGCCAGCGCCGACACCGCCGAGAAGTCGGTGACCCAGGTGATCGAGCAGAACCTCACCGGTATCGATCACCTGCTCTACTTCAGCTCGCAGACCAGCTCCAACGGCCGTGCCCAGATCACCCTGACCTTCGAGACCGGGACCGACCCGGACATCGCCCAGGTGCAGGTGCAGAACAAGGTATCGCTGGCCAATCCGCGCCTGCCGTCGGAGGTGACCCAGCAGGGCGTGGTGGTGGCCAAGGCCAGCGCCGGCTTCCTGGGCCTGGTGGCGCTGCAGTCGGACAACCCGTCGATCGATCGCAACCACCTCAACGACATCGTGGCCTCGCAGGTGCTCGATCAGGTCGCGCGCATTCCCGGCGTCGGCAGCACGCAGCAGTTCGGCTCCGAATACTCGATGCGCATCTGGCTGGACCCGCGCAAGATGCAGGGGTACGGACTATCGGCCACCCAGGTCCAGCGCGCGATCGCTACCCAGAATGCCCAGTTCGCCGCCGGTTCGTTTGGCGCCGACCCCTCGCCTGACGGCCAGGGTTTCACTGCCACGGTGTCGGCCGAGGGGCGCTTCACGACGCCCGAGCAATTCGAGAACATCATTCTTCGCGCCAACAGCGACGGCACCACCGTCAAGCTCAAGGACGTCGGCCGGGTGGCATTCGGTCCGAACTACTACGGTTTCGATACCGAGTGGAACGGCAAGCCCACCGGCGCATTCGGCATCCAGCTCCTGCCCGGCGCCAACGCGCTGGACGTGATGAAGGCGGTGCGCTCGAAGATGGACGACCTGGCCAAGACGTTCCCGCAGGGCGTGAGCTGGTTCTTGCCTTACGACAGCACCACCTTCGTCACCATCTCGATCGACGAGGTGGTGCAGACCCTGGTGGAGGCCATCATCCTGGTATTCCTGGTGATGCTGCTGTTCCTGCAGAACTTCCGCGCCACCGTCATCCCCACCCTGGTCATCCCGGTGGCCCTGCTCGGCACCTTCCTGGGCATGCTCCCGCTGGGCTTCACCATCAACCAGCTGACCTTGTTCGGCATGGTGCTGGCCATCGGCATCGTGGTGGACGACGCGATCGTGGTGATCGAGAACGTCGAGCGCATCATGACCGAGGAGAACCTCTCGCCGAAGGAGGCCACCCGCAAGGCCATGGGCCAGATCACCGGCGCCGTGGTGGCGATCACCGTGGTGCTGGCCGCCGTATTCGTGCCTTCGGCAATGCAGCCGGGCGCCTCCGGCGTGATCTACAAGCAGTTCGCGCTGACCATCGCGGTGTCGATGGGCTTCTCCGCGTTCCTGGCGCTGTCGTTCACGCCGGCGCTGTGCGCCGCGATGCTCAAGCCGGAACACGAGAACAAGAAAAACATCGTGTACCGCTGGTTCAACACTGCCTTCAACCGCGTCAACAAGACCTACACCGGCCACATCGGCAACGTGGTCAAGCACGCGCCGCGCTGGATGATCGTGTTCGTGCTGCTGGCCCTGCTTTGCGGCTTCCTGTTCACCCGGCTGCCGACCAGCTTCCTGCCCGAAGAGGACCAGGGTTATGCGCTGGTCATCGTGCAGCTGCCCCCGGGCGCCACGCTCCAGCGGACCAAAGGCGTGATGACCGAGATGCGCAACGTGCTGCACGACGATCCAGCCGTGGACGGCGTGTTCCAGATCTCCGGCTTCAGCTTCCTGGGCCTGGGTGAAAACGTCGGCATGAACTTCATCCGGCTCAAGCCATGGGGCAAGCGCGACTGGACCGACGAGCAGAAACAGCAGAAGGCGGCCTACGACAAGCGCGTGGAGGCGGGCAAGGCCAAGAAGGTCGACCCGGGCGTCACGATGACCGAGTTCATCCAGCGCGCGAACAGGGCCCTGGCGGCGGTCCACGACGCGACCATCTTCGTGGTGAACCTGCCGACGGTGCAGGGCCTTGGCCAGTTCGGTGGCTTCGACATGTACCTCCAGGACCGCACCGGCGCCGGACGAGACGCCCTGACCCAGGCGCGCAACATCCTGCTCGGCAAGGGCAACCAGGACAAGATGCTGCAGGCCGTGCGCCCCAACACGCTCGAGGACGCGCCGCAGTTGCGGCTGACCGTTGACCGCACGCAGGCGCAGTCGATGGGCCTGTCGGTGAGCGACATCTACAACTCGATTGGCCTGATGCTGGCGCCGGTGTACGTCAACGACTTCTTCTACAACGGGCGCGTGAAGCGCGTGACGATACAGGCCGACGCCCCCTTCCGTACGGGGCCGGATTCGCTCAACAACTTCTTCACCCCCAGCACGCAGACCAACGCCGACGGCACGCCGCAGATGATTCCGCTGACCTCGGTGACGAAGGGAACGTGGCAGATGGCCTCACCCTCGCTCAACCGCTACAACGGTTACGCGGCGGTCGAGATCAACGGCTCGCCCGCGCCCGGATTTTCCTCCGGCCAGGCCATGGCCGAGATGGAGAAAATCGTCAACGACGACCTGCCCAAGGGTTTCGGTTTCGACTGGAGCGGCATGTCCTACCAGGAGATCCTGTCGGGCAACTCGGCGACGCTGCTGATGGTGCTGTCGATCGTGATCGTGTTCCTGTGTCTGGCGGCGCTGTATGAGAGCTGGTCGATTCCGGTCTCGGTGCTGCTGGTGGTGCCGCTGGGCATGCTCGGCACGGTGGTGTTCTCGATGCTGCGCGGCCTGCCGAACGACATCTACTTCAAGATCGGCCTGATCACGGTGATCGGCCTGGCCGCGAAGAACGCGATCCTGATCGTGGAGTTCGCGGTGGAGCAGCAGGCCGGGGGCAAGAGCCTGCGCGAGGGCGTGGTCGAGGCGGCGCGCCTGCGCCTGCGCCCGATCCTGATGACCTCGATGGCGTTCATCCTGGGCGTGCTGCCGCTGGCCATTTCCACCGGCGCCGGCGCCAACTCGCGCCACGCCATCGGCACCGGCGTGATCGGCGGCATGTTGTTCGCCACCATCCTCGGCCTGCTGCTGATCCCGGTGTTCTACGTGTCCATGCGCCGCCTGCTCGGCGACAAGCTCGACGGGCCGGGCGACGGAAAGCCGCCGCAAGGCCATGGCGACATGCAGCCATTCGACTCCGACCCGCGGCAAGGAGCGTGACTCATCAAGCCCCGGCTCACGCCGGGGCTTTTGATAGGAGCGCACCCTGTGCGCGAATGCTTTTGGCTTTGATGTCGATCAGGAGCAAAAGCATTCGCGCACCGGGTGCGCTCCTACGGGGATTGCCTGAACATCAACGCAAGCCCGTCTGCGCCCGC
>WOYI011278772.1_pt1 | contig 12200 bp, 10 predicted proteins | sample 6423411 | NCBI WGS metagenome assembly WOYI01 (sample SAMN13441803, study PRJNA592873) | oil field metagenome | biome: oil field; feature: oil-well bore; material: oil-contaminated soil; isolation source: oil-contaminated soil from oil-well borehole | place: Germany: Wietze | collected 2016-10-18 ... | reverse complement strand
GAAATGAGCCTGCGCAGCCGCAACGGGCTCGACCTGACGCCCAGCTACCCGGAGCTGGCAGAGCTGCTCGACGCTGTGAAGGGCGATGCCATCCTCGACGGTGAGATCGTCGCCCTCGACGCGAAGGGCCGACCGAGCTTCGGCTCGCTGCAGCAGCGGATGGGGCTCACCAGTCCGCGGGACGTGGAGCGGGCCCGGCTCGCCACGCCGGTGCACTACTTCGTCTTCGACGTGCTCTCGCTGGACGGTGCATCGTGCGAGGCCCTCCCCTATCGGGCGCGGCGGGCGCTTCTGAAGAAGTCTGTCAAGGATCGCGGACCCATCACCGTGCCACCGGATGCCGGCGACGACCTCGACACGGCCCTCGCGACCAGCAAGAAGCTGGGCATCGAAGGCGTGATGGCGAAGCGCCGCGACAGTCCGTACCGCGCCGGCAGGCGCAGCAGGGACTGGATCAAGCTCAAGCACACCCTCACTCAGGAGGTGGTGGTGGGCGGCTGGCGGCCCGGCAACGGCCATCGTGCCGACAGTGTGGGCTCACTGCTGATCGGGATCCCGGATGCCGACGGCCTGCGCTACGTCGGGCGGGTCGGCACCGGCTTCACCGATCGCCAACTCGCCGAACTCCGCACCCGGCTCGACGCGCTCGCACGGACGAGCAGTCCGCTGATCGACGTGCCGAGCGCCGATGCGCGCGACGCGCACTGGGTGAGCCCGGCGCTCGTCGGCGAGGTCGAGTTCGCCGAGCTCACCGGTGACCGGCGGCTGCGGGCGCCGGCGTGGCGGGGGCTGCGCCCGGACAAGGATCCGGACCAGGTCGTGTGGGAGACGGCGGGCTGAGTGCGCCCCGCACCACCGCCGTCACGATCGGTCGGGCTCGCCGAACAGGGTGCGCGTCAGATCGATCGCCTCGGTCATCGCCTCGATGCCGCTGAGCCGCTCGGGCGACAGCACCTTGTGCACCTCCTCCTCGCTCATGAGACCGGCGTCGACCACCAGCTCTGCGATCGAGGCGTTCGTGGTCAGCGCGGTGTGCGCGAGCGCGGCCGAGGCCGCGTAGCCGATGTAGGGCGTGAGCGCGGTGACGACGCCGACGCTCGACTCCACCTGCGCGTTCAGCCGCGCGGTGTTGGCGGTGATGCCGTCGATGCAGTTCACGCGCAGGGTGCGGCAGGCGTTCGTCATCCAGGAGAGCGACTGCAGCAGGCTGTGCGCGATCACGGGCTCGAAGGCGTTCAACTGCAACTGGCCCGCCTCGGCCGCTGCGGTGACCGTTGCATCCGCCCCGATGACGCCGAAGGCGACCTGGTTCACCACCTCGGGGATGACGGGATTGACCTTGCCGGGCATGATGCTCGACCCGGCCTGGCGCGGCGGCAGGTTGATCTCGCCGAGCCCGGCCTGCGGGCCGGAGGAGATCAGCCGCAGGTCGTTGCAGATCTTCGAGAGCTTGACGGCAGCGCGCTTCAGGGTGCCGCTCAGCGTCATGAAGATGCCGGCGTCGGCGGTGGCCTCGATCAGGTCGGGGGCGGTCTCCTGCGGAATCCCGGTCAGCTCCTCGAGGTGGCGGCGCACCGCCTCGGCGTACCGCGGGTCGGCGGTGATCCCGGTGCCGATCGCGGTGGCGCCCATGTTGATCTCGTTCAGCCACAGGATCACCTCGCTGAGCCGGTCGTAGTCCTCCTGCAGGGTGTGCGCGAACCCGCTGAACTCCTGGCCGAGGGTCATCGGCACGGCATCCTGCAGCTGAGTGCGGCCCACTTTGAGCACGTGCGCGAACTCGACGCCCTTCGCCGCGAAGCTCGCGGTGAGCTTGGCATGCTCCTCGAGCAGGCGCTGCACCCCGAACACCATGGCGAGCTTGATCGCGGTCGGGTAGACATCGTTCGTGGACTGGCTGCGATTCACATCATCGATGGGATGCAGCTGCGCGTAGTCGCCGAACGCCAGCCCCATCGCCTGCAGGCCCGCGTTCGCGATCACCTCGTTGGTGTTCATGTTGGTGGACGTTCCCGCCCCGCCCTGGATCACGCCGACCACGAACTGCTCGTGCAGCTCGCCGTCGACGATGCGCTGGCAGACCGCGTCGATGACGGCCGCCTTCTCGGGGTCGAGCACGCCGATCTCGAGGTTCGCGCGGGCGGCGGCCTGCTTCACCCTCGCCAGTGCGCGCACCAGATCGGGGTAGTTGCTGATCGCGCGGCGCGAGATCGGGAAGTTGATGAGGGCGCGGGCGGTGTGGATGCCCCAGTAGACCCCTGCCGGGATCTCCATCGTCCCGAGCGAGTCGGTCTCGGTGCGGGTGGGGCCGTCGCCGCCGAGCAGCTCGGGGGCGTCGTCAGGGCCGTTCGTGCCGACGAGGTACTCATCGCCGATGATGAGCTGCTCCTGCGATGGGGCGGTCGGAGCGTTGAGTCCGGTCGTGTCGGACATCTGATCCTCCTTGATCGTGGTGGGTGCTGCGAGCGGGGTCGCCTTGCACCGCTTGATCGTAGGCGGATTCGGGGCGTTCTGCCCCCCGAGCTGGGCCTCGTGGCGGATCGGGTGCGCTCGTACGCTGGCGGCATGCGGTCGGCCACCCGGTGTCCGCATTCCCGGGGGAAGAGGATCGTGCATTCACGACGCGTGCTCGGCGCGGTCGCACTCGGCGCGATCGTGGTCGCTGCGGTGAGCTTCGGCATCGTCGACTGGTCGATCGCCGACGCGAACGGCTGCGTCGGCAGCACCTCCGGCTGCGCCGATCATGCGGTCCCTCCCGTTGCCATCAGCTTCGCGGCGCTGGGCGCCCTCGCGCTGCTGGTCTCCGTGCTGCCGACCGTGCAGTGGATCGTCGAGGCGATCCAGGCCGGCCGCACCACCGACCGTGATGTCCAGCTGGAGGAGGCGGTGCTGGCACGGCGCCGCACCCGCGCGCTTTCCGACGGCGACCGGCACTGAGCCGGTCGAGCCGGACTTGGGATGTCGGCTCAGCCGTCCAGCCTGCCGATTCCCAGCACCCGCACGACGGCGATGCCCTGCTCGGCCGAGGCGGCGAGATCCACCTCGGCGCTGATGCCCCAGTCGTGATCGCCCGCCGGATCGTCGAGGATCTGCCGCACCCTCCAGACCCCGCTGCCAGCGGCCGCAGCGCCCTCGTCGATCAGGAGGCGCCCGGCGCTGCGCGCATCGGGGCCGGTGCCGATCGCGTCGTGCTCCTCGTAGTAGGCGTCGAGGGCCTCAGGCCAGCCGGCGTCCGGATCCAGCGCGATCAGTTCCTCGTCGTGCTGCAGCGCGGCCAGCTGCACCCGGCGCCACAACTCGTTGCGCACCAGCACCAGGAAGGCGCGGCGATTGGTGAGCACGCTCGGCGGTGCGGGCGGCACGACCGGAGCGTCGACGCCGCCTGTGGCCGAGAGTTCGGGATGGGTCAGGCTCTCCCACTCGTCGAGCAGGCTGGAGTCCACCTGGCGCACCAGTTCGCCGAGCCACTCGATCAGTTCGAGCAGCTCCTCCGTCTTGGCGTCGTCCGGGATCGTCTGGCGCGCCGCCCTGAAGGCATCCGAGAGGTACCGCAGCACCAGCCCCTCGCTGCGGCCCAGCTGGTAGAAGGCGATGTACTCCCCGAAGGTCATCGCCCGCTCATACAGGTCTCGCACCACCGACTTCGGCGACAGTTCGAAGTCGGCCACCCACGGCTGGCTCGACGCGAAGCTCTCGAAGGCCTGCTCGAGCAGCTCTTGGAGAGGCTTGGGCCATGTCACCTCCTCGAGCAGCTCCATCCGCCGCTCGTACTCGATGCCCTCCTGCTTCATCGCCGCCACCGCATCGCCGCGGGCTCGGAACTGCTGCTGCGACAGGATCGGGCGCGGGTCGTCGAGCGTCGCCTCCAGCACGCTGATCATGTCGAGGGCGTAGGTGGATGATGCGGGGTCGAGCAGCTCGAACGCCGCGAGCGCGAAGGGCGACAGCGGCTGGTTGAGGGCGAAATCGGGCTGGAGCTCCACCGTGAGCCGGATCGACGCGCTCCCGTCGAACCCTCCCCCGTGCTGCTCGACGACGCCGCCCTGCCGCAGGGTGCGGTAGATCCCGATCGCGCGACGGGCCAGTTCGCGCTGCCGGACGATGCCCTCGTGGTTGTCGAAGATCAGCAAGCGCACGTTGGCGAAGGCGGAGCCGGGTTCGCGCGCCTGCACATCCGAGCCGGGTCGCCCGATCACGTTGATGAGCATCGCCGCGGTGAGCTGCATCGAACTGGTGAGGGTCTCGGGAACGGCGGCGATCATCCGCTGGAAGCTGGCGGGGCCCCAGCTGACGAAGCCCTCAGGGGCGCGCTTCTTCGCTCCCGCCTTCTTGCCGGAGCTCTCGGCCTTCGCGCTGATGCGCGCGTTCTCGATCTCGTGCTCCGGCGCCTCGGCCACCACCTCGCCCGCGGTGTCGAAGCCCGCGCGTCCCGCGCGACCGGCGATCTGGTGGAACTCGCGGGCGGTCAGCTGCCGCATCCTGGTGCCGTCGAACTTGGTCAGACCGGTGAACAGCACGGTGCGGATCGGCACGTTGATGCCGACACCGAGCGTGTCGGTGCCGCAGATCACGCGCAGCAGGCCGCGCTGGGCGAGCTGCTCGACCAGCCGTCGGTACTTGGGCAGCATCCCGGCGTGGTGCACCCCGATGCCGGCCCGGATCAGCCGGGAGAGGGTGCCGCCGAAGCCGGGCGCGAAGCGGAAGCCGCCGAGCTCCTCGGCGATCGCATCGCGCTGCTCGCGCGTGGCGACCTTGGCGCTCGACAGCGCCTGCGCACGCTCGACGGCGGCGGCCTGCGAGAAGTGCACGATGTAGATCGGCGCGAGCCCCTCGTCGAGCAACTGCTCGGCGGTCTCGTGCACCGGCGTCATCACGTAGCGGTAGTCCAGCGGGACCGGGCGCTCCACACCGGTGACCTGCGCCACCTCGCGGCCCGTGCGGCGCTCGAGATCCTCGGCGATCGCCGTCACGTCGCCGAGGGTCGCCGACATCAGCAGGAACTGCGCTCGGGGGAGCAGGAGCAGGGGAACCTGCCACGCCCATCCGCGCTGGGGATCGGCGTAGTAGTGGAACTCGTCCATCACCACGAGATCGGCGGGCGCGCCTGCACCATGGCGCAGGGCCTGATTCGCCAGGATCTCGGCCGTGCAGCAGAGGATCGGAGCATCCGGATTCACACGGGAGTCACCGGTGACCAGGCCGACGTTCCCGCTGCCGAAGGCCTCGACCAGCTGGAAGAATTTCTCGCTCACCAGCGCCTTGATCGGAGCGGTGTACCAGCTGCGCTGCCCCTGAGCCAGCGCGATGGCGTGCGCGGCGAGCGCGACAAGCGACTTGCCGGTGCCGGTCGGCGTCGAGAGCACCAGATGCCTGCCGAGCACGAGTTCGAGCACGGCCTCCTCCTGCGCCGGATAGAGCCGGATGCCCTGCTCGCGCACCCACTCGTCGAAGATGCCGATGAAGTCGTCCGGGTCGAACGGCTGCCCGGCGGAGGGGTCAGGGAGCCGATCGATGAGCACGCACCGAGTCTGCCGTACCCGGCCAGGGGGTCGCTCGGCGCCTCGGGTCCTCCCGAAGGCGGACGCCCTCACCCCGCAGTTGTCCCCCGATGCGACAGGGTTGTGCCCTTGTTGGGGTGAGAAACGCGAGTATCCCCCGGGACCCCTTTCCCTTTACGATTCAGATGGGAATCAGCGGGTTCTCAGTCGGCGCCGTGAATCTGGCGGCGCAAGGACTGATGAGCCTGCCCGCAACATCGTGTAAGGAGCGTGACGTGCCAGACGAGGACGTGCGCGTTCCAGCCGGGTGGTATCCCGACCCGCTCGGATTGCCGCAGCTGCGCTGGTGGGACAACCACGCCTGGACCGAGCACATCTCCGACGCCCGTCAGCCGATGACGACAACAGAGACCATCGCTTCGAAGCTCGCCTTCGCCGATGACGATCGCCCGTCGGCCGAGCGGCCATTCGCCGATCCGGCCGCCGAGGAGGCCGAGGCGGAGCAGGAACTCAGCCGACGCGAGCGTCGAGAACGGGAACGCCGCAACGAGCTCCCGCCGCAGGACGCGGGCGCTGAGCGCGACCCCGTATCGCCCGCCGCGGCCTTCGCCGATCCGCTCCGCTCCCTCGAGGCGCCCGAGCGCGACCAACTCTCGGTCACGGAGCCGTCGCCCGCCGTACGACTTGCCGCCAGCGGCCTGCTGGAGGACGCGCCGACCAGCGCCCCGTTCGAGATGGACACGCGCTTCGACGACCTGCTCGGTGAAGCCTCGATACCGCGTTCGGCGTTCGCCCACGTGAGCGAGTCCGCCACCTCCTTCGTGCCGGCCGCTTCACCGGAACCGCCATCGCAGCCGCCGTGGTCCAGCGGCACGATGCAGACCCGCCAGCTGGTCGAGGTCCCGACCGGTACCGGCCCGGCCTGGATCCTCACGCTGATCCCGATCTACACGCTGATCGTCGGCCTGCTCCTGCTGCTCTCGGGCAGCGCCCGAGCGCCGTCGGGCGTGGTGGTGGCGCTCCTGTTCGGCGTGCCGTATGCCGCCGGCATCGTGCTCGCGATCCTGGACAACAGGGCCCTGAAGCGTGCCGGCTTCGAACGGCCGGCATCCTGGACGTGGGCGTTCCTCACCGCTCTGGTCTACCTGATCGCGCGGCTGACCCGAACGGTGCGCGAGTCCGGCGCCGGCTTCGGCCCGCTGCTCACCTTCCTGGTGCTCGGCCTGTCGACCGTGCTCGCCAATGTCGCGGTTCCGGGTCTGCTCATCCAACTGTCCCCTGCGACGTTCTCGCACCAGGCCGAGATCGAGGTCATGCAGAGCGGTTCGGCCCTCGGCATCGACTTGAGGGCCGCCTGCCCGGCGACGCCGCCGCTCATCCCGCAGCAGTCCTTCGTCTGCACCGCCCACAAGCCCGACGGATCCAGCTACGACGTCACGGTCAGCCTCCAGCGCGCGAACGGCTGGATCAACTGGCGCGTCGACGACTGGGGCGTCTTCTCCACCGGCTGAGCGCGCCGCACCCGAATCGGAACCGCGCCGGTCCCGCGAGACATACCCCGAAAGGGGTCGTGACCGGCTGAAGGGCCGCTCATAGACTGGCAGCGACGTCAAACGCTCAGGAGGGATGCGTGTGACCGATCAAGCAACCCGCGTCGTTCCCGCCGGGTGGTACCAGGACCCGGCTGCGCCCGATCAGGTGCGCTGGTGGAACGGTGTGGCGTGGACGGAGCATGTCCGCGACAAGCCGATCCCGTCGCGGACGGCCGCCATCGAGGCGGCGCCGGTCGAGGAGGCCACGGTCCAAGAAGCGACCGAGCAGCGCATCGCCGACGTACGCGAATGGGAAGGGCTGCTCGGCGTCAGCAACTCCGAGCACGCGGTCATCACCGGGGCCCCAGCCTCCTCCGGCCCGGCTGCACATGGCGGCCGCACCGCCCATCGCACCGCGACCGGATCGGCGTGGCTGATCGCCCTGACGCCGCTTCTCGCGCTGGCGCTCGGGATCGTCGCCGCCTATGTGTACTTCTACGTGGCGGCGACGGCGATCGTCTTCGTGGTCGCCGCCGCCGTGCCGTATCTGCTGGCCATCCTCTGGGCCATCGGCGACGGCCGCGCGCTCAAGGCGCGCGGCTTCACCCCGCCGAGCGCCGCGTTCGCACTCCTGACGGCGCTCGGTTATCTGATCGCCCGACGCGTGAGGGTTCCCGGTTCCGGTGCTCTGGTCATGCTGCTCGTCGTCGGCGTGCTCGCCTTCGGCTCCTTGCCGGTCGCCGCCCTGCTCGGCCAGCTTCAGGGCCTCGCGAACGCCCTGAAGATCCAGAGCACGATCAGCGCCGACTACATCTCGCACGGCCAGGCCGTCTCGGTGAGCTGCCCCGCCTTCGTCGATGCGAGCACGCCCGGCACCTTTTACACCTGTGACGCCACGACCGCGATCGGCACCGTACGGCAGGTCTGGGTGAGCATCGATGGCACCGACGGCCGCTTCAGCTACGCTCTGGCGATCTGAGCCCGGAGCTTCACCAGGTCGGCGACGGGCACGAACTGGAGTAGACCGCCGCCCGGGACGGGCATCGGGGCCGGCGCCGCGCGAAGGGCAGAAATGGCCTTCGCTTCGAGCGAGCGCGCCCCCTAAGGGGGGACTCACCTGTCTGTCCTCCCTGGAATAGGCTGCGAACCGCAGCGCTTCGAGACCCGATTCGAGCGCCCATCGAGGGGGGATCCTCCATGTCATACCCGAATGACGCCCCGGCCGCCGCTTGGTACCCGGACCCGCAGACACCAGGACAAGTGCGCTGGTGGGACGGCAGCAAGTGGACGGAGCACGTCAGCGTCCCTGCGCCTTCCGCCGTGTCGGAGAGTGTCGCCGTCGAGGCCGAGCCCATGTACATCGGCCGGCACGCCGCAGGCGCGCAACCCGCTCCTCGCCGGCAGTCGACCGCCCCGCGGATCCGTCCGCGCGTGCGCGCCCAGGCGATGGTCGCCGAGCCCGCATACGCCTGAGCTCGGCCCCTCCGCCTGAGCCGTCCGGCCGGCGTGCGTCCCCGAATGGGGGTATCGGCGGCCCGGCGTCCCAGCCCATACTCTGTGGCCAGGAACGTTGAGGGGGGTGAACGTGTCCACTGCTTCGTCGACGACGGCTGGGGGCTGGTACGCGGATCCGTCGGATGGCTCTCTGCTGCGCTGGTGGACCGGTACCTCCTGGAGCGAGCAGACGGTGCCCGCCGCGTCCGTGCAGGCTCCTGCTGCGGCCTCACCCGCGTCCGCTCCTCCTGTGCTGAGCGCCGTCCCTCCCCTCGAGCAGCCCTACATTCCACCGAACTCGGTGTTCCGCATCGCCGAGGCAAGCGCAGGCGAGGCATACTCCCCGGAGTGGTCGGCTCTGACCGGCATCGCCGAGGATGTCGCGCTGAACGGGGTCCCGGTGCAGCTCGCCCTCACCTCCGCGAGTTCTGAGCCGCCGATCCCGGTGTCGGTCGACGCCTTCCCGATGCTCAAGCCCGAGAGCCCGGCAGCAGCTGTCGAAAGGCAGCCGGCATGGCAGGTCGAGGCCCCGCTGGCCGGCCCCGTCGAGCAGTTGTTCCCGGTCGACGGACCGGCCGTTGTGTCCGCCGAGCTCTTCCGAGCCGCCATGCCGAGCCCTGCACCCGTGCCACCGCCCGCTGGTCAGCCGTTCCCGGGACTCGTGCCCGGCACGGCGCCCTCCGAGGTGGCGCCCTCCGAGGTTCCGAGCGCTCCGATTGCGCCGGCCGACTTCCCGCCGTTCGCGACGAGCACCCCGGGCGCGAGCTATGTACCGCTCACGCCGCGCCCGATTCCGCAGCCGGCCCTGCTGGGCATCCCGGTGCCCACGATCGACGACGGCGCCCTGGTCGCGTCGACCGCCCCGGCGTCCTGGGAGGCGGTGACATCCCCGCTCGCACCCGCTCCGACCGAGTCCTGGCCGACCCAGGGGACTCCCCCGCCCGCCGCGATGCAGCCCAGCGCGATGCAGCCCGCCGCGTTGCAGCCAAGCCCCGGGAGCTACGTGCCCTTCGACCCGAATGCCCCGCAGCTGCAGCCGGTGCCGATGATCCCGTTCAGTTCGCGCGATCCCTTCAACCCTGCCAGCACGGCCCGGCCAGGGATGCGCGCATACGCGGCCGCGCCGGTCGGCCCTTCCGGCTCGACCTGGACCGGCGGCGTCGTCTTCATGCTGATCGCCCCGCTGCTGGAGGTCGGCGCCTACTTCGTGTGGACGCGGCTGGTCACCATGGCAGTGCTGCCGAGCAGTTCGATCACCTTCCTGTCCGTCGCGGTGTTCGCGATCGCCCTGTTCGCCATCGCGGCGGCGCAATTCGATCGCAACGGCCTCGCGAAGCGCGGCTACTTCGATCTGGCGTCGCCGTTCTGGGTGCTGCTCGGGCCGCTGATCTACCTGATCGTGCGCGCGACGCGGCTGCACCGCCAGGGCAGGGGCGCGCCCGCGGCGATCGTGCTCTGGTTGCTGTCCGCAGTGGGGTCCGCGGCGCTGATCGCGTTCGCCGTGATCGCCACGGCGGCTTCTCTGTGACGTCGGCGACAGGGGTCGGCACCGCGGCCTAGACGCGCCAGAGCGAGCCATCCCCTTGGCTTTCTCGAGCCCCTGGTCTGCCTAGGCTGGACGACGATGCGACTCCTCCTGATCCGGCACGGGCAGACGCCGGCGAACGTCCGCGGCGAGCTCGACACCGCCGCACCCGGCCCCGGTCTCACCGAGTTGGGGCACGCCCAGGCGGCGGCGATCCCCGACGCCCTGGCATCCGAGCGCATCGACGCGATCTACGTGTCCCAGTTGGCTCGCACGCAGCAGACGGCAGCACCGCTCGCGCGCGTCCACGGCGGGATGCGCCGGACCGTGCTGCCCGGCATCCACGAGATCGAGGCAGGGCGCCTCGAGGGGCGAGGCGACAAGCGGGCCGTGACAGCCTATCTGAAGACCGTGCGTGCCTGGGGCGATGGCAAGCTCGGCAGGCGCATGCCGGGGGCGGGCGACGGGCACGAGTTCTTCTCGCGCTTCGACGTCGACGTGGCGCGCGTGTACGAGGAGCAGGGTGCGGATGCCACGGCCGCCCTGTTCAGCCACGGCGCGGCGATCCGCATCTGGACCGCGGTCCGCGCGCGCAACGCCACCCCGGAGTTTCCAGGACGCCGGCATCTCGACAACACGGGTGTCGTGACGCTCGAGGGCTCGCCTTTCGCGGGCTGGTTCCTCGCGGACTGGCACGGAGAACCCGCAGGCGGAGCCGCGTTGAACGACCCTGCCGCCGAGGATGTGACGGGCGAGAGCGAGCTCTCCGGTTGAGGTCCCGGTGATGGGGCGGGCCTCACCCCCTGGGGAGGACTATTCCGCCTGGAACCACGGCGGGTAGACCGCCACCTTCGGCGCCGCACCCCCGACGTCCGCGAGCAGCTGGCGCACCTGGTCGCGGACCGGCTCGTTGGCGACGCCGACGAGGGTGATCGCCGAGAAGGGGACGGGTCCGGCGGCGAGCAGTTCGGCGTCCCGCAGTTCGGGGTCGAGCGCGTAGGCGGCGCGCAGCAGGGCCGTGCCGGCGTCGCCCGCGGCGAAGCGGGTGGCGCGCGCCGTGGCATCCCCGTTGGCGAACAGCACGTCGGGGCCGACGGCGCCCGCGGAGGTGACCAGGATCACGAACTCGAGCGGGTTCGCGGCGCGCGCCGCGTCGGACCAGTGCGCGCCGACCGCGCCGCCGCGCAACTCGTTCCAGCGCGAGGAGTTGGGGCTGAGCTGGAAGGGCACACGTTCCGCGACGGTGCCGCCGACGGCCAGCTCCACGCCCGCGCGCAGTTCGCGCGTGATGGCCGAGCTGACGTCGACCTCGGGGGCGGCATCCGCTCGGATCGCCTCATCGATGACGATCGCCTCGAGATTGCGCAGGTGCGTCACGTGGTAGACCCGCTGGGTGTTGAGCAGCATCGTCGGGCGCGAACTGGTGCGCGGCGGCTGCGTTCGCGTCGCGGTCCCCGTCGTGCTTCGGGATGCCGCGGGGCGGCGAGCAGTCGCGACGCCCGCGCGCCGCACCGGCTCAGGCGCCCGTCGCGGGAAGCAGATGTCGCACAGCCCGTCTTCGAAGCCGTGGATGCACTCTGCCAAAGGATCTTCCCATCATTGCCGGAAGATTCCAGGCTACGCCGTCAGGGCGTGCGGCGCGGCTTCGATCGCATCGCGGACACGACGGACGATCTCCGAAGCGATTGCCTCAGGCCCGTCGTGCTCCCAGTAGCGGTGGACGGCCCAACCTTGCTCGCGCAGCTGCTCGTCCGTTTCGCGGTCGCGGTGCATGTTCCGACCCAACTTAGGGCCCCAGTAGTCGGCGTTGGTCTTGGGCGGCTTCGAATGGAGCTCGCAACCGTGCCAGAAACAGCCGTCGATGAAGAAGACGAGTCTGAGACGCGTGAAGACGATGTCGGCTCGTCGCCGCTTATTCGGGCCCGGCGCAAAGTCGACCCGATAGCGAAGCCCCTCCGCGAAAACGATGCGCCGAACCGCCAGCTCAGGCGAAGTGTCACGGCGCCGGTTGCCCCGCATGGACCGGGCCACGGCCGCACTGCTGGCCCAAGATGAATCGCCCATCCTCCCAAGATACGTTCGCCGTCCATTGTCCACACCGCCACAGGTCGGTCCGAGGCGTCTATACGGTGGGCAAGCCAGGGGCTCGAA
>WOYI010441210.1_pt5 | contig 12209 bp, 8 predicted proteins | sample 6423411 | NCBI WGS metagenome assembly WOYI01 (sample SAMN13441803, study PRJNA592873) | oil field metagenome | biome: oil field; feature: oil-well bore; material: oil-contaminated soil; isolation source: oil-contaminated soil from oil-well borehole | place: Germany: Wietze | collected 2016-10-18 ... | reverse complement strand
GAGGTCTGAAGGTCTGAAGGTCTGAGGTCTGAAGGTCTGAAGGTCTGAGGTCTGAGGTATTCAGATAATATGTATTTTACTGGCTGCCGACTGTGGACTGTGGACTGGAGACTGCCTTCAGCGACAGCTGTATCCGTTTCCTTTCCATGTCAACACTTACCACACGCACCATGAGTTGCTGGTGGAGTTTGACCACCTTTGAGGGATCGTCAACGTAACGGTCAGCCATCTGAGAGACATGTACCAGGCCGTCCTGCTTCACCCCGATGTCAACAAACGCACCAAATTTAGTAATATTTGTAACAATTCCCGGCACTATCATACCCTCCTTAACATCCTCAAGTGAGTGTATATCGGCGAAGCTGAACTCCTCTATTGCTGACCTCGGATCGCGTCCCGGCTTTGCCAGCTCCTGCATGATATCCTTCAGTGTGGGCAGTCCTGCACTGGCGGTAACATACTTCTCAATATTTATCGTTTCGCGTCTTGTCTCATCACGTATCAGGTCAGCGACGGTACAGCCTGCATCCCGCGCCATTTTCTCCACAATGTGGTAGCTCTCGGGGTGCACTGCCGATGCGTCGAGCGGGTTGGGGGCGTTTCTTATCCTGAGGAATCCGGCCGCCTGTTCGTAAGCCTTGTCGCCCATTCTCTTTACCTTCATCAGTTCAGCCCGTGAGCTGAAGGGACCGTTTTCCGTGCGGTGGTCAACAATATTCTGTGCCAGTTTTGGTCCCAGGCCTGAGACATATGTCAGCAGATGGGGACTGGCGGTGTTGACCTCCACTCCCACGGCGTTGACGCATGACATCACCACCTCGTCGAGGCTGGCCTGCAGCCGTGTCTGGTCAACATCGTGCTGGTACTGTCCGACGCCAATTGATTTGGGATCTATCTTCACCAGTTCGGCCAGCGGATCCATGAGTCTGCGGCCGATGGAGACAGCACCGCGAACCGTAACGTCTTGGTCAGGAAACTCATCGCGGGCCGTCTTTGATGCTGAATATACTGATGCTCCTGCTTCGCTGACCACGAAAATCCTGATACCGGAGTCAGAAGGCAGGTATTGTTTCACCATAGCCTCGGTCTCGCGGCTGGCGGTGCCGTTGCCGATGGCAATGGCTTCAATGCCGTATTCGTCGATCAGCGACAGCAGCTTGCTGACGCTCCGGGCAGTCTCGTTTTGAGGCGGGTGGGGATAAATCACGTCATGGTGCAGCAGTGCTCCCTGTCTGTCAAGGCATACCACCTTGCATCCGGTGCGATAGCCCGGGTCTATTGCAAGCACACTTTTCTCTCCCAGCGGCGGGGAGAGCAACAGCTGCCTCAGGTTTTGGGCGAAGACCCGTATTGCCTCCTCATCAGCTTTTTCCCTGGAGCTCTTTCTGAACTCTGTCTCCATTGAGGGTGCCAGCAGGCGGCTCCAGCTGTCGGCCGTTGCCTCCCTCACCTGCCGGGCAGCTTCGTTATTGGCTCTCACAAACTGTCTATCAATGATCTTCAGAGCCTCCTCCTCTGCCGGCATGATGGTCAGCCTGAGGAATCCCTCCTCCTCACCACGGCGCATGGCCAGCAGCCTGTGGGAGGGACAGCGTCGCAGCGGTTCGGACCATTCGAAGTAGTCGCTGAACTTGGACCCCTCCTGTTCTTTTCCCTTCACCACCCTGGATGTTATCACCGCATCGCGTTCGTAGAGGCGCCGAAGTGATCCGCGGACCAGTTCATTCTCGCTGACCATCTCGGCTATAATGTCACGGGCGCCTGCCAGTGCTGCATCGGTGCTCTCCACAATGTCAGTTAGGTATTTTGCAGCCTCGGTTTCCGGGTCTCCGGGCTTCTGTGCCAGGAGCCAGAGTGCAAGCGGTTCCAGTCCCTTCTCCCGTGCAACGGAGGCGCGTGTCTTCCTTTTCGGCCTGTAGGGAAGATAGAGGTCCTCAAGCTGTGACATTGTCAGGGCAGCGTTAATCTTTGCCAGCAGCTCAGGAGTCATCTTCTCCTGTTCCTCAATCGATTTGATGACAGCCTCCCTGCGCTTTTCAAGCTCTTTCAGCCTCTCGTATTCATCACGTATCTCCGCGAGCTGCACCTCGTTCAGGCTGCCCGTCACCTCCTTTCGGTAACGGCTTATGAAAGGTATTGTAGCTCCGTCGTCAAGAAGCCTGAGGGTGTTCTCAACCTGCCAGTCGTGCAGATGCAGCTTCCCGGCTATTGTCTTTATGTGTATTGCAGGGTCCATAGTGTCTATTCAACGTAAAGTACCAGTCCTTTGAGGTATTCGCTCTCAGGGTGGTAGATATTGACAGGATGGTCAGGCGGCTGGCCCATCTGGTGAAGTATCCGCACGTTTCTGCCGGTATTGGCTGCGGCCACGAAGACTGAGCGCCGGAAGTCATCACGGCTCACCACCTGTGAACATGAAAAGGTAAAGAGGATGCCTCCCGGGGCGATCTTTTGAAGGGCAATGGCATTCAGTCTTCTGTAGCCCTGAAGGGCCTGGCTGAGGGCTGTCTGGTGCTTGGCGAATGCCGGAGGGTCAAGCACCAACAGGTCGTATTGCTGTTTCATCTCCGCCAGGAAGCTGAAGGCGTCAGTAGCGAAAGATTTGTGACGGGGATCCTCCCCAAAGTTGAGCCTGACATTCTCATCAGCCATCGCGGTTGCCGGGGCAGAACTGTCAACAGTATGCACCAGTGCGGCGTTGCTCATGGCATAGACCGAGAAGCCGCCGGTATAGCCGAACATGTTGAGCACCTTTCTTCCGTTGCTGTATTGGCGCAGCAGATTTCGATTGTCTCGCTGGTCTATGAAAAAGCCTGTCTTCTGTCCCTTCTCCCAGTCGATTTTGAACCTGTATCCGTTCTCCGTAACCACTGCATCGGGATCACCGTCGCCGCCCAGCAGGTAGCCGTTGACCGGGTTAAGCTTTGCCATGAAGGGAAGTGTTCCTTCGCTCTTATCATATACCGATTTCACCAGTCCGCCGGTCACTTCCGGCAGGAGGCCGGCTATCATTTTGCGTATATGCCAGAAGCCGGCTGTATGTGACTGCATGACGGCCGTATTACCATAGATATCAACCACCAGTCCCGGCAGTCCGTCGCCCTCACCGTGTACCAGTCGCCACACGTTTGTGTCGCTTTTTCCGGTTATACCGGTGCCAATGCGGCATTGCACTGCATCTTCGAGCTTTTTTCTGAAGAATTTGCTGTCAGGAAGACATTTCTCAAACGAAAAGATTCTCACGGCAATGGATCCCGGCGACCAGTGTCCTGTTGCCAGGTATGTGCCGTCAGATGCCAGTACCTCCACCGGGTCCCCCTCGGCAGGTGTGCCTTCAACCCTTGCTATGGCTCCGGAGAATACCCACGGGTGGTAGCGTCTTACCGACTGCTCCTTGCCTTTTTTCAGATTGACCCGGGATGTGATCACTATTGCCGGCTTTCTTTACCGTTAAGTGCCAGGAATATTTGTCTGCAGACCCAGGCGTCGGTGGCGGCATAAATTTGCTGAGGCTCAGTCAGAGCCGGGGCTTCCCAGTTTGACACCTGTTGCGATTTTGAGATTCTGTATCCAAGGATGAGTGCTGAGAGTTTCTTGAGTCCCAGCTGTTTTATGCCGTGATCCTGCACCACGTTCTGCAGGTCAAGGAATCCTCCGGGCTCGAAGGGCTCAAGTGATTTCAGGGCTTTGATATCATCATGAATTGCCACGCCCACCTTTATGATATTTTCATCTGCCAGCAGTCGGGCCAGTTCAGCCGGCAACCCGATCATATTGAGTCTGAAGAGCCAGGCACGATGGTCATCCGCGAGCTGGAGAAGGGAGACCTTATATCTTCTTCCCTTTTTGAATGAAGGTTTTGTCTCGGTATCAAAGCCCAGTATCCTGCAGCCGCTGATCTCTTCTACAGCATTATGGAACTTGCGGATGTCATCGACCAGTGTCACCTCTCCCTCAAACTGCAGCAGGGGCAGTTTTCTCAGTTCATCGTCATTTATGGTCTCGTTATACTGTCTTGTCATCACCGGGTTTTTCAATTTCGTTCTCCCCGTCGGCCTCGGAGTAGAGAACATCATGGATTGCAGAGAGAGTGGTCAGCAGTTTTTTGCCCCAGAATTCTTCGAAGTTCATCAGCACCTCCCAGACCGCATCATTCATTACCTCCTCATTACCACTCTTGTAGCTGACAATGAAGTTTTTCAGGTCCTGGTATATATCTGACAGGTTTTCCGCTATACTGCCTGTATAGAGTCCGTCCGCAGGGTCGCTTTCAGCCACTATGACCGGGAATGGATCATTGTTACCTATTTTGGAGAGCAGGTTTTCGTGCATCCTGGTCCAGTCAAACTCAGTCACCGTCTTTTCATTTCCATCCTCGAGCAGGGGTTCGAGCATTGGCAGGAGTGTTGCTCTGAGGTAGATAAAGGGCAGCAGGCGCTGCATGACCTTAAGGATTTCGATTCCGCTGATATCCCTGCTTCCGTCAAGATATTTGCAGAATTCGTTTGCCGATGCGGCGAATTCGATGACCTTGCGCGAGTAGATTATCTTCTCTTCTTCTTCCATGGGAATAAACAAATGACAAAAGTATTCATTTCAGTTTTAAAAACAGGCCGGTGTTGAAAAAATGGATTTCTCAATGTCTCCAGAGGAGTTTGTGGTGGTTGTCATAGAGAAGCTTTTCATGATCGAGCAGCCACCGGATGACCCTGGTGCTCTTTTCCGGAGGGAATTCCATTGCAGTGGCGAGTTCGTCGGGTCTCAGGGAATCTTCCCCAAGCAGCTCTTTGATCTTATCTATTATCAGGTCAAATTCGTACTTGCTCAGTTCGAGTTCATTTCTCTCCTGGCAGGTGTCGCAGAGTCCGCATCGGCCGTTCTCCTCCCCGAAATATCCTGTCAGAAAGGCTGAGCGGCAGCGCGTTTTGTTTTCCGCGTATTCGATAATCATCGCCACCCTTTCAATATAGTTCTCCCTTACTTTGAGGTAGAGGTCGGGGGAGATGTGGAGGTGTCTCCTGTCGAGTCTCTCCTCAGTAAAGATCACCAGAGGGCTTTTTTTGCCCGGGATGAAATGTATTATCCCCTGTGAAGAGAGTCTAAGGAGATACTGGTAGATAGCCTCCCTGGTCAGGCCCGACCTGTTTGCCAGGGCCTCTTCGTTGACAGGCACGAATTCTGAGAACATGCCGCTGTAGGTTCTCAGTAGCAGTTTGATGAACCTGTCATACTCTTCGTTGGCCACCTGAAATTTGTAGAGATCATCGCGGCTTACCACAAAATGTACCCGTGATGGGTTATTTATCTCATCGGTAAATTCAAGGTATCCCTCTTTCTGCAGAAAGTTAAGGCTGTTGTAGGTTTCCGTGACTGAGAATCTGAAGGCTGTCACAAATTTCCAAAGGTCGAAATCGTGAACGCTGTTTTTTCCTGATCCGACGGGCAGCTGGTAGTAGTTGCCGATAGCCTCATAAACATCCTTAATCTTTTCTATAGGTGGAAATTTAATCCTGACCGAATCTTCCAGTCTCTTTTTCTCATCGAGTGACCAGAGGAGTACGGCAAATGCGGGTTTACCGTCGCGTCCTGCCCTACCCGACTCCTGGTAGTACGCCTCAATTGAGTCGGGGCAATCCCAGTGTATTACGAATCTCACATCAGCCTTATCGATGCCCATGCCGAAGGCATTGGTAGCCACAATAACGCGCACCTCACCGGAAGTCCAGGCCTGCTGTTTTCTGTCGCGAAGATCCTGTGGCAGTCCTGCATGGTAAAAATCCGCTCTTATTCCATTAGTAACCAGTAGTTTAGCTACCTCTTTTGATTTTTTTCTGCTATTGACGTAAATTATTCCGCTGCCCGGCTCTTTTTTGAGGCTTTTGATCACGTAGGCACCCTTGTCTTCGGTCTCCCTGACGAAATAGCTGATATTGGTTCTTTTGAAGCTGGCCTGCAACAGTTGCGGATTCTTAAGCTTCAGCCTGGCGATGATATCCTTTACCACCCTTGGTGTTGCTGTTGCTGTGAGGGCCAGGAACGGCACTTCTTCACCGATCAGGTCTCTTATTTCGGCAATATGGAGGTATGAGGGTCTGAAGTCATAGCCCCACTGTGATATGCAATGGGCCTCATCGACGGCCACCAGGGTAAAGTTGAATCTTGGCAGGCGTGCCCTGAAGAGGGGTGTCTGCAGTCGTTCAGGACTGACATAGAGGAGTCTGTAATCGCCATAGAGGCAGTTATCCAATGATATTTCCACCTCTTCGCGGGTCATTCCGCTATGGATAGCCATCGCCTTTATCTTTAACGACTTAAGTCGTTCTACCTGGTCTTTCATCAGGGCTATCAGCGGAGTGATGACGAGGCAGAGTCCGTCGGTTGCCACTGCCGGCACCTGGTATGTGACGGATTTTCCTCCCCCGGTGGGCAGCAGTCCCACAGCGTCATTTCCGGCAGCCACAGCGCCTATAATCTCCTCCTGCAGAGGCTTGAAGGCAGTGAATCCCCAATAGCGGGCGAGTGTCTCCCTGTATATATCCGGTAACATTGTCATCAGGCTGTTTCATACAAATTTAATAACTCAATCTCATTTTTAACCTTTTATTGACATTTAAGATATGTCAGTGCGTATCAATTTTTTGTAATTTTCCGGCCAGAAAAACTGTGCCCGATGTCATTCTCTGAAGATAAGTTGCTTTTTGAAGGTCTGACCTTCGATGATGTTCTGCTGCTTCCCGCCTATTCGGAAGTGATGCCCCGTGACGTTGATCTGCGATCGATGTTCACACGCAACATAGTAATAAACGCCCCGGTAGTGTCAGCAGCGATGGATACCGTCACTGATGCCGAGCTGGCGATAGCCATAGCCAGGGAGGGCGGCATAGGTGTGATTCACAAGAACATGTCAGTAGGTCAGCAGGCTGCGCAGGTCAGAAAGGTTAAGCGTGCTGAGAGTGTAATGATCTTTGATCCGGTGACCATAGGAGACAGTGCGACTGTAGCGGATGCCCTTGCACTTATGAAGGAGTTCAAGATTGGGGGCATTCCGGTAATAAATGAGGAGGGTGCCCTTGTGGGAATTGTAACCAACAGGGATTTGCGATTTGAGACCGATTATTCGCACCGTATAAGTGAGATCATGACGCCGATGTCGAGGCTCATAACTCTCAGTCATCAGACAGACCTTGCTGCTGCTGCGGAGATTCTGCAGAAGCACAAGATAGAGAAGCTTCCCATTGTTGATGATAAGGGGAGGCTGAAGGGGCTCGTCACCTACAAGGATATCACCAAGGCGAAGGACAGGCCGAACGCATGCAAGGATGAGAAGGGGCGTCTCAGGGTGGCCGCGGCGGTAGGTATTGCACCTAATACGTTGTCACGTGTTGAGGCGCTGGTTGGTGCGGGCGTTGACGCCATAGCCATTGATACTGCCCACGCGCACACCAAGAGTGTTACCGAAATACTGCGGGAGATTAAGAAGATATTTCCCGGGACGGAAATTGTAGTAGGGAACATCGGTACCGCGGAAGCTGCCAGGAAGCTGGTGGATGAGGGTGCTGATGCCGTCAAGGTAGGCATAGGGCCCGGTTCCATCTGTACGACGCGTGTTGTTGCCGGGGTTGGTGTGCCGCAGCTTTCGGCAATATACAATGTCTCCCGGGCCATAGAGGGCAGCGGGGTGCCTGTCATTGCTGACGGAGGCATAAGATATTCGGGCGACATTGTCAAGGCACTGGCGGCGGGTGCTGACAGCGTGATGGCCGGATCTCTCTTTGCCGGTGTCGAGGAGTCACCCGGGGAGACGATCATATACAACGGGCGTAAGTTCAAGACTTACAGGGGCATGGGTTCAGTGGAGGCTATGCAGATGGGTTCGAAGGACAGGTATTTCCAGGATATGGAGGATGACATCCACAAGCTTGTGCCTGAAGGGATTACCGCGCGGGTACCATACAAAGGCACACTTCATGAAGTTATATATCAATTTCTCGGAGGGCTAAGGTCAGGCATGGGTTACTGCGGTGCGCCTGACATACCGACACTAAAGAAGGAAGGCCGTTTTGTAAGGGTCACCAGTGCCGGTGTCATCGAGAGCCATCCGCACGATGTAACGATAACCCGTGAGGCACCCAATTACAGTCGAAAGATCAACGAGTATTGATGATACGTAAGATAATCACGGCATCACTGATAATAATCACTGTTGCCTGCAGCAACACCGGACAGGAGCCTGAGCGTCCGGTAGTGGCCAGGGCCGGAGAGAGGGTGCTCTATCTTGATGAGATACCCTCCGGTCTTGTTATACAGGGAATGAGTCCGGCTGACAGCATCTCGGCGGTACAGAGTTACATACGGCGCTGGGCGCGAAAGGAGCTCATGGCCATCAGGGCGGAAGAGAACCTGACGCCGGAATACAAGGATGAAGTTAACAGGCAGCTCAACGAGATGCGCAATAACCTTCTCATCTATCAGTATCAGCAGCAGATGCTTATCCGCAACATGGATACCACTGTAACTGATGAAGAGTTACAGAACCACTATATCGGCAATTTGAGTACATTTACGCTTACTGTCAATATTGTGAAGGCCCTCTTCATAAAGCTTCCGGCAGACGTTCCTGACCTGGAGAGGATCAGGAGTTTGTATCGTTCATCGGATCCTGATGACATTAAGGCGCTGGAGGAGTTATGTTACCAGTATGCGCTACGGTTTGAGGATTACGACGATGAGTGGATTCCGTTCAACCAGTTGCTCATGGAGGTACCTTTTGAGTCAGACAACCAGGATCAGTGGCTGGCGCGCAACAAGGCGGTTGAGCTCAGGGATGACAAATTTGTCTATTTCATTGCGATAAGGGATTTCAAAGCCAGGAACACCGTAGCCCCGTTTGAATACATCAGTGGGCAGGTCAAAACCATAATCCTCAACAACCGGAGGAACGACTTCCTGCAAAAACTGGAAGACGGTATATACAATGAGGCAGTCAGGAACAATACACTGAAAGTCTATTAGAAGAGAGAGAATGAGAAAAAGGAGAGTTATTACGAGTATGCTTCTGTTGATTGCAGGGTATGCAGCTGCCGGTCAGCAGATAGTTGAATCAATAGCCGCAGTGGTAGGAAATGAGGTTGTCTACCTCTCTGAGATAGAGGGCCAGGTTGTACAGCTCAAGGCCGAGAGGGACCCTACCCCGGTTAATGAGTTGCGGTGCCGGGTCTTTGAGGACCAGTTGATACAGAAGCTTTTTCTTGATCAGGCAAGGATTGACTCCATAGAGGTGTCACCTGAGAATGTTGAGTCTGATCTTAACAGCAGGCTTACTGAATATATCAGGCGTGCCGGTTCGGAGCAGGCGCTGGAGACCTACTTCAACAAGAGTATGGCAGAGATCAGGAAGGATCTCCGTGAGATGCTTACAAACCAGTATATTGTGCAGGAGACGCAGGCGACGATAGCGCAGGGCATCACTGTCACTCCTGAAGAGGTCAGGAAGTATTACAACAGCATTCCGAAAGACTCTCTGCCGCTTGTTCCCCGGAAGGTACAGCTGAGCATCATTACCGTTGAGCCGCCCGACATGGAATCGAGCAAGGCTGAAGTACGTCAGAGGCTTCTCGATCTGCGGAGCCGCATCATCAACGGTGAGAGCTTCAGCACACTTGCAGTGCTCTATTCGGAAGATCCCGGAACAGCGCCCAAGGGCGGTGAGCTTGGATTCATGACCAGGGGTGAGCTTGCAAAGCCTTATGCTGAAGCGGCATGGAGCCTGAAGAAGGATGGGGTCTCCAAGATTGTGGAGACGGAGTTCGGTTTTCACATCATACAGCTGATTGAGAGGAAGGGAGAGATGGTCAACTCACGGCATATACTCATGAAGCCCAAACTTTCCGTTGAGCAGACAGAGTGGGCAATACTGAAGCTTGACACAATAGCAGATTTAATACGTTCAGACAGTCTCACCTTTGAAAGAGCAGCCATGAGATATTCAGCAGACAAGGCCACCCGTGCCAACGGGGGCAAGATGGTCAGCGAGAATCCTTCTGAGCGTGTCAACTGGCTTACCCTTGACGAGCTGCCGCGGGAGATTAACCTGGTTGTAAGAGGCATGAAGCTGGGTGAGATCTCCGAGCCCTTCCGGACAACTGATCCCAGGGGGAACTACATCTATTGCATTGTCAGGCTGGATGAAGAGATCCCACCTCACAGGGTCAACATGAAGGACGATTACAATTATCTTTCGAATGCGGCCCTCAATGACAAGCAGGGTAAGATCTACAATGAGTGGATCGCAGAGAAGATAAAAAGGACCTACATCCGCATCAGTGATGAATTCAGGGATTGCAGGTTTCACTATTCCGGATGGTTCGAATAGACAGGATAAGGATTCCTGGTTTCAGTTTACGCTTCACGGCCTTTTTGCTGATACCGCTGTGGATCCTGGCCCCCCGGGAGGCATTTTCACAGGATACCCCGGTCAAGCGTAAGGTTGAGATATTGCATTCAGACGAGATGGAATATGATCGTCTGGCTGACCGTTCGAGAAACAAGCTGAACGGCCACGTAAGGCTTAAGCACAACGATCTCTATATGATATGTGACAGTGCCTGGTACTATGATGAAACGAACCAGGTTTTTGCATTCAGCAACATACACATATGGCAGGGAGACACAATTCATATCTGGGGTCAGTATCTGTCGTATAACGGTAATACCGGCAAGGCTGTAATGACTGACAGCGTTGAGCTGGCAGACAAGGAGATGAGGCTGTTCACCAGGGAGATAGATTATGATGTCAACACGCAGGTGGCAGTATATGATGACGGCGGGCGTATTCTTAACGGAGACAACACCCTGACAAGCAGGGTGGGCATCTACTATTCTGACCGCAAGATGCTGCACTTCCGCGACAGTGTCAGGATAGTCAACCCTGATTATGTGATGCATGCTGACACCATGCGTTATGACACTCACAATGAGATTGCATGGTTTGCGGGTCCTACGGAGGTTAAAGGAGACAGCATTTTTCTCTACTGCGAAAAAGGATGGAGTGATACCCGCAATGACGTCTCGCAGCTGATGATCAACGCGGTACTTGACAACCGTGAACAGCGCATCACCGGTGACACACTATGGTATGATGAGAGGTCCGGGGAAGGAGAAGGTTTCGGGAACGTAGTCATCGAAGACACCACCGACAATATCGTTGCAGGAGGCAGTTATGCCTGGTACGTCAAGAGGCCGGAGCGTTTCCTGCTTACCGGATCACCGTGGTTTACGCTCTTTTCCGATGATGACACCCTCACGCTCCGATCGGACACCATCAGGGCCACACCTCAGACTGACACAGCAGGTGTCAGCCACCGGCTTCTCAAGGCCTATTACGGTTGCACGATATTCAGTCGTGAGATGCAGGGACGGTGTGATTCCCTCTCCTATTCCTTCATGGATTCAGTTATAAGGCTATACCATGATCCTATTGTATGGTCACGGGAAAATCAGCTGACGGCCGACTCCATCTCTCTCTTCACAAAGGAGAGCAAGGCCGATCACATGGAGCTTTATAACAAGTCTTTCGTCGTCAGCGAGGTAGACTCCACGCGTTTTGACCAGATAAGTGGAAAGAATCTTTCGGGGTATTTCATTGACAACAAGCTTCACCAGATCAAAGTCACGGGCAACGGTGAGGCTGTCTATTACGTTATTGACGGCAATGAACTTGTAGGTGTCAACAGGGCGCGCAGCGCAACCATTGAGATCTTCATCGAGGATGGCAAGATTGTGGAGATATACCAGAACCAGAGTCCTGACGGCACCCTTGATCCTCCGCTGAAGAAACCTGATGCAGAGATGCGGCTTGACGGGTTCAGGTGGCATCCTGACCTGCGACCCTCCAGGGAAGAGCACCACTGGAAACCCGGCGCAGAAAGTATTGATATTATGAGGCGGAAGGAGCCGGACGCCGGGAGCATGGAGGAGATTGATGACGGGAGCCTTCAGGAGCCTGACGGCAAGAGCAGGGAGGTATCTGAAGGGAGGGTCCTTCATGAGCCGGACGCCGGGAGCATGGAGGAGATTGATGACGGTACCCTTCAGGAACCTGAAGAAAAGCGCAGGGAGGTATCTGAAGGGAGGGTCCTTCATGAGCCGGACGCCTGGAGCATGGAGGAGATTGATGACGGTACCCTTCAGGAACCTGAAGAAAAGCGCAG
>WOYI010574547.1_pt1 | contig 12210 bp, 13 predicted proteins | sample 6423411 | NCBI WGS metagenome assembly WOYI01 (sample SAMN13441803, study PRJNA592873) | oil field metagenome | biome: oil field; feature: oil-well bore; material: oil-contaminated soil; isolation source: oil-contaminated soil from oil-well borehole | place: Germany: Wietze | collected 2016-10-18 ... | reverse complement strand
CACTATAACGAAACCCTAAAACATTCTGGTGCCAATACAAGGCTAATGGCAGAAGGAAGGCTTAAGATTGTCGTGTTCGGTTCTTTTAATGCGGGCAAGTCCAGCTTCATCCAGGCACTCGATCCCCGCAGCCGTCACATCGAAGCATCCTCAAACGAGGGGCCTACAACCGTTGCATTTGATTTCGGCAGACTGCAGGTGGGGGACCAGGCGGTCTTCCTCTTCGGCACTCCCGGGCAGGAGCGGTTTGAGTTTGTCCGGCAGATCCTCTCGCGGGGGATGGACGGCGCGATCATCGTCGTGGACGCTACCACGGGGGTGGACGCGATGACGCGCCACCTTTACGGCCAGTTGAAGGCCCTTGAGGTGCCGCTCGCGTTCATGGCGAACAAGTGCGACAGTCCGGGTGCGGTCCCCGAGGCTATCCGCCGGGACCTTCCGGGGGAGATGGTGCACTCTATCTCCGCGCGGAACGGCGAGAACGTCCATGCGGCGCTTGACGCCTTTGTGGCAACCCTGTCCGCCCGGTAACGATCCTTTTTACTGCCTGCAAGTCGTTCTTTTCTGCAGACAATGACCCGCAAAGAGACCTATATCAAGGAGATTGCCCGGCTGCTCACGAGTTTCCTCGCGAGCGGGAGCGCCGGAGATCTTCTCGCCTACCTGGTCGCAGGAAGCAGCCTGCCGGGACCCCGGGAAAACCTGGAACTCGCGGGAGCGTTTGCCGAGACCGTGCGGGAGTTCGCGGTTGCCGATACCGACGATCACCAGGCCCTGTGGAACCTCTGCGTCGAGCTCGCCTGTGTCTCCCCGGAGGATGCACCAACGGATGATCCGCATGAGTTCCTCCCGTTCTGCGGTGTTCGGGGTATCGGGGCGATCGGGTCCGTGTCCCCCGAATGCGTTGAGGCGGCGCTCACGCACCTTGCGGAGGCGTCGGTCGACCCGCGGCGGCGGACCCGGGAGGCGGTGGCGATGGCGGTGCGGGACCTCCTCTCCCGGCAGGGGGATCTGGCGGTCCCGGAGCTGGAAGACTGGGTGCAGGGAGGGTCCTGGCTCACCATGCGGGCCGCGGTTGCGGGGATTGCCGAACCGGACCTGCTGGCAGAACCACAGATCGCACAGACCGCGTTCCGGCTCCACCGAAAGACCCTGATCCGTGTCTATACCGCAGGTGAGAGGCAGTCCGAGGCTTTCCTCGCGCTTCGGGAGGCACTCGGCTACACGCTCAGCCTGGTCATCGCCGTTCTCCCCGGGATCGGTTTTGAGTACCTGCGGCAGCTCGCAACCCTCGACGATCCGGATATCCGGTGGATCGTGAGAGAAAACCTCGAAAAAAGCCGACTTGGGAGGCAGTACCCCGAGACGGTGCAGCACATCCAGGCACAGCTGGGGTGAGGGGAACTCCGGCCCTTCGGCCCGTCGTTCACCCCACGATGGCCGACGCCGTCTCGTCGAAGGGGTTCGTCCGCATCGCAAGCGAGAAGAGGTACGGGTAGTTCCTCTGCAGGTAGCGCATGTAGTCCAGCCATTCGCGGATCAGGAGGCCGTAGATCCGTTCCAGATCCACTGCAAGATGGGCCATGTCGGCGTCTGGCAGACCGGCGAAGCCGGGCCGGCGCTGCAGTTCTTCGTTGAAGTGGAATATCGCCCGGAGGAGTTCGGTGAACGCCTCGTGCTCGAGGAGCACGGGGTTTTCCAGCAGCCGCAGGAGGAAGTCCTCGCGGGAATTGAGGAACCGCTTGACGGCGTCCAGGTCGACATTCCCTATCCTGACGCGGCAGGGGTGCCGCTTCAGCCGCGCAGCCACCTCCCGGAACGTCTCGTCGGTCCAGGTATCGGTGACCGTCAGGAGCGGCCGGATCTCGTCCCGATTGGGATCGTTGTTGGAGATGTAGATCAGAAGTTGTGTCCCGAGAGCCGAGAAGAACGCCCCGATGACCATGTTCTGTTTTTCCATCCTCTGCTGCCGGTCGCGGGACGCGAGCACCTGGTGAAAGACGAGCGTCACCAGGAGGACCTCGAGCGGGAGGAACGCGATGTCGCCGAGCGTGTAGATGGCGATGTGGTAGAGGTCGCCGAATACCAGGAAGTGCAGGGCGTAGAGCACGACCGAGAGGATGACAAGCGCTGCCCCGAAGGTGATCAGCCACCGTCTGTCGTTCATCGTAAGGAACTATGGTGCCCTGATCTCATGAACCCCGCGCTCCCGGGTGGAGTGAGCCTGCTACCCTCAGACCCCATAGCGCCTCCACGCCTCTTCTACATGCAGCGCCCGCATCCCGAGCCTCCGGGGAGCATCGACGTCGTTCTCGAAATTGTCCCCGATAAAGAGGACGTCGGAGGCCTGGAGCCCCATCCGCCCGAGAGCCGCCGTGTATATCCGCGGGTCCGGCTTCTGATAGCCGGGGTCTGAGGAGAAGATGACGAAGCCGAGACGGTCGTAGAGGCCGAGCGCCCGCATCTCCCGCTCCGAGAAGACCCGCTGCCCGTTCGAGACGACCCCCGTCTTCTGCGTGGAAAAGATGTCGAGCAGCCTCCGGCTCTTCTCGATGACGCCGAGGCGCCGGAGCGATGCGGCCCGGAACGCCCGGGCGGCCTCTACACCGAGTCGCTCCGTATCGATCTCCCATACGCGGTGTTCGGCGCAGATGCCGGCAAAGACCTCCTCGACCCGGACCTCCGGATAGCGCTCTCCGGTCCGGCCGGCCGCTTCCCGTACCCGGCTCACGTAGCACGCCCGCAGGCGTTCGGGCGCGATCATGACCCCCTGATAGAGGAGCCACCGGGAGAGGCCCCGGTAGGTCTCGATATCGCGTTCGTCGGTCAGGACATCGATGAGTGTCCCGTAGCAGTCGAAGAGAACCCCTACCGGTGGATCGCGGCGAGACACGCCTCCGCCTCCGATAGCAGCCAGTCACGTTCCGCCGCCCGCCAGGGCAGCCGGGCGATCCTGAGGTGCCCGAGCGCCATGAAGAAGGGGAGGGCGGCGGTATGGCGCCGGAATTCTTCTTCGCTCCGGCTGTAGTGCCAGAGCAGGTGGCCGATGTAGTCTTCGGCCCTCGTGCTGCTCCCGTCCGATGCCTTGATCTCTGCGGCGAGGATGCCGAGGTCGCGGACCGGGTGGGTGTGGTTCCGGGCCCCCTCGAAGTCGATTGCACAGGTGCTGCCGTCGAAGAGGTAGTTGCTGAGCGTGGCGTCGCCATGGACCATGCACCCAACGTCGGGGCCAATCCGCGGGCTGTGCCACCATGCCCCGAGCAGGCGGTTGAACCGTTCTCTCCGTGGGGCTGGAAGGCCGTTCTGGTCGAGCATCGCGTGGAAGTAGGCGAAGTCGCGCTCCCGTTTGCAGGAGGTCCGCGTGCCGTCGTGAAGCCGGTGGAGCAGATGCGCGACGCCGGTCAGGGGCTCGTACAGGGATGTCCTCGCCGCGAGGAGCTCGCGGAGCGTCCGGCCGGGGACATACTCGGTCACGAGGACCGCATGAAACCGGCTGTTCGCCGCAAGTGCACGGGGAACGCGGATCCAGCTGGAGACATGGCGTAGCCGGCGGAACTCGTTCATCATCGCCGCATCCGCGTTATAGCGGGTCTTCGCACCCGTCGGCTCACCGAAGAACTTGCCGACGACGCTGACTGCGGTGCCGGCGAACTCGTACCGGCAGACGACGTGCGATGCAGGCTCTACCCGGTAGACCCGGATCTTACCGCGCCACCCGGCCAATCGGTCGGCGAGGACGCCCGCGAGCCAGTCCCCGAACGCATCGCCGGCCTCCAGGCGTCCTACCTTCCTCTCGACGATCAACTGCTGTACCACCGGTGGGGCCGGTGGTTCTGCAGGGCAATGAAGATACCCATGGCATCGGGGAGACCCACACCTTTTTTACCGCCCGGGCGTCTTAACGGGATGCACCGGCGATCCTGTGGGTGACGAGCCATGATACCGTTTTGCGATTTCCTGGAGAGAATCAGGCCTGCCGTCAACCGGCGGATCGAGGAGGTGACGGGGGGTGAGGATGCAATCGACCCCGGCGTTCTCCCGCTTCTCATCAGGGGAAAGCGGATGCGGGCCGGACTTCTTCTCTGCGTTCATACCTGCCTCGCCCGGACGACGGCACTTACCGACCGGGCACTCGACCTCGCCTGTGCCGTCGAGCTCGCCCACGCCGCAAGCCTCATCCTCGACGACATGCTGGACGGGGATACTGTCCGGCGGGGAGCTCCCTCCCTCCACCTCACCCGGGGAGATGGACGGGCGATCCTCGACGCCGTCGGCATCCTCGCCCTCCCCTACGCGCTCGCTGCTCCCTACGGCGCCGGATACGTGACGATGCTCGCGTCGGCCCAGCAGAGCATGGCCCGGGGCGTGGCCTGGGAGATGCTCGGGGGCCCGGATCTCCCGGCGGCCGAACTCTACGATGCGATCGTCGCGCGAAAGACCGGGCGTCTCTTCTCGCTCGCGGCCGCCTGGGGTGCCATGGCGGCGGGAGAGGAGGAAACGGTCGTCGCCGCGTTCGCGAACTACGGTCTCTCGGCCGGGAAGGCGATGCAGATAGCCGACGACATCGTGGACCTGCACGCGCACGCGGCGAGGGCCCAATCCCGGCCCGGATCCGAGGCGCTTCTCCTCCGGTGCGTCTACGGAGAGAACGGCACCCGGCAGACGCCGGGATCCATACTTGAGCGGGAGATAGATGGCGCGACCGCCTGGATCACGGATGGGGGCCGGCAGCGGGTGCCACCGGAGATGTGGGAATCCTTCAGGCAGGTGGTCCGGGATATCGTGGGGCTCACGATCGCGGGGGGTATGCCGGGTGACGAAACAGGGCCCCTGACCGCCTGCCCCAACGGCCCCCCGCAACGATAAATACCGCCCCGTCCCACACTCTTCTGAGGAATCATGCCGGTAGTAACCATTCGTATGGCAGAGGGACGGACACTTGAGCAGAAACGGATGCTCGCCGATGAGATCACCGCCGCGATCACAAGGACGTTCGGCGTCGATCCGGCAGTGGTTACCCTCTTCTTCGAGGAACTCAAGACCGAGAACATTGCACGGGCGGGAAAACTCCTCTCGGAGTCGTAGTCCCGCACCGGGCGAACATTTTTCTTTAGCCCGACAGAGCCTCATACCTCCGGGAGTGAACGGAATCATGGCACGCGAACTTGACGAGAAAGACTTTGCTATCCTGCGGAAACTGGCCCCCGAATACAGCGGTATCCTCTGCCCCGAATCGGGGCACGAGTTCCACTCGATCCTCCCCCCGGTCTCAAACCACATTGCCGCGGACGAGGAGGATTTTGCTGAGCGGGTCGGCCGCCTCTCGGACGAGGACTGGGGTTACCTGACCGGCCAGATCGTCTCCGGCCGGGAGGACCTCGGGTGCATGCCAGAAGAGGATATCGAGACCATCCTCGTCCGCATCCAGGGTGCGGTGTCGGAGGAGGCCGCCGAACAGGTCCGCAGGCTCTACCACCTCTCCGGGTGCGGGATACTGTAGCGGCCGGAGACCGGGCGCCATGGCCGCATCCAGAACCGGTATATGCCCCGGCGACAACCAGACCTTTATGGAACTAAAAGAGCAACTTTCCGGCGTCCCCGGGATGCTTCGGCCCTTCAAGGCGTACCTCAAGGAGGCCGGGCTCGGTGCGGGCGACCAGATCGTCTACTACGGCTGCCCCGGCACCTGCACCCCTTTCATCGAACTCCTGGGGTTCGCCGTCCGTGACCTCCCCGTCGAGCAGGTCTATGTGCCCTACGCGGACGAAGCGGCAGCAAAGGCGATCCGCCCGGTCGGGGGTGTCGGCATGCAGGTCTCCGGCGACGTGGTCCGCGTCGACCCGAAGGTGATCGTCCTGATGGGCGGGCTTGCGATGCCGGGCGTCCCGGTCACGAAAGAAACGATGCAGGCGGCCGTCGGCGCCCACGCGGGGGCGAAGGTCGTGGGTATCTGCTTCATGCAGATGTTTCAGAAGGCAGGCTGGCTCGAGGCCTTCGACTTCGACCTGATCATCGACGCCTCCATCGACCCGGTCAGGGTCTGGCGCTGATCACCCTGCCGGTCGTTGGTGCAGGAGATACCGGCGACTCCCGCGGCAGGTCGGACCGGAGGAGGATGAACCGGAACACCGCGCCGCATTCGGGATGCCCCGGCACCCGGTCCTCCACCCAGATCCTTCCGCCGTAGCGTGTGATGAGCATCCTCGTGATGTAGAGGCCGAGCCCTTTCCCGCTCCGGGCACTCGTCCCCCGCACGAAGCGGGTGAAGAGGGTGGGTTTGACCGCATCGGGCACCCCCGGCCCGGTATCCTCGACCGAGACCGCGACCGTCCCGTCTCCCTCCTCGACACGGACCCTGACCCCGACCCCGGGCTCCCCGAACTTGATGCTGTTGCCGATGAGGTTCGTGAAGACCTCCGGGAGGAGGTCGTCGGCCGCGACGCGGACCGACCTTCCCTCGTAGATGATCCCGGCATCGGGGTGGTGAGCGATCTCGGCCCTGATGACGGCGTCGAGGTCGACGGGTCTTGTCGCCGTCTCGTGGGAATGCAGCCGCCGGATCGTCGAGACGTTCTGGATGATCTCGATGCTCCGGCTGATACCGCTCCTGAGTTTCCGGATCATCTCCCTCTCCTTCCCCTCCAGCGCCTCGACCAGCAGGTCGGCGTAGCCGAGAGCGACGGCGTTGGCGTTGTTGATATCGTGCGCCATGATGTCGAGGTAGAGGTTTGCCTCGTTGTGGGCCACCCGCAACGCTTCCTCCGCCCGGATCCGGTCGGTGATATCCGATCCGGAACCGACCAGTCCGACCGGGCGACCGTCATCATCGGTAAGGACTGTGTCCTGCCATGCGAGGATCAACTCATCACGGCTCCGCGTGACGACCGGGTTCTCTCGCCGGGGCAGGGCGTTGCCGCTCGCGATCGCGGCGTCGAAGATCTGCCGCCGTGCCTCTCTGGATGCTTCGGGGATGACCGTTGTAAACCAGTCCTTCCCGACAAGTTCCTCCTCCCGGTAGCCGAGCAACTCGCAGCCGTGGCGGTTGATGAGCCGGATGGTATGATCGGCGTTGATGACGACGAAGAGGACGCCCGCCACGTCGAGGTAGCGCTGCGCGAGATCCCTCTGTTTCTTCAACTCCCGCTCCCGCCCTTTGAGTTGCTCGGAGAGGGAGGCGACAACGAAGGCGATGACGACGAACATCAGGGCGCGCCCGTAATCGTTCAGCGTCAGGATATCCGGCCTGTACAGGAGACTGCTGACGACGACGAGCCCGCCGAGGAAGATGGCGACCAGGATGCTCCGCTTCTCCCACCAGAGCGCGGTCAGGATGATCGGGAGATAGAAGAAGTGCGAAAAGACCGTTCCGAGCATCAGGATGGCGTGGAAGTAGTAGGTCAGGAAGATGGATATGCCAAGGAGGGCCATGATAATGGCCACACGCTGGTTTTCGGTAAGGGTAGTCACGGGGCGCCCACCTCAACTACCTATATTTATATATTTAATTATATAAAAATGTCCGCATATATATTATCCGCCGATTCTGGCGGAGGCTCCGGGGATTTGGGGTGAAGGGGGTAACGTCGCGGGAGATAGGGCGCCACGGGCCGGTTGGGCACGGAACCGGCGACCCCTCGTGCAGGGGTGAGGCGGAGGCCTTCCCCCCGGCTCTCCCGATACAGGAGCATTCTGCCGGATGCGGCCGATTTTTTCCAAACAACCTATGTTTAATAGGTCGTAGAGCAAAACTACTTCAATCGCCTGCTTCACCCTGGCGGCTGCCCGCAGGCCCGCATCGCGTGAAGCGGAACCGTGCAGCGTGCCGTGTCGCCACCTGCCCGGAAGACCCCCGGCGCCACGAGAACGCATCCGCTGGTGAATCCGTGTCAACAGACCTTACTGAAGCACTCGAAGCGATGGGCTATGCAGATGCCGAAATCCCGACCCTGGTGGAGTCATTCCCTCCCGCCGTCATCGAATACCTGCGGGACTTCCGGCTGCAGGAGGCCCGTGACATCATCGAGACGCTCCTCTACATCTACATCGCCCAGAACAGCTCGTCATCCCGGGGAGAAGGGGAGGGCGTGGTCGAACAGAGTTGTTACGCCTATACGTCGGGGCCGCTCTTTGCCCTCAGGCAGGTCGACCTCATCGAGTCCACCTCCTGGCACGGCACGACGGTAATAAAGGCGACCTCCGCCGGAGAAGCAATCTCCCGACCGCTGATGGAGGCACGGCTCCAGGCGCTGGATATTGGCGGACTGGCACGCGAGATCCACGAGGTCGTCCCGGCCCTCCTCGCGGGGACCGTCAAAGGGTCTTTTGTCAACAAGACCTTCCCCTCCACGCTTCCCCGCACCGAAGAGACATTCGTCAGTTTCCTCCTCAACAACAGTCCGGGCCTCTTTATCGAGTGCGAGCGATTCGCCGCCCGGCTCAAGGCCGCCGGTTGCGCCGTCCTCGCCTACGCTTACGACCTTGATGGGTCCAGAGCCGACGGCGTTGTCTACACCTTTCCGCCGGAGTTCGCCTACATCCTCAAGGGGATGCTCGAGAGGATAGACCCCGAGGTCCGGGAGCACTATGACATGCTCCTTGAATCGTTCTACTCGACGTTCACCGTTCTCCGCTACCTCGCCTGCGGTGAGGACTACGACCGTATCCGGGCATCACCGGCCCACCGCCGCGAACTGACGCGGGTCCTCTCCGTGCTCAACGACGCGATCTACGTTCTTGAGCAGGTGCCTCAGGACGATGGGGTCGACCTCGCCCGGTTCATCGTCAAGGACCGCAACCTCTACGATATGCGCCTCCGCGACCTCGGGCGGGCGCTGATGGCCGACGTTGCCGCGAAGATCGTCATCGACCGGCCTGCTCCGGCCCCGGCAGCGGAGGAGCCCCTCCCTCCCCGTGAAGAGGCCCCTATTGTCCTCGAGGAGAGCGCGGCCATAGCGCCCGCGCCTCAGGCCGGGGAAGGGGTGGAGGAGTGGGACGAGCCCCTCTTCACCGATGATGAGGAAGAGGAGGCGGAAGAAGAGGAGGAAGAGCCGATCGCGTCCGTGCCGCCGCCCGCGGCCTCCTCAAACTCCGTTCCTCGAAGCCTGACGGCCTCCCAAACTCTGGATTCCCGCCCGTCGTCGCTCGCACCTGGCGGTGCTCAAACTCCTGCCCTTCGGCCAGTCGTTCCCCGCGCCGGCGGACTCGACATATTCCTCGGCCACGCCCCGGATGGGCGGCGGGTCAACTGGTCGCCGGGACAGCTCAACAACGGCCATATGATCATCCTCGGCGGCTCGGGTGCCGGCAAGACCGAGACAATCCGGTGCATCGCCTCGGATCTCGCAGGACAGGGGCTCCCCGTCGTCCTGATCGACTTCCACGGGGACATGGCCGCGAGCAATGGCGATATCCGGTCCTACAAGATCCGTGAGGGCGGGCAGTACTACTTCAACCCGCTGGAACTCGACTCCTCCATCGACGAGATAACCCCGCTCCGGGCCACCTCGGACTTCGTCGATGCCATCTCCATCAACTTCCCGACACTCGGCATCCAGCAGCGCAGAAAGATCAAGAACATCATCAAGGACTGCTACCGGATCTCGGGGATCACGGGAAACACCGATACCTGGACACGGGTGCTCGACTTCGACGACATCGAGGGCGAGATCATGGGCTGCGAGGACGAGGCGATCCCGGCCTACCTCGAGGACATCTTCGACTACAAACTCTTCTCGGGGGAGGAGAAGATCTCACTTCCCACGATCCTCTCGGGCGGGATCACCCACATCAACTTAAATGCCCTCCCGGAGAACCTGCGTTACCTCTTTGCAGACCTCTTCCTCCGGCGCATCTACTACACCCTTCAGGCGACGGGCGAGATCCCGCGCGGGGCAGGGGACGAGCGGGAGAAGTTCCGGCTCTTCGTCATCGTCGACGAGGCGAAACTCCTGGTGAGCCAGAAGAGCGGTTCGAAGACGTCGATCAAGGCGGTGCTGAATAAATATGCCACCGAGATGCGGAAGTTCGGAGTCTCGCTGATCCTTGCGTCCCAGTTGATCGCCCATTTCAACGAGGAGATTCTCGCGAACATCGCCGTGAAGTTCTGCATGCGCTCCGAGAACAAGAAACAGGCCCAGGAGAACGCCAAGTTCTTCGAGGTGAGCGAGAAAGACCTCCTCAACTTCCAGCCGGGGGAGGGTATCCTGATCATCGGTTCGGAGAAGATGAACGTCAGGATTGTTCCGTCGTCCGGACGAAACCCCTGACCGGGAAAACCCTTATCCCCGGTAGCGCCGGAGTCCTCATATGGCCGGCCTGGATACGCTTGACGATTATCGTGAGAAGAGGGACTTTGCCCGGACGCCGGAGCCGCCGGGGGAACAGGGGGCGGAGACTGCCCGCCCCGTCTTCGTCATCCAGAAGCATGATGCGACCACGCTCCACTACGATTTCCGCCTGGAAGTCGACGGTGTCCTGAAGTCCTGGGCAGTCCCGAAGGGACCTTCTGTCGACCCGAAGGAGAAGCGCCTCGCTGTACCGACCGAAGACCACCCCCTCGACTACGCAGGATTCGAGGGCGTCATCCCGGCGGGGAGTTACGGGGCGGGGGCGGTCCTTGTCTGGGACCGGGGGACCTACCGGAACCTCACCGAGAAGGAGGGGCGGGAGGTCGGGGTCGCCGAGGCCGCGAGAAGGGGTCACGTGTCCGTCTGGCTCGAGGGGGAGAAGGTCCGGGGCGGGTATGCCCTCACTCGCTTCAGGACCGGGAAGGGCGAGGCCTGGCTCCTCGTGAAGATGAACGATGCCGAGGCGGACCCCGGCAGAAACCCGGTCGAGACGGAGCCCCGGTCGGTTGTCTCCGGGCGGACGATCGAGGAGATTGCGGCAGGGAGGGATGGGTGATGGACGAACCCCCGCGGAGGAGAAGGGTTCCCGATATCCCCGTGGAGATAGGTGAGTTCATCTGCCCGATCTGCGGCAGACAGTATCCCACGCTCGAAGAACTCCACGCCCACGTTCGGCGCGCTCACCGGCACCCCCCGGAGATCCGGTGAGCGCGCCGGCCTGCGGCAGGTCCCGCTCACAGCCCTTTTTTGGGGGTGGGATGGAGGACCGGAGGTGCGCGTCGGGTGGTGGATATGCCCGGATCTGTGGGCCCGGGAGGGGGCGCCGTAGTCATCGCCCAACTGCCTTTCGGTCGGGATACTGGCTGGTGTGGAAGTAGAAATTTTGAAACCCCGGCTTAATGGTTTTTCACTCCTGAAAAGTAATCTTGAAACCATACCGAAAAAAGAGTTACTTTTTACAGCCCCATTTGCCCGCGAAACCCCGGAGCGGGGACCTCCGAAAAAATCTGGCGTCCCCATATAGTAATACAAAGTATGATTTTATATCTTAGTTTTACATACCGGGGGGCAAATAGGCCACGCAAAGTCACCAATTTTAAAATCTGGCAAGAATACGTCGTAGAATTTCCGATAGGCAAGGATTGCTCTGGCGTAACCGGGAAATAACCGTTATTTCTCATTAGTATAATGAATAGGTTTAAAATCTGAACTATCAAAAATTACAGAGATCAATCGATCACAGATCCTCTCGAAGGTGAGATCATGGCAAGCAAGATAATGACAAACAATGTTGCGGCAAGCGGCATTATGGCAGAGGCAGTAAGCGACGCAGAGATCGTTGCACAGTTCAGGCAGCGCGGGTGTTGGGGACTGTACACGAGCGTGGACATGAAGGGATGCGACCCGGCGGCGATCAGGGACGCAGAGAAGATCCGTCAGTTCATCGTCGAACTGTGTGATCTCATCGACATGAAGAGGTTCGGCGAACCGCAGGTCATTCACTTCGGCCCCTGCGAGAAGGTCGCGGGATTCTCCATGACCCAGCTCATCGAAACGTCGCTTGTCTCCGGCCACTTCGCGAACGAGACCAATGCAGCCTACCTCGATATCTTCAGCTGCAAAGAATATGAGCCTTCGAAGGCAGCAGAGTTTTGCAGGAACTTTTTTGGAGCAGAATCAGTAAAATACCAGGTACTGTTCAGGGACTGAATACGAACACGGCACCCGGCACGCGCTTTATCGATACCTAATACGGCAGAGCCGCTGCCATCTCCCGCCGATCTAGTTGGAAATCGCGGCGGGGCGGCCCCCACCCTCGATTTTTCCTGATGGATATAGCCCGGACCTCCAGGTCTGTATACCC
>WOYI010036131.1_pt1 | contig 12213 bp, 7 predicted proteins | sample 6423411 | NCBI WGS metagenome assembly WOYI01 (sample SAMN13441803, study PRJNA592873) | oil field metagenome | biome: oil field; feature: oil-well bore; material: oil-contaminated soil; isolation source: oil-contaminated soil from oil-well borehole | place: Germany: Wietze | collected 2016-10-18 ... | reverse complement strand
GTGTCGAACAGGCTGGCCTCGTGCCAGCCCACTTCGGGCTGGGGAGAACGCAGGATGCGCGCGCCCAGCGCACGCGCCATCAACTGCCCGCCCAGGCAATGGCCGATGACCGGCCGGCCGCGCGCCATCGCGTCCAGGATCAGCAGTTCGGCGCGGCGCAGCGACGGCAGCGGGTCGTTGGCGCTCATCTCGCCGCCCAGCACGGCCAGCGCCGAGTGGCCATCCATGTGCTCGGGAAAGTCCTCGCCGGCCTCGGTGTTGCGCAGATCGAAAGCCAGACCCTGGCGTTGCAGCCAGGCAGCCAGATAGGCCGGGCCATCGCTGCCGAGATGCTGCAGGACGAGCACGGGTTTCATCGCCCTATCATGCCCGCAAGACGCTGCGAGCACGCCGATGACCTCCTTTGCCTACCAGTCCGACAACCGCTTCCTCAAAGTGCCGGTGGCGGACGGCACGCAGCCCTATGCGGTGGCCGGCATCGCCTGGGACGGCGCCACCACCAATCGCCCGGGCGCGCGCTTCGGGCCGCGCGCCATCCGCCAGGCCAGCCACATGCTGTGCGACGGCATCCACCCGCTGTTCGACGTCTCGCCCGAAAGCAGCCTGGGCGACGCGGGCGACCTGCCGCTGCCCAACACCAGCCTCGACGGCATGCGCGCGGCGATGCCGCCGCTGGTCGATGCGCTGATCCGCGCGCAGCACATGGTCTGGCTGGGCGGCGACCATTCGATCACGCTGCCGCTGTTGCGTTGCTACAAGCGCTGGCTGGGCCGGCCGCTGGCGGTGATCCATTTCGACGCGCACTGCGACACCTGGACCGACCATTTCGGCGAACCCAGCGGCCACGGCACCTGGGTCTACGAGGCGATGCAGGAAGGCCTGGTCATCAACGCCTGTTTCATGCAGCTGGGCATCCGCTCGGCCGGCCAGCGCGAGGCGCGCGACTACGTGCGCGACCAGGGCGGGCTGATCTTCGACGCACGTAGTCTGCGCGGCCTGGAAAGCGCCGAACAGCTGGCGCCCGTGCTGCAGGCGATGCGCGAGCGCCTGGCACATCACGGCCATCCGCCGGTCTACCTGAGCCTGGACATCGACGCGCTCGACCCGGCCTTCGCGCCGGGCACCGGCACGCCCGAGCCGGGCGGGCTGACGACGAACCAGGTGTTCACCGTGCTCGAAGAACTGGCCGGGCTGCCCTTCGTCGGCATGGACTGCGTGGAAGTCGCGCCGCCCTACGACCATGCCGAGCTCAGCAGCTACGCTGCCGCACGTTTCGTCTGGACCTACCTGTGCGGCTGCATCGCGCGCGGCGCCTACATGGCGCCGCGCTGAGGCACCGGCACCAGCGCCGCCAACGACTCGTACATCGGCGCCGCGATCATGCGCGACACGCCGCTGGCCAGCAGCGCGCAGGCCATCAGGCTCAGCACCATCGCCTGCCCGGCCACCATCTCCATGACGATGATGAAGGCGGTGATCGGGCCTTGTGTCGTGGCCGACAGGAAACCGACCATGCCCAGCGCGATCAGCGGCAGCGTCGCCTCGGGCGTCACACCGGCCAGCCAGGCGACATCGCGGCCGATGCCGGCGCCGATCGTCAGCGAAGGCGCGAACACGCCTGCCGGCACACCGGTCCAGGCCGACAGCCAGGTGGCGCAGAACTTCAGCAGCGTGAACAGCGCCGGCAGGTCGTCCTGCCCTTCGAGCAGCCCGCGCGTCGGCGCATAGCCCGCACCGGCGGTGCTGCCGCCGGTGACGATGCCGATCACCGCCACGGCGAAGGCGCAGCCGGCCGCAAAGCGCAGCGGGTAGGCCTGGCGCCAGCGGCAGAAGCGCTCCGGCGCGCCGCTCATCGACAACACCAGCAGCCGCGAGAACAGCCCGCCCGCCAGCCCGGCCGCCAGCGCCACCATCACGCCCGGCCCCAGCAGCGACCACGACAGCTGCTGCACGCGCAGCTGGCCGAAATAGGTGACGTTGCCGAAGGCCGACACCGACACCAGGCCGGCGAGCACGATGCTGGCGATGACCAGCGCGCTGTGCGACATGCCGCGCCGCCGCGACAGCTGCTCCAGCGCAAAGACGATGCCGCCCAGCGGCGTGTTGAAGGCGGCCGCGATGCCGGCCGCGGCGCCGGCCACCATCAGGTCGTGCGCGTCCAGGCCCGAACGCGAGGACAGCCAGCGCCGCGCCGACCATGATGCCGGCGCCGACCTGCACCGTCGGTCCTTCGCGGCCGATCGACAGCCCGGCCAGCAACCCGCCCGACACCAGCAGCACCTTGTGCACCGACACGCGCAGCGACACCAGCCAGGAACGCTGCGCCGTGTCCAGGTCGTCTTCGAGCGCACGCACCACCTGAGGAATGCCCGAGCCCATGGCGCTGGGTGCCCAGCGGCGCGTCCACCACAGCACCCCCACCGTCAGCGCCGGTGTCCACAACAATGCCAGGTAGGCGGTGTAGGGCCCGATCCGGCGCAGCGTCTCGAAGCCGTGGCTCGCAGCCTCGGACAGCAGTGTGAAGCCCACCACCACCAGCCCGGTGGCGGTGGCGAAGGCCAGCACCACCACGCGGTCGAGCCAGGGGCCGCCCGCAGCCAGTGCCGCACCAAGGCGGTTCGAGGGTTCGGGCCGCGACCGTCGGGCCGCTGCCCGCAGGCGCGCCAAGCCATTGCGGCAGGCGCGCAGCAGTGCAGCCATCGTTGAGGGCGTCAGCCGGGGGCCTTCGGACATCGAGGGCTACATCTGCGCCAGAGGGATGCTGGCGGCCTGCTCGTCGGCCTGAAGCGTGGCGATCAGGCTGCACAGGTCCTGCTCCAGTCGCCCGAGTGTCGCGACGTCCAGGCGGGCCAGTGCGTCGGGCAGCACGCCGGCAAAGGGCAATGGCGCCTTGCGCAGCACCCGCGCACCCGCCGGCAGGATGCGCAACTGCACGGTGCGCCGGTTCGGCCCCTTCTTCTCTGCCGCGATCAGCGCCGCTGTCACCAGCACCTTGACCAGGTTGCTGGTGGTCGACTGGTGGATATCCATGGCTCGGGCCAGTTCGTTGATGCCGATGCCCGGATGGGCGCGAACCAGGCTCAGCGCCCAGACCTGCGCGCCGCCGAGGCCGGCCTTCTTCTCGACCTGCTGGAAATGGGTCTTGACGGCATTGAACACCTGCCTGAACTGCCGCAGCACGCGCACCGCAGGCTCGCTCGTGTGGGCCACCTCACGAAGGGTGGCGGCGCGTGCAGGGCTGTGCGGGCGGGTGGGCATGGCGGGTTTCCGTACGGTGAGCGGCCGCCCTTCAGGCAGCGTCGAGGGTTTCCAGCCCTTCCAGCAGACGCTGCAGCAGCAGCGCCACTTCCACCGGGCTATCGAGGCAAAAGCGCGCCATCGTAGCCGTGTGGTCGCGGCCGATACGCACCGTGAGCCAGTGTGCGGGAGCCGAGGCAAAGACCGGTTCGTCGTTGACATCGTCGCCGGCGAAGAAGGCACTGCCCGCGGCGCAGCGCGCCACCAGCGCGTGCATCGCGCTGGCCTTGTCGGGCGCACCGGCCGCCACGACGTTCTCGACCATCTTGCCCGAAAACACGTGCAACGCCGGGTCGACCGGCAGCAGCAACTCGCGGATCAGTGCCACGGCCTCTTCGCGCCGGCGCGACAGCCGGTAGTGCAGCGCGATCGACTGCCCCTTGTCCTCGACAAAGACACCGGCGGCGGCCAACTCGGGCCGATGGGCGGCGAGCCGCTGGCGCAACGGGTCCAGCGCACGCGCCAGCGCTTGTGCGGCGGCAGCGTCCTGCACGTCCTCGGCGCCGTGGTTGCCGACGATGAACTGCGGCTCGAAGCCGAGCCTGCCGCGCACGTCGTCCACGGCACGTCCGGTGACGATGGCCACCGGCAGGCGCTGCCCCAGGAGGTGCAGGCGCTTGGCAACCGCCTGCGAGATGCGCGCGTCCTGGGGGCGCGCCACGATCGGCGCCAGCGTGCCGTCGAAGTCGAAGGCCAGCAGCGGCCCCTGGCGCAGCAAGGCGTCGAGCGCGGCCTGGCCTTCGGGGCTGAAGAGATGCGGCTTCGGCTGCATGGCTGGGCGGGTGCGCGTCGCGCTCAGCTGGACTGGAAGCGCCGCACACGCGCTTCGATGCGTTCGCGCAGCCGCCAGCGTCCGGCGTCGGTCAGCATGCGCCCGGCCCAGCGGAAGACGTTGAACTCGCGCACCGTGCTGCGCAGGCTGGCCATGCGCTCGCGTTGCTCGGCCGCCGGCATACCGGCCGCGCGGTGCAGCGCATCAGCGGTCTCCTCGACGTGATAGGGGTTGACGATCAACGCTTCCTGCAACTCGCGTGCGGCACCGGCGAAGCGGCTGAGCACCAGCACGCCTTGCAGGTCGTCACGCGCCGCGACGAACTCCTTGCACACCAGGTTCATGCCGTCGTGCAGGCTGGTGACGACGCAGATGTCGGCGGCACGGAAGAACTCGGTGACGGCATCGTGCTCATGGTGCCGGGCCAGCAGATGCACCGGCTGGTACCCCGGCCTGCCGAAGCGATGGTTGATGCGCTGGGCCAGGCGCTGTACACGCTCCTGGAACGTGCGGTACTCATCGAGGGCGCCGCGCGTCGGCGCGGCCACCTGCACGAAGACGAAGCGGCCGATCCACGACGGCCATTTCTCGAGCAGCCGTTCGACCGCGTTGAGACGCTCCAGGATGCCCTTGGTGTAGTCGAAACGGTCCACACCCACCGCCAGACAGGCGTCGGGCGGCAGTTGCAGCCGCTCGGCGACACGGCGGCGGCATTCGTCCACCGGCAACCAGGCTGCCTTGTCGGCCTCGCTCGGCCAGGCGATCGAGATCGGGTAGCTCTCGATCAGCGTTTCCTTCTCCTGATAGGCGATGGTCGAATGCTCGTGCTCGATGCGCGCCTCGAGGCAGCGGTCCACCGTCTCGATGAAGTTCTTGCAGTGGAAGCGCGTGTGGAAGCCGAGGATCGTGCTGCCCAGCATGCCCTGCAGGATCTCGCGGCGCCAGGGGCAGATGCCGAAGGATTCGGGGTTGGGCCAGGGGATGTGCCAGAAGGTCAGTATCGTCGCATGCGGCAGCTTCGCGCGCACCATGGCCGGCAGCAGCGCGAAGTGGTAGTCCTGCACCAGCACCACCGGGTCCTCGCTGCGCGCCTCGGCCACCACCGCGTCGGCGAAGCGCTGATTGACGGCGCGGTAGGCCTCCCAGTCGGACTCGCGAAACACCGGTCGCACATGGGCCACGTGGCACAACGGCCACATGCCTTCGTTGGCAAAGCCGTAGTAGTAGCCCTGCTCCTCCTCGGCCGTCAGCCAGATGCGGCGCAGCCGGTAGGCGTCCTGACCCGGCGGTACGAGCACGCGGTCCGCAGTGTCGACCACCTCGCGGTCGGCATCGCCGCTGCCGTGCGCCACCCAGGTGCCCGAGCAGGCCCGCATCACCGGTTCGACCGCCGTCACCAAGCCGCTGGCCGGGCGCTTGACCACCACGCCGGCGTCGCCGTGCTCGTGGATGTAGGGCTCGCGGTTCGACACCACGATCACCTGGTCGCCGCTGAGTTGCGTGCGCAACAGCGTGCGCAGGCGATCCGAGGTCCAGTCGGCCTGCGACCCCTGCGAGCGGCGGTACTCGTCCTCCAGATCGCGCAAGCGCGCGCGCAGGTCGGCCGCGAGCGGCGCCAGTTCGGGGACCGGCAAGATCGGGCTGAGCAGGCCCTCGCCGCGCATCAGCGCGCGCGCACCGTTGACCCAGCCGCGCCAGCTCAACTGCGCCACCACCACGGTGATGAACGCGATCACCAGGCCCAGCGCCATGATCAGGCCGATCAGGTAGTGGCGCGTGTCCTGGCTGCGACGGTCGATGAAGCTGAGGTCGTGCACCAGCACGAGCCGGCCGAGCAGCGCCGACGGCGATTCCTCCGCCGTCGAAGGACCTTGCGGCGCAGTTGCCTGGCTGATCACATCGTGGACACCGACATGCACCGCGCCGCCCTCGAGCGCCAGGCGCGGCGCGGCCTGGCGCGACAAGGCCAGCGCGGCCGGGCAGGTCAGGAAACCGGGGAAGGCCGCCGTACTTTGCAGCAGCATGCCGCCGGGATCGCACAGGCCGATCGCGACCAGGCGCTCGTCCTGGGCCGCGCGGTCGAACAACGGGCGCAACCGCCCGGCGTCGGCGCCGAGCAGTGCCTCCGACACCGAGTCCGAAAGGGCGTTCGCGACCAGCACGCCGCGGCTGTTCAGGTCGCGGCTGAACCAGCGCAAGGTCACCTGATCGAGCAGCGGCACCGCGAGAAAGGCCGCCACGATCAGCGTGACCACCAGCGGGACCAGGAAGCGCAACTGTAGACGCAGGGTCTTCAGCACAGCCACGGGCAGCCGATATGCCGCACCGCTGCGTCGCCGAGGGGAGTCAGTGCTTGCAGGGTCATTTATGTTTGTTCAAATGTGTAATGATAGTAGCGATTCGGTCCGCCTTCGACTCGGCCTGCCGTCTGACGTTCACAGTGAGACGTGCGTCCGATGGGCGGTCCCGCTGGGGAGACTTGGCGCGGCATCCTGTGGCCCGTCGTGGCCTTCCGGCAGCCCGTGGCGCTGCTGGTGTCATGCGGGCCTTCGAAAGGCCAGCGCCGCAGGCAGTCGCCACTGGGGCACGGAGGTCGGTCGCTTCCTTCGGTGGTGCTCCTTGGCGGCGCCAGTGCCGCACAAGCTCGCACCCAGCGCATTGAACTCGGGTTGTCCCCCGGGTGCTCCGCGTTTGTGGAAAGCAAGCCCTGTGGCCCGATGGAGCGCCGAAAGCAGCGCTCACCACGGGCAGCCGCGCCCATCGAGCGCGCGCCGCGCGAGCAGGAAGGTCGCCGCGTTCCAGCTCTGGCCGGCCATGCCGCGCGGCTCGAGCGTGCCGCCGTGGAACCACTCGGTGAAGCGCCAGCCTCGCTGCGCATTGGCCTGGGCCAGGGCCTGCAGCGCCTGCGCCGCCTGCTCGCGCAGCCCGAGCCGCGCCAGCACCAGCACCCAGAAGCCGCCGACGAAGGGCCACAGGCCGCCGTTGTGGTACTGCTGCACCAGGTTCTGGCGGTGGCGCCCCATGTACGGCCGCCACAGCGGGTGCGCCGGCGCCAGCGGATGCAGCACGACTCGGATCGGCCAGGGCCGGGCGGCACCGGCCGTGGCGATGGTGCGCACGATGCGGTGGCCCATCGACTCCGGCGCCAGGCCGCAGAGCACGGCCAGCAGGTTGCCGAAGACATCGCCCTCGTTGCCGGCGACAGCGAAGTTGACGAAACTGAGGTACAGGCCCGGATCGGCACGGCCGCGGCGCGCATAGTGGCGCAGCAGCCGCGCGCGGCGGTAGTCGGGCAGGTCGCGCTGGTAGGGGTTGAACAGGTGGTTGAAGTGGTGGTGCGTCGCGTCGATCGCCTGCAGGCCGTAGCGGCGCTTGACGTCGTGCCACAGCGCGTTGCTGTAGAGCACGTAGCCCGAGCGCGGCATGATGTCGGCCCAGTCGCTGGCCTCGTTCTGCTGCAGCAGCCGAAAGTGCGGGTGCTCCTGCGCCTGCAGCCAGGCGATGGCGCGGCGCACCGCCGGCGCCCAGCGGCGCTGCGCAACACAGCCGGCACGGCGCAGGTGGTCGACCGCGATCAGCCACCACAGCGTCGCGTCGATGCAGCCCAGATACCAGAAGTCGGCGTCCTGCCCTGCGGGGTCGACGTACTTCGGAATCTGGCCGTTCGACGCCTGGCACGCCGCCAGTGCGTCCAGGCTGGCGACCGCGCCGCGCTCCAGCGCGGCATCGCCGCTGTCGCACATCGCCAGCGCGCAGATCGCCGCGTCGCGGCCGAAGATGCGCGTGTAGCGGCGCGCGTCGGCGGCGGTGCTGCGCGTCGCCGCCAGGATGCCGCCGGACGTGAGGTTGGCACACAGCAGCGCCAGCGACGCCGCACTGCAGGCGTCGATCAGCGAGGCATCATCACTCGGCGTTGGCGGCAGGGGGACGGTCGACGGCATCGGCGGCGGGCGGCACCGCGTACAGCGCCGCGACCGGCCATTCTCGCAGCAGCTCGCCGAGCAGCAACACGCCGTCGCGCACGGCATGCCGGCGCATCGCGATGCGGTCTTCGAGCCAGACCGCAGCGCCGCCTTCGCCCTCGGGCCAGACGATGGCGGTGTCGCGCCAGACATCGCCGAGCGGCGCCACACCGGCGCCGGGCTGCAGCGTTGCCGCCAGCCGCGTGGCGACCACCACCAGCCATTGCACGCCGTCGTGCCGGGCGAACGCGATCACGTGCTGCGCCGCGCTGCCGCGCACGGCGAGCGGCAGATACTCGGCGCGAGACGACATCGCTTGCGCATCGCGGCGCAACTGCAGCGCGCGCCAGGTCACCCAGAACTTCGCCCGCCCGTCGACCGCGTCGGCGAGCCATTGCCGCAGCGCGGCAGCACGCGCCGGCGCGTCGGCCAGCGCGGCAATCGCCTGCGCCTCGCCGAGCAGCGCGCCGCGGCGCTCGAAATCCACCGGGCGGCGGTTGTCGGGATCGACCAGCGACAGCTCGATCGCCTCGTGCCCCTGGTAGATGTCGGGCACACCAGGCGACAGGCACTTCAGCAGCGCCATCGACAGGCCGTTGAGCGCGCCGAACCAGGCCAGCGCCGCCACGTTCGCCTGCAGGTCGGACAGGAACAGGTTGCTGTCGCGCCGCTGCAGCAGCGCGCGCACGAAGGACGACAGCGCCGCCTCGTAGCCGGCATGCGGATTGATCCAGCTGGTCAGGGCCTTGGCCTCGCGCGCGGACTTGAGCATCACCTGCTCGATGCGCAGCGTGTAGTCGGCCAGCGCCGTGTCGTCGAGAGCACCGCTCGGCAGGCTGCCGACCAGCAGCTGGTACAGCAGGTACTCGTCGTTGCGCGACGGCGCGTCGCGGCCGTCGACACTGCGCTTGTGGTGACGGTTCAGCCGCGACCAGCGCCGCACCGCCAGGCGCCAGGCCGCCGGCATCTCGCTGATGACGTCGATGCGGCAGCGAACGTCCTCGGAGCGCTTGGCATCGTGCGTGGTCGTGCACAGCATGGTCGCCGGCCAGTTCAGCGCGCGGTCGCGGCTGGCCGCATGGAAGGCCGCCACCGACAGACCGAACATCTCCGGGTCGCCGCCGACATCGTTCAGCGACACCAGCCGTTGGTGCCGGTACAGCGCCGTGTCCTCGATGCCCTTGGCCGCCACCGGCGCGGTGTACTGCTGCAGGCGCCGCGTGAAGGCCAGGAAGCGCTCGCGCGTGCCGGCCTGGGCCCCGGGCAGCGGACGGCCGAGCAGCACACGCTTGAGGAAGTCGAACAGGCTGGCGTCGGCCGCCAGCGTGCGCCGGCGCGCCAGGCCCACGGCCCAGTCCACGAACTTGCGGTCCTGGGCACTGGGCTCGTCGACGATGTAGCTGCGGTACACGGGAAAGGCGGCCACCAGTTCGACCAGCGCGCGGCGCAGCACGCTGAAGGTGAAGTCGCGCGTGCGCCGGTCCTCGCGCGCCAGGCGCAGCAGCGAGTTCGACAGCACGCCCAGTTCGCCGGCCAGCGGGCCGGCCATGACGAGGCGCCGGCCCAGCCGGCTCAGCGCCTCGAAGTCCTGCGCCTCGTCGCGCACGGCCGCGCGCCAGGCGCGATCCAGCCGCGCGCGGGCGCGGGGGTCGACGAGCACCCCGTTGACGACGTTGGCGAAGCGGTAGCCGGTGGTGCCGTGCAGCGCCCAGTCGCGCGGCAGCTGCTCGTGCGGCGCGAGGATCTTCTCGGCGACGACATACAGCGGCCAGGCCGCGCGCTCGCCGGCATCGCCGGGGCCGGGTTCGGCGCTGCCGCACAGCTGCGCATAGCGGCACTGCAGGCGGCGGAAGTAGGCGGCCGGGTCGGCCAGCCCGTCGGGATGGTCGACGCGCAAGCCGTCGATCGCGCCTTCGGCCGCGAGCTGCAGCATCAGCCGGTGGGTCGCCTCGAACACCGGCTCGCGCTCCTGGCGCAGCGCCGCCAGGCCATTGACGTCGAAGAAGCGGCGGTAGTTGATCTCGTCGCCGGCCACGCGCCAGTGCGCCAGACGGTAGGGCTGGGCATCGATCAGCGCGTCGAGGGCGTCGAAACTGGCGCGCTGGCCGACGCGGCCGTTCAACTCGTCGCGCAGCGATTCGAGGCACTGGCGCAACTTGCCCGATGCCGCCGCCAGCTCGGCCAGGCGCGAGCGCAGTGCCGGCAGCTGGTCGCGGCGCCGCGCGCGGGCTGCCGCGCTGGCCGCATCGTGCGGCGGCAGCTGCGACAGCGCGGTCGCCAGCGCCTGCACCGCCGGGCGCTGTGCATCGTCCCCGGGCAGACGCCGCATCGCGCGCATCAGCAGCGGGCCGAACGATGCCGGGTCGAGCGGCAGGCGGTGCTCGAAGTAGTCGATATCCAGACGGCCGCGTGCGGCATCGAAGCTCAGGCGCAGCTCGCCGCGTTCGAGCACGATGCCGTACTGGTCGCCCAGGATCGGCAGCAGCACTTTGCCGCGCAGCGCCGGGTCGGGCACGGCCCAGTCGATGTCGAAGTGCTCGGCATAGGCCGAAGCCTGGCCGTTCTCCAGCACGTCGAGCCACCAGGCGTTGTCGTTGCCGAGCACGCCCATGTGGTTGGGCACGATGTCGACCAGCAAGCCCATGCCGCGCGCATGCAGCTGCTCGACCAAGCGGTCGAACTCGGCGCGCGTGCCCAGTTCCGGATTGAGCGCGCCATGGTCGACGACGTCGTAGCCGTGCAGGCTGCCGGGGCGTGCGCGCAGCAGCGGCGACACGTACAGGTGGCTGATGCCCAAGGCCTCCAGGTACGGCAGCAGCGCCGCCGCCTGAGTGAAGCCGAAGCCGGCATGCAGCTGCAGGCGGTAGGTGGCGCGCGGCACCCGCGCGGCCTGCATCGGCACGGCGGCTGCGCTCACACCGGCTCCCGCGCGACGACCACCGACCAAGGCGGCAGGCCGGCCGCGTCGTCATGTGAGCGGTAGATCGCGTGCCCCGGCAGCTGCGGCGCCAGCGCCGCGGGGCCGGCTGTGTCGGCCAGCTGCGCCAGCAGGTGCCAGCGCTGGCCGCCGCCCAGCGGCCAGCTGAGCTGCAGCGTGCCCGGCGAGGGCTCGGCCCAGGTGCCGCTGCGCGCCGCCGCCAGATGCGGCATCAGCTCGGCATGGCGCAGCCGCAGCAGCCGGGTGGTCAGCGCCAGCCAGGAGGCGTGCGGCGCGCATCGCCGCTCGCGCCGGTCGAGCCGGCTGCGGTGGAACGTGTCCTGCGCATTCGGGTCGGGGATCGCCGCGCGGGCCTGTGCATCGGCAAAGCGTGCGAAGCGGCCGAACTCGTTGCGCCGGCCCTCGGTGACCGCACGTGCCAGATCGCCTTCGAAGTCGCAGAAGTACAGGAACGGCGTGCCGGCGGCCCATTCCTCGCCCATGAACAACATCGGCGGCGATGGCGACAGCAGCAGGCAGGCCAGCAGCGCACGCAGCGCGGCGTCGCGGCCGGTTTGCGCCGCCAGCATGCCGATGCGTTCGCCCTGCGCGCGGTTGCCGATCTGGTCGTGCGTCTGCAGCGCATTGACGAAGGCCAGCGGCGGCAGATGCGCCGATGGCGTGCCGCGCGGGCCGCCGCCATAGGCCGAAGGCTCGCCCTGGTACGAGAAGCCCTCGGCCAGCGCACGCCCGAGATGGCGCAACGGCGCAGCGGCATAGTCGGCGTAGTAGCCGTCGCTCTCGCCGGTGGCCAGCACGTGCATCGCGTGGTGCGCGTCGTCGTTCCATTGCGCGTCGGCCAGCAGAGTACGGCCGTCGCCGCTGCGCGCCAGGCGCGCCGCGTCGTTGGCATGGTTCTCCAGGATCAGATGCACGTGCCGCGCATCGCCGACCGCGCGCCGCACCCGTTGCGCCAGCTCGTCGGCGAAATGCAGCGCAGATGGGTCGTGCATCGCATGCACCGCATCGACGCGCAAGCCGTCGAGGTGGAACTCTTCGATCCAGTACAGCGCGTTGTGGATGAAGAAGTCGCGCACCGTGCGGCGCTGCGGCCCGTCGAAGGCGATCGCCGCACCCCACGGCGTGTGCACCGACGGATCGAAGAAGGCGCCGGCGGCATAGGCATGCAGGTAGTTGCCGTCCGGTCCGAAGTGGTTGTAGACGACGTCGAGCAGCACCATCAGGCCGCGCGCATGCGCCGCGGC
>WOYI010064932.1_pt1 | contig 12225 bp, 12 predicted proteins | sample 6423411 | NCBI WGS metagenome assembly WOYI01 (sample SAMN13441803, study PRJNA592873) | oil field metagenome | biome: oil field; feature: oil-well bore; material: oil-contaminated soil; isolation source: oil-contaminated soil from oil-well borehole | place: Germany: Wietze | collected 2016-10-18 ... | reverse complement strand
AGTCGTCGAAGGCGCCCTGGCCCCAGCGCAGGAACTGGTAGCGCTCGCCGTTGCGTTCGTACTCGAGCTCGACATTGCGCTCGAAGGCGCCGGCATTGCCGAAGACGTCGAGGATCACCGAGTGGTCGATGACCAGCTCGGCGGGGGAGAGCGGGTTCACCTTGTCCGGGTCGCCGCCGAGTGCGGCGACGGCCTCGCGCATGGTGGCCAGGTCGACGATGCAGGGCACACCGGTGAAGTCCTGCATGATCACCCGGGCCGGGGTGAACTGGATCTCGATGCTCGGATCGGCTGACGGGTCCCAGTTGGCGATCGCCTCGATGTGTTCCTTGGTGATGTTGGCGCCGTCCTCGGTGCGCAGCAGGTTCTCGGCGAGCACCTTGAGGCTGTAGGGAAGTTTCTCGGTGCCGGGTACCGCGTCGAGGCGGTAGATCTCGTAACTGTTCTCCCCGACTGTCAGCGTGTCGCGGGCCCCAAACGAATTGACCGAATCTGTGCTGCTCACATCAACTCCCGGCTAGATCTTGCCGCGACGGGCTGTGTCGGCGGCGTAACGGATCCTAACAGTACGCTTGTCCTGCAAGGCGCTGCGGGTCGGGTCCAGTCTTCTCCAGTTGCCCGGCTGGTGCGACCCGGATGGCCAGATCGTGGGATTACGCCGCAATCACACTGCGGTGACGACGTGAGTCGGGTTCGGTCACCGAGTTGAGGCGGCGGTACGGTTCGGGTGTGACCGGACCGCACATACTCCCGTTCATCCCGGGCTATATCCCCCCGGACGTGGACATGACCCTGGTCAAGGCGCAGGTGGCCGATGGCGGGGTGAGCGCACCGGCGGGAGCCGATATTGCGGGACTGCGGCAGGTGGTCGCCGACGCTGGCTGCGACGGCATCGATCTGAAGATCGTGGTCATCGAGACCAACCCGCCGATCGACACTCCGCTGCGCGATATCGCCACCGAGGTGGGCACCGCCCACCCGGGATCGACGGTCCTGGCGATCAGCCCGTTTTACGCCGGCACTTACAGTCCGGCATATGACCGGGTGACGCTCGAAGCCGGTCAGGATCTGGCTAAAACCGGTGACCCGGTGCAATCTTCGAAGAATTTCGTTTCCGTGTTGCAGACCCCGGACTTTCCCTGGATGCCGTTCACCATCGTGCTCGTTCTCGGCGTTGCGGTGGCCGCCGTATTCACCCGTGTTCTGCAGGTTCGTGCGAAGCATTCAGTTGCTGAAGAGGTTCCGGCCGCAGCTGCCGAGTAATCACCGAACGCTTTCCAGCGAATTCGAATATCACCGTTCGATAACGCTCGATTAAATTACATTCGTGTAATTTGTGATCAAAGTTTCTTTAGGGCGTCGTGTGACGTACGGTGCCAATAGTGCTTGTGTTGCAGGTGTAATGCCCGTGACTGATGGCACGCAAGTGATGTGCCAACACGATCGCGTTGAGCCCTAGGAGACTTGAGTCCAATGAGACGCACCCCAGGCGCCTCCGCTTCCCGGTACTACGGGCGGGTTTGCGCGGTTCCACTGTCTCTCGGGGTTCTCTTCGCGGGCGCTGTGCCGCATGGCCCGATCACCGGGCCGGTCGCGGTCGCCGAACCGGTCGGACCGGAGGGAATCGCCGCGCTCGTCGCCGCCGTGGCCGACGCCAATCAGCGGCTCCAGGACCTCGGCGCCGCCGTGCAGACGCAGCAGGAGAGTGTGAACAAGGCGCTGGTCGGTGTGCAGACCGCACGCGACAATGCGGCCGAGGCCGCAGCGCAGGTCGAGGCGAGTCAGCGCAACGTCGCCGATGCCAACCGGGCAATTGCCGCCGCGCAGAAGCGATTCGACACCTTCGCGGTGGCCGCCTACATACACGGACCTTCGGCTTCCTATCTCACCGCGGCAGACCCGGCCGACGCGATCCGGACCGCGGCGGCGGGTCAGGCGCTCGCGGTCAGCTCGCAGCAGGTGATGACCGATCTGCAGCGGGCCCGCACCCATCAGGTCAACCGGGAATCCGCTGCGCGACTGGCCAAACAGACCGCGGACAAGGCCGCCGCCGACGCGCAGGCCAGCCAGGACGCCGCGGTGACCAGCCTGACCGAAGCGCAGAAGACCTTCGGCTCCCAGCAGGCCGAGCTGGATCAACTCAGCGCAGAACGCAGTGCGGCACAGGCGAAGCTGGCCGCCGCGCGTCCGGCCCCCGCCGAGTTGCCTGCCGCCGCGTCTCCGGATGCCGCGGCTCCCCGCGCCCGGTCCATCACGCCGCAGGCCGCGAACGCGACCGCCGACTGGGACCGCAAGCCGGGTGCGGCCGCGCCGGGTGCGCAGTCCAGCCAGTGGGACACGACCCTGCCCGCCGTTCCGAGCGCGTTCGTCAGTGGTGACCCGATCGCGATCATCAACGCGATCCTCGGCATCACGCAGACCTCGGCCCAGCTGACCTCGCAGATGGGTCGCAGCTTCCTGCAGAAGCTGGGCATCCTCCCGACGCCGACCGGATACACCAACAATGGCGCGATTCCCCGGGTGCACGGCCGGGAAGCCTCGGAGTTCGTCATCCGCCGCGCCATGTCGCAGATCGGGGTGCCGTACTCGTGGGGCGGCGGCAACGCCGCTGGTAGGAGCAACGGCATCGACTCCGGTTCGGGGACAGTCGGTTTCGACTGCTCGGGGCTGGTGCTCTACGCCTTCGCCGGGGTGGGTATCAAACTGCCGCACTACTCGGGCTCGCAGTACGACATGGGGCGCAAGATTCCGGCATCGCAGATGCGGCGCGGCGACGTGCTGTTCTGGGGGCCCGGCGGCAGCCAGCACGTCGCGATCTACCTGGGCAACGACCAGATGCTCGAAGCCCCGTACACCGGCTCGAACGTCAAGGTCTCGCCGGTGCGTACCAGTGGCATGACCCCGTACGCCGTCCGATACATCGAGTACTAACCGTAGGGATTTCCTTGTACTCCAAGCGATTCAGAAACTCTCGGCTCAGTCGGCTACTCGCCTCGCTGACCCTGGTCGCCGCGGTGGCCATCGGCGTCGCGGCGCCGGCGGCGGGCGCCCCCGATGACGGGTGGGATCCGACCCTGCCCAAAGTGGTGAGTTCGGGTGCTCCCGGCGATCCGGTGGCGATCGCCAACGCGTCGTTCCAGGTGAGCAAGATCGCGCTGGAGACCACCCAGAGCCTCGGCTCGAAATTTCTGCAGAGCATCGGTCTGGCGCCCGCACCGTCGGCCGCGAGCCTGCCCGCCGGCGCCCGGGTGCGCGGTCCGGCCGCGATCGAGTACGTCATCCGGCGCGGCGGATCCCAGATCGGGGTGCCCTATTCGTGGGGTGGTGGGACGCTCACCGGCCCCGGACCCGGCGTGGACTATGACGCCGGGAAGATGGGCTACGACTGCTCGGGCTTCACCCGGTATGCCTTCGCCGGCGTGGGCGTGCAGATCCCCAAGTACTCCGGCGATCAGTACAACACCGGCCGCGCGATCTCTCCGTCGCAGGCCAAGCGCGGTGACCTCATCTTCTGGGGGCCCGGCGGAAGCCAGCATGTGGCCATCTATCTGGGCGGCGGCAAGATGCTGGAGGCCTCCGGTAGCGCCGAGAAGGTGACCGTCAGCCCGTTGCGCACCGCGGGGATGTCACCGCACCTGGTTCGTATCATCGAGTCCTGACGCCCCGGCACGCGGGCGGGCGACGTCGACGGATTCCGAACTGCCTGGAATAGTTGACGGCGGACGCCCGCCGCCTCGGCGGATGTCGGCGAATACCAGCGAGTTTGTACGACAACCATCGTGGGAGGAAGCTAGATGACGTCACCGAGTGGGCCGCCGCAGGGCGCCGGAGGCTACGCAGGCCCGGCCCCGACGCAGGGTTACCCGCCCGGCACGCAGAGCGCACCGCCCACGAACGCGAACCTGCAGAATGAGGTCCATACCCTCGAGCGGGCTCTCTTCGAGGTCAAGCGCATCATCGTCGGCCAGGATCAGCTGCTCGAGCGCATGCTGGTCGGTCTGCTCGCCAAGGGGCACGTCCTGCTCGAGGGTGTGCCCGGCGTCGCCAAGACCCTGGCGGTGGAGACCTTCGCCAAGGTCGTCGGCGGCAGTTTCGCCCGCATCCAGTTCACCCCGGACCTGGTGCCCACCGACATCGTCGGTACCCGCATCTACCGGCAGGGCCAGGAGGAGTTCGATATCGAACTCGGCCCCGTCGTGGTGAACTTCCTGCTCGCCGACGAGATCAACCGGGCACCGGCCAAGGTGCAATCGGCATTGCTCGAGGTGATGGCCGAGCGCAAGATCTCCATCGGTGGTAAGACCTTCCCGCTGCCGTCGCCGTTCCTGGTGATGGCCACCCAGAACCCGATCGAGCAGGAGGGTGTCTACCAGCTGCCCGAGGCGCAGCGTGACCGCTTCCTGTTCAAGCTCAACGTCGACTACCCGTCGCCGGAGGAAGAGCGCGAGATCATCTACCGGATGGGTGTCAAACCGCCTGAGCCCAAGCAGATCCTGAACACCGGGGATCTGCTGCGGCTGCAGGAGGTGGCCGCGAACAACTTCGTGCACCACGCGCTGGTCGACTATGTGGTGCGCATCGTCACCGCGACCCGCGAGCCGGAGAAGTTCGGCATGCCCGACGCCAAATCCTGGATCGCCTACGGTGCGTCACCGCGTGCGTCACTGGGCATCATCGCCGCCTCCCGCGCCCTGGCGCTGGTGCGCGGGCGCGACTACGTCGTCCCGCAGGACGTCGTCGAGGTCATCCCGGATGTGCTGCGGCACCGTCTCGTACTCACCTATGACGCGCTGGCCGATGAGGTCTCGTCGGAGACGGTGATCAGCCGGATCATGCAGACGGTCGGTCTGCCGCAGGTGAATGCGATTCCGCAGCAGGGTCATTCGGCGCCTCTCGGGGTGCCTGCCGCGGCGGCGGCCGGCGGTCGGTGACCAGCACCGGCGGCCGCGCGGTCGACCTGCCCTCACTCAAGCGTGGTGAGATCCGCGACCCTGCACTGACCGCGGCGCTGCGCAAGCTCGAGCTGACGGTGCGCCGCAAGCTCGACGGGGTGCTGCACGGCGATCACCTCGGTCTGATTCCCGGACCGGGGTCGGAAGCGGGGGAGTCACGGATGTATCAGCCCGGCGACGATGTGCGCCGGATGGACTGGGCGGTGACCGCACGGACCACCCATCCGCATGTCCGGCAGATGATTGCCGACCGCGAGCTGGAGACCTGGCTGGTGGTCGACGTCTCGGCGAGCCTGGACTTCGGCACCACCGGCTGTGAGAAGCGTGATCTGGCGGTGGCTGCGGCCGCCGCGATCACCTTCCTCAACAGCGGGGGCGGCAACCGGATCGGTGCGCTGATCTCCAACGGTGACACGCTGCGGCGGGTTCCGGCGCTGTCCGGCCGGCTCCACGAACAGGAACTGCTGCGGGCCATCGCGACGACCCCGCAGGCCCCGCCCGGCGTGCGCGGTGACCTGGCCGCCACCATCGACGCGCTGCGCCGCCCGGAACGCCGGCGCGGGATGGCGGTCGTCATCAGCGATTTCCTGGGGCCGATCGACTGGATGCGCCCGATGCGTGCCATCGCTGCCCGGCATGAGGTGCTGGGCATCGAGGTGATCGACCCGCGCGATATCGAACTGCCCGCTATCGGCGATGTGGTGCTGCAGGACACCGAGAGCGGCGTGACCCGCGAGTTCACCATCGACGAGAAGCTGCGGGACGACTTCGCCAGGGCGGCCGCGGCGCACCGCGCCGAGGTGGCCCGCACGCTACGGCGCTGCGGTGCACCGCTGTTGACCCTGCGCACCGACCGGGACTGGATCGCCGACGTGGTCCGGTTCGTGGCGAACCGCCGCCGAGGTGCCCTCGCCAGCGGGCGATGAGCGACCTGGATGAGACACGAGACTGAAATGACACGCTGCACATGACGCTGCCGTTGCTCGGACCGATGAGCCTGTCGGGATTCGAACACAAGTGGTACTTCCTTTTCCTGCTGGTGGTCCTCGGACTCGTCGGCCTGTACGTCGTGGTCCAGATGGCGCGCCAGAAGCGGATCCTGCGCTTCGCCAACATGGATTTGCTGGAGAAGGTGGCGCCCAAGCAACCCACCCGGTGGCGACACCTGCCCGCGATCCTGTTGGTGTCGGCCCTGCTGCTGCTGACCGTCGCGATGGCCGGCCCCACCAACGATGTCCGGATCCCACGCAACCGGGCCGTGGTGATGCTCGTCATCGACGTGTCACAGTCGATGCGGGCCACCGATGTCGCGCCCAGCCGTCTGGTCGCCGCCCAAGAGGCCGCCAAGCAGTTCGCCGACCAGCTGACCCCGGGCATCAACCTCGGGTTGATCGCCTACGCGGGCACCGCCACGGTGCTGGTGTCGCCGACCACCAACCGCGAGGCCACCAAGAACGGCATCGACAAACTGCAACTGGCCGACCGCACCGCCACCGGTGAGGGCATCTTCACCGCACTGCAGGCGATCGCCACCGTCGGCGCGGTCATCGGTGGCGGTGACGAGCCGCCACCGGCTCGCATCGTGCTGATGTCCGACGGTAAGGAGACCGTGCCGTCGAACCCGGACAACCCCAAGGGCGCCTTCACCGCGGCCCGTACCGCCAAGGACCAGGGCGTGCCCATCTCGACGGTATCCTTCGGCACCCCGTACGGGTATGTCGAGATCAACGATCAGCGTCAGCCGGTACCCGTCGACGACGAGATGCTCAAGAAGATTGCCGATCTGTCCGGTGGTGAGGCCTTCACCGCATCCAGCCTCGAACAGCTCAAAGAGGTGTTCAGCTCACTGCAACAGCAGATCGGCTACGAGACCATCAAGGGCGATGCCAGCGTCGGCTGGCTGCGGCTCGGTGCGCTGGTTTTGGCGCTGGCCGCGCTGGCCGCACTGCTGATCAACCGCAGGCTGCCGGGCTGAGTGCGATTACCGCGATTTCGGCGAACGGTGCCGCTAGCGATAAGTTTGCGGTCATGAGTGACAGCGCAGCCACCCAAACCCCGGCCGGTCGTCCAGCATTCGTTTCACGTTCGGTGCTGGTCACCGGCGGAAACCGGGGTATCGGCCTGGCCATCGCGCAGCGGCTGGCCGCCGACGGACACAAGGTCGCGGTCACCCACCGCGGATCCGGCGCTCCCGAGGGCCTGTTCGGCGTCGTGTGTGATGTCACCGACAACGAGGCCGTCGACCGGGCCTTCAAAGAAGTCGAGGAACACCAGGGGCCGGTCGAGGTACTGGTGTCCAACGCCGGCATCTCCCAGGACGCGTTCCTGATCCGAATGACCGAGGAGCGGTTCGAGAACGTCATCGACGCCAACCTGACCGGGGCGTTCCGGGTCGCCCAGCGGGCCTCGCGGAGCATGCAGCGCAAGCGTTTCGGCCGCATCATCTTCATCGGTTCGGTGTCGGGCATGTGGGGGATCGGCAACCAGGCAAACTACGCGGCCGCCAAGGCCGGCCTGATCGGTATGGCCCGGTCCATCTCGCGTGAGCTGTCCAAGGCCGGTGTCACTGCCAACGTCGTCGCCCCCGGATACATCGACACCGAGATGACCCGCTCGCTCGATGAGCGGATTCAACAGGGCGCACTGGAATTCATCCCCGCCAAGCGGGTCGGTACCGGCGAGGACGTCGCCGGGGCGGTCAGCTTCCTGGCATCCGAAGACGCAAGCTACATCGCCGGCGCGGTCATCCCTGTTGATGGCGGCATGGGCATGGGCCATTAGAGAAGAGATAAGGACTTTTCACTGTGACATTTCTTGAAGGCAAGCGGATCCTCGTCACGGGGATCATCACCGATTCGTCGATCGCGTTCCACATCGCCAAGCAGGCCCAGCAGGCCGGTGCCGAACTGGTGCTGACCGGCTTCGACCGGCTCAAGCTGATCCAGCGCATCGCCGACCGGCTGCCGAACCCGGCGCCACTGCTCGAACTCGACGTGCAGAACCCCGAGCACCTCGACTCGCTGGCCGGGCGCATCACCGGGGTACTCGGCGAGGGCAACAAGCTCGACGGTGTGGTGCACTCCATCGGATTCATGCCGCAGACAGGTATGGGCATCAACCCGTTCTTCGACGCGCCCTATGAGGATGTCGCCAAGGGCATCCACATCTCGGCCTACTCCTACGCCTCGCTGGCCAAGGCCACGCTGCCGGTGCTCAACACGGGCGGCAGCATCGTCGGCATGGATTTCGACCCCACTCGGGCGATGCCGGCCTACAACTGGATGACGGTCGCCAAGAGCGCGCTGGAGTCGGTGAACCGATTCGTCGCCAGGGAGGTCGGCCCGTTCGGTGTGCGCTCCAATCTCGTTGCGGCCGGACCTATCCGGACCCTGGCGATGAGCGCCATCGTCGGTGGCGCGTTGGGCGCCGAAGCGGGCGATCAGATGCGGCTGCTCGAAGAGGGCTGGGATCAGCGCGCCCCGGTCGGCTGGAACATGAAGGACCCGACGCCGGTCGCCAAGACGGTCTGTGCCCTGCTGTCGGACTGGCTGCCCGCCACCACCGGCACCATCATCTACGCCGACGGCGGCGCACACACCCAGTTGCTCTGACGATTAACGACTCTCGTGGAGTTTGACGCCGTTCTGCTGCTGTCCTTCGGGGGACCGGAGGGCCCGGAGCAGGTCATGCCCTTCCTGGAGAACGTGACCCGCGGCCGGGGTATCCCGCGCGAGCGCCTCGAAGCGGTGGCTGAGCACTACCAGCACTTCGGTGGTGTCTCGCCGATCAACGCCATCAACCGCGCGCTGATCCAGCAGATCGAGACGGTCCTGGCTGACGAGGGACGCGACCTCCCCGTCTACTTCGGCAACCGCAACTGGGAGCCTTACGCCGAGGACACCGTTGCGGCCATGCGCGACAACGGCGTTCGTCGTGCCGCGGTGTTCGCCACCTCGGCCTGGGGTGGCTATTCCGGATGTGCGCAGTACCAGGAGGACATCACCAGGGCGCAGGCGGCGGTGGGGGATTCGGCGCCGGAACTGGTGAAGCTGCGCCAGTACTTCGACCATCCGCTGTTCGTCGAGATGTTCGCCGACGCCATTGCCGAGGCCGCCGCGACGCTGCCGGAAGAGTTGCGCAACGACGCCCGGCTGGTGTTCACCGCACACTCGATCCCGTTGCGGGCCGCCTCGCGGTGCGGAACCGATCTCTACGAGCGGCAGGTCGGCTACGCGTCGCGTCTGGTGGCCGCCGCCGCCGGCTACGCGGACTTCGATCTGGTCTGGCAGTCCCGGTCCGGGCCGCCGCAGGTGCCCTGGCTGGAACCCGATGTCGGCGACCACCTCGACGTCCTCGTCGAGCAGGGAATCAACGCCGTCATCGCGTGTCCGATCGGTTTCGTCGCCGATCACATCGAGGTGGTGTGGGACCTCGACAACGAGCTCGCCGAGCAGGCCGAGGCCGCAGGGATGGCGCTGGCCCGCGCCGGCACGCCCAACGCCCAGCCCCGTTTCGCCGAGCTCGTGGTGGGGCTCATGGACGAACTGCGGCTGGGTCGACCGCCGGCCAGAGTCGTTGGTCCGCAACCGGTTCCGGGTTACGGCAGCAGCGTCGACGGAGCGTTCTGCACACCGGCCTGTGAGCCGGTCAGCGCTGCCAGGCCGAGTGCAGGATCGCGCTGATCGCGGCGAGCCTGGCGGTGCGCACCACCGAGGCCAACGGACGCAACGTGTCCGACGCGATGCGCATCTCCGAGCTGCTCTGCAAGCCGATCGGCATCAGCCCCGAGCTTGCGGTGATGATCGCGTCCACATGAGCCGCGTTCTCCATCACCCGGACCGCCCGTTCGGGTGCGTGGTCGGGAAGACGGTGCAGTCGGGTCGCCTCGAGCAGCTGCTCGACCATGCCGCGCGGATCGTCGATATCGGCGGCGGTGGCGCCTGCGCGTAACGCGCCCAGCGCATCCGCGGCCGACCGCACCGCCGAACGCAGTGTGTACTCGGCGTCGCCCAGATCGAGGTGGTCGACGACGGCCGCGCCGGACACCGAATACACCGTCCACGCCAGTGACACCGGATCGGGCTCGAAATCCGGATCGTCGACGTCCTCATAGTTGTATTCGGGCACCACGCCCACCGATCGCGCCGGATCCACGCCGACGATGATCGCCTCACCCATGGTGATGGCATCCCGCTGGAACTGGGTGTCCGGCGGCAGGCCGCGAACATCACCGGGGACGGGCAGCAAGAGCGACACCGGCGGAGCGCCGCGCGGCGGCCCGGCGGCGGTCCGCATCGTCTGCAGCAGCGACATGGTCCCGGAGTGGTTGAGGTCGGGCCATGGCAGTCCCGTGGAGCCCGCGGCGACCGAATCGTAAGCGGTTACGGAATGCTTTGGCGCCCATTGTGATAGCGCATCGAGCACATCATCGGGCGCGGCGACGCCCGCAAGCCAGGCGTTGACCCAGATCGTCAGCGAAGCACTCGGACACCACATAGTTCAGGCAGTGTAGTTGTCAGTCGCCCATACGGCCGGATTCGCTACGCTGACACTCATGCCCCCATGGATTTGGCTGGTCGCAGCACTGGGGCTGGCAGGCGCCGAGGCACTGACCGGTGACCTGTTCCTGCTGATGCTCAGCGGTGGCGCCCTGGCGGCGGCCGGTGCGAGTTTCGTGTTCGACTTGCCGATCTGGGCGGACGGCGCGGTGTTCCTGGCGGTCTCGGTGCTGCTGCTGGTGCTGGTCCGGCCCGCGTTGCGCCGCCGGATGGAGTCGGGTGCGGGCCTGCTGGATCCCGCAAAGGCCTTGGAGGGTAAGCACGCGCTGGTGCTGTCCCAGGTGTCGCAGCACGACGGTCAGGTGAAACTTGACGGTGAAGTGTGGACGGCACGCCCTCTCGACGACAACGATGTATTCGAACCGGGTGACCAGGTCACGGTCATACACATCGACGGGGCCACGGCGGTGGTCTACCGAGGCATCTGAGCCACCGAGCAGTCAAACTGGATGTGGGAGGGAATCGTCATGGATGGTGCCATCGTCGGCCTCGTGCTGTTCGTCGTCCTTGTGCTGTTCGCCGTCGTGGTGGTCGCCAAGTCGGTGGCGCTCATCCCGCAGGCCGAAGCCGCGGTGATCGAGCGACTCGGCCGGTACAGCCGCACGGTGAGCGGGCAGCTGACGCTGCTCGTCCCGTTCGTCGATCGGATCCGGGCCCGTGTCGATCTGCGTGAGCGGGTGGTGTCGTTCCCTCCGCAACCCGTGATCACCGAGGACAACCTGACGCTGAACATCGACACCGTCGTCTACTTCCAGGTGACCGACCCGGCCAAGGCGGTGTATCAGATCAGCAACTACATCGTCGGTGTCGAGCAGCTGACCACCACCACCCTGCGTAACGTGGTCGGCGGCATGACCCTTGAGCAGACGCTCACCTCACGCGATTCCATCAACGGCCAGCTGCGCGGCGTGCTCGACGAGGCCACCGGCCGCTGGGGGCTGCGGGTCGCACGCGTCGAGTTGCGCAGCATCGACCCGCCGCCGTCGATCCAGGAATCGATGGAGAAGCAGATGAAGGCCGACCGCGACAAGCGCGCCATGATCCTCACGGCCGAGGGCGTGCGGGAGTCCTCGATCAAACAGGCCGAGGGCCAGAAGCAGGCACAGATCCTGGCGGCCGAGGGCGCCAAGCAGGCCGCGATCCTGACCGCCGAGGCCGAGCGGCAGTCCCGGATGCTGCGTGCCCAGGGTGAACGCGCTGCCCAGTATCTGAAGGCGCAGGGTGAGGCGAAGGCTATCGAGAAGACCTTTGCGGCGATCAAGGCGGGCAGGCCGACCCCGGAGATGCTGGCCTATCAGTACCTGCAGACGCTGCCGGAAATGGCCAAGGGTGAGGCCAACAAGGTGTGGTTGGTCCCGAGCGATTTCGGTTCGGCGCTGGAGGGGTTCACCCGGATGCTCGGCGCCCCCGGTTCCGACGGTGTCTTCCGCTACACCCCGTCACCGGTGGAGGAGGATCTGCCCAAGCCGGAAGACGACTCCGACGATGTCGCCGGCTGGTTCAACACCGAGACCGATCCCGAGATCGCCCGAGCGGTCGCCCGCGCGGAGGCGGAGGCCCGCAAGACGCTCCCGCCGCTCGGTGCCGCACCACAGGCACACGTGCCGCCCGTACCCCCGCCGGGTGCGCTCGGGCCGCACCGGGCGCCGTAGGACGCCCGGGTGACGGTTGCCGGGTAGCCGGACGAGATGCGCGCTGATTGCGCGGCCGTTGTC